>JAABUR0100000509.1_pt1 | contig 84665 bp, 81 predicted proteins | sample 5560091 | NCBI WGS metagenome assembly JAABUR01 (sample SAMN10711879, study PRJNA513375) | rock metagenome | isolation source: Antarctica rocks | place: Antarctica: Victoria Land, University Valley sud
GAAGTAGGCGGTGGGCTTCATCTGATCGAAGTGCTCCCGCCCTATAAAGCGCCGCGTCTCGTCCGTCAGACGGGCGTGAAGGCTCACGAAGTCGGACTCGCGGAAAACCTGATTTACGTCGTCTACTTTCTCGCCGCCGTAAGACTCGATAGTCTCTGCGTCCACGTAGGGATCGTAGACCAGGAGTTTGACATCGAAGCCGGAGATTCTGGGTGCCAGCTGCCGGGCGACCTGGCCGAAGCCGATCAGACCGACCGTGCAGCCGTAGAGGTCGTACGGAACCTGGGGGAACTTCTTCGGCCATCCGCCGGCCCGGATACCCCGGTCCACCCGGGCGATGTCGCGGGTCTCAGCAAGCATCAGGGCGATGGCCTGCTCGGCGACCGCTGGGGCGTTCCGGCCGACGAGCTGAACGACCGCGACTCCACGCTCTGAAGCTACCTCGATGTTGACGTTCTCGGTCCCGGCGCGGGCGACTACCACGGCTTTCAAGTTCTGGCCGGCGGTAAGCACCGCTTCGGGGATCGGGGCGAAGTGGACGGCTATCACCTCCGCGTCACCGACGGCCTCGACGATCTCATCCGGCGTCGGGACTGCCTCCGGGCCGTCTTGCTCCATGATCTGCTGGAGGTGGTGTTGGTCTTCGGCCTTCTCTCCAGCCCAGGAGACTTCCCTTATGGGGCCAAAGTCGTTGCCCATCTCCTTCTCTAATGCCTTCTTGAATTCCTCTGAGGAGAGGAACAGGTCCCCCACACACAGCACTTCCACCGCGCTACCCCCTTACGCTGACGCCGTGTACGGCTTCGCGGAGCGAGGCCGACATCTTGGCCGGATCCTCGGCCTGCCAGACGTTTCTGCCGAAGATGAGTCCCTTCGCGCCAGCTTCCACCGCGCCGCGGGCGGCTTCCAGGACGTCATCATCGGAGCCGCCTTTCGCGCCGCCGAGGGTCAGTACCGGGACCGCGCAGCCTTCGATCACCTCGGACATCGTCTCGGGGTCGCCGGTGTACTCGGTCTTGATCGCATCGGCTCCAAGTTCGGCGGCTATGCGGCAGCAGTACGCGAGGAGGTCCGGGTCCTTCCGGCTTGTCATGCGCGAACCCCACAATGTCGCCTCGACGATCAGGGGCATCCCGATCCGGTGCGCCTCGTTTGCGGCCTCCGCTATTGCCCGGACGTTGTCCGCGAACATGGTCCCTTCTTCGGGGCCCATGATGAGATACATCACCATCGCCCCGGCTCCGAGAGCCAGGGCGTCTCCCGGCGTGCAAAGGGTCCGGTACTGCTCGCCGAGATCCTTCATGCGTTCGTCCAGTACAGTCCAGTCGGCGCGCAAGACAGGTACGGGTGCTCCCCTGAAGCCGAACAGGTGCGCGGACTGCTTGAGCAAGCCCGGAGAGATCAAAACCCCATCCGGCTCCCCGGCCACTATATTCTCGACGACTTCTAGCGGCCTCCCGAACTCTGGTGGAACTTTGATACTCGCTCCGTGGTCGAAGGCGACTATGAAAGACCGCCCGCTTTCCCGGTTGAACAGACGACTCAGCCTAAGCTCGGACCCAGTCAACTCCGCTCCTCTCCGTCGCTATCGTCCCCACAATACTAGCATGGATATTCTCAGGCCAATTACGCGCGAACCACACAGGCTTATTCTCCTTGCACGAAGCCGGGTTGCGCGAAGGCGGGGTCCGGATAATCATAGAATCCTCGTCCGCTCTTCTGGCCCAGATGCCCTTCGTCCACGTAACCCTTCAGGAAGCCCGCGTTGCGCCGGAGCTCGCGCATCCAGAACGCTTTCTTCGCCCAGTAATCGGTGATACGCCAGACTGTATCGATACCGATCAGGTCCATGATGCCGAACGGACCTATGGAGGTTTTCATTACGCCCATCCAGGCGCGATCTATGTCCTCCACCGAGGCGACGCCGCTGGCTGCCATCGTCTGAGCCTCTCTGAGCAACGCGCTCAACGTGGTGTTTAAGACGTAACCGCCGTGCTCTTTTTGGAGCACAATGGGTATCTGCCCGATCCGCCGGGCGAAGTCCTGGAGCAGCGCCACCGTCTCTTCGGACGTACCGGGATGAGGCATTATGTCCACCACGTTTGCCACCCACACGGGAAGGTGGAAGTGGAAGGCAGCGAACTGGGACGGACGTCCCGTAGCCTCGGAGAACTGCGACGGCACGAGCGTTGACGTGTTGGTAGTGAAGACAGTCCGAGCCGGACAGAGCTTGTCGAAACGGGCGAGCACTTCCCCTTTGAGCTTGGGGTCTTCGGGCACCGATTCGCTGACGAGATCCACCTCCGATGCCGCTTCTTGCGCGTCGCTCGCCGTAGTCATCCACCTTCCCCTTTAATCGGGGCAAGGCGGCTTCCAAAGCTTCAGGATCGCTATCGTAGAGGACTACGTCGCAGTCGTGCATGGCGCACTGAAAACCGATCTCCGAGCCCATCGTCCCGGCTCCGACGATAAGAACGCGCCTCACATCTTCGATGTTCACGCGGTATCTCCTTTGTTTCGCTTTTATAGATGGAGCTTTTGTGTCTGGTCTTCACCCCCATGATGTATCATGGATGACTCTTCCCGCACTACTCGAAGTTTCGACGCCCGATCTAGATTCGTGAGCAGCCGCACGAGAGATCCGTTTTACCAGGGTGGAGGGATGGAAGGGCCGGTGGACAGACACCTAGTCTTGACGACTTGCGGCGGCCTCCCGATATGAGTTCGGAAGGCCGCCGTTCCACCTACGGAAGGTCTAATCGCTCCTAGCCTCTAGCCTCAGGCGGCTCCTCCCCTGGCGGCGCTGCAATGCCGAAGGCCTTCTTATAAACAAGATGATAAAGGGCGCCGCCTATCAATGCACCAACGATTGGGGCGACGATAGGGATCCAGAACCCGCCACGCGGTCCAGGGATTGCGATATCTCCCCAACCGGCGAAGAAGGCGAACAGCCGAGGACCGAAGTCCCTTGCCGGATTAAGCGCAGTCATAGTGATCGGCGCTCCGTACCCTATCAAGCCTGCTACTAGCAGACCGATCATCACAGGCTCGAAGTTGCCCAGAGGACGCCCTTCGTTTCGCGCCTCAACCAGGCAGAAGATTACGAAGAGAAGAAAGGCGGTCATGATCGCTTCGGTAACAAACCACTGCAGCATCGAGACCTGGGCCATATCCGCCGGACTCGTCCCGATAATAGCAGGGTTCGGGGCGTAGGTGGTGAAGATCATTGAGCTCAATTGGCTACCAGGCTGGCCCCGTACGAGGTGCTTCGTTTTCTCGAACGTAGAGATAACAGAGCCAAAGGACACATATATTGCCGCGGCCGCAACAAAAGCGGAGACGGTTTGAGTGATGATGTAGGGAATTACCTTGCGCCATGGGAAGTCGGTAAAGGTGGCGAAAGTAATAGTCACCGCCGGGTTGAAGTGCGCTCCGGATACGGCTCCTGTAACGTAGATCGCCAGAGAGAGCGCTACGGCCCATACAACCATTACGCCGAGCAGATCGTACCCGGCCAAGGTTACGGATACGGCGACAGCACCATCTCCGATGAACATCAGGATAAAAGTACCTACGAACTCCGCGGAGAGTTCGGCACCTAAAACTGACCTCTCGCTACGCTCCACAGTAGCTTCTGCTCTACCTTCCGCCACGATTTCTCCTCTCCCTTAAAACTGACCTCTCGCTACGCTCCACAGTAGCTTCTGCTCTACCTTCCGCCACGATTTCTCCTCTCCCTTAAAACTGACCTCTCGCTACGCTCCACAGTAGCTTCTGCTCTACCTTCCGCCACGATTTCTCCTCTCCCTTTCCGCCACGATTTCTCCTCTCCCTTAGTTCCTCGCCCCATCCGGCCGCCATGACACCAGCACTGAGAATCTGGCGAGGACCGAGGTTGACACCCTACTCAAGCCAGTTCAAAACGAGCCGACTGCGAAAGCGGACGCCGACAAAAGCAACCCAGAACCCACGTCTGAAAACCTCCCTCCCGACACCGCGTCCTCTTTCCACCAACCCGAATGTTATCCGCACCCCACACCACGCGCAACCACCAAGATGGACCACGGCGGAGCGCTCTTCGGCGCCTACACCGAGCCGGGACTCTCCGAGATCGAGATCCTCACGTTGCAGTGGTTCGAGTGGGTACAATTGGTCCGTTGCCTACGGAGAGAATGGGCAAGATTTTGGTATGAGCCGCACCGTTCCCGATCCCCGTTGCGACGCGCTGCTGCGGGCGCTCTCAAGGAGTCGCCTGCTGCTGTGGCGGGCCGCCCCCCTGGGAGATCCGTCGCCTTGCCGATGTAGAGCACGACCACCGTGTCCTCGCTGGAAGGAGACGAGGGTCAGGAGGGCAAGGTCGTGATCGACCAGGCTATCGCTGCGGTTCGCGGTTAGCGGGTCCTCGACGCGCAAGCCGCGTGAGTGCGGAGCCCCCGCTTTCCACCAGCGTTGCGACAGCCATGCGTCGCGGGCATTTATAGGTTATTCTGGTGGGGCTTGTATGTCGGGGAGCGAAGCGCGAACTCCCACGCGAGGTTGAGAGCTGCGACCCTGGCGCTCGACGGAATCCCCGGACCGAAAGTCGTTGACTGGAATCCGCGGATGCAATATCCTACTCGGCGGGAACAGGAAGCCGGTTTGGTGTAGTGGGGAACCGGAGATGCCAACAGGCTTTCGCTGTTAGGAAAGAGCTGGGACGGCATCGCCCCGGCCAGGGAAGGGTGACCGATAGGCGTCCGAGGAGGAGGTTTTAGTGAACTTCGATGTGACGATACTGCTTTGCGCTTTTGGCGGGGGACTATTCGCGGCCGCGATCGGGGGACTCCCGGCGTTTGTCTTTACGGGCTTCATGGTGCTGGTAGGCGTGGCAGCCGGGCTTGGGGGCAGCGAATTCGACTTCCTTACCAACGTCGCTTTCGGTCCCGTCTTCGGTCCACACATCTCCTTCGCCGGAGGGGCGGCGGCGGCGGCTTTCGCCTTTCGTAGGGGAGACCTCGAAAATGGGAGGGACATAGCCGCGCCGCTGGCCGGCGTGAACGATCCTCTCACCCTGCTCGTCGGTGGCTTGTTCGGGGTTGGGGGTTACGTGTTCCAGCAACTGCTGGTGGGGATAGGGTTCTCAAGTTACACCGATTCCATCGCTCTCACGGTTGTCGTATCCGGTATCGCCGCCCGGCTTATATTTGGTAGGTCGGGTCTTTTCGGCGACTTTCGCAGTGACCCGGACGCCGAGGCTCGTGGCAGGTTTGTCCCCGGTGGCGAGCGAGTCTGGGTAGATTACCAGCAGGGTCTGTTTCAGGTCATCGTCCTCGGCGTTGGCGCCGGCCTACTCTCATCCTGGCTGGTAACGGCATTCAACGCTGCCAACCCCGATTACACGCCGCTGGCGACGACCCTGACCTTCGGTATCTCGGCGGTCTCTCTGATCTTACTGGAGTTCGGTTTCTCGGTCCCGGTGACGCATCATATGTCGCTCCCCGCCGGTGTGGCGGCGACGGCGGTGATTCTGGGCGGCGGCAGCCCACTTGTCGCGGTGCTTGCCGGCCTAGTCGCCGGTGTCGGCGGTGCGCTTCTGGGGGAACTGGGCTCACGCCTGTTCCTCATTCACGGCGATACCCACGTCGACCCGCCGGCCTTCGCGATCTTCACTATGACTAGCATCATCATCGTTATCGGATTGCTGCTCGGGTAGGGACGAACTCTCCAAAGGCATGGTGTTGAGCCTTCGGGCTCAACACGGGAAGGAGCAACTGATGGATAAGGCCACCGAAGGGAAGGGTATGGCGGAGCATCTCCACCTCCGCGATATTCCTGGGGCGAGCTATCAGGACGACGAACTAGGCGTCGTCCACCGCTCCGGTGCGGAGGAGTTGCTCTCGGCGTTGAGTCTCGCTAGTAAGGGACAGATCTACGACCTCGACTCGGGCCGCTGGCCGGGGATGCCGGTCTTCCCGGCGCATCCCCCGTTCATAATGACCACCTACCGCACCCCGCAGGGCCTTCGCAACCAGAAAGACCTCGACGACTGGCGCGGCGTGAACGCGGTGAACATGGCGATGAACACCGAGATCATCATAGGCACGGTCCACACCGGCACGCACCTGGATGCCCTGAGCCACATCACCTGCGGCTCGGACAATCATTGGCACGGGGGACACCCGACGGCCGATTACCTGGGCGACTTCGGGCCGCTCAACGCCGAAGCCTCATCCATCCCGCCATTTATCTGCCGGGGCGTCCTGATAGACATTCCCACCTACAAGGGCGTGGAGATACTGGAGGCCGAGTACCTGATAACAGCGGAGGACGTCCAGGGAGCGCTGGAGGCGCAGGGGACGGAGGTCCGGGCCGGGGACGCGGTACTGATCCGCACGGGCTACATGCGAGCGTGGGGGGTGGACGAGGAGCAAACGGCCCAGCACTTCGGGTCGGGGATAGGACACGACGTGGCCGTATACCTCGCGGATAAGGGCGTTGTGCTCGTCGGGGGAGACAATGAGTCTGTCGAGCGGAACCCTTCGCCGCACCCGGAGAACCCGCACCCGGTCCACATCGAGCTTCTTATAGAGCGCGGTATTCACATCCTGGAGCTGGTGCATGTGGAGGACCTCGCGCGCGACGGTGTCCACGAGTTCCTCTTCGTATGTCTGCCGTTGAGGATCAAAGGCGCCACGGGATCGATGGTCCGGCCCATCGCCATCGCGTGAGGAAGGGGATGTAGAGGACAGGAAGTGAAAGGGAAAGGGAGCCGAGGTTCGTCTTTCGGGGCGTCCGCGAGTCAAAAGGAGGAGAGCGATGGCCGAGGGCCAGTACTTGATGGGCATTGATGGCGGGACGGAGAGCGTCAGGGTCGGCATCTTCGACAGGGAAGGTACGCCGGTGGTCTTCGCCGGGGAACCCTATGCGCTGAAGCACCCGCGTCCGGGTTGGGCGGAGCAGGACCCCGATGAGTGGTGGTCGTGCCTGGTGGCCGCGACCAAGAAGGCGATGAGCGAGAGTGGACTCTCGCCGGATGACATCGCGGGTATCTCTTCCGACACGACGAGTTGCACGGTCGTCGCCATGGATGACAAAGACCGCCATATGCGGCCGGCGATCATCTGGATGGACGTGCGCGCCTCGGATCAAGCCAGGAGGCTCGGAGAGACCGGAGACCCGGCCCTCAAGTACAACGGCTACGGTGCCGTCTCCGCCGAGTGGATGCCTTCCAAGGCCCTCTGGCTCAAGGAGAATGAGCCTGATACGTATAACAACGCCAAACACATCTGCGAGTATCAGGACTGGATGACCCACAAGCTGACGGGCGAATGGACGGCTTCCATAAGCAACACGAGCATCCGCTGGTACTACGACCGCGACGAGGGCGGTTGGCCCGAGAGCCTGTATACGGCTGTTGGACTGGATGACGTGCTGGAGAAGTTCCCCCAGAAAGTGCTCGACCAGGGCGAGGTAGTCGGAGGTTTGAGCAAAGAGGCCGCAGAGGAGCTTGGGCTCAAGGAAGGCACGCCCGTTGCCGAAGGGGGAGTGGACGCTTTCGTGGCCGCGTTGGGGCTTGGGGTGGTGGAGCCGGGCAAGATGGCGCTCATCACCGGTTCGTCTCACGTCATGATCGGGCAGGCCGCCCAACCCATCCACGGTCAGGGCTTCTTCGGGGCGTATACCGACGCCCTGATCCCCGGCCAGTACACTGTCGAGGGCGGGCAGGTCTCGACCGGCTCGATCGTCGCCTGGTTCAAGAACCGCTTCGCAAAACAGGCGGCAGAAGAGGCCGAAAAACGCGGGGTGGACCCCTACGAGGTGCTGAACGAGATGGCCCGCGACATCCCCATAGGCTCCGACGGCCTCATCGTCGTGGACTACTTCCAGGGCAACCGCACGCCGTATACCGACCCGCTGGCGCGAGGCATGATCTGGGGCCTCTCTCTCAGCCACGGCGAGGGACACTTGTTCCGCGCCATAGTCGAGGGCGTCTGCTACGGTACCGAGCACATCTTCCGAACCATGCGCGAGAACGACTTCGAGCCCAAAGAGCTGGTTGTGGCTGGAGGACCTACCAAGAGTGACCTGTGGATGCAGATGCACTCGGACGTGGCGAACCTGCCGATCTCCTTTACGAAGGTCGGGGACGGGGCTGTCCTGGGCTCGGCGATGCTTGCGGCCGTGGGAGCGGGGATCTATCCGGACATCCAGGAAGCCGCGAAGAACATGGTCCACACCGAGCGAACCATCGAGCCGAACAAGGATGCTCATGAGGAGTACAAGTTCTACGTGGACAAGTACGTGGAGACGTATCCGAAGATGCGCGAGTTGATGCACGAGACCGTGAACCACGTCGCCGGATAAGAAGGAAGGCCCGATGAATACGAGCGCGGGCGGCGGTAGATGATCGCCGCCGTCTTCCGCGGCCCCGGTGAATTGGAGGTCGCCGAGGTCGCCACACCCGAGATAGGGTCGGACGAGGTTCTGGTGAAGATCGAGGCCAACACCGTCTGCGGCACGGACGTGCGCATCCTGCGCGGCGAGAAATCCAAGGGGATAGACCGCGACACGGTTCTCGGCCACGAGCCCGCGGGCCGCGTCGCCGAGGTCGGCAGAGGCGTCCGCGGATACGAGGTCGGCCAGCCGGTTGCGCTGTACCCCGAGATCGTGTGCCGCCGCTGCTACTTCTGCCAGCGCGGCCTGGAGAACATGTGCCTGAACGCCAGGATCTTTGGATACGCCGTGGACGGGGGCCTCGGCGAATACGTGCGCGTACCGGCGGATGCCGTCGAGGCGGGGAACCTGTTCGTCGCCCAGAAGGACCTGCCTCCGGAGCAACTCGCCCTGGCCGAGCCGCTCGGGTGCTGCGTCAACGGCCATCGCCGCTCCGGGACGCAGCTCGACGATACGGTCCTCGTAATGGGGGCGGGGCCGATAGGGCTGTTCCACGTCCAGCTCTCGCTGCTGGCCGGCGCCCGTACCGTCATCGTCAGCGAGCCCTCGGAGGCCCGCCGAAAGACGGCGGAGGAGTTCGGGGCGCACGTCACTGCGGACCCGACCAGCCAGGACCTCTGTGGGATAGTCGCCGAGCACACAGAGGGACTAGGCGTAGACGTGGCCGTGATCTGCATCGGCGTCCCCGCGCTCGTCAACGAAGCCATCCGCCTAACGCGCAAGGGCGGGAACGTCAACATCTTTGCGGGGCTCGCGAAAGAAGGCTGGGCGGAAATAGAGGCGAACCTCATCCACTACAACGAGCTGAACGTCACGGGGACGTCCAACTCCACCCGCGCGGACTACGAAGTAGCGCTCAGGCTTATCGAATCGGGGCGCGTGGAGACGGATAGAATGGTCACCCACCGCTTCCCGTTGCGCGCGGTCATCGAGGCGATAGACAAATCGGCGAGCGGCGAGGGCATCAAGGTTGCGGTGATACCGTAAAATAAACGTGTGGGACGTCCGTCAACGATAGAAAGGAGACAATCATGGCCTCGGAAAACCAGACGATCGAGGTAATTCCCGAGTCATATAGCTACGTCTTCAACCCTTACCGGGGGGCGGTGGCGACGGTAAAACCCGGCGACCGGGTGACCATCCACACCGACGACGCCTTCGAGAGCCGGATAAAGAGCAAGGATGACCTGCCTGGGAAGGCTTTGGCGACGGCCAAGTTCCTCAACCCGCAGACGGGACCAATCTACGTCGAGGGCGCGGAGCCCGGTGACACCCTGGCGGTCCGCATCGAGAGCATCGAGCCGACCCGCGATTACGCCGTGAGCGCCATGATCCCGTACTTCGGTGGCCTGACCTCGACGCCCATGACTCGGACACTTCAGGAGCCGCTCCCGGAGAAGGTCTGGGTCTGGGAGCTCATCGACGACGGCAGCAAGATCAAGAACGATGATCTTGGCGTGACGCTCGACTGGGAGCCCTTCATGGGTACTCTAGCCGTCGCCCCGGACCTCGAAGCCATCTCCGCGCTGGCGCCGGGACCGTTCGGCGGCAACATGGACGTGCCTGACGTGCGTCCAGGCAATACCGTGTATCTGCCGGTCTGGAACGAAGGTGCGCTCTTCTACACAGGCGACTGCCACGCCAGGCAAGGTCAGGGTGAATTGTGTGGAGTGGCGTTGGAGATCACCGCGAAGGTAACGGTCGTCTTCGACGTGATAAAGAACCAAGCCATCGAGTGGCCCCGCATCGAGTCGGACGAGGAGATCATGGTCGTCGGCAGCGCCCGCCCGATGGAGGACGCGGCCCGCATCGCCAACACCGAGCTAATACTCTGGCTCGAAGAGGAACACGGTTTCGATCGGTGGGACGCATACCAGCTCCTCACGCAGGCCGGCGGCCTGTACGTGGGTAATATGGTCGACACCACCTACTCGCTCGTCGCCTCCATAAAGAAAAGGTACCTGACACGCTCCTTCTAGAGGATGTCCAACAAGGCGTAAAGGCGAGCTACTTTTTAGCGTAGCGGACTTCCGATGAGATAGGGGGGAAGTCCTGCCCGGCCTTGATTGATTCAAGGGATATCATCATGGGTATGGAGAGCGGCTTGGAGACTGTCCCGATGCTTTCGGGCATCACGCGACGCGAGGACACCCAGCGCTACCCCTAAAACCCTACCCGCGTCGTCGAATCGGTCGCCGAGATCATGCCGTAGGCGCCTGAAGACCTATACCGTAACCTATCCCGCGCCAGGAAAAGATCCAAGGTAAGGAGCTGAGGTAAACGTGACAACGACCGGTGAGAAAGACGCAAAGACCACGATTATCTGTGTCGACTTCGACGGTACGCTCGTGGACGATGACGGCTTCATCCATCCTACCGATGTCGAGATACTGGCGAACGAGCGCTCCGCGGCATTCGTGCCGGCTACCGGTCGCCCGCTCCACGCGGTACGGCGTACGTTCGAGCGGTACGGGCTCTTCACCGGTCATCCTATTCCGTTCCCGCTCATACTCGAAAATGGGGCGGCGGTCTACTCGGAGAACGAAATGCTGCGCTCGCAACGTTCCTTCGATCCGGAACTTCAGGACGAGCTGATGCGCGTCGTGAGGGCCTCGGAGCGGGCGAGCTTCATACTGTTCAGTCTAAACGAGGCCCGTCTGGTGCGGGCTAACGAGACGCTGTGGGCGATGGTTCGGCGCTTCGATCTGGACCCGCAACCGTTTGAACTCGACCAGAAGCTGTCCCTATCACTCTCGAAGGTGGCCGTCACCGCCGAGGATCCCGAGAGTCTACACGCCTTCCAGGCAGAGATTGCGGAACTTCCGCTGGAGCAAACCTACTCCCTGCCGGACGTGCTGGAACTCACCCCGGTCGGCGTCCACAAAGGCGGCGGCCTGTCCATTCTACTCGAAGACGCGGGGCGCCACGACACCGAAGTCGTGGTTGCGGGGGATGGCGAGAACGACCTTGCGCTGTTCGACTTGGCGACTCTTTCCTTCGCGCCGGAGAGTAGCCCCCCGGCGATTCAAGCCCGCGCAGATCACGTCCTCGATCTGCGGGAAGAGGGATTGCTGGCGCCAATCCTCAGGGAGATCGGCGTGCGGCGATAGTAAGCTAACGTGCGTTAATCCGCGATCCTACCGATCTCTAACGGCTCTTCCGAACATGTTCGTCAGGGATCGTCGAAGTTTCAACCCGTGAGGATCTCGACGCCAAGTTTACGGTAGGGTTTCAACATCTCTTCCGGTACGGTGCGCTCGGTGACGAGGTGGGTGAGCTCGTTCACCGGTGCCACGAAGAAGGACGAAGCGGTCCCCAGTTTCTCCGCGGAGGCCAGCGCCACCACCTGGTCCGCACTCTGCATCATCGCTCGCTTGACATGTACCTCTTCGAAGTTGGGATAAGTAATTCCGACCTCCGGGTGCAAGCCCCATATCCCCTGCAGGCATAAGTCCGCATTTATCGAAGAGAAGGCCTTGACCGTCCCGGCGCCGACGGAGAGAAAATCCGCCTTGTACAGGATGCCGCCGATCACGATTATTTCGATTCTGGGATACCCGGCGAGCGCCACAGCTATCCGCGGACTGTGCGTCACTATCGTGGCCTCGAGGTCAGCGGGCAAACGCTGCACGACCTGGAGCACAGTCGAGCCCCCATCCATAATGATCACGTGCCCGTTCTCTATTAGCTTCACCGCTGCTCGGGCGACCGCCGCCTTGCCAGCCGACGCCTGCAGCTCGCGGGCCGCGTAATTCATCTCCACCGACGAACGCGGAAGCGCCCCACCATGGACTCGCTGGAGCTTCCCGGCCTCCGCCAGCTCGCGCAGGTCTCGCCGAACGGTGTCATCCGAAACATTCAACGCAATGCTCAGGTCAGTCGCTATAAGCTTCCCATCTGTACGCAATATCTCCAAGATTCGCGCCTGGCGTTCTTGCTTTAGCATCAGCGCCCTTTCTGCCCGTTTCTGCGGTTTTTTTCGTATTTTATCGTTAAAACTATTGACTATGCATTTTTGTGCGTGTATTTTGTCATGTAAGGGATTTTACTTTGCCTTCCTCGGCTTTCCAGTCCGGGATGGTCAAGAGGGAGGGGAAAAGGAGGAGTATCGCCGATGACCACGAACACTAGTAAGGAAAACACTAGTAAGGAAGATTCGCGGGAGGTGCAAGAGTTCACTATCCATATCCCCGACGCGGATCTCGACGACATGTACGAGCGACTGCGGAGGACACGCTTCCCCCGCGACTTCGCCAACGACGATTGGGAGTACGGGTTCCCCACTGAGTACTTGCGCGAGGTTGTCGACTACTGGATCAACGAGTACGACTGGCGCGAGACCGAGCAGGCAATGAACGAGATGGCTCCGCACTTCAAGACGACCATCGATGGCATGCCGATTCACTTCCTCCACAAGAGAGGCACGGGGCCGAACCCGATGCCCCTGCTGCTCCACCACGGCTGGCCCTGGACGTTCTGGGATCTGCGAAAGGTGATCGGCCCGCTCACCGACCCGGCTTCGCACGGCGGCGACCCGGCCGATTCATTCGACGTCGTGCTCATCTCCCTTCCGGGCTTCGGTTTTTCCACGCCCTTGACGCAGACGGGGTTGAATTGGTGGAGGACGGCGGACCTCGAGAACACGCTCATGAAGGAGATCCTGGGCTACGAGAGGTACGCTACGGCCGGTGGCGACTGGGGCGCCCTCATCGCCGAGCAGCACGGGCACAAGTACGAGGAGGACGTGATCGGGGTCTACACCCACCTGCCCCTCCAGCTCAGCCACTACCTCGGGGAGCACCCGGACGTCCCTGAGGGCATCGACTACAACTACGCCGTCGGGATCGTCGAGCCGTCCGAGTACGGCGAGGACGAGGAAGGGTGGTACGAGCGCGGCCAACTATTTATCGGAGCCGAAGGCGGCTATGGTGCGATCCAGATCACCAGGCCCCATACGATCGGGGAATTGCTGAATGACTCGCCGGCCGGGCAGTTGGCGTGGGTGGGCGAGAAGCGCTACTTCTGGGGTCTGCCGACGAGGGGTCCCGGGATTGAGGCGCTCGAGAAGGTGCATCCGAAGCACGACCTCGCCACCAACGCATCCGTCTATTACCTTACCGAGACAGGCGTTTCTTCAGCAAGGTATTACAGGGAGTGCGTGCTCAATGCGTGGAAGCCGTCCCATGACCGCTTCCCGGTCGTCGGGGCGCCGACAGCCGTGGGTATCTACCTTGGCGAGATCTTCATGAACCCCCGGAAGTGGACCGAGAAGTACTTCAATCTCCAGCAATATCGCGTGCATGACGAGGGCGGTCACTTTGCCCCGGTAGAAGTTCCCGATATCTATGTCGACGAACGTGAGTACGTTCTTCGCCCGGTTCCGCTAGAGGCCGTTGTACGGCGTAGAGAGGGTTTGAAGGGAGCCGTGCGCGGATCGCCCCCACGCGCGGCTACGAGATAATTTACTTGGCCCTCCTCGGCTTTCCAGTTGGGGTCGGTCAGGAGAGAGTAGGAAAGGGGATCAATTATGGAAAAGACCTACGTGATGGGCATTGACGAGGGCACTACGAGTGCCCGAACGGTGATCTTCGATGGTGAGGGTCAGATCGTTACCGAGGCGACGCGCGAGTTGACGCAACACTATCCAAAGTCCGGTTGGGTCGAGCACAATCCGGTAGAGATACTCGATGCACAGCTCGAGACTATGCGTAACGCGCTGGAGAGCGCCAAGCTCTCGCCTCAGGATATTCGCACGATCGGTCTGACCAATCAGCGCGAGACCGCGATGGTCTGGGAGAAGGACACCGGCAGGCCAATATACAACGCTATTGTTTGGTCTTCACGACAGACGGCCGAAGTGATCGAACGCTGGGCGGCGGAGGGTCTCGTCGAGGACATTCGGCAGAAGACGGGTCTGGTCAGCGACGCCTATTTCTCGGCGTCGAAGATCGCCTGGATCCTCGAGCATGTCGACGGTGCTAAAGGGAGAGCGGAGAGAGGAGAGTTGCTGGCGGGCACCATTGACGCGTGGCTTACCTGGAACCTGACTGGCCGGGAGAAGTTCGTAACCGAGTACTCCAACGCATCACGGACGATGATGTTCAATATCCACGATCTGCGGTGGGATGAGGATCTGTTGGAAGCATTCGGCATCCCGCTGGCGATGCTCCCGGAGGTCCTCCCCTCCGACGCCGATTTCGGGACCGTTGGTCAAACCTTCGGCGCGGACATTCCGATTCAGGGAGTGCTCGGCGACCAGCAGGCCGGGCTTTTCGGTCAGACTTGCTACGATGTGGGTCTCGCCAAGAATACATTTGGGACTGCGGGCGTCTATACGATGAACACCGGTGACAAGCCCTCTTACAGGGATGGTCTGACAGCCAGCGTCGCGTGGGGCGTGAACGGCGAGGTGACCTACGAGCTGGAGGGTGTCGTCTTTTCATCCGGGCAGACCATCAAATGGCTGCGCGACTCCGCGAAGCTCCTCCATGGCGCGCCTGACAGCGAATGGTACAGTGGCCAGGTGCCGGATACGCAAGGTACGTACCTCGTTCCGGCTTTCACCGGGTTGTGCGCTCCTTACTGGGACATGTATGCCCGTGCGGCGATCATCGGCATGTCGAGTAGCACCGACCGTCGCCACATCATCCGGGCGGGACTAGAGTCTATGGCTTACCAGACGAGAGACATCGTCGATGCGGTTCTGGCTGGTGGCGAGCTGGAGGTGCCCGAGATTCGCGTTGACGGCGGAGCGGTAAAGAACTCGCTGCTCTGCCAGTTCCAGGCGGATATCCTCGGCATACCGGTCGTGCGGCCCAAGATCACGGAGGCCACCGTGCTCGGCGCGGCCTACCTGGCGGGTCTCTCCGCCGGCCTCTGGAAAGACATGGACGCGCTCGCGGAGTTGTGGCAGGAGGATCAGGTCTTCGAGCCACGGATGTCCAAAGAGCGCAGAGACGAACTTTATGAGGGTTGGACAGCGGCCGTGGAACTTACCCGCGGGTGGGCGAAGAAGGTGAATGTCGAATGAGCATTTGCGGTCACCGTCACTGAGGTGGGGTCCTTGATGCGCCATTTCCCTGCTGAGAGCGAAAGGTATCTCTAATTGCGAACCAACAACGGCCGGATAGACGCGGATCCAACGGACCTTACCGGTCTTCAGGAGACGCTGAACGTCTCCGACCCCCAGGGTCGGCTGGCGCCGATCGGCATGAGCCGCATCGAGATCGGCCCCAGGGCCATCGACTCTCTTCCAGAAGTAGTCGCGGACCTTACCCGTGGCGAGCGTGTCATGCTCGTGACCGACTCGACCCCGAAAACGCGCAACGGTGACGATCTCAACGATCAGGCGGCGAGCTTGCTCGGCGGACGTTTTGCCGTCGAGCGGGTAGTGATCGGCGCCCATCATCAAGAACTACATGTGGACGAGGAGGCCATTGCCGAGACGGAATTCGCAGTGACCGGGGCCGACTGTATTGTGGTCGTAGGGTCTGGCACCGTCACGGACATCTGCAAGATAGCCGCGAAACGCGCGGGCCAGATCCCACTAGTGGTTCTACAGAGCGCCGCCTCTGTAAACGGCTTCTCCGACGATCTTTCGGTAGTGTTGAAAGATGGAGTAAAGCGCACTGTCTCCTCGCGTTGGCCGGACGCCCTTCTGGCCGATATTCCTACGCTGGCCGACGCGCCACCCACCATGAACGCGGCCGGTTTCGGCGACGCCATCGCCATGTACACTGGCCCTGCCGACTGGTATCTGGCTTCGCTCGTGGGTATGGACGACTCATACCACCCCGCGCCGGTGGACATGTTGCTCGAAGGAGGACAGGCCCTGCTGGATGGGGCCGCCGCGATACGCCGTCACGAGGCCGAAGCGCTGGATCGGCTCGCGCGGATGCTCATACTCGGCGGCATTGCGGCCGGGATAACCAAGACAACGGCTGTCCTCTCGGGAACGGAGCATCTCGTGAGCCACCTGCTCGACATGAACAATGGGAAACGCGGCCTCCCGCTGGCGTTCCACGGCGCCCAGGTCGGGGTCGCTATGGTAGTCGTGGCCGCCGCGTGGGAGGTGTTGCTCGACGAACTGAACCCGGCGGCTATTGAGATCGACGCTTGCTTCCCGGAGCCGGACTCGATGGAGCAGGTAGTGCGCGAGGCCTTTGACGGCCTGGACCCCACTGGAGCGATCGGCGACGAGTGTTGGAGCGACTACGCCAAGAAACTAGAGAGGTGGAGAGAGAGCCGACAAAGCTTCGAGGCGTTTCTCGAGAGCTGGCCCCGGCACCAAGACGAGTTGAGAGAGATGGTCGCCTCGCCAAAACAACTAGCGGCCGCTCTCACGGAGACCGGAGCGCCCGCCCGTTTTGGAGAGCTGGCTCCTCCGGCCTCCCCGGAGACCGTTCGTTGGGCGCTGCGTAACTGCCACCTCATGCGTAACCGCTTCACCCTCGCCGACCTTCTCTTCTTTATCGGTTGGTGGGACGAAATTTTCATTGAGAAGCTCCTCGAACGTACTCGCTCCGTTGGAGGAGGACTCTAAATGCGAGATCAAACCAAGAAGATGTACGGGCAAGGAAAGGGGCAAGTAAATGACTGATGCTGACCGGGCAGTGGTCGTAACGGTGGATGCGGGTTCAGGGAGTTGTAGGGCGCTGGCCTGGGACCAGAGCGGGCGGATGCTCGGTCTCTCGCAGCAGGAATGGGACTATGAGCCCTCCGAGTATCCTGGCGGCATGAACTTCAACACCAAAGACGGCTGGCGGCGGGCGACGGAGTGCATCAAGGCCGCTCTCTCCCAGGCCGGCGTGGAACCGGACGATGTCAAGGCGGTCACGGCAACCAGCATGCGCGAAGGTTTCGTAGTCTACGATGAGGAAGGCGAGGAGATCTGGGCCGTCCCCAATGCGGACGCTCGGGCCCAGAAGGAGGCCGAGGAGATCATAAAGGAAGGTCTCGCGGAGCCGATCTACCGCCGGGGCGGCGACTGGACGTCCATAGCCGCCTCCGCACGGCTGCGCTGGATAGAGGCCAACGCGCCCGATATCTGGGAGAAGGCGCGCCACATGACGATGCTCGGCGACTGGGTTCTCCAGAAGCTCTCGGGCGAGTATGTCACGGACCCCTCCCTCGGCTCCTCCTCGGGCCTCTTCGACCTGGCAATCCGCGATTGGTCGAGGGAGACAGCCGAGGAACTCGGCATCTCGCACCTTCTGCCGAGGGTCGCCGAATCGGGCACAGTAGTCGGAGCGGTGAGCAAGAAGGCCGCGCGGGAGACGGGCCTCAAGGAGGGGACGCCGGTGGTGGCGGGAGGTGCGGACACCCAGCTCGGGCTGCTCGGGGGCGGGGTCGTGGAGGCCAATACCTTCGGGGTGGTCGGGGGAACGTTCTGGCTTACGGCCGGGATCGCGGACACAGCGCTGATAGATCCCAACATCCGGCTCAGGACCCTCTGCCACGTGGTCCCGGACCGCTGGATGATCGAGGGCGTCGGCTTCGTGCATGGCCTTTCGACGCGCTACGTCCGCGACGGGCTTCTGCGGGCCGCCAATCCGGATATCTCCGTTGATGAGGGCTACAGGCTGCTCGACGAAATGGCGGCGCAGTGCCCGCCTGGCTCAAACGGTGTCTCCTACTTCGCCTCGAACGTCATGAACGCCAGGTCATGGAAGCATGCCCCGCCGTCCATAGTGGGTCTCAGCCCCTTCGATATCGCCGGGACCGGGCTCGGGGCTATCTTCCGTGCCGTAATGGAAGAGGGCGCCTACGGCGCGCGCGGGCATCTGGAGATACTCGAAGAGGTCTACGCCCGGAAGGTAGACCGGGTCACTTTCGTTGGCGGTCCCTCGCGTAGCGAGATATGGTCCCAGATACTGGCGGACGTGCTCGGCGTGCGGGTACAGGTGCCAGACGTCCTTGAGGCGACCTGCCTCGGTGCGGCGCTCTGCGCCCTTGTCGGCGCTGGCGTGTACTCTGACCTCGCGGATGCGGCGAGCGCCACGGTCGGCGCCAGCCGCGAGTACAAGCCGAACCAGCAGAACAAAGAGGCCTACGACGACCTGTACCCGCGCTGGAGGGCCCTCAACGATCACATGATAGAGGCCGCTGAGAAGGACCTGGCTTCCTACATGTGGACAGGCGCAGGGGCCGGTAGCTAGGTTTTGGCCGAGATATCCGAAGATGCGGCCCTTAGCGACGTAGAAGAGCTAAGAGGCGCAGATCCCGATTCGGGGACCTGCGCCTCCTCACAGAAAGACTTGCAATCGGAAAAAAGGAGGCAATGAGATGGCGCATGTAGGAGACTTGATCGCGGAGATGCTGGCCCGTTATGGGGTGGAGCGAGTCTTTGGGCAACCGGGAGGACAGACCGTCTCCCTCTACGACGGCATCGCGCGGCGCTCACCGCGCATAAACCACACGCTTACGCGGGATGAGCGCAGCGCCGCTTACGCGGCCGACGCCTACGCACGGCTCACAGGTAAACCGGGCGTGTGCGACGTCACCGTGGGACCCGGCACGACCAAGCTAACCGATGGTTTAGTGGAAAGTCTCAACGCCTCGATCCCTGTAATTGCAATCGTCGGCGAGCTGCCCCGCGACTGGGCTCCCTTGCGCGACAAGGGCGTTGCCTCGCAGGGCTTCGACCAAATAACCTTCCTCCAGAGCGTCACCAAGGCGACGTGGACGGTCCCGAGTCAGAAATCTCTTCCGCAGCTCATACGGTCAGCCTTCCGCACCGCGACCACGGGCTGCCCAGGTCCCGTCGCCCTTGTCATCCCGCACGACATCATGGACGCGGAATGGGACGAATCCGAGGCCGATGTAGAGATCGACGACCGCTATAAGAGAGCGCCAGCCTACCGTCCCTCGGCCTCACCAGATACGATCAGGGAGGCGGCCGAGCTACTCTCTCGTGCGCGGCGGCCGGCGATTGTCGCCGGGGGCGGCGTGCTCGGCTCTCGCGCCACCGAAGAGCTGGGGCGGCTGGTCGAGATCCTGGACGCCTGCGTCGTCACCAGCTTCTCCGGCAAGGGCTCTGTCGTGGAGACGACACCCTACTCCAGCGGGGTGCTGAATCCACTCGCCGGTCCTACCGCGAGCACGCTCGTGAAGCGGGCTGACGTCGTCGTCTGGCTCGGCTCCAAGGTCAGCCAGAATACCAGCGTCAACTGGACGATACCGACGCCCGAGCAGGCTACCGTACACATAGACGTGGACCCGATAGAGCTCGGTCGCACCTTCCGCCCGACCGTCGCCCTGAACGGCGACGCGAAGGGTACCCTGGCGGCGTTGCTGGAGTTGTTAGATCCCCAGGATCACCCCGAGTGGCTAGAGGAGATAGCGGCTGTCAAGGCCGAGGGACAGGAGGAACGGTCAGCGGAGGCAGCCTCCGAAGAGGCGCCGCTCGCCCCGCCGCGCGTAATGCGCGAGCTCGACGCCAGACTCTCTCCAGACGACGTGATCATCAGCGATGCGAGCTTCTCGGCGGGTTGGATCTCCGCCTACTTGCCGGTCAAGGAGGCGGGACGCAACTGGATCTTCGCCCGTGGGCAGGGCGGTCTGGGCTACTCGGTTCCCGCTGCTATAGGCGCCGCCTCCGTGCGTCCGGAGAACCGCGTCGTCACCATAAGCGGCGATGGTGGCTTCTACTACGCGATCGGAGAGCTTGCCACCCACGTCCAGCAAGGGCTACGCACCATAAACGTCGTCCTCAACAATGGGACTTTGGGCTGGCTGCAGATGTGGCAGGAGATTTTCTACAGCGGCCTGCGTCAGTCGGTGGACCTGGAGACAGAAGAGAGCCAGCCGGACTTTGCCGCCGTCGGCAACGCGATGGGTTGCACCGGTATACGGGTCGATAAACCCGAGGAGCTTGGCGAGGCGCTCGATCGTGCCTTCGCCGCCACCGGTCCGGTAGTCCTGGAAGTCCGCATAGATCCCCGGGCGACGCCCCTCCACAGCTTCCGGCGCCGCCTCGCCGAGGGTGGGGAGGGAAGGGTCTTCGACCGGCCTGGCACCACCTACGAACTGCGCCCGTGGACCAGATCCGCCGACGCCTCCGTCCTCGAAGAGGAGGGCGTCATCGCGGAATAGGGGTGACAAGCGGTCGGGCAAGAAGCGAAGGTCGGATGCCAGTTCCTTGATATTAGAGGCCTTGCTCGTCAGTAGAGGCTATCGAAGGAGGGAGCGATGGAGACAAGAATCCCCGAGGATATTGGGGAACATCCGTTCGACCTGATCGTGGCAGGGGCGGGCATCAACGGCGCGGGCATCGCTCGTGACGCCGCCATGCGCGGCTTAAAGGTCTTGTTGCTGGACAAGGGGGATATCTCCAGCGGGACATCCAGTTGGTCGAGCCGGCTCATACACGGCGGCCTGCGCTACCTGGAGTACTACGAGTTCCATCTGGTTCGGGAGTCCCTGTCGGACCGCGAAAAGCTCCTACGTATCGCGCCGCATCTCGTCAAGCCGATACCGTTCGTCGTCCCGATCTACGAGCACAATAAACGGGGGATAGGGATGGTCCGGTTTGGTATGGTGGCCTTTGATCTGCTCTCCTTCGACAAGAGCATGCCTCACCACAAGATGCTCGGCCGCCATGAGGCATTGGAAATGGTCCCCGGCCTGAACCCCGAGGGCCTCAAGGCCGCCGCTCTCTACTACGACTGCCAGGTCGAGTATGCCGAGCGTCTGGTGGTCGAGAATGCTCTCTCCGCCCGGCAAAACGGTGCTTCGGTGATCAACTACGCCAGGGTGGACCGCTTTACCTTGGAGAACGGAACCGTCAAGGGTATAGAGTTCACCGATGTGCTGAACGGCCATCAGCACACAGCGCGGGCCTCCGTTACCGTAAATGCTGGCGGCGCCTGGGTAGACCGGGTGCTGGACGGCCTGAGCGGTTACGCCGAACGCATGATGGGGGGAACCAAGGGGACACACCTTGTCGTCGATCCTTTCCCAGGTGCTCCCAAAGAGGTGCTCTACTACGAGGCCCTCTCGGACAACCGTCCAATACTGGTCATCCCGTGGAACGGCCGTTATCTGATCGGGACGACCGACATCCGTTACGAGGGCGACCTGGATCTCGTCGTCAGCGACGAGGAAGAAATAGAGTACCTCCTGCAAGAGACTAACGCCCTCATCCCAGAGGCGAACCTGACACGCGATGCCGTCCTCTACACCTACTCGGGCGTCCGCCCGCTGCCCTATCAAGCCGAGGGAGCAGAGGGCAGCGTCACCCGCAGCCATGTGATCTACGACCACGTCAAGAGCGAGCCGAAGATGGGCGGTCTCCTGTCCATTATCGGCGGCAAGATGACCACTTACCGGAACCTCTCGCGCCAGACGGTAAACGACGTGTACAAGAAGTTGGGCGCTGAAGCACCCAGGTGTGCGACTGATAAGATCCCGCTCCCCGGAAGCCGAACGCCCGACTTCGCGACCTTCGCCGCGCGGTTCAGGGCTAATAGCGGTCTCGAACATGTGCTCGCCGAGCGGCTGCTGAAGATTTACGGCGTCCGCACTTACGATGTGTTGGCCGAGGCGGCGGACGATCCCTCTCTGAGGGAGCCACTTACTTCCCCCGCCACGGTGGAGACCGGCCTTCTCGGTTGTGAGGTCCTCTACGCCTTCCGACAAGAGATGGCGTGTACTTTGGGTGATGTTCTACTCAGGCGTTCAATGGTCGGCATGGGTCCGAAGGTTGGCCTCGACGTAGACGAGGCCGCCGCCGAGGTTGCCGTCAAGCATCTGGGTTGGACCGCTGAAAGAGCCGAGCGCGAGGTCAAAGAGTACAGAAGCTACGTGGAGAGGTTCAGGCCGCGTTCATTATTGGAGGTTACATAAAGAGGAAGTATGTGACAGGACGCCGGTCGTTCCGTCTACGGTCGTCGCAAGAGCCCGAGGCTATCAGGCGGAGCATAATTAGGCTATCTCCCTGACCTACGCCTGCCTACAACTACTGGCGCCAGCTTGTCGAGGATCGAACCTTTGCTCGCTCCGGAAGAGAGTATGAAATACGCTCGTGGACTCGCTTTCCCGAAGATCCCGTCGAAGGTGAAGCTTATCGGAAGATGACTTTACTTTTGCATGAGATCGGCGAGAGCAGAGTCTCCGGCTTTTCGCCGTCCCTGCAACACGCCGTCCAGGTGATGGAGCAGCGGCAGATCCTCTTCGCCTAATCCGCGCGAGCGGACGAGAGCCAGGGCGGGAGGGAGCGTGCCGAGTCCCTCGAAGGTGGCGTTGCCCATTTTCTGGCGCGCTACATCAGGCGAGTTGCCTTCGCCGAGCAGGCGGCCGAAATCTCCGTTGCGGCCGCTCAGGCAGGTGACGTAGAGGTCTCCGGCGCCGGCTGCGCCAGCTGCGGTCTCGGGACGCGCGCCGGATGTGGTGATGAGGGTGGAGATCTCACCCAGCGCTACGCCAAAGGCCAGGGCGCGCAGGTTTGGCCTCGCCTCGTTGCCTGTGAGGGATGCGACTGCGATGGCGCAGCAGTTCTTCAGCGCGGCGCAGAGCCCGAGGCCCAGCAGGTTGTCCGTGGCGCCGGGAAATTAGTATGGGGTGGAGAACGCCGTAGAGAGCTTGCGTGCCTCGTCAGCGCCGATTCCCATGGCTCCCACCTTTTGACCTCCTGGTCTCTGGCTCCACGGGTCTCCGTATTTTACTCCACGGATTTCATGGCGTTGGTCAGGGCCGGGAAGAGGTGCTTGAGGCTCGGGTAGATCTCCTTATACACGTCGTTGTAGAGCCGGTCGTAGAAGGCCGAGTTTTTCTCATCGGGCTCGAAGCGGGCGCCCTCGCCGGACATGGCCTCGGCCGCCTCCTTGATATCGCCGTACATACCGGAGGCCGCGGCGGCGAGCATCCCCGCGCCGAGGCAGGTGCTTTCCAGTTCCTGGCAGACGGAAACCGGGCGTTGCATGATGTCCGCGACGATCTGGCACCATAGCTCGCTGCGTGACCCGCCGCCAAGAGCGAGGATGTGCTCGACGGGCTTCTCCAGGCCGCTCTCCGCGCCGTCGGTCATCAGGCGCTGTTCGAAGGCGATGCCTTCAAGTATCGCGCGGTAGGCGTGCGCCTTTCCGTGGGTTCCGGTCCAGCCGATCATCATGCCTCGGGCGGCCGTGTCCCAGTACGGTGTGGATGCGTTGTTCCAGTACGGGACGGCCAGCAGCCCGTTGGATCCGGGTTTCAGTTGGGCGGCGGCGGTCTCCAGGATCTGCTCCGTGCTCAACCCCAGCCCGAAGTCCTCGGCTTTGATGCCGCCGAACTTCTCCACGAACCAGCTAATTGTGTAAGTCCCTGCCGCCAGCAACGTCTCCAGAGTGTAGGTGCGCGGGACCGGCCCGCCGAGCACCCGATACTCGTTGCCCCACGAATAGTTCTCGCTGTAGGTGCCGGAGACGACCGCCGTGCCGAGGTTGAGGTACGCTTTCCCCGGCTCGGTAATGTTTGCCCCCAGCCCGGCCGATTGACCGTCCCCGACGCCGCTCACTATCGGTAGCCCGGCTTGCAGTCCGACCTCGCGGGCCACATCTTCCTTTAGCTCCCCGATCACCTCTCCCGGTGCGTACAGCTCGACCATGTGCTCTCGCCCGAGTCCCACCATGCCGAGTAGCTCGTCCGACCAGTCGAACGATGCCATGTCCACCAGACCCAGCGGGTCGGCGGTCGCCCAGGAGGTGCGCCAGTGGCCGGTCATCTTGTTTACCAGGAAGGCATGAACGTCCACGACCCGCGCCGTGCGGTCCAGGATCTCGGGCTCATGCTCGCGCAGCCAGAGTAGCTTGTAGAAGGCCGGCGTGGGGTTGGGGGGCTTGCCGGTGATCCTGTGTACGTCCTCGGAGCCGAACTCGGCGACCTGCTCGCGCGCCCGCGAATCGAGCCACAGCATCGCGGGCCGCAGGGGATGATCGTCCTCGTTCAGGCACACGAAGGTCTCACGCTGGTGGGTGATTCCTATCGCCCCGATCCTGCGCTGGTCCACGCTCTGGGCCGCCTGCCGGAGCGCTTCCTTCGTCGAGCGCCACCAGTCCTCGGCGCTCTGCTCGCCCCAGTCCGGCTGCGGGCTGGACAGCGGGAATGTCGCCCGGCCCTCCGCGACCGTGTTCCCCTGTTCGTCCCAGACAACGGCCTTCGTCGCCGTCGTCGAGCAGTCAATCCCTATCACCAGATCCGTGTTGGTCGCCATGCGTGCTCCTTCCCCTTGCCTTTGACCTTCACGATATCATAGAGCATTCGTACTTTTCGCGTTGCTAGATCTCCGTTTGCCTCTGACGGAGCGGGAAGCTAGGCTGGGAGAATACCGAGTGGAAGGAGAGAACGTGTTCGACGGAGAGGTGGCCTGGGTTACCGTGAGCAGCAAGGAGATCGCCCGGGCGATAGCCCTCGCCCTCGCCCGCGAAGGAGGATGAGGTGAAGTATCGAGAGGTGCGCGAAGAGGTAGCGAGGGTGGCTAGAGCCCTGATCTCTTCTGGGCTCGTCACCGGCACGTCGGGGAACGTCAGCGCTCGCACCCCGGAGGGAGACGTTCTGATCACGCCGAGCGGCCTAGACTACGCGTCCATGAGCCCCGAAGATGTGGTGCTCGTGGACCTGGAAATGAACGTTCTGGAGGGCTCCCTGGTTCCCTCCACAGAGACCCCGATGCACACCGGTATTTACAAGGCACGCCGGAACGTGGACGCCGTGGTGCATACTCACTCTCGCTTTGCCACCACCCTGGCGTGCCTCGGGTGGGAGATACCGCCGGTCCACTACATGCTCACTACCCTCGGGCCGGACGGCCGCATCCCGTTGGCACCCTACATCCTCTACGGCACCGAGCAACTGGCCGACAACGCCGCGAGCGCCCTGGGCGAATCCCACAACGCCTGCTTGCTGGCGAATCACGGCACCATCACCGTGGGAGAGAGTGCCGAGAAGGCGTTCGCCCGCACCGTGGTCCTGGAAGAGATGGCCGAGTTGTACTACAGGACGCGCCTCGCCGGGGAGCCGGTCCTCCTGGACCCAGAGCAGGTCGCCGAGGTGGCCGCCAAGATCCAGGGCTACGGCCAGCCAAAGACAGTCTCCGGCCCAGCGGAATGAAGCCCGAAGATCACAGACGGAAGGAAGATACTTGTATGAATGCCGCCGACAAACTCCCTCTCGCGGACCCCACTGACCTCGACACCATGCGCGAGGCGTTGGCGGCCGCGGACCCGGAAGGTCAGCTCGACCCCATCGGTATGCGCCGCATCGAGATCGGACCCGAAGCCATCGACTTCCTGCACGAGGTAGTCTCCGAACTCACCCGTGGCAGGCGCGTCATTTTGGTCGGCGATGCGACACTTATACTCCGCGATGGGGAAGACCTGAAAGAGCGGGTCGAGCGAACCCTGGGCGAGGACTTCGATCTGCGGAGTTCGGTCATCGGCGACCGCGAACACGAGCTACACGCCGACGAGGAGGCCCTGGTGGAGGTCGAGGCCGCTGTCGAGGGAGCGGACTGTGTTGTGGCGGTTGGCTCGGGCACCATCACCGACCTCTGCAAGGAGGCCACGGCGCGAAAGGGCGACGTGCCGCTCGTGGTGGTACAGACGGCTGCCTCGGTCAACGCGTTCGCGATCAACATGTCCGTGCTGCTCAAGAGCAGCGTGAAGCGGACCGGGACCTCGAAGTGGCCGGACGCCCTCCTGATAGACTTGCCCACTCTGGCCGGAGCGCCGCCCGTCATGACCCTGGCCGGGTTCGGAGACCTGTTGGCTACCTGGACGTCCCCAGCGGACTGGTACCTGGCCGCGCTCGTGGGCATGGACGACTCCTACAACCCGGCGCCACTGAACATGGTCTTTGACCAGGCCCGCGAGGTGCTCGACGAGGCGGCAGCCGTGCGGCGGGGCGAGCCGGAGGCGCTGGAGAAGCTGGCCCGCTGCCTGGCCCTCGGCGGGATGGCGGCGGGCGTGATCGGCAAGACAGCGCCGCTCTCGGGGACGGAGCATCTCGTGAGCCACTTGCTCGATATGAACGCCGGTAAACGCGGCCTCCCGTTCAACTTCCACGGCGCCCAGGTCGGTATCGCCACGGTCCCCGTCGCCGCCGCCTGGGAAGAACTGTTCTCCCGGCTAGACCCCGCGAATGTCGACATCGACGCCTGCTTCCCGGACCCTGAGGCCGTGGAGCCGATGGTGCGTGACGCCTTCTCGGACCTCGACCCCACAGGAGCGATCTCCGACGAGTGCTGGAGCGACTACTCCCTCAAGCTGGAGCGCTGGCGGGCGGCGCGCCCCAGATTCGAGGAGTTCCTCGCAAACTGGCCCCGGTACCGGGCCGAGCTGCGGGAGATGGTCTTCCCGCCGGACAGGCTCGGCGAGGCCCTGGAAGAATCCGGTGCTCCGGCGCGCTTCAGCGACCTGGACCCGCCGGTCCCCGGAGAGACAGCCTTCTGGGCGCTGCGAAACTGCCACCTCATGCGAAACCGGTTCACCGTCGCGGACCTGCTCTACTTCCTCGGATGGTGGGATGATACCTTCGTCGAAAGGCTCCTCGAACGCGCCCGATCCGTCGGAGGAGGGCTCTAGGTGAGCGGTGATTCCCCCTCATCCATCGTGGAGGCTTTTGTCCGTCACGCCGAACGCGCGCCTGAGAAACTGTGCCTGCGTTTCGAAGGTGAAGACCGGAGCTACCGCCGGGTGCGCGAGCGCGCCGAAGCCGTTGCCGGTGCGCTCATCGCCTGGGGTTTTCGGCCGGGTGAGCGTGCCGCGCTGTTTCTCGAAAATTGTCCCGACTTCTTGACGGGCTACCTGGGCATTCACCTAGCCGGCGGGGTGGTGGTACCGGTGAACATCCAGTATCGGCAAGTGGAGCTGCGGCACATCTTCGATGATGCTGAAGTCCGCATCTGCCTTACCGACGGAGAACGCGGCCAGGAGTTGGAGCGGGTGCGGGAAGACCTGCCGCAACTGGAGACCGTGGTAACGGTCGGAGATGAGCTTGAGGACTTTTTGAGCGCGGCTACAGCAAAAGAATACGAAATGCCGCGGGGCGAGGACCTCGCAGTGATCGCCTACACATCGGGGACGACGGGACGTAGCAAGGGGGCGATGCTCCTGCACCGCAACCTCGTCGCCAACGCCGAAGCCGTCTGCGGCGCCTGGCGCTGTACGGCCGAGGATCACCTACTGCTCACCCTGCCTCTGTTCCACACTCATGGTCTTATGGTGGGCGCGCACGGAACTTTTCTGACGGGGGCCAGCGTCGAACTACACCGAAAGTTCGATGCGAAGAAGACTTACGACGCGCTGCTCGGTGGCGACTTCACGATGTTCTTTGGCGTGCCGACGATGTACACTCGCCTGCTTCGGGAGGCGAATTCTCGCGCCGAGCGGCCGGAGCCAATGCGCCTCTATGTGTCTGGCAGCGCACCATTGAGTCCCCAGGCGTTCGATGAGTTCGAGCGGTTGTTCGGGCAGCGCATCCTGGAGCGTTACGGGATGACCGAGACGATCATGAACCTGACGAATCCCTACGACGGCGAGCGTAGGCCCGGCGCCGTGGGGAAGCCGTTTCCCGGACAGGAGGCGCGGGTCGTGGATCTCGAAACTCGTGAACCAATGCCCGCCGGAGAGGTTGGAGAGATCGAGGTCCGTGGGCCGCACGTCTTCGAGGGGTACTGGAACCGTCCCGAGGCCACGGAAGAGAGCTTCGACGAAGACGGTTGGTTCAGGACGGGAGACCTGGGCCACGTCAGCGAGGACGGCTATTTTACGATCAGCGGCCGGGCGAAGGAGCTTATTATTAGCGGCGGATACAATGTGTACCCGCGCGAGGTGGAAGACGTGATCGAAGGGTGTGCCGGCGTGGACGAGGTGGCAGTCGTCGGGTTGCCGGATGAGGAGTACGGGGAACGGGTCGTGGCCGCGGTGGTGCGTGGCGCCCCCAACCTTACCGCCGAGGAAGTGACGGATTTTTGCCGGGATCGACTCGCCGGCTACAAAAAGCCCCGCCAGGTAGTATTCGTGGATGAACTGCCGCGCAACGCCCTGGGTAAGATACTGAAGCACGAGGTGCGTGACCAGCTAGAGGAAACGGAGGAGTAGGTTTGGGAGCCACGCAAGCAACGCTCGACGTCATAAAAGAGATGGCCGCGGTGATGGAGGAGAACCGCCGCTACCTGACGAAGCTCGACTCGGAGATCGGAGACGGCGACCACGGGACGAACATGCACCGGGGCTTCCAGGCCGCCCTCGAACGGACGAACGGCGCCGATCTTAAATCCCCGGCGGACGTTCTGAAAGCCGTCTCTATGGCGCTCATCAGCAAGGTCGGCGGGGCGGCCGGTCCACTCTATGGCACGGCTTTTCTGCGCGCGTCAACGGCTCTCGTGGATAAAGAGGAGGTTTCGGGAGAGGACGCGGCGGCGGCGCTGGAAGCCGCGCTCGCGGGGATAAAGCAGCGCGGCAAGGCCGAGGCGGGGGATAAGACGATGGTCGATGCCCTGGAGCCCGCCGTGGAGGCCGCGAAGGGCGCGGCGGATGGGAGCGCTGCGGAGGTCTTCCGGGCCGCGGCGGAGGCTGCGGAGCAGGGAGCCGAGTCGACGGTGGACCTGGTGGCGAAGCGGGGGAGGGCGAGCTACCTGGGTCAACGTTCCGCCGGGCACCGGGACCCCGGAGCCACCTCGACGCAACTTCTTCTGGACGCTGCGGCTCGGGTCCTGGAAGGTTCCTGATGGTCGGACTAGTGCTCGTCTCCCACAGCCCGCGAATAGCCGAGGGTACGGCGGAGCTGGTGCGGCACATGGCTGACGAGGTAGAGGTGGTCGCGGTCGGGGGCGACTCCGACGGTACGCTCGGTACGGACCCGGAGAGGATACAGTCGTCCATAGAAGACCTCGATGCGGACGAGGTGCTGGTGTTCATGGACATTGGCAGCGCGGTCCTCTCGGTCGAGACCGTCATGGAGATGCTATCCTCGGAGGTAAGAGAGAAAGTCCGGCTGGTGGATGCACCGTTCGTGGAGGGCGCTTTCTCGGCCGGAGTCATGGCCTCAACGGGGGCCGGCGCCGACGAGTGCGTGGAGGCGGCGATGGAGGCCCGCACCGAGTCGAAGCTGCACGACGACTAAGGAGGAGAGACTTGACCGGCCGGATCCCGGAGGACATAAGCAGCTATCCGTTCGACCTCATAGTGGTCGGCGCCGGTATCAACGGCGCTGGTATCGCCCGCGACGCCGCGATGCGGGGCCTCAGTGTGCTCCTCTTGGACAAAGGAGACATCGCCAACGGCACGACGCAGTGGTCCACGCGCCTGATCCACGGTGGTCTGCGCTATCTGGAGCATTACGAGGTCCACCTCGTGCGAGAGTCGCTCGGAGAGCGCGAGAAGCTGCTGCGTATCGCGCCGCATCTCGTCAAGCGCCTGCGATTCGTCGTCCCGATCTACGAGAGATCCAAGCGCGGTCCCGGTTTGATCCGTCTGGGCATGATCGGCTACGACGTTCTCTCCTTCGATAAGTCTGTCCCGAACCATAAGATGCTCTCCCGCGAGGAGGCTCTGGAGCAGTATCCGGGCCTCAACCCCGACGGCCTGCGCGGCGCCGCGACCTACTACGACGGCCAGACCGAGTACGCCGAACGCATCGCCGTCGAGAACGCCATTAGCGCCCGCGAGCACGGCGCGAGCGTGTACACCTACGCCGAAGTGAAGCGCCTCCTGTTCGATGAAGAGCCAGGCGGTGATGGACTGCGCGTCACCGGCGTCGAGTTCGAAGACCGTCTCGGCGGTGGCACGTACACCGCCCGCGCTCCAGTCACCGTAAACGTGGCGGGACCGTGGGTGGACCGCGTGCTGGGCGGGTCTGGAGGCTTCGGCTTCGAGGAGGGCGCCGGAAACGGCGAGAGTGGGGACGAAGGGCGCATGATCGGCGGCACGAAGGGCTCGCACCTCGTCGTGGACCTGTTCCCCGGCGCTCCCCAGGACGCCCTCTACGTAGAGGCCCGCAAGGACGGCCGCCCGTACTTCATCGTGCCATGGAACGGCCGCTACCTAATCGGCACGACCGACATTCGCTACGAGGACGACCTCGACTACGTCTCCGCGACGGAGGACGAGATCGACTACCTCATAGAAGAGACGAACGCCGTCATCCCGCAGGCTAACCTGACCCGCGACAGCATCCTTTTCACCTACTCCGGAATCCGTCCGCTGCCGTACATGCCCGCGGGTTCGGAGAGCTCCATCACCCGCAGCCACGTCGTCTACGATCACGCACAGGGCAAGTCCGTGGCCGGTGGACATATCAAGGTACAGGGCGGCGGCCCAAACGCGGAGGGTCTCATCTCCATCGTCGGCGGCAAGCTCACTACCTACCGGAACCTCGCCCGCCAGACGGTGGACAACGTCTATGACAAGCTCTACCGTCACGCCCCGCCGTGCCGCACGGATAAGGTCCCGCTGCCCGGTGGAGCCACGGAGAACTTCGCCAACTTCGCCGCCGAGTTCAAAGCCACGAGCGGCCTGACCGACACGCTGGCCGAGAGGTTACTCAAGCTCTACGGCGTCCGCGCGCCGGACGTCCTGGATCTCGCCGGGGAAGACTCCTCGCTGCGGATGCCGCTCTCCCCGACGGTGACGGTTGAGACCGGGATAATAGGGGCGGAGGTCCTCTACGCGTTCCGTCACGAGATGGCCCAGACGCTCTCCGACGTGTTGCTGCGCCGCACGATGGCCGCGCTGGGACCCAGGGTCGCCCTAGACGTGGACACCGCCGCCGCCGAGATAGCCGTCAAACATCTCGGATGGACCGAGACGCGGGCCAAGAGCGAGGTCAAGCAGTTCCGCGAGTACGTCCAACGCTACAACCCGAAGGACTTCCACAAGAGGAAAGTAGTAAAGACCTGAGCGTTAGACAGCCACAAGCGGCACGACACTTTATGTTCCCAAGTTCACGTTTGTGACCGGTTTACCAGGGTAAAGTTTGAATGTGTCACTAATGAGAGCAACCAGGAGGTCGAGAAAACGTGCAGACCAATAGAGGTAGCGAAGGTATCCTCTCGGAGGAGATGGCCGAGAAGCGCGAGGAGATAGTCGAGCTTCTGAAGAAGTCGTACTTCATGGAGCTTGAGACGGTCATCAATTACGTCACCAACTCGACCAACCCCGATGGCGTCCGCGCCCAGGAGATTAAAGAGTCCCTTGAGGAGGACATTCAGGAGGAGCTACAGCACGCGCAGGACTTCGCGGCGCGCATCAAGGAGTTGTATGGAGTTGTGCCGGGCTCGCTGGAATTCAAGGCCGAGCAGCCGTTCTTGCAGCCGCCCGAGGATCAGGTGGATGTCGTCCACGTTATCAAGGGCGTGATCGAAGCGGAGACCGGAGCCATCGAACACTATACTCGCCTCATCGAGGTCACCGAGGAGGCGGACCCGGTTACGCAGGATATGGTCATTGCCATCCTGCGCGACGAGCAGGGTCACCGCAAGCTCTTCGAGGGCTTCCTCCGCGAGTACGAGGCTGAGGGCCTGGCCTAAAACCGAATCTGAATAGCGTTACACAGAGGCTCGGTCAGAACTGACCGGGCCTCTTTTAGTCCTTGCCGGCGGCGTCCTCGGGCTGGAGGGCGCCGTCCGTGTACACGTTACCGGCGTTCCAGAGGAACCATCCCGTTTCTCCCGAGTCGTAGGTGGATTTCATCTGGGCCTTTACCTCGTCTGGACCGTAGTGCGGGGTCCCGAGGTCGAAGTCCTGAAGCCAGGGTCGTATCTCTATATCCGGGTTCGCGGCCGTCTTCTTCTTGAAGTCGGCTAACGCGTTCTTGATGATCTCGTAGGGCTTGGAGTTTGGGTCTGTGTATCCGTAGCTCCCGGACGGGAAGTGGGACGGGTAGACCATCGGACATATAACGTCGAGGTTGGGGGCCAGCTTGTCGACGTACTGGCCCACGCCGGCTCCGTCTTCCGTTGCCGCGAGCCCGAAGACGTCCGCCGCCACCCGTACCCCGCGCGGTTTGAGTTCGTCGTGCGCGTACTTGAGGAACCCCGCGAGCGCGTCCGCCTGAGTCGGGAAGGTCTCTTTGCCGTAGTCAATAGTCTCCATCGGGCCGTCTGAAGGGAAGCGAACGTAGTCGAACTGAACCTCGTCGAACCCCGCGTCGGCGGCCTCCTTCGCCACGTCTACGTTGTACTTCCAGACCTCTTTCTGGTAGACGCTGGACCACGCGCCGCTGGCGTAGTTCGTCCACGGCCCCCCAGTAGACGAGTCGGTCACGGCGAGGTCTGGACGCTCGCGTGGCAAGATGTCGTCCTCGAAGGTCGCCACCCGTGCGATAGCGTACACGTGATGTTTCTTGAGCTTCGCTACCAGAGACTTCAAGTCCGTTAGCGTGTCTCGGGTCGCGCCGATATCTTTCGCCAGCGGTACCTGGGACGGATAGTACACCTCTCCGGTAACGTCCTTCACGTCTATGACGACGGCGTTCAGCTCCGTGCGGTCCAGGAGGTCGAGGTACTCGCCCAGGTAGGGTGAGGCGGCAGTAGGGGCGGTCAGATAGATCCCCTTGATAGCATCGGGATAGTCCTTGGATTCCGGCGCTTGTATAGAGCCGGTCGTTGGCGTCGAGACCCTGGTGAGGTTGACGGACTTCGCTTGGGCAGGCTGTGGGCTCGGGTCGGTAAGCCTCATGAATCCCAGCAGCGCGGGGATCAACACGATAAGGAACAGCCCCACCAACAGCAGTCTGCGCTGGCGATAGCGACGGCGTCGGCGGCTCGTATACACAGGTGACACTATACCTGCGGCATCCAGTTTTGCACAATACTCTCTCTTGAATACCGAGCGTAGAGAAACGCTAACTGCGCGAAGCGGGCCAGGATTTGTGTTACACAAAAGTGAAATCTATGTTAAATCCACGTAAACTCCCGTAGGGGGATATGTTAAATCCGTGTTATCTGGTTATAGTGTGGCGGGTTTTGACAAGGGAGGCTGGGAAGGGATGGAGCTTTGACCCTCGCGCTGATCGCTATAGCTCTAGCTTACGCCTTCGACTTCGTGAATGGCTTCCACGACACCGCCAACGCGGTGGCGACCATTATCTACTCCAGGGCGATGAAGGGGCGCGACGCTATCATCATGAGCGGCGTGCTGAACTTTCTGGGCGCGGTCATAGTCGGGACCGCGGTGGCGATGGTCATTACCAAAGTCATCCCCGAGGACAAAGTGAGCATACAGTTGATCCTCGCCGCGCTGGTCGGCGGACTAGTTTGGAATCTGGGGACCTGGTACTACGGGCTTCCGGTATCCAGCTCGCATACGCTCGTGGGGAGCCTATTCGGAGCGGGGTTGGCGGCCAACTGGCTCGACGGGGTTCACTGGGGCGCGCTGACCCAGATCATCCTGGCCCTTCTGGTCTCTCCTATCCTGGGGTTGGCGTTGGGATGGGGGATAACCCGCGTCTCCCGAATACTCTCGAACCGGTACTCCGCTTCCAGGGGTTACGCGCCTTCGAGCAATTACATGAATGGGACGCAGCCTCCAACGGTCTTCCGGTGGCTGACCATTCTCTCGGGAGCAGCGGTCGCCTTCTCGCACGGCTCGAACGACGGGCAGAAGACGATGGGTGTCATAACTCTCATCCTCATCGCCGAGTTCGGGAGGTCTCAGGAGGCGGGAGTGCCGTTCTGGGTGGTAGTAACCTCGGCGGCGGCGATAGCTTTGGGGACCACGATCGGGGGCTGGCGCATCATTCGCACCGTGGGCGAGAAGATCAGTGGCTCCGGCTTTACCCACGTTCAGGGCTTCGGCGCTCAACTGGCGGCGGCCATTGTCATCCTTGTGGGCAGCCGCTTCGGCGCGCCGGTCTCGACGACGCACGTACTCAACTCTGCCGTGGCGGGGGCGACGGTGAGCGAGCATACCCGCAAAGGCTTGAACCTCCAGACGGTATCTTCCATCGTACTGGCCTGGCTGGTGACAATCCCGGCGGCGGCGCTCGTGGCCGCCCTGGTCTACTTCGCGATCACCCTGATCTAGCCTGCCCGAACGCCCGATTTCTACAGGAAAGACTCTTCTTATTCTCCGAGGACCTGTCCGGCGATGGCAGGCTGCGGTATAATCCCGCTCGTAACACGATGGACGAACCTTACTCTAAACGCACCCGGACCGCGATCTACGGCTTCACCATTGCCGTGAGCTTCTAGCCGTGCCGGAGGCTCTTTTATCCTGGCTTAACCTTCTTCTGGCCCTTTTTCTGGTCGGGTTGAACGCTTTCTTCGTGGCTGCGGAGTTCGCGCTGGTGCGGGTACGCGAATCCCGCATCGTGCAGCTCGAACAAGAGGGGAGCGCCAGGGCCGGTGGGGTCCACGCGGCATTGCGCGATCTCGACTCCTATCTCTCCACGAGTCAGGTTGGTATCACGATGGCTTCTTTGGCGCTTGGTTGGGTTGGGGAACCGGCGGTGTCGCACCTCATCCATCCCGTGCTGGAGGCCGTTGGGATAACCAGCGAGCGGATCATCGGGATCATCGCGGTGGTTCTAGGGTTCACGTTCATCACCTTCGCGCATCTCGTCTTCGGGGAGCAGGCGCCCAAATACTTCTCCATCCAGCGGGCGGAGAGTGTGGCGCTCTGGATCATCCGCCCCCTCAAAGTGCTTATGTTGATCTTTCGTCCGGTCGTGTGGCTGGTGAACACCTCGACGAACTCCGTATTGCGGCCGTGGGGTGTCCGGCTGGGCGAGGAGATGGAGGCGCATTCGGAGGAAGAGCTTCGGATCATGATCTCCTCCTCGACAGCTTCCGGCGTCCTCGATCCCGAGGAGCGCGACTACTTGAACAACGTCTTCGACTTCGGCGACACGGTTGCCCGCGAGATCATGGTCCCCCGCCCGGATATCGAGGCGCTGCCGCACGACGCTCCGCTCTCGGACCTCGCCGAGAAGGCGGCCTTCGGGCGTTACACACGCTACCCGGTCTATGAGGGCGACCTGGATCACATCATAGGCGCGGTTCACGTCAAGGACCTCTTCCGGTCGGCCAAAGAAGAGCACGAGAGCTTCGACATCCGGCCCCTGATCCGGAACTGTCTCGTCATCCCGGAGAACAAGCGCATCGAGGAGATCCTCAAGGAGTTCCAGCAACGCAAGCTCCAGATGGCGATAGTCATTGACGAGTGGGGATCGGTCGAGGGCCTCATTACCATAGAGGACGTTCTGGAGGAGCTGGTCGGGGAGATACAGGACGAGTTCGACGAAGGCGAGGCCGCCATCGAGAAGATCGGGGACGACCTCTACGCCATAGACGGCCGCATCCCCATCACCGACGTAAACGAGCACTTCGACCTCGACCTGCCCCACGAAGACTTCGACACCATCGGCGGCTACATCCTGGGTTCCCTAGGGCGCCCCCCCGAACCCGGAGATACGGTAGAAGCTGAGGGCGCCACCCTGAACGTAAAGAACGTGGACGGTCCTCGCGTCTCGACTCTCACCCTTCGAAGAGACGCCGACGGCTGAGTTCGAACAGAGAAGGACACATTACGAGCAGATAGTCCTGCGAGAGCTGCGCGGGCTACTTCTCGGCCCGGAAGGGCAAGCCAGACGATTCAGAGACGAAGGTTCTGGAGAGAGAATCCGGGTCGAGGATGTCCGGCTTGACGAGTCGAGGTCGGAGCACGAATTAATGATCTTATTCCGTGACCTGAACCGTTCCGAGTGCCTGTTTGGATTCAACATGGAGGCCGTGGAGTGGGGACAGCTAACCGGGCCTGATGGCGCGCTAACTTTTTACGGCGCTCTGGAAGATGCTGCCCAGATTTGGACCACCATCGTTTGGGCCAACTTCGGTGAGCGGGTCATGAGTCAACCTCTGCTGGGAGAATGTTCTTCCGGTGGGATCACCTGGGTCTGATAAGTCGAAATCTTTAATGGTCCGCGATGGCTTCCGAGGACTACGCATCAGTATACCTCGCCTGCTAACATTGCACGAGCGTAATTTGTGAAACTGTTCGAGTAGATCGGCGGTCGTATTTGTCTACGGAGGCGGAACGCGAGCAGGACCTATCGGTGTTGACGAGCGGCGCCATGGCCGATATCTGGGCGTGGGTGCGGGAGAAGATTCCGCCTAGCGTCGAGGTCTTCGACGCCCACGCGCACATCGGGGCCGACGTTGACACGCGGACGATGACCGCCGATGGGATGTACGAAAGGATGGCCGCGGCTGGCGTGATCCGCTCTATAGTCTTTCCGCTGAACGACCCGAACGCCCACGACGATTACTCGGGGCCGAATGACGTGGTCTGGAACGCCTACGAGGAGCGTCCGGATCGCTTCGTGCCGTTCTTCCGCCTGAACCCGCATCTGGATTACGAGGCCGAGTTCGAGCGGTGCGTGGAGCGCGGCTTCAAGGGGTTGAAGCTACATCCCGTCTCTCAGAAATTCGAGCTGGATGAGCCGCGTGTGGTCCGGTTGTTCGGGATGGCGGCGGCTGCGGACCTTCCGGTCTTGATCCATGCGGGATTCGGGATGCAGCGGATCGTCGAACCGCTTCTGCCGACCGTCGAGGCGCATCCCGAGCTTCGGCTGATCCTGGGCCACTCCGCGATGGTGGAGGTCCTGGAGGCCGTCCGGGCCTTCGAAAGCCACGAAAATATCCTCTTCGAGACCTCCGTCGTCCGTTCGAAAGACCTCTATATCCTCTTCAGCTACCTGGACCCGGCGCGCGTCTGCTACGGCTCGGACATACCCTACGGGGATTACCCTTCCACGCTGCACGCCGCGCTCGCCGCCGCTGAGACCGCGGGTGTGCCGGATAAGGCTTTGCCGGGACTGCTGTCGGACAACATCCGGCGGTGGTTCCCGTGAGAAAGGAAAACGAGACGGCGTCCATCCCGAATCGTGTCGGACACCTGCTAAGGATCAATAGCTACCTGGACGGCGCGATCCTCTCAATGTGGATGAATAGTCCGCGCGCTCCCGTAGTAATGGGCATGGTCGAGGCGAGCGTCCGCCACGAGGGACCCGGCGGAAAAGACGAAGAGCTTCTGGAGAAACTTCGGGGCCTGATCAGCGAGGCCCGCGAGTTTCACGCCTCGAACGACTTCCCGCCGGCGATGAGCCGTATGCGCGTCGCGCACGACCTCATCGCCCTGTACATCATCCGGCTTACGGAGATCCTGGGCTGACCGAAGGGTATTCGTCCAGCGGACTTTCCGAAGACACTCCGCTCGTGGAGGTGTGGCGGGGAGCCCTGATCGAGAGCGTCCATCGCGGCCGCGTCGCTGTGTGTAACCTCGAGGGCGAAGTCCTCGAAGCTAATGGAGACCCGGACGCCTACGTGTACGTCCGTTCCTCGGCCAAGCCTTTCCAGGCTTTGCCGCTCGTCCTTTCCGGCACGGCCGGCGACTTCGGCCTCACCGAAGAGGAACTGGCTGTCGCCTGCGCCTCTCACAACGCTGAGGAGCGGCACCTTGCCGCCGTGCGCTCGATCCTGGAGAAGGCCGGTCTCCCGGAAGAGGCGCTCCAGAACGGCGCGCATCCGCCGATGTACGAGACCGCCGCTGCGAAGCTCGTCCGAAATGGAGAAGGGCCTCGCTCTATCCACGGCAACTGTTCCGGCAAGCACGCGGGGATGCTCGCCGTCTGCGTCCACGAAGGTTGGGATACGGAGAGCTACCGGGACCCGCATCATCCTCTACAACAATGGATCCTCACGCTCATCTCCGAAGTCTGCGGCGTGGAACGCGAGGCCATAGTCCTAGGAGGCGATGGGTGCGGTGTACCGGCTTTCGCGATGCCTCTGAGAAGCCTCGCGACCGGCTTCGCCCGGATCTCGACCGGGGAGAGACTCAGCCCGGAACTGGCGAACGCCACGCTCGAAATCCGGGACGCCGTGAGGAATCATCCCTTTATGGTCGCCGGATCCGGCCGCTACGATACAACCGTTATGGAAGGTACTCCCCTCATGGCGAAGAGCGGGGCCGAGGGCGTGTTCGCTGCCGGAAGTCCCGAAGGATGGGGAGTGGCGCTCAAGATCTCTGACGGCGCGGGACGGGCGGTGAGTCCCGCCGCACGCGCGGCGCTGGCTCGCCGGGGTGTGGATGTTGGGGAAGCGCGCGCTATCCCGGTGCGGGACCTTGGCGGGGAGCAAGTCGGGGAGATCAAAGCTGTCCTCTGATGGCGCGGGATACAATCATCTTCGCAAATGGGTGAGATGAACTACACGGAACTGGACTGGCGAGAGGCGATCCTTCTCGGCGCCGCGCTCCGGGATGGGCTGATCGAAGCAGTCTCCAAGAAAGCTCGCACGGCTCAGGAGATCGCGGACGAGTTGGCGTTCGATGTGCGGGCAGTCTACGTGATCCTGGCCGCGCTAGAGGAACAGGGTATCTTGGAGGGAGGTCCGCGAGGGTTCCGGCTGCGGCCGGCCCACAAGGCTCCGCTAATGGACGCTGGATCCGAGAGCTACGTGGGCGAAAGCGTCGTCCACCGCTTCGAGTTGATGGGTAGCTGGAGCCGCATTACAGAGGTGCTTCAGAGTGGAAATCCTGTGGAAGACCGGACCTCGCGGGAATTCGGCGGCACGGCGACCTTTATCCAGGCAATGCGCCGTGGAGCCCGGCCCGGCGCGGATTCGGTTGCCGCTGCGGTGTTGCCGCGTCTGCCCGCTGGCGCCCGTATACTTGACGTGGGAGGCGGTCCGGGGACAAACGCCGAGGCTTTTGTGCGGGGTGGGGCACGGGTCACGGTTTTCGACAGGCCCGAGGTGATCGAGCTGATGCGCGGGCAACTCTCCAAAGCGGGCGTCGACACGGAAGCCGGGGATATGAACGACGCGCTTCCGGAGGGGCCCTTCGATGCGATCTACTTCGGAAATACTTCGCACATGTACGGCCCAAAGGAGAACCGGGCGCTGTTCGAGAGGATGCGCGGCCCGCTTGTCTCCGGTGGGCTGTTGGCGATCCGGGAGTTCGTGCGCGGCATGAGCGAGGACGCTGCGCTCTTCGCCCTCAACATGCTCGTGACGACCTCGCGCGGAAACACCTACACGGCAACGGAGTACGAAGAGTGGCTCCGGGCGGCAGGCTTTGAGGATATAGAGATAATTCCGGTGCCGGGCAGAGGGACACACCTGATCCTGGCGCGAAACCCATGAGGAACCAGGAAATAAACCAGCCGGATAAGATAACTCAGCTTCGGGCCGCGAAGTGGCTCCGTCCCGCGCTGACCATCCTGTTTCTGCTGATGCTCGGGACTTTATACGTTATCTCGGAAGCTTTTCGCACCGAGGCGAATCGGGCGGTCAGGGTACTTGCGAGCGGAGACATCGAGGCTGTCCGGGACTACATCCTGTCCTATGGCGCCTGGGCTCCGGTGGTGTCGGCGGGGCTGATGGTGTTGCAGGCTTTGCTGGCGTTCCTGCCCTCTTTTATATTGGCATTCGCCAATGGTCTCGCGTTCGGCGCGTTCTGGGGCGGGATGTTGAGCCTGGTTAGCGCGGCGTTGGCGGCGGCCATCTCGTTCGGAATCGCGCATGCTCTGGGCCGGACGCTGGCAGAGGCGATAGTCGGCAAGAGAAGCCTGGGAGCGGCGGATAAGTGGTTCGCGCGTTATGGAGTCTATGCGGTCCTGATCGCCCGCCTCGTCCCGGTAGTGTCTTTCGACGCGATCTCCTACGCGGCCGGCCTCACCAGGATGAGGTTTTTCGGCTTCCTGATTGCGACCGTCGTTGGAATGACGCCCGCGACCTTCGTATATTCTTTCCTCGGACAGCGAGCCCCACAATACATCAATGTTCTCCTCGTCATCTTCGGGATCGCTATCGCCACGGGAATCGTGGTTGCAGTGGTGAATCGCAATCGAAGCGGAAAGCCGGTACCTTGACCGGTGTTAGAGTAACTCTCTGTTCAAAGCCGCGATCAGCTCCTTGAGATTGCGCGGGTTCTGTCCCAGGTCGCTCTTGCCCACGCGTGACGCGCTCTCGAACTCTACCCTGGAGCCGTTCTCGTGGCTTTCGATCCTAACTGTTACGTCGTCCTTGAAGCGAATGAGACGCGATGCTCTCGTTGCTCTCAACCCTCGTTCATCGGTGGACTCCGACGTCCAGCGGGGCAGTTTGTTTATCGCTCGCCGGAGCGCCTCGACAACTTGTACCGGATACAGAGGATACGTTCGGGTGACGCGGGCCGAGTTTGGGCTGGTGCGTTCGATGTCTTTCATGCGCGAGTATTGTAGAACGATTTAATATGCGCGTATGAACCTCACCCCGGAGATCCTCGAAGCCTGTTACCGGGCGGGAGCCTTCCCGATGGCCGACGGCTACGGACGGGTAGAGTTTTACCGTTCCGACCCACGTTCAGTCCTGGAGCTAGAAGCGTTGCACGTCTCCAGGTCCCTTGCGCGTGTGATCCGGAAGGAAATCTATGAAGTATTCGTGGACCGGGACTTCGAAGCTGTCATAAGGGAGTGCGCGGCCCGGAGGGAGACCTGGATCAACGCCGAGATCATCGAAGGGTTCTTGCGCCTTCATAGTGCGGGCATGGCGCACAGCGTCGAGGCGTACAGGGACGGTGAGTTGGCCGGCGGACTCTTTGGCGTCGCTCTCGGCGGCGCGTTCATGGGCGAGTCCATGTTCAGCCGCATGACGGACGCTTCGAAGGTTTGCTTCTTTTATCTAGTCGAGCATCTGAAGGATCGCGGGTACACACTGCTCGACTGTCAGATACAGAACGATCACCTGGCCCGGCTCGGGGCTATCGAAATACCAGAAAATGAGTACCTTAACCGTCTCCAACGGGCGCTGAGTCTGGACCGTTCGTTCGTCTGAAACGAAAAGTGCGAGGTCGTACACCGCATCCATCAGGGCTCCTGTACCGTATTGCTGTTATGAGAGCAAATAGGGCCTAAAGGAGATCTGGCACACTTCCGGGATTAAAGTATTAGTGGGTTCCGGCCGATATATCTTTTGAGCGATCAAACCGGATGTTGTATAGGGCTATGCGAAAGGCAGTGGTTGCGAAGGAACCCTCTAATTCTTCGAGTGGGAGTTTGGCGGCGTCTAGGCTGCCCTCGACGCTAACGTTTCGCATCTACATTACGGTGCTACTCGGCGCCGTGCTCGCCCTGACCGCGGTTTTGTTGCTGATTTCGGGTGGATGCGGCGGAGGGTGCGACCACGTTGCCGAAGGGGTTCGTCAAGGGCCGCGTGGCGGGAGGCATCACGAACCCAACGTCCATGGATGTTGCACCTGACGGACGGATCTTCGTGGCCCAGCAGGGTGGTAACTTGCGCGTGATAAAGGACGGGCGACTGCTGCAGACGCCATTCGTGAGGCTCAATGTGGACTCGCGCGGAGAGCGAGGGCTTCTGGGGGTAGTCATGGACCCAGATTTCACCACCAACCATTACGTCTACGTGTACTACACGGCGAAGAGCCCGGAGATTCACAACCGTATCGCCCGCTACACCGCGAACGGGAACGTGGCGGCGTCCGGCAGCGCGCGGACCCTCCTGGACCTGAACAACCTGAGCGACAAGACCAACCACAACGGAGGCGCCCTGCACTTCGGGGCGGATGGCAAGCTCTACGCGGCCGTCGGAGAGAACAACAATCCCACGAATGCGCAGACGTTAAAGAACCTCAAGGGGAAGATGCTGCGGATCAACAAGGACGGAACTATTCCTCGGGACAACCCTTTCTACAACCGGGCCGGTGGGAGCAACAAGGCCATATGGGCGCTCGGACTGCGTAATCCCTTCAGCTTCGCCGTGCAGCGTGGCACCGGAAAGATCTACATAAACGACGTGGGGAAGCAGACGTGGGAGGAGATCAACCGTGGAGTAGCCGGAGCCAACTACGGATGGCCCCGCTACGAAGGTCCGGAGTCGAACCCCGACTACAGAGGACCCACCTTCGCCTACCGTCATGGCGACACTGGGACCACTGGTTGCGCCATAACTGGCGGCGCATTCTACAACCCGGAGAGCGCGCGCTTCCCGGCCGGATACGTGGGCGACTACTTCTTCGCGGACTTCTGCAACGGTTGGATACGTCGCTACAACCCCGACACCGATAAGGCTTACCCATTCGCGAAGGGGACCGGCCAGACAGTAGACATAGACGTTAGCCGGGGCGGTGGATTACTCTACCTCGACCGCTCAAGCGGGGCCGTATACAGAATAGAATATACTCGCTAACCTTAGCTCTCTAACGTATTACTTGGTCCTGGTGCGCGGCGTGGTAAGCTTGCCCAATGGATAATAGATACCTGAATTTAGAGTGGAGACCGGAGCTCGAGCGACCGGTTTTGATCGCCGGGTTTACCGGCTGGAACGACGCGGCGGAGGCGGCAAGCGTGGCCGTGGACACGCTTGCGAACTCCTGGGAAGCGCGGCGTTTCGGTAGCTTCGACTCCGAGGAGTTCTTCGATTTTCAGGCCACGCGTCCGCACGTCAGCCTGGTGGAGGGCGTGACGCGGAAGATCGAATGGCCCGAGAACGAGTTGCGCGCGACGGATTCGAGCCTCGCCGCGACGGGCGGACGCGGCGCAGTCCTGCTCTCCGGGCCGGAGCCGAACTTCCGGTGGCGTTCGTTTTCACAGGCTCTCATCCAGCTCGCCAAGGAACTTGAGGTCGAACTGGTGGTGACGATAGGGGCTTTGCTGGCCGACGTACCGCACTCGCGGCCGGTCTCCGTCTCCGCCAATTCACAAGATCCGGCGCTGATCGAGAACCTGGATCTGTCTTCGTCGCGTTACGAAGGTCCGACCGGCATTACCGGCATCTTGCCTAGTCTGTGCGCCGAGCAGGGGTTGCCTTGCGTGAGCTTCTGGGCCTCGGTGCCGCACTATCTGCCCTCCGTACCCTCCGCGCCCGCCGCGCTTGCCCTCTTGAGCAACCTGTCTGGTCTGCTTGGCATAGAGGCGGACACGTCGGACCTCGAAAGCACCGCCACGGACTACCAGGAACAGGTCTCAGCGGCCGTATCCCAGGACTCGGACCTCGCCTCCTACGTGCAGATGCTCGAAGAGCGCTTCGACTCCGCGGCCGCCGCGGGCGGTATTAGAGACCTTCCATCCGGTGACGAGCTTGCCCAGGAACTTGAAGGGTTTCTGCGCGAACACCGGGAGGACGACGGGCCGGAGGAGTAGCCTGAAGAGGCAACGAAAGACTACTTAATAGACGACGGCCAGCGCGAAGACTGTTACGCTCGCCACTCCGAGCACGCCCTGCGCGACGGAGGAGATCAGATAACCCACGAACACGCCGCCCGCCGCGCGGGAGGCCCGCTGCCAATCGCCGCGCCTGGAGCTTGTCTGCTCCTCCTCAATGGAACCCTGGCTGCCTGAGGTTTGCCGCTCGCGCCGCAGGTATTCGCCGAGGAAGACGCCGCCGATGGTGCCGAGGATAAGCCCGAAGAGCGATCCTATACCGAAGAACGGCGCACCGGCCAGCGCACCGGCGATCCCGCCTATCGCGCCGCCAACCGTACCCCAGTTGCTCGCCCCAAACCTCCGGGCTCCGTAGGACGTCCCCGCGAAGTCCGCCACGAAGGCGAGAGCCGCGAAGGCGAAGAGAAGGACCAGGATAAGGACGCCTACGTCCTCGAAGTTCGTAAAAATGCCGTACAGGAGCGCCGAGAGGAAGATGAGCGGTACGCCAGGCACGCCGGGAAGGACGCTGCCAGCCAGACCGACGAACATGATGAGTAAGGTAACCAAGAGCAGCGGCTCGCTCCCGGTCACGACTTTCTAGCCGATCACTGGGAGGACCTTGCGCGTCTTCTTGCCGGGCTGCTTCAGGGCGGCGTTGAGGCTGCCGGACTTGTATCCGGCCAGGTCCAGGGTGACGTACAGGAAGCCCGCGTCCTTTAGCTCGGTGGAGATCTCCTCGCGCAAAGCGAACGCCCGGTCCAACTCCTCCGGCCCGACCTCCAGCCTGGCTATCTCTCCATGATGCCTTACCCGCACCTGCCGGAAACCCTCGCGGCGCAGGAACTCCTCTGCCCGCGCCACCTGCGTGAGCTTCTCCGGGGTGATCTCCTGCCCATACGGGAACCGGCTGGATAGACACGCAAGCGCCGGCTTGTCCCAGCTCGGCAACCCCAAATACTGGGCAAGCTCCCGCACCTCCGCCTTGCTAACCCCCGCCACTGAAAGCGGAGACACGACCCCAAGCTCTTTGGCCGCCTTTCTGCCCGGACGGTAGTCTCCCTCGTCGTCCTTGTTGGCCCCATCCACGACGCAGGCGTAACCTCGCTCCCCGGCCAACTTGTTCAGGTCCGAGTAGAGCGTGCTCTTGCAGAAGTAGCAGCGGTTGGTCGGGTTGCTTGCGTAGTTCGGGTTGTCCAACTCGCGCGTGTTGACTACGAGATGCTCTACGCCCAGGGACTCCGCGAACCCGGAGGCGAGGTCCAACTCTGACGGTAGATAGGTCTCGTTGTTGGAGGTGACGGCGAGGACTTTCTGTTTCGGGAGCGCCCGCGCGGCGACGGCGAGCGCGAGAGAGGAGTCAACGCCGCCGGAGAACGCGACTAGCGCGCTACGGTGCGGCGTGACGATAACTTCGAGTTCCTTGAGCCTCTTCTCCAGACTACTTGTGGAAGTAGTTTCCATCTCACATCCTCTCTAGGCCGCGGTGGTCTGGGAGAGCCATTGGATGACTTCCTCCGCGCTCTTGTCCGGCGGGAACACCGGGTAGAAAACTTTGGAGATCTCGCCTTCGTCGATGACGAGCGTGAGACGCTTTATGAGGGTCATGCCGTCCACCTCGAAGGTCGGCAGGTCGAGGGAGCTCGCGAAGGCGAGAGTCTCATCGCTCAACAGGTCGAAGGGTAGATGTAGCCTTTTGGCGGCCTCTTTCTGGTATTCGGTGTCCTGGGCGCTGAGGCCGAAGACTCGCGCGCCGAAAGAGCGAAGCTCCTCATGATGGTCGCGGAACGAACACGACTGCGGCGTGCATCCACGGGCGCCCGGTATCTCGTTCCACCCTGTTGGTAGGCCCTGATCCGGCCTGCCGGTTCGCGGGTAGCAGTACACTATGGTCTTGCCAGGGAGTGCCGAGAGGTTCACGAGTTCCCCGGCCGTGGACTTCAGAGAGATGGATGGAACCTCCATATCCGGAAGGTGGTCGCAGGCGCCGTCGTCGGTGGGGACCGGGATGTCTTCCGGCAGCTCGTAGACGTTGTCTGAGCGTGCCATCCTCTCTCTACACCCTCTCCAGGACGATCGCGGCGTTGTGGCCGCCGACGCCGAGATTCGCGCAGAGGGCGGCTTCCAGGTCCGGAGCCTTGCGCGGTTCGTTCACCACGTAGTCGAGATCGGCGCATCCGTGGCCGGGTTGTTCCAGATTACGCATCGGCGGGATGGTCTTCTCCTTCATGGCGAGGACGGTGACGACGGTCTCGAGTGCGCCGCTCGCGCCCAGGGAGTGGCCGAGGGTGGATTTAGTGGCTGAGACCTTGACGTCCGGGTTGATCCGGGCCATCGCCTGGGACTCGGGGCCGTCTCCGGCGACGGTGCCGGTCCCGTGCGGGTTTATGTAGCCGATCTGGTCTTCTTCGAGGCCGGCGTCTTTTACCGCAAGCTGCATGGCGCGCAGGATACCGCTGCCTTTCGGGTCCGGGTCGGTGATGTTGTAGGCGTCCGTGGTGCGCCCGACGCCGGTTATCTTCGCGTAGGGCTCCGCCCCCCGGCGCTCGACGGACTCGGCGCTTTCGAGGATCACAACCCCCGCGCCCTCTCCGATGACGAAGCCTTCGTGGTTGATGTCGTAGGGTCTACATGAACCTTCGGGGTCGTCGTTGAGACGGCTCATGGCGCGCATCGCTATGAAGCCCGCCATTATCACGGGGGTGAGAGGAGCCTCGGAGGCGCCGCAGATCACCATGTCCGCGTCGCCCCGGCGGATGAGGTCGTAGCCGAGCCCCATCATGTCCGTGCCGCAGGTGCAGGCTAGGGCGCCCGCTGAAGAGGGACCCTGCACCCCTAGCTGGATGCCGATATGAGCGGCGCCAGAGTTCGGCATGATCTTGGTGACGGCGAACGGGTTGACCCTGCCCGGACCTTTCGTGTCTATGGTGGCCTGGGTATCGTCCATGCTCTCCGCGCCGCCGAGGCCGCTGCCCAGGATCAAACCTACACGCTCCGGACGCTGGCTCAACACGTCCCACGCGCCAGCATCTTCCAGAGCGAGCTTCGACGAGGCCAGACCCATCTGCGCGAAGCGGTCCGTCCGCTGGACGGCTTTGCGGTCCATGAAGTCCTTCGGCTCGAAATCCGTACACTCACCCGCGATCCTGACCTCGAAGCCGTCCGTGTCGAAGCGCGTGATGTGGCTGATCCCACTCTCATTCGCCAGGAGCGAACTCCAGAACTTCTTGCGGCCAACCCCTACCGGGCTGACCATCCCTACCCCAGTTATATAAGCCTCTGGGCGCCCGTTCGGCATCTCGCCCCCTACTAAAAGTTTCCACGCTAACCACCGAATCTTAGCATTACCTCTCCGCCCTGACTCTGATTAAAGTTCTTGGCCTTTCCGGCCGATAACGTCTCTAAAGCACGGCGGAGGAACCGGGGAGACGTATTGGCTCAATGGATAGCGGCGTTCGTGGGCGAGAACGCGCGAGAGAACTACGAGATAACCCGCGCCACGGGAGACTTCTGGGTCACTTCGTCCCGGACTCCCATACGCAAGTCGACGTCCGGAGACAAAGTCCTCCTCTACATCTCCGAGGAAGGCTTCGTCGGCGTGGCCGAGGCCGCCACGGGTGCCCGCGCTCCCTATGGCGGCGCGAAGTGGGCCGGAGGGATCCCCGCTCAGGGTATCTCTCTTCGCGGCATCCGGCGGTTCACCTCGCCCGTCCTCTATAAGTTCCCCCGCAAAGGCCCGCACCCTACCCTCGGTTTTCATCCGTTCACGCTTACCGGCGGATTCACCAATATCTCCGAAGAAGGACTGCAAGACGTGCTCCTTCAGGCCGCTCCGAGTAATGGAGAGCCAGGCTGCGTGAGTAAGAACACAGATAGAGTGACCGCGAGGCCCTCCTTAAAGGTAGCGGAAGCTCCCTCTGAAATATCGGCCGAAAACAAGGTCCGGGAGAAGCGGGTCGCCGGACAGTACGCGATGGGCGAGGGCCGGAAGCGCACTACGTTGTGGAAGCTCGCCGAGGCCGGAGCGTTCGCCATCAACTGGAAGGATGCGGAGAAGTACGCGAAAAGTAAGAGGCGAGATGCGGAACGAACGTGGATCGCGGGTGGGAGAGGCGAGGAGAAGGTTGGGGCGGAGTTGGAGGGACTGCGGGAGCACGGGTTCTACATATTCCACGACGTGCAGCTACCGGGACTAGGCAACGTGGACCACGTCGCCCTCGGGCCGTGCGGGTTCTTCGCTATAGAAACGAAGAGTCATGGAGGAAAGGTCCGCGTCAGTGGCGGGGAGATCCTTCGGAACGGTCGTCCCTTCGAGAAGGACTTCGTGTCCCAGAGCTGGAGCGGCTGCTGCCGATTGAAAGAGATCCTCGACGCCCAGGTCATTCCTCTCCTCTGCTTTACTGACGCGTTCGTCGAGGGACGAACCTTTGTACGCGGCGTGAGGGTGCTTCCGCTCCCCTGGATGAAGGCAGGTATCCTGGAACACAAGATGTCCCACGACTCCCGGACGATCGCCCAGGCGGTCAACGCCCTCGGCGACGCGACCGGATGCTTCCCGTCCGCCGTGCCGAGGCCAAAGAGTTAGAGACTTCTAAACAGTGCCTCGCTTGCGTGCGAGGTATCATTCCCGTTATGGAGAGCCGGAATCCTCGGGTGCTGGTGGTGGACGACGAGCGGCACATCGTCGAGTTCGTCACCATGGGGCTCGAAGGCCGGGGGATGTCGGTTCGGGGGGCCCTCGATGGGCATGAGGCGCTCGAAAACCTCGCGGAGTTCGACCCGGACGTGGTCGTCCTGGACCTGATGCTGCCCGGTCTCTCCGGGTTCGAGGTGGCTGGCCGCATCCGGGCGAACAGCGCCGTTCCCATCCTCATGTTGAGCGCCCGTGGCGAGGTTGCGGATAAGGTAAAGGGCCTGAGTCTTGGGGCAGATGACTACCTCACCAAACCGTTTGCGCTGGAGGAGCTTGCAGCCCGCGTGGTCGCGCTCCTGCGCCGGAGCGGCGCTCCGCCGGGCCAGACGTTGCAGCACGCGGACATTACGCAGGACCTGGCGACCCGCGAAGTCCGGCGGAACGGACGAGGCGTTGACCTGACGGCGAAAGAGTTCGACCTGTTGCATCTCTTCATGCGGCACCCCCGGCAGGTGCTCTCCAGAGAGCAGATCCTGGCAGCGGTCTGGGGCTATGACTACGTCGGCGACTCGAACGTCATAGAGGCCTACATCTCTTACCTGCGACGGAAGCTAAACGCGCCGGAAGAGCGAGATCCGATCCAGACCGTTCGCGGCGTGGGCTACCGTCTGGGCGGCTGAAATGTTCCGCACGCTCCGCTGGCGGCTCACCTTCTGGTACGGTGCTGGCGCCGTCGCGCTGCTCGTCCTCTTTGCTCTCATTCCCGTAACCTTCTACGCTAACATCCCCTCCAGTCTTCGCCCGGACCCGATCTCCACGACGCGCTCCACCGCCAAAAGCGCGCAGCGCATCCTGGAGAAGACGGGCTCCCCGTCCCTCGTGATCGAGACGATTCAGGAACCGTATGTCTGGGTGATCGTCCGGGATAAGCAGGGCCACGCGCTGGCTTTCACGCCAGGCGCCGAAGACCTGCCCGAGATGAATCTTCCGGCGAACTCTTATCCCGAAGTCCGGCGAAAGAGAGAATACGCGGCGACGGCGCTGAAGTCCGGAGGATCCGGGGAGACCATAGAGGTCTACGCGGGCGAGCCATTGAGTAACGACCCCTTCCTGCGAAGTCTCGTTCTATTCGAGGTTGTCGGTCTTTTAGTCGGGCTGGTCTTGATGGTGGGCCTTGGTCCCACGTTGGCGGCAGCTGCCCTGAAGCCCCTCCGGCGTGTCAGCGAGGTGGCTGAAGAGCTGCGCCGGGGACGGCTGGAGAGTCGGGTGGACCTTCCGGAGCTCAAGAGCCGCAACGACGAGGTGGGACAGGTAGCGGCCTCGTTCGACGCGATGGCGGAGAGTCTGGAGGAGCTTTTCGATGCCGAGCACGAGTCCAGGGAGAGTATGCGCCGCTTCGTCGCCGACGCCTCCCACGAGCTACGAACCCCCCTGACCTCCATCCTCGGCTACCTGGACGTGCTTGACGAAGGCGGGGATAGAGACCCGGAGGTAAGACGCCGGGCCTACGCCGCGATGAAAATAGAAGGTGGCCGGATGACCAACCTGGTAGAGGACTTGCTGACGCTGGCGCGTCTGGAATCCTGTCAGGGGATACACGCGGAACTCGTGGATATAGCGGCTCTGGCGCGTGATATCGCCGGAGGCTATCCGGGACGGCGGATAGAGGTGGCCGCTGACGAGCCGGTAGAGTTAGCCGCGGAGCCAAGGGTTCTGAGGCGTGTGATCTCGAACCTTCTCTCGAACGCCGTGAAGTATGCGGACCCGGCGGAACTCGTCGAAGTCTCGGTGAAACGTCTCGACGGAGAGGCCGTTCTGCGAGTCTCCGACGCCGGGACCGGGATACCCGAAAAAGACCTCCCGCACATCTTCGAGCGGTTCTACCGCTCGGAGACCTCCCGTAGCGGCGAAGGTACGGGCCTGGGGCTTGCGATAGTCAAGGAGACCGTCGAGGCCATAGGAGGACGTGTGGAGGCCGAGAGCGTCGTCGGAGAGGGCTCGACATTCACCGTAACCCTGCTGTTGTCGGAGGACAACTAGTCTATTCGAGGGCGTTCTCCAGCTTATCCGGCTGGAGCTTACCTGTTCTCGATGCGATTTCTCACAAAGAGATTATCCGGTTTTAAGCCTCCTTTAAGAATAGGTTTCTAAGATCACAGTCACAAAGGTTAATCCGCGAGGATTTTGAGCCAAAACCGGAAAGGTACGGCTGATGATATTAGGACCCTACGCGCGAGAAGGAGAAGTTATCGCCGCCCGCCTCGCCGAGGCTGTGCGGGAGGATGGCACCGGAGACTTTAGAGATGAGGCTCTCATCGAACTGCTCGACTCCATCCGAGCTGCGGGCGATTCGTTCGACCGCCTCAAGCTCGCCGCCATCCTCCTCGGTCTGGCACGGCGAATCGAGTCTTCCGGCGCGGAGTACCCGAACTTGATCCAAACCGCCGCGGAACTCTCCGAAAGTCCTAACGGTAGCGAGCATGAGCGGGCCTTGTACGTCTCAAAGACCATCATCCGGCCCCTCGCCGACGGATACATGAGGGCCGAGTGATGTTGGCGCGCGTATCCGGCGCACGTCGAGAAAGACGCGGCTCATGACTATCGCGAGAGGCCCGACGCGGCGCCGTTGGTACGTCGTGCTGGCGCTCGCCGGGCTAGTTGCCGCTCTGCCGCGACTATACGACCTCTCCACCGCCGTGATCGAGGTATTTCAGCGTATCGACGTTGATTCACTGCGGTCCCTGGTGGGCGGGTTCGGAGTCTGGGCTCCGCTCGCCTCCGTTAGTGTGATGGTCCTGCATGGCCTCGTGCCGTTTCCGGTCGAGGTTCTTACGGTGACCAACGGACTGCTCTTCGGGGTCTGGGAGGGGGTGGCTGTTACCTGGGGCGGCATGATGCTCGCCGGATGGCTCGGCTACCTCGTGGCCCGCTACGCTGGCCGTCCGCTCGCTCTCCGATTAGTCCCGGAAGAGCGGCTGGCGAAGATCGGCTCTTTACTCTCCGGCGGCTCTGGCTGGAAGCTGCTTGCTATCCGGCAGATTCCTATTTTTTCGTTCTGCCTGCTCAACTTCGCGCTCGGACTTCTCGACGTGCCGTTCCGCCGCTTCACGTGGACGACGGCGATAGGAAACCTCCCTTACATCATCGTCCTGGTACTGGCGAGCGACGCGCTTGCGAGCGGGCTTTGAGCAGTTCCCTTCACATCTTCGAGCCTCCGTAAGCCTCCCGTCCGCGTTACTACTCGTATGCGCAGGCAGCTTGCACGATTGTGCCGAACGGTCCGATGTCGGACTGGCGGTTGTTGGAAAGTCACTAGATAGGAGAAGTCATGTTGGGAAGAGTAGACACAAAGAACGAAGGAAGTTCGGAGCTGGGTAGGTCCCCCGGTGCTCCCAGCGCAATAGAGGCGACAGACCTCACAAAAGTTTACGGCCGGGGAGAGAGCCGGGTCGAAGCCTTGGCCGGAGTGAGCCTGAGCGTGGAGAGCGGGGAGTGGGTCTCCCTGGTCGGTCCTTCCGGCTCGGGCAAGAGCACCCTGATGAACCTCCTCGGCCTCCTCGACCGGCCAACCTCCGGCTCCTACTCTTTAGGCGGTCGGGAGGTCTCCAAGCTCAAGGGCGCCGAGGTCTCGCGGGCGAGGCGCGAGCTGGTGGGATTCGTGTTCCAGAGCTACAACCTCCTGCCCCGGGAGACGGCCCTCGCCAACGTGGAGCTTCCGATGGTCTACGCCAACGTCGGCCGGAAGGAGAGGCGGAGGAGGGCTGCGGAGGCTCTGGAGAAGGTGGGGCTCTCGGGCCGTACCGGCCACAAGCCGACCGAGCTTTCGGGCGGACAGATGCAGCGGGTAGCAATAGCCCGCGCGCTCGTGAACGAGCCGTCGTTGCTACTGGCCGACGAGCCAACCGGGAACCTCGACTCGGTCTCAAGTGAGGAGATCATGGAGCTCTTCGAGGAACTCCACGCCTCCGGAGTGACGATCATGATGGTCACCCACGACGAAGAGGTTGCCGAGCGCGGCGGCCGGACCGTCGAGATCCGTGACGGCAGGCTCTCCGGTGACGCGAATCACGAAGATGCCCGCAGTGCGAGCCACAGTGCTGGCCATGGTGCGGACCGCAGCGCGGAGACAGAAGCTAACCAGAAGAAGAACGGAGGAAACGAATGAAACTGTTCAGAATATTGGGTATGGGCCTACTCGCCCTTTGGAGCAAGCCTTTCAGGACGAGCCTCGCGGCGCTGGGCATAGTCATCGGGGTTGCGTCGGTGGTAACCTTGACCTCGCTCGGAAATGGCCTCAGCAATAGTATCTCCGGGCAGATAACAAAACTCGGACCAAACCTCATCACCGTCAGTCCCGGCGGTGGGTCCTCCGATGGCGGCGGACCGGGAGGTGGACCGGGAGGCGACTCCCTCGGCGCCGTCTCGACCAGCACCCTCACCCCACAGGACACCAAGAGCATAGCCGGACTCTCCTCTGTAAAGGTGGCCTCGTCGAGCGTCTCGACCAGCGGTCTGGTGAAAGGAAAGGGCATCCAGCTCTCCGGAGTGGACGCCTCCTACAAAGAGATACGCACCGTGGATCTCGCTTCGGGCCGCTTCGTCAAGAGCAACGGAGAGATCGTACTCTCGAAGTCAGACGCCAAAGAGTTCCTTAACGCCTCTCCCAAAGAAGCTGTCGGACAGACCATCACCATCGAAGGGTCCGTCAATGGGACCGCCGGAAATGCCGCGGCCAACACGGGCGGCAAAGCAAATAACGCAAACGCAAACAAGGCCAGTAAAGCCCAACCCGGTCAGCAGGCGGCCTCTCAGAACGCACCCAAGAATCTTCCCAAGGGAGTGTCCCAGGACGCGGCGAAGAGCGCGGCGCAGAACGTCGCGGCGCAGGATGCGGCGAAGAGTGACCAGGGCTCGAAGCAGAACTCGAAGCAGGACTCCACGGATGCCGGCAAGAAGTACGAGGTCGTCGGGGTGGCGGGTTCGCAGTCGTCGGGGATTGGACCAGCGCAACCGGCTACTTCCTATATCACTACGCAAGACGCTCTGGACCTCTCGGGCGCAAAGACGGTCGGGCAGATACTGGTTTCCGCCAAGAACGCGGACTCAGTAGATGCGGCGAAGGCCGGGATCACCTCCGAGATCAAGAACGCTCACGGGGGACAGAAAGATTTCTCGGTCGTTACCCAGGAAGAGCTCCTCTCCTCACTCACCCAGGTAACCAGCCAGCTCAACATCTTCCTCTCGGGGATAGCCGGTATCTCGCTTTTGGTAGGCGGCATCGGCATCATGAACATCATGCTCGTCTCCGTCACCGAGCGTACCCGTGAGATCGGTGTCCGCAAAGCCCTCGGCGCGACCGATGGGGACGTCCTGTGGCAGTTCCTCTTTGAGGCGATCCTGCTCTCCATGCTCGGGGGTGCGGTGGGCGTGGGCATTGGCGTCGCGATCTCCACGCTGGGACCGGCACTCATTGCGGGCCTCCCCTCGGCTGTTTTCGGCCTGACCCAGATAGCGCTCGCCTTCGGGGTCTCAGCCCTGATCGGGGTTCTCTTCGGCAGCCTCCCAGCGTACCGCTCCGCGCGCCTCGCCCCGGTCGAGGCCCTGAGGAGGGAGTAGAGCCGACAGGAGTCGCGGTTTGGCGGGCATGTATGCCCGCCAAACCGGCTCGAGTACAGCGACATGAGCCCGGCAGCGCAGCAAGGACGACCGGTCAAACCATTTAAGGAGGTACGTAATGACGATGATCATGCTGGAGGTATTGCTGGGCCTGGCGTTCCTGAGTGCCGGGGGGCAGAAGCTGGTCGGTGCCAAGAGCATGACGGTCGTGATGGCGGATGCTATTGCGACCCGCATCCGAGATGGTATGCGGCTCTCGGGACTCACTGGAGCCATCTGGAGAGAGTACGTATGAGCGTAATACCGACCTGTAAGTCTAAAGATGTGGCGAAACGCGAGGGTGCGTCGGGGGCATCAATGCTCGGTAGTATCTGGCTCGCGTCGCTACTCGCGTTCCTGGGTACGTTCGTCCTCGCCATTTTGCTGTCGCCGGGGTTGCGCTCCGACCTCGGTGGGGTCGCCGCTTTTCTGAGCAATATAGGCGCGATCGGCATCAAGGATTGGATCCACTCTTTCGGGACGTGGGCGCCCATCATCTTCTTCCTCCTCATGGTCGGACAGGTCATCCTGAACCCCATACCCGCCGGTCCCATTACCCTGGCCGGCGCGCTCATCTTCGGCGTCTGGCCGGGCCTCGCCCTCAGCATGGTCGGCTCCGTGGCCGGCTCGGTGCTCGTGTTCGTCGCGGTCAGGAGGTGGGGCAAGCCGCTTCTCTTGAGGTTCATGGACGAGAAGACATACATCAGATACTCAGGCAAGCTCGGTGAGGGCGGCTGGTGGTTCTTTCTCATCATGTTGTTGCCCGTGATGCCTGACGACGCGGTATGCGCTCTGGCGGGGGTTTCGGCGATGTCCTTCGGACGCTACGTTGCGTTCGTGGTTGTGGGCCGGCTGCCGGGAGCCACGCTCACCGCCCTTCTTGCCTCAAACGTGATCACCGGCTCTCTGGCTGCCTGGATCACGGTAGGGATAGTCCTTGCGGTGTTGCTGACGTTAGGAGTCCTCTATCGGGGACGCCCGGAATCCTGGGTGCTCCAGCACGCGGGTGAATAAATAGAACCCCAGCGGTCTCGGACACAACCTGCGGAGGGACCTGAGATCCAGGTCCCTCCGTCGTTTTAGCGCGTAAGAGCGACGCCGTCCGGACTGGTCCGGCAGGGGAGTAGACACACTTACTCGCGAGGGCTGCGGTGTGTCGTTGCAGGATGAATTGAGCTACGTCCGCATAGCCTCGTCTATGCTATACCTCTAGGGATGATGTGGAGTGGCGAGCTTTGATCTTTTTCCTTGCTGTAATCCTGTTCCTGGCGAACTTCGCGTTAGGCTTGCTCGTCCAGTTTCGCATCGTTGATACGAAACCGTTTCGCTGGCTGCACCACGCCCTCTTCTTCGCCGTCTTCGCGTCGGCGGCACTGGCCGTTGTGGTAGGTTTCTGGCGGGATCAACCCTACCGTTGGGTTCTCCTGCCGGTCCTGGCGCTCTTCGCCGTGCTGCCGAGGGTGCGGGCCGGGACAGTGGGACACGCGGCTCTGGCGAGTGGAGCTTTGATCCTCTACGTCACAGGATGCGTATTTACGCTTTAGGAGGTTTGCTTGGATTTCCTCGAGGTTGTAAAGCGGCGAAGGACGACCAACGGCCCGTTCCTGCCGGACCCGGTTAGCGAGGAGCATCAGCGCCTGCTGGTCGAGGTCGCGGGAATGGCGCCGTCGCACTTCAACAGCCAGCCCTGGCGCTTCGTCCTCGTGAACGACCGCGAGGCCATCGAGGAGATGGCGAGGATCAGTGGCGAGAGCATGACGCGCGTGTTCGAGGAAGGAACTTTCTTCAAGCGCTACCGGCGCTACTTCCGGTTCTCCGAGCAGGAGATGGAAGAGAGGCGCGACGGCATCTACTTCGACCAACTACCGCGCATCCTCAAGCCCTTCACCCGCCAGGTCTTCTCCGGCGCCTCGCAGATCCTCATGAACCGCTTCGGCGTTCCGAAGACGTTGGGCGAGGACAACCGCAAGCTCGTCGCAGGCGCGCCGCTTCTGCTGGCGGTCCTGCTAGACAAGAGTGAGTACCGGCCCGGTGAGCTTTCAGGCTTTTACTCCGTCTTCGGGATGGGGGCGGCTATAGAGAACATCTGGCTGACGACCGCGGCGCTGGGGATGGGGATACAGTTCATCTCCTTTCCGATGGAGGTCCCGGAGAACTGGCGCCGGGTCCAGGAGCTTCTGAAGGTCCCGGACGATCTGGAGTTGATGGCCGTCTACCGGATGGGATACGTGCCGGAGGATCAACGCCGTCCCACAATCGACTGGTCGAGCCGCCAGCGCAAGCGCCTCTCACAGTACGTTTTTCGCAACACCTGCGAACAGCCCGAACCGGATGCCGGGACCGCCGCGAGCGCCCCGCCGGGCTTCGAGACCGGCTCGCGGCCGGGAGCGCGATGAACGAAGCCAACCCGAAGATCCTCTCCGTCGCGACGGCCCTGCCGCCGCATCGCATCGGGCAGCGGGAGGTAAAGGAGTTCGCGCGCAGTATGTTCTCGGGGACATACCGAGACATCGAAAGGCTGGCCCCGATTTTCGACAACGTCCAGGTCGATAGCCGCTACTTCTGCGTGCCGCTTGAGTGGTTCGAGCAGGACCACACGTTCCCCGAGAAGAATGACCTCTACGTCGAGCACGCCCTGGACCTTTGCGGTAAAGCCGCCCGGCGGGCGATGGACAAGGCGGGAGTACTGCCGGAGGAGGTCGGGGCGATCTTCTTCGTCTCCACGACTGGATTCGCGACACCCTCGCTCGACTCGAAGCTCATCTTCAGCCTCGGCCTTTCCGAGCACACGCGCCGCGTGCCGATCTGGGGCCTCGGATGCGCCGCCGGGGCCGCCGGTCTCGCCCACGCAGCCGACTACGCTCGCCTCTACCCGGATCAGAAAGTGCTCCTAGTCGGCGTAGAACTCTCCGGTCTCACCTTCCAGCGTGGCGACCGCTCCAAGAGCAACCTCATCTCCACGAGCCTCTTCGCCGACGGCGCAGCCGCCGTGGTGCTGGGAATCGAAGGCGGCGGATCCGAACTGCTCGGAAGCTACAGCACCACCTGGCCGGATACCGAAGGCGTAATGGGCTGGGAACTCGTGGAGACCGGCCTCAAGGTCCAACTCTCCAAGAGCGTGCCGGAGATCACACGGCAGAGGTTCCGCAGCAACCTCTCCGACGCCTGCATTTCCCTGGGGCTGAAGCTTGAGGACCTTAGACACTTCGTCCTTCACCCCGGCGGCGCGAAGGTGCTGGACGCCTTCGAGGAGGTGCTGGAGCTCGAACCGGGCGGCCTCACCCTCTCCCGCGCAGTGCTGCGCGAATGCGGCAATATGTCCAGCGTCACGGTCCTCTTCATCCTGGAGCGTTTCCTGGAGAGCGGAGAATTTTCGGAAGGAGACCTCGGCGTCCTCTCGGCGATGGGACCAGGGTTCTCGGCGGAACACGTGCTTTTCAGGTGTTAGGTTTCTGTTCTTTTGGCCGCCATATACTGATTGGCGCTCGTTGAGCGGGGCGCTACTCGTCCTGGCGGTGGCGTTCGTTGCCTTGCAGCGCCTCTTCGAACTCCGTTACTCACGCCGCAACGAGCGCCGGCTGCGAGTAAAGGGGGCTGTCGAGCGTGGCGCCGGTCATTACAGGGTTATGGTCGCCATCCATAGCCTCTGGCTCGTCTCCACGCTCGTCGAGGGGCTTATGCGCGGGCCGGACGTTCCGGCCTGGTGGCCGGTTCCGCTGGCGGCTCTCCTACTCGTCCAGCCTCTCAGGTACTGGGCCATATACTCGCTCGGGGAGAACTGGAACGTTCGGATACTTGTTCTGCCGGGCAAGAGGCTCGTTCGGAGTGGCCCGTACCGTTATTTCCCGCACCCGAACTACGTGGTAGTGGCGGTCGAGGTCCTGACCTTCCCGCTAATCTTCGGCGCCTGGATCACGGCGTTGGTTTTCACCATGCTAAATGCCGCATTCCTCTCCGTGCGGATACGCGAGGAGGAGCGGGCGCTCAGGGAGATTGCAGGCTAAGATAGCCGTTAGCAGTCAGGCGCTAGCAAAGAAGCTGGAACCTGAAACCCGATGTCACGTGACCAGAGGGAGCCCTCAATGCTTGATCTTAAATACATCCGCGAGAACGCCCAAGCCGTCCAGGAGAACTGCGGGAACCGGGGAGTCGAAGCCGATGTGAAGCTGCTCGTGGAGCTTGCCGACCGGCGTTCGGAGCTTATTCAGGAGCTCAACGAACTGAAGCAGCGCCAGAACCAGATGGCCAAGAGCGTCGGGAAGGAGCGCGACGAGGAGGCCCGCCAGAGGCTCATTGAAGAATCGCGGACCTTCAAGGAACGAATCCCCGAGAAGGAGACGGAGCTACACGAGGTGGAGGAGCGGTTGCGGGAAGAGCAACTAAAGATCCCCAACATGACCCACCCCGATTCGCCTATCGGCAAGGACGACACCGAGAACGTCGAGATACGGCGCTGGGGCGAAATTCCAGAGTTCGCCTTCAAGCCAAAGGATCACGTCCAACTCGGTGAATCCCTGGGAATCATAGACTTCGACGCGGGCGCGAAGACCACGGGGAGCAAGTTCTACTTCCTTCGCGGCGATGCGGTGCTCCTGGAGCTTGGGCTCATCCGGTACGCGATGGATATTTTGATGGAGCGTGGCTACGAGCCGACCATTACGCCGGATCTGGCGCGGGATGAGGCGCTGGTCGGGACGGGGTTCATTCCGAGGGGACCGGAGACTCAGATCTACTCGGTCGAGGACTCTGACCTATCGCTCATCGCAACAGCGGAGATCACGCTTGCCGGACAGCATGCCGACAAGATCCTGGACGAAGGCGAACTGCCTCTCCGCTATGCTGGACTCTCTCATTGCTTCCGCACCGAAGCCGGCGCCCACGGACGAGCCAGCCGCGGCCTCTACCGCGTTCACCAGTTCACGAAGGTCGAAATGTTCGCCTTCAGCACGCCCGAACAATCCGAGAGCGTCCATGAGGAGATGGTCGGAATAGAAGAGCGAATCTTCCAGGGGCTCGGCTTGCCGTACCGCGTCGTGGACATTTGCACTGGCGACCTCGGTGGTGCGGCTTACCGCAAGTACGACCTCGAAGCCTGGATGCCGGGCCGCGACGACTTTGGCGAGGTTACCAGTACCTCCAACACCACGGACTACCAGGCCCGCCGCCTGAAGATCCGCTACCGCGAAGACGGAGGCCGTCCGCAGCTCCTCCATACTCTCAACGGCACTGCCCTGGCCTTGAGCCGCGCCTTCATAGCCCTGCTGGAGATCTATCAGCAGGAAGACGGCTCTATCCTACTCCCCGAAGTACTCGCTCCTTATATTGGAAAAGAGAGGATAGAGTTCACCGCCTGAATACTATCCAGCCTAACCCTTGTCATTCTTGACAACCTCTCCGATACATCCTACTATATCATCAACGGATATATCGACGACGGGCTGCTTGCGAGAGGAGCGGGGGCGTGGCGAAAGAGGGGCGGGAACCACGGGATCTTTTGCCGTTGACGCCGGCGGTGCTGCACATACTGCTGGCGCTGGCCGATGAGGAGCGGCACGGGTACGGCATCATGCGGGAGGTCGAGGATAGGACCGGAAGAGAGACGCGGCTTGGTCCGGGTACACTCTATGGCTCCATCAAGCGGATGCTCGCTAACGGTCTTATCGAGGAGTCCGACGAACGTCCCGACCCGGAACTCGACGATCAGCGCCGCCGTTACTACCGGATAACGGAATTCGGGCGGCGGGTAGCCGGAGCGGATGCCGAGAGGTTGGCGAGCCTGGTGAGCACGGCGCGAACCAAGAGGCTCATTCGTGGGTCCGAGGCTTTCCCCGAGGGGGTGTGATGTCCTGGTCCGAACGAGCCTTACGTTTCTCCAAGAGAGTCTATGAGGCGATGCTCGTGGTGTATCCGAAGAAGTTCAGGGATGAGTATGGCGCGCGCATGGTGCAGGTATTCGGTGATGCATGCCGGCAAGAGTGGCGGCGCGGCGCGACTCCAGGGCTACTGCGATTTTGGGTTCGCGTGATCCGGGATCTAGCCGCGACCGCGTTGTCGGAGAGGAGCGAGACGATGAAGAGGTTTCTATTGCCCGTGGCGCTCGTCCTCGGGCTGCTGATCGCACTCGTGGACAGCAGTCCCGGATGGGACGATACCGGGGTCTCCGCCGCGGCGGTGGTCGCAACTTGCGGGCTCTTGAGCGCTGTACATCCACGGCGGCCGTGGTTTTGGGCGCTGGTTGTAGGGGGATGGATCCCGGCTTTCGGCATCGCCTTGCATCAGAACTACGAATCTTTGATGGCTCTGGGGGTCGCATTCGTGGGAGCTTACGCGGGGATGTTGGTACGCAAATCTATCAGCGCTGCTTGATGGCTCGCCGGCGGCGTCAAGGCCGAAGCACGGACTCATCAGCACGCGTCTACAGGATGTTGCTCAAGACCTACCCACGAGAATTCCGGCGCGAGTATGGATCTCAGATGGAGCAGACGTTCCGGGATCTATGCCGAGAACAAAGGCGTAGGGGTGAGAGGATCGGACTCCTCCATCTCTGGGCTAACTCTATTCTGGATCTGATTTCATCCGTCATTGTGGAGCGTAGCGGCGTGGGCCGCGTGGGAGAAAAGGAGATGGTTTTGAGAGATTACAAGCTGGCGGGACTCGGTATTGCGCTTCTTCTGGCTCCGTTGTACTTCGTATCCGCGTCACTCCTTAAGTATGGGCTCGGGATAAGTCTTCTATTCGATCCTCTAGAGGCGTTCCTGTCCGTCTCTCAAAGGCGGGATGTCTTTAACCTCATCTCACCGATACTATTTCTCGGTGGATTGGGTCTCGCGGTTGTCCTCAACGTCTATCCGGTGCTCCGCCTGAACGTGGGCAGGGAGGACGGCGTGATCCTGAGCACCATCAGAATCGAGATGAAGCTCGTCAATGTTGCGGTGGTTGTCATCAGCCTGATGCTCATGTCAACACTGCTAGGATACGCGGTACTCGAAAACTTCACCATCCGGTAGCCGCGTGTTGAAACTGCCTCTCCATCCCGGACGCTATACTTGCTCCTGATTCGAGGTTACATATGGAGAAGAGTCTCACATGACCGAGGCGGTCGAGAAGCTAACGAAGAACAGTGAAGATGATAGAGCTCACCCAATAGCAGAAGTAGTCTTCGTGGTAAACTTAGCTAAGGACTTAGTCTATGTGCGATACGAAGGGATGAACAGGGGATGAGCAAGGTGGTCAATATCCACGAGGCGAAGACTCATCTGTCGAAATTGCTGGAGCAGGTCCGGCTCGGTGAGGAGGTTGTCATCGCCAAGTCAGGTCGTCCCGTGGCGCGTCTGGTGGCGATAGAAGGGGCGAGAAAACGCCGGGCTCCGGGGAGCGCGAAGGGGCAGATATTCATGGCGGAAGATTTCGATGCGCCGCTGCCGGAGGACATACAGAGGTTTTTCGAGTAGTGCGGACTCTACTCGACACTCACGCTTTTCTGTGGTGGATCTCCGACAGTCCGGAGCTTTCGGAGCGTGCGCGGGAAGTCATGGCCGACGAACGTAACGAGTTGCTGTTCAGCGTGGTTAGTGGATGGGAGATCGCTGTAAAAGCCGGTCTGGGAAAGCTGGAGTTACCTGACGTGCCGGCGAAGTTCGTGACCGGACAGATATCCAGCAACGACATCGAAGTCCTGCCGATATACCTCGCCCATGCCATGCGTGTCCATGATCTGCCGGAGTATCATCGCGATCCTTTCGATCGCCTGCTGGTAGCCCAGGCTCTCGTAGAGGAGTTGCCTCTGATCAGCGGCGATCAGGAGATCTCTCGCTATCCCGTAGAGACAATCTGGTAGAAGGACATCCGTTGGGGACTATACTGCTCCCCGTAGTCTGTAAGTTGCATCAGGAGAGGAGCCCCGGATGTCCGAGGCGGTCGAGAAGCTAACTAAGAAGAGTGAAGACCCGAGCAAGTGGTATCTGCAGCTCGTGCGGATGGCGAAGCTAGCGGACTATGGACCCGTGCGGGGGACGTTCGCCATAAGACCTTACGGGTTCGAGATCTGGGAGCGCATCCAGCGCGACCTGGACGACCGCTTCAAGGCGACGGGCCACAAGAACGCCTACTTCCCGCTACTCATCCCCGAGAGCTACCTCAAGAAGGAGGCCGAGCACGTAGAGGGCTTCGATCCGGAGCTCGCCTGGGTGACGATAGGGGGTAGGGAGGAGTTGGAAGAACGGCTCGCCATCCGTCCGACCTCCGAGAGCATCATCTGCGACTTTTATAAGAACTGGATCCAGAGCTATAGAGACCTCCCCGTCCTCATAAACCAGTGGTGCAACGTCCTGCGATGGGAGAAAGTCACCCGCCCCTTCCTCCGCACCTCCGAGTTCCTCTGGCAGGAGGGCCACACCGTCCACGCAACCGCCGAGGAGGCTCGCGCCGAGACGCTACAGATGCTGGGCGTCTACCAGGACTGCTTCCACGAAACCATGGCGATCCCCGTTCTAACCGGCGCCAAGAGCCCCTCCGAACGTTTCGCCGGAGCCGTAGAGACCTTCACCTGCGAAGCCCTCATGGGCGACGGACGCGCGCTTCAGGCCGCCACCAGCCACGACCTCGGCCAGAACTTCGCCAAAGCCTTCGACATCACGTTCCTCGATGAGAACCAGGACCGTGTGTATCCGTACCAGACCTCGTGGGGGTTCTCGACGCGGACTATCGGAGCTCTCATCCTGGTCCACGGTGACGACCGGGGCTTGAAGATTCCTCCAAAGCTAGCGCCGACGCAGGCGGTCATAGTCCCGATCTGGCGCGGCGACAACAAGGGTGAGGTGCGCCGCGAGGCCGAAACTCTTTACTCCGAACTGAAGGACGCTGGACTCCGCATGGAGGTGGATCTCGACGAAGAGCACTCGCCCGGCTGGAAGTTCAACGAGCACGAGTTGCGCGGCGTGCCGGTGCGCGTGGAGCTTGGACCAAAAGACATCGAGAAGGGGCAGGCTGTCCTCGTGCGCCGGGACACGGGAGAGAAGGAGTTCGTGGAGCGGGGGAGGCTCGCAGAGCGGCTACGGGAGTTGATGGGCGAAATCCAGGAGAACATGTTCCGGCAGGCTACATCGTTCCGTCACGACAATACCCGCCAGGCTGAGACTTACGAGGAGTTCAAAGAGATCATCGAAAAGAAGCGAGGCTTCGTTGTAGCCCCGTGGGACGGTACAGAGGAGACCGAGGCGAAGATCAAAGAAGATACCAAGGCCACGATCCGTCTCCTGCCGTTCGAGCGTCGGGAAGGGAAAGACCTCGTCTCCGGTAAGCCTGGGAAGACGGCCGTTTTCGCTCGTGCCTATTGACGGTGCTGAAAGCCCTGCCTTAACTGTTGAGTCGAAAAATCGCGGCCTTTTTCAGTGGGATTTTCAACGCGACAAGGTTTGTATAGCGACTCTCTGAGACGTTCAAGTTGCTTCGGGGTTTATCGGTATTCATCGTGACCTAGCCCAAACGAGCTACTCAAAGATCACTCATTTGCCCGATGCGCGGCCCGCTTCTTTAGCAGTATTCTGACCGGGATGTTTAAGAGCCGCTACCTAATCTTTGCCGGGTCCTTCGGTCCTCGGCCTTGAGTCCCCTTAAGTCCAGGTGATTGCGAGAACCCGTAGGCTATTTTCAGCGTTAGTGAAACGCCCGGATGGCGCGGCGAAACTCGACCGATTAAAGCAAAACGGCGAAGCGGTCGAATATACATGAAGCTAGAGAAATACGCCTCGACGCATGGTGTGGGCGGCGGGTAGGTTATGTATAAGGAGGACGGATGACAGTAGGGGCGAATCGTAAATCCAAAATGCTGCTTGCGCTGATGGCACTCGCCATCGTGGGCGCCTTGTTCGTCGTTTTGGCTGTTGCGAAACCGACCCTGGCGCAGACATCGGACCAGGAACTGCGGGTTACCAAGCCTGGATCCGGGACTTCGGGACCGTTATCCGCGGCGCAAAAGCAGGCGATATCCCAGCAAGGATATCTGGTCCCGGATCAAGGAGCTTACGATAAGGCTAAGGCTGAGGCCGCCAACTACTTGTCGCTCTATCAGGTAACCCGTAATACCGACGGGACCATGAACCTGGGTACGGCCAGGAACGTGACCGTGCCGACGTACGACGTTCCCGCGAACGCTCCGCAGCCCGGTACAACGAACAGACTAGACGCGCTCGACGCGCGAAATACTCAGGCCGTCTCCGCCATTGATCCCTCGCGCGGCACGAGTGGCGCAACGGCTATCTGGACCCAACACACGGTCTTCGGAGGATCCGGGGCGGTAGTACGATGGTATGAGATCAGCCCGGCGGCCCCCTCATTGTTCCAGAGTGGAACGGTTGCGGGAGCTTCCGGACGCTACATCTTCAACGGGGCCATCTCCCCGGACCGTAAGGTGAGGAGTACCGCGACGAAGTTCGGCAACAGTATGGTTCTTGGCTTCAATAGTTCCTCTACCACTCAACGTCCGGATATCCGAACAGTGTCGAAGATCGGAGCAAATCCCGTAAGCGGTCAGGTGCTGATCAAATCCTCGCCAGCTTCCCTCAACGACTTTACCTGTACGTCGAATTTATGCAGGTGGGGCGACTACGCTGCGGCATCTCCGGATCCAGCCACACCTCTGACGGCTACGCACGGACGAGTATGGCTAACTAACCAGTGGGTGGCTAACTCAGGTTCGAACTCCGCTGCCGGATGGGGGAGTTGGAACTGGGCCACAATGCCGTAGGACTACTTTAGATGGTGACTGGCATCTTCAGGGAGCCAGTCACCATCTGCTTGCGTGGAAATTTGAGGCCTGCTTCCACGCTCCTGGCGGCTCCCGCGACTGAGGATATTTGGGGCAAAGTTTCAGCCTACCCTTGACGAATAGGGCTCCGGTGATTTAGCATCCATCTCTAGCGCTAACTCGCATCTAGAGCGGTGGAGGGAACTGGCCCCGAGAAACCGCGGCAACCGGCAGAGAGGCGAAAGCCAAACCGCGAGGTGCCAAGTCCAGCAGGACTCGAAAGGTTCTGGAAGATGTGGGAAGAGCCAAACGGCCTCTTCTACGGAGCGGGTTGCGCGAGCAGGTCACGCCACTGGCGAAGCCTGACGTGAGTACGCGACGGATTGAAGGAGGCTGTATTACCGCTGAGTATGACACTAGACCCAGGGGCCGGCGCTAGCCAGGCCCCGGCCCATCCGGGCAAACTTCATCACCGCATAGGCTCTTTCGAGCCGGAACTTGGCGGCAGGCTGCAAGACGTTACGCTCGCCTACGAAACGTGGGGCGAGTTGAACGACTCTGGCGAAAACGCCGTCCTCATCGTCCACGCCCTGACAGGCGACACGCGCGCCGCCGGAGAGCCAGATACAGCGTACCGTCGCGGCGGCTGGTGGAGTCCGATGGTCGGGCCGGGGCGCTCCCTGGACACCGATGAGTATTTCGTCGTCTGCTCCAACGTGCTTGGCGGTTGTTCTGGGAGCACGGGACCGGCTTCGGAGGACCCCGATACCGGGATTCCTTATGGGTCGAGCTTCCCGGTACTCACGATCCGGGACATCGTCCGGGCGCAGAAGCGCCTTCTGGACGAGCTTGGGGTGAAGAGGCTCCAGGTCGTTATCGGCGGGTCCATTGGCGGACAGCAGGCGCTCGAGTGGGCCGTGGAGTTTCCTGAGTTCGTGGAGAAGGCCGTGCCTATCGCGGCGACAGGCGCCCTCGGGCCGCAGGGGCTTGGGATGAGTGAGATCGGTCGCCGCGCAATCATGGCCGACCCGAACTGGCAGGGCGGCGACTATTACGGCACCGGAAAGAGTCCCAACGATGGCCTTGCCATCGCCCGGATGGTGGGCATGATGACCTACCAGAGCGCCGCCGGGCAGTGGGAGCGGTTCGGACGCAGGCCCGCGAGCCGCCCGGCGCTTTACGAGGAGTTAGGCGGGAGGTTCGAGATAGAGAGCTACCTGCAGTACCAGGGACAGGACATAGTAGACCGCTTCGACGCCAACTCCTACCTGTACCTGCTCCGGGCGATGGACATCTATGACGTGGCCGCTGGATACGAGTCGGAGCAGGAAGCATACGCAAAGATACAGGCCGACGTGCTGTTCGTGGGCATAACGAGCGACTGGCTGTTTCCGGCTTCGGAAGTGCGAGCATCGGCGGAAGCGGCCCGAAAAGCGGGGGCCAGGGCGCGGTACGCGCAAATAGACACCCTGAGCGGCCACGACGCCTTTCTGAAAGACTGGAACGAACTGCGGGAAGCAATAGATCCGTTCCTGCAAACAAAGACCAAGGGCTGACGGCTGACACCCGAAGCTCTCGACCGAAGGGAGAAACAAATGACTGACACTGCCGACCAGAAGACACAGGAGAGAAACCTGGGTTTCGACACCCTGGCGCTACATGGGGGACAGGAAGTGGATCCCACGACGAACGCGCGGGCCGTCCCGATCTATCAGACCACGTCCTACGTCTTCGACGACACGGACCACGCGGCGAACCTCTTCTCGCTCGCTGAGCCGGGCAACATCTACACGCGCATCATGAACCCCACAAACGACGTCTTCGAGCAGCGCGTCGCGCTCCTTGAGGGCGGGGTCGGTGCCTTGGCGGTTTCATCCGGGCAGGCGGCGGAGACATTGTCGATCCTGAACATCGCGGGGGCGGGGGATGAGATCGTCTCGGCTGCGGCGCTCTACGGCGGCACGTACAACCTGTTCCATTACACGCTGCCCAAGATCGGCATAAACACCAAGTTTGTCGACTCGACTGATCCAGAGATCTTCCGCGCAGCCATTACCGACAAGACGAAGGCCCTCTACGCCGAGACCGTCGGCAACCCGGCCCTCCACACCCTGGACATCGAGGCGGCGGCGAACATCGCGCACGAGGCGGGCATCCCGCTCATCGTGGACAATACGGTCCCATCGCCATACCTGGTCAACCCACTCGCGCACGGCGCGGACGTCGTCGTCCATTCGGCGACGAAGTTCATCGGCGGACACGGCACGTCGATTGGCGGCGTGATCGTGGACGGCGGCAAGTTCCCGTGGGACAACGGCCGGTTCCCTGGGTTCACCGAGCCGGACCCGTCCTACCACGGGCTGGAGATCTACCCGACCCTTGGCGAGCTGTCGTTCATCCTCAAGGCCCGCGTGCAGATGCTCAGGGATTACGGTCCGGCCCTCTCGCCGTTCCACAGCTTCCTGTTCCTGCAAGGTCTCGAAACTCTGCCGCTGCGGATGGAGCGCCACTCCCAGAACGCGATGGCCGTTGCGGAGTTCCTGCAGGGTCACCCGAAGGTCAACTGGGTCAACTATCCGGGGCTTTCGGACCATCCGTCGCACGAGCTGGCGAAGAAGTACCATCGCGAGGGGATGTTTGGCGCTATCCTCGGCTTCGGCATCGAGGGTGGACTTGAGGCCGGCAAGAAGTTCATCGACCGGCTGGAGCTTCACAGCCTGCTGGCGAACATCGGGGACGCGAAGAGCCTGGTCATACACCCGGCCTCCACGACACACTCGCAACTCTCGGCCGAGGAGCAGAAGTCCACGGGTGTCACGGACGACTACATCCGGCTGAGCGTGGGACTGGAGTCCATCGACGACATCCTTTACGACCTGGATCAAGCCCTGAACGGAGCGTGAGCTAATTGCAGCATCCCCTAGTCATCAAGTTCGGGGGAACCTCGGTCGGCGGCGGCGCGGAGTTCGTCCGCGCCGCCGGCATAGTCGCCGAGGCCGCCCATGATAGGCCGGTAACCGTCGTGGTTTCGGCGATGAGCGGCGCTACCGACGTCCTGCTTCGCTTCGCCGACCTAACGATGAGGCGGAGGAACTCCCGAACTCCTATCGGTCCGGACCGCGAGGGGTCCATAGCCGAGTTCCACCGCACGCTTCTGGACAGGCACCTGCGGGCGGCCAGCCAGGCCGTCTCCGAAGACCGGCTTCCGAAAGTGGAGGCGCGGGTGCGAGAGTTGCTGACGAGTCTGATAGAGGCTATCGAGGCTCAGGTGGAGGACCGGGCGGCGCGGCGGGCGGAGATCGCCGTCTACGGGGAGCGCCTCTCGGCGGAGATCCTGGCGGCCACCATAGCGAGCCAGGGCACGCCAGCCGCCGTCGCCGCCGAAGACCCCATAGCAACCGACTCTAACTTCAGCGAGGCGGAGGTGGACGTCTCAGAGACGGAGAGCCGATTTTCGCGCCTGCTCTCGCCGCTTCTTGACGAAGGGATCGTCGTGGTGGTGCCGGGGTACGGCGGACGTTCGCCGGAGGGGCTTCAGACTACGCTCGGACGCGGCGGATCGGACCTGTCGGCGACGGTTTTGGGGCGCGCTCTCGGTTCGGAAGAAGTCTGGATCATGACCGACGTTGACGGCGTCCTGGAGGCGGACCCGCGTCTCGTACCCGACGCCGCCTTGATGCCTCAACTCTCTTACCGCGAGGCGGGCATCTTCGCCGGTCTGGGGGCGAAAGTCCTCCACTACAAGACGATGGAGCCGGCCTCGGAGGCGGGGCTGGACGTCCTGGTGCGTAACACGTTCAACCTGGCGTGCTCCGGAACGCGCGTCTCCGAACAGGAGTCCGGCCCAGGATTGCGCTGCGTTGCGCTTCGGCGGGGACTCTCGATGGAGATACCGTGCAGTCAGGGCCGGGAGAGAGCCGTGGCCTCGGTGGTGTGCATCGGTAAGCCCGAGGATGGGGACGTCAGCCGCGGCGCGCGGCGACTGCGAGAAGCGGATATCGCGGTACTCCACTCCGGGGTCGCGGCGGCGGGACTCGTGTTCTTCGTGTCCGCCGAAGAGGGTGAGAGGGCGCTCCGAGTGTTGCACGCCGGTTTGATCTCTTCGAGCATTCCGGTGGGCGAGGAGGTCGCGTGAAGCGCCTGGAGATAGTCCAGATCGGGATGGGACACGTCGGGCGGGCCGTCGTCCAGATCGTCCTGGAAGAACGTAAGCAATGGCTGGAGCGGTATAACCTCCAGGTTAAGTACCGCGCCGTCTCTGACACCTCCGGAGCGCTGTCCGGCGAAGACTTATTGCCGCAGGCCGTCTGTCTGAAAGAGGAAGGCGGCAGGCTTTCGGACCTCGGTGTGGAGCCTTTAGAGGACGTGCTGCGCTCCGAGCCCGCGCCGGGTACCACGAGGGTCGTGGTGGACGTAGCGGTGCATGGCGGCACGTTCGACCTCGACCTGATCGGCATCCAGGGTGGAGGGTATTTGGTACTTTCCAACAAAGGGCCGCTCTCCGGCAGCACGGAGCAATACGAGCAGCTAGTGCGAATGATCCCGGACCGCCTCTGGCACGAGGCGACCGTCGGAGCCGGAATGCCCATCATCTCGACCCTCGGTGGTCTGATAGAAGGCGGAGACGAAGTCCTGGAAATTCAGGCCAGCCCGAGCGGGACTCTGGGATTCATAATGAGCGCCGTCGAGGGCGGGAAGTCCTTCTCCGAAGCCGTGAAAGAGGCCGTCGCCCTGCACTATGCAGAGCCCGACCCGCGCGACGATCTCTCCGGGCTGGACGTGGCGCGCAAGGCGATCATCCTCGCCCGCATGATGGGCCGCACGATTGAACCGGAGGAGATCCCCTATCAGTCCCTCGTCCCGGAGGGCCTCGAAGACGTGTCCCTCGACGAGTTCATGGAGCGTCTCCCCGAAGCCGACGAGACGTTCGCCGAGCGGCTGCTCGCCGTCGAGGAATATCACATGCTTCGCTACCTGACTCGCATCCCGCAAGAAGGCCCGGTCGAGGTTGGTCTGGTCGACGAGCCAGTCGAGAGCCCGTTCGGACCCATTAGCGGTCCGGAGAACGTCTTCGACTTCCACACCCGCCGCTATTCGGATGTTACCCTCACCATACGCGGCCCCGGAGCTGGCCCCGAACGGACCGCCAGCGGCGTGGTGTGGGACCTGCTCGACATAGCGCACAAGGCGATAGAAGACGACGGAAAGGACCAATGACGTGAGCGATGGATATACGGTAGCAGTCGTAGGCGCGGGCCTCGTCGGGGAACGATTGGTCTCAGAGCTGCGGCGGCGTAACTTCCCCCTGAAAGAGTTAAGGATTCTGGCCCGCAGCGCGCGGCGATCCGTTTTGGCGGGCGAAGAATTCGAGGTCGGTGTCGCCGAGCCGAAGGCTTTTGAGGGCGTGGACATCGCGCTCTTCGCCGGGACCGAAGGCGAGAAAGGCGCGGCGGTGCAACTCGCCCAGGAGGCTATTTCGTGCGGCGCCATCGTTATAGACAACGGCAGCGACTTCCGGCTCGATCCCGAGGTGCCGCTCGTCGTCCCCGAGGTTAACGCGGACTCCGCACGGGAGCATGGCGGTATCATCGCCAACCCGAACTGCTCCACGATCCAGATGGTCGTCACGCTCGCCCCGCTCGCCCGCGAGTTCGGGTTGAAGAAGGTTGTCGTCTCTACTTACCAGGCTGTCTCCGGGTCGGGGAGGAGCGGCGTGGACGCGCTGGAGAATGGGCGGGAGGACGTGTACCCGAAGCCCATCGCCGGGAACGCGATCCCGCTTATCGGGAGCGTGGGGGAGGACGGATACACCACGGAGGAGACGAAGATGCGCGAGGAGTCGCGTAAGATCCTCGGCCTCCCGGATCTCGACGTGTATGCGACCACCGTGCGCATCCCCGTCCACACCGGCCACGCCGAGAGTGTCTACGTCGAGACGGAGCGCGAGGCCACGCTGGCGGAGGTGCTAGACGCGCTGCGCGACGCGCCCGGAGTGGTCTTCTCCGGTGACGCCTCGGACTACCCGACGCCGCTTGAGGCCGCCGGAGAGGAGGGGACCTACGTTGGACGGGTGCGGGTTGAGGGGAATGTGATCCAGTACTGGTGCGTCGCGGACAACCTGCTAAAGGGAGCCGCCACGAACGCTGTCCAGATCGCCGAGTCTCTCGTTGGCGCACGGGTCTAGCCGCAACCCGGCGTGACGCAACTTACCATCCGTACGGCCACCAGCCGAGATGTACCCCAGATCCTGGCTTTCATCCGCGAGCTTGCGGAGTACGAGCGTCTCTCTCATGAGGTCATCGCCACCGAAGAAGGATTGCGGGAGGCACTATTCGGTGAGCGTCCGGCGGCGGAGGTGGTGCTGGCTTATCTTGGAGATGAGCCCGTGGGATTCGCGCTGTTCTTCCACACCTTCTCGACGTTTCTGGGCCGGCCGGGGATCTACCTGGAGGACCTCTACGTGCAACCAGGGCATCGCGGAGCGGGGGTCGGCCGGGCGCTGCTGGTCCATTTGGCCCGGCTGGTGGAGGAGCGCGGCTGCGGGCGGCTGAAGTGGTCGGTGCTAGACTGGAACGAGCCGGCCATCGGGTTCTACAGGCGCATTGGCGCCTCCCCGGTGAGCGGATGGACGGTCTACCGCGTGACCGGGAAGGATCTCGAAGAACTCGGCGGGCGCTGACCTCGTATCTACGGCCGGAGCATTATGCCGTCGCGGCGTGTGCGGGTCTTGCGGCGAGCAGCACGCACGCGGCCATGAACGCCGCCAGCAATGAGGCCAATCGTAATCGGAGAATTCGGCGCGGACGTAACGCGCCCCGTAGGTGCGATCAGCGCCTTACGGCCACCACCTCTAGATAGTCGGACGGTACGACGAGCGTCTGGTCGCCCGAGATGTTCCAGTCCTCGAGCAACTCTTTGAGGTCGCGGGCGAGGGCGTCTTGCCCTTCCGGTTCGAGCGCCTCGAACGCCCTCACCGTTGGGCCGTAGTAGTTGCGGAAGTACTCTACGAAGTGCCGCGCGGAAGGCTGCCTGAAGACGTAGCTGCGCCGTGTAACCTCCAGTGAAGAGACGCCTTCGCCGAAGAGTTCGCGCAGACGCTCTTCGGTCCCCCACAGGGGAGGCGGCTTTATGCCGGGAGGTGGGGGGACGTGTTTGCCCAGGGTGCGGAACATGTTGCCGATAAAGCCGTCGGGGGTCCAGTTGGCGAGCCCGACCTTGCCTCCGGACCGGCAGACCCTGAGCAGTTCTCCGGCGGCCTTCTCCTGGTACGGGCAGAACATTACCCCGAGCGTGGAGAGCACGACGTCGAAGGACGCGTCGGGGTAAGAGAGGTCCTCGGCGTCGCCGACCTCGAAGGTTATGTTCATGCCCTCGGCCTCGGCGCGGCGGCGGGCGTGTTCGATGGACTCGGGGGCTAGGTCCATCCCGGTCACCTCGCAGAAGCGGCGGGCGGAGGAGATGGCGGTATTGCCGCTGCCGGTCGCCACGTCGAGGACCTTATCGCCGGAGCGGAGATCTACCGCCTCGCAGAGCAACTCGCCCATGATGACGAGGGGGTTGCCGATCTTCGCGTAGTCGCCCGAGGTCCAGATCTTCTGCATGCGTTCCTTGATGGCGCTCATGTTGGGCGCCTGATCCTGTATGGTCACGTCGGTTCTTTCTCCTTTACGTTGGGTTCGATGGGTGACTACGGTGCTTTGGCTGGTCTGGCGTTCGTTACACTCACCTCCTTCGGTTCGTGGTTCCAGCGCCTACCTGGCTCCGGCGACCCAGATGGCCTCGTTCGTGGTGCGGACCCGACACTCCGTTTACTTGACTTGAGTAACGTGGAAGAAGGATCGTCTCCTTCGGACCAGTGAAACGGCTTGCCGGTAAGTGAGAAATAAGTGTGGAAGGGCAGGAACCGGTCGGCAAGCCCCGGTCCCTGTTCAACGATCTGCCAACTTACTGATTGGCGCAGATCACTACCACGCTGAAGTTGTCCGTTTGGCCGTTCTTGTTTATTCTCGCCGACCAGCTACCTGCGCCATCCGGGAAGCTTTCCAGAAGGGTCGAGGTAGCGTTGATATTGGCCGGGCCTCCTGAGAGCAGCGTGTCCCCAGGGGCGCACCCCTCGCTGATAACGAAGGTCCCATCGCCTAAGAGAGTCCCCGCTCCTACGGCACTCTCGTTTCTGTAGGTGCTGTTCCTCAAAAAAGCGTTCGTACTCGTCGGCACGAATTGGGACGAGTCCTGGCCGTCCAACTGGTCGGCATTGAGGTTAGTCACCCTGGTGCTCGAGTTGACGGTCATGGGAGATTCTCCCGCCTGAACTCGCAGGTCCAGCGCCGTATCGTCCGTTCCGGCATTGTTGTTGATCAGACGCAGCATTGGGCCGTTCACGCCCAGGGTACCCCCTAGCGCGGTTATCGCCGTGGCGATGTTGCCTCGTCCCAGACGCCAAGAATCACCATTGGCTCCGAAGGCCGCCGAGGCCACCCCCACGACCATGGCGAGCATTACCGCCACTCCCAGAGCAAGGGCTGTTACCCTGCCCACACGCATCATTTTCCAGAACGCGGTCTTCACCATCATTCATTCCTTTCTCTAGACTCGGTAGGTCAGCGACTCGCCCTGATCGTCTTGCTGGCGCCCGCCCTGCATCCGAGAACCTTGCTGGTGCGGACGTAGAACTTGCCGGATATCCCGGTGTTGCCCGTCGACCACACGCCGTAGTCGCCGTGCCGCTCGGAGATGTCGGTGGCGACCAGGAGGTCGCTACTTGGCTTCTGCTCGGTACCCAGTTGCTTGTAGAGTCGGATCTTGCGGTTGCCCACGCAGCGCAGCCTCGGGCTCTTCACCTTGCCGGAGAGATCCACGCCCTCCGCTCTGATGGTGAGGTACGTCGGCGCCGGCCCACTAGCCCGCGCCGAGGCAGTGAACGCCAGCGTCGCCAGACAGATAGCCACCAGGAACAACAAGGCGAGGGCTGTCACCCTGCCCACCCGCAACCTTTTCGTGAACGTGGTTCTTACTATCATTCCTTCCTTTCTCCAGGACGAATTTGCAACCGTCCGGATTCCGCGACGTGGGAGACAGAAAGGGAGATGCTGCTCGGTCTCGCCGACGCCGACTCTTGTTATTAACCGGACTGTAGCGAGCACCTCTTACCAGGCTCTTACCTGAAGCGGATTAGGCGTAGTTATTTATGACTATTTCTTGGATATTCTCCGAAAAACTTGCTAGTCCTTGGCCCGTAGCCCCGGTAGGGAGGCCTTATTCCGTCTCGCGCGACCTTCTTTCGGCTGCCCAGACGGCTATCAGGGAGCGGGAAGAGACGTTGAGCTTCTTGATGATTTTGGCTACGTGGTTGGCGACTGTGTTCCTGGATATTGCGAGTTTCGAGGCGATCTGGCGGTTGGTGAGACCTTGAGCGACCAGGAGCGCGACCTCCCGCTCTCGGCGTGTAAGGATGTCGTCCGGTTGCCTGCCGGCTGGTGGTTCCTGCGGAGTGGGGAGGCGTCGTAGCCGGAACCGCCGCTGTTCTTCGCCTCCCGCGAGAGCATACTCCACGGCCTCTTCGACCGTCATAGCCTTCCCCTCCGCCCAGACGGATTCCCATGCTGTCTCGTCGAGTCTCGCGCGGGCGGCTTCGATGTAGGGTCCGTACACGCGGAGTTCGACGGGCGAGAGAACGGCGCCAATGGTTTCGCGCAACGACTCCGCTGCTCCCCACAGCCGGGCCGAACGGGCCGGTAGTCCTTGCGTGCTGGCCAGGGCGGCCGACGCATGCAGGTGGAAAGCGGTCACGATCATCACCGTCGGCTGCGGGGAGAGCGCGAAGCTTTCATCGCGGAGCGCTCTCGCCTGCCGGTTATCTCCCTGGCCGAGCAAGGCGAACACGCCCATTCCCAGCGAGAGGGCCGTCGCTACATCATCTCCCGCCTCTCGGGCCAGCGTCACGCTCTCCTCGTGCAGCGCCAGGGCCCGTTCGTGGTCGTGCAGGGCCACCGCCGCCATCCCCAGTATCAGGAGCGCGCGAGCCACTCCCCCGTTATCTCCGAGGGCGCGCCCGAGCGTTACGGCCTCTTCCGCCAGCGCTGAGGCTTTCGCCAGATCATTCTCCAGCAATGCGGCCCAACCGAGGCTGGAGAGGGCGATAACGACGCCCAATTCGTCTCCCAGTTCTCTCGACAATGCCAGGCTTTCTTGGCTGAGAGCCACGGAGCGCTGGTAATCGCCGTGCTCCCACGCTATCCATCCGGCGCGGGCGAGCGCTTTGGCTCGCGCGGGGGTCGGCGGCGCGGCGCGGCTTGTCAGCGCCGTTTCCAGCCACCTGCGCCCCTCGCTCAGGTACCCGCTCATATACCAGAACTCCGCCAATGCTCCACCGAACCACAGGCTCAGATCCGCCTCTCCGTTTTCGAGCGCCCACTCAAGAGCCGCCCGCAGGTTGCCGTACTCTCTCTCCAGCCGCTCCAGCCACACCTCCCGCCGAGCTCCCCTCAACCACGGTTCGACCTCCTGGGCCAACTCGATGTACCAGAAAGCGTGCCGGCGCCTGACGTCATCGACCTCTCCGCTCGCCCAGAGCCGTTCCTGGCCGTACTGGCGAACCGGCTCCAGCATCCCGTACCGTAGACCGCCGCCCCCGGCCGCCTCGATGATTACCATCGACTTGTTCACCAGTTTCGAGAGAAGATCCAGTACGTCGCCTTCTTCAATGCACGCGTCCGACCCTACAACCTCCGCCGCCTCAAGCGGCCAGCCGCCGGCAAACACCGAGAGCCGTCCGAACAGCCTCCGCTCGGGTTCGGAGAGCAGATCGTAACTCCAGTCCAGCGTCGCGCGGAGGGTCTGGTGCCGAGGAGCCACTGTCCGATCTCCGCCGGTCAAGAGCTTTAGGGAGTCTTCGAGACGTTCGGCGATCTGCTCCACGGCCAGCGCCCCCATCCGCGCGGTGGACAGTTCTATGGCGAGCGGTATCCCGTTCAGCTCCCGGCAGATCGCCGCCACCGAGCGCGCGTTCTCCGCGGTCAACTCGAAGGCGGGCAGCCGCGAGCGGGCGCGGTCCACGAACAGCCGCACCGCTTCGGCGCCTATAAGACTCTCTACGGTGAACGTCGCATCCGGGTCGGGCAGGGAGAGGGTAGGCACGGGCCAGACGGTTTCACCGGAGACACCTAATGATTCCCTGCTGGTAGCCAGTATCCGCAGTCTTGGACAGGCGCTCAACAAGTCTTTCGCCAACCGCGCCGCAGCGTCCACGAGATGCTCGCAGTTGTCGAGCACCAGCAACGCCTGCCCGGAACCGAGATGGTTGCAGATCGTCTGCGTGAGCGGACGGTCCGGTTGCTCGCGCACGCCCAAAGCTGCCGCTACCGCCCGCGGCGCCAACTCGGGGTCCGATAGGTGCGCCAGTTCCACGAGCCACACACCGCCCGGGTACATTCCCGCAAGGGCTCGCGCCACCTCCAGGGCGAGACGCGTCTTGCCCGAGCCGCCCGCGCCGATGAGGGTCAACAGGCGGGTCATCGAGAGTGATCTCTTGACCTCCAGCGCCGCGCGCTCCCGTCCGACAAAGCTGGTCAGCGAGGCGGGCAGGTTGTTGGGCGCGGTGCTCGCGGACGCCCCTGACGGGCGAGCGGCGTAAAGCGAAGGGACCGTTGGCAGCTTCCCGATCCGTATCTCTTCGCGCAGCCGCTGGATGGCGGGGCTGGGCTCCGTATCGAGTTCCGTAAAGACGGCCTGGCGCAGCCGCTCGTACTGAAGGAGCGCCTCCCGGCGCTGGCCGCGAAGGGCATAGAGGCGCATCAGGCCGGTGTGAGCCTCTTCGTTGGCTGACTCTTCGGCTACCACACGCCGCAGAACCTCGATGCCACTCTCGTACTCTCCGCGCTCCTCATGCAGCCCGGCTAGTTCGGCTAGTAGCGCCAGGTACAATTGCCGCAACTCTTCCCGCTTCTCCTCTGTCCACTCTTCGTAGATGTCCCCGGGCAATAGCTCCCCAGCGTAGAGCTCGATGGCCGCCCGGTACGCCGCCGGCTCCCGGCTGCCTCGCGCGGTAGCAGCGGCGCTCTCGAAGGCTTCGACGTCTACCCACAATGGCCCGTCCGGACATAGCGAGACGAGGTCTCCTTGAAGTCGGAGGCAGCTGGAAGAGCCATTAGCCGGGGTGTCTTCGAGCACGTTGCGGGCGAAGTGGAGGGTGCGATGGAGGTTGTTGGCGGCTGACTTCCTATCGAGGTTGGGCCAGAGCGTGTCCATCATCCGCTCCCGGTGCAGTTGGTGTCCGTGGGCGAGGGCGAGGGCTTTGATCATGCTCCCCGCCTTCTTGAGCCGCCAACGGTCTGGTTGGATGGCTCGTGAGCCCACGAGCACTCTGAACCCGCCAAGCAACCGAACGCGGACGACCTCAGGTTCGATGCCACTCGAACCTCGCCACTCCTGAACCGGGTGCGGATGGTGCGCCAAGCGCTCGTTCCCTCTCGCGGAGGCGAGAATGCCTCTTTTCACCTAACATGTACAGCATACTTACGCTTCGAGCGGCGCGCATCACTCAATTTGCGTATTTTTGGTCCCGAGGAGAATCTTCCGGAAATTGCGCGGTGGCTGACGGAGAAGATGATGAAATAAAGCGAGTGGTTTGACTCCCCGCCCTGTACGGAGAGCCGGCGACTCGCTACACTGCTCCGAAGGACAGGTTTACTGGTGAGGAGAGAATCAATGCCAGAAAGTGAGCGGCGGTCCTTCTGGGACCGAGCATTCAGCACTAGCCACGAAACCGCGCGGGAGGAGAAGGTCGCTCAGTACATCATCCATCGTGTCGGCGAGGGGGCGCACCTGGCGGATGTCGTCCAAGAGGAGTACGTGCGGCGCAACGCTTCGCCGTCAGAGGTGGAGGAGATCTGCGCGAAGCCAGCGCTGGTTCATGCGGCCCGTGAACACATGCATCGAGACTTCAGTTCCGAAGAGTTCGACCCGTCTCGCCGCCCGCGGTAGCCGTTTGAAGGATTAGGCTCAATCAGCCCGAGGCTGTATAATTTGTAGGTTGCAGGGTTTCAAACTGGAGGCTGGATGCCGATCTACGAGTACAAATGTGAGAACGATCATGTCTTCGACGTGATGCAAAAGATGTCCGAAGACCCTCTTACCGAGTGCGTCCAGTGCGGCGCGCCGGTCCGCAAGGTACTCCAGCCGGTGGGAATATCTTTCAAGGGCTCCGGCTTCTACTCCACCGACTACAAGAACAAGAACGGCAGTGCCACCAAGACCGAACCCGCCGCCAAGAACGGAGAGTCCAGCGCGAAGTCCGACTCGACGGGGAAGAGCGCGACTGAGAAGACTTCGGCCAAGTCCGAGAGTTCTACATCCAAGAAGGATTGACTTTGTCTCCGAGTACGGCCCGACCACAACCACGGCGCCCGGACAGTCTCCTCCGGCGCGCCGCGCGGGGAGCCGTACTTAGCATTACCCTCATCTTCGTACTCGCGGCGCTCCTGATCTCCTCTGCCCTCGTAGTCTATACTGCCTGGCTTCATCAGCTTCAAAACGGCATCTTCGCCCTACTCTTCGCAGTGCTTTCCGCCCAGATCGCCCTCAATTGGATCCTCTGGCGCGACGACGAGGAAGACCCCGAAGACTAGGCTTCTTCCGCTTTCTACATACACTTCGCCTTTGAAAAGTGCTGCAAATCGTGCCTCAACTTCAGGTCGAGGTAGCCTGGACAACTCCTATCTCCGTCTCGTATAGTAGCTCTCATCCACATTGGATAGGGAGAACAGGCGACGGGCGGCGTTTCCTTGCGATTGGAGCGCCGCCGGAGCCCCGGAGATATGGAAGAGGGAGTTTGACGGTCACGCCTTTCGCGCATCTGCACTGCCACTCGGAGTATTCGATGCTCGATGGGGCGAGCCGCATCAAAGACCTCGTCGCCTTCGCCAAGGATCAGAACATGCCCGGCCTCGCGCTAACCGACCACGGCGTGATGTACGGCGCGGTCAAGTTCTATAAAGAAGCCAAAGCCGCCGGCATAAAGCCGCTGATGGGCTGCGAAGTCTACGTCTGCGCCGACCGCCACGACCGGAGCCGTGCGCCCTACTACCACCTCACTCTCATGGCCCGCACGGCCGAGGGCTACAAGAACCTCATGAAGCTCTCGACGGCGGGTTACCTCGAAGGCTTCTACTACAAGCCGCGGGTGGACATGGAGATGCTCCGCAAGCACGGCAAGGGCATCATCTGCCTCTCCGGGTGTCTCTCCGCCGAGGTGCCGACCCGGATACTGGAGGGACGGCCCGACGAGGCGCGGAAGCTGTTGATGGAGTACGGCGAAATATTCGACGCCGTCTACCTGGAGATGCAGGACCACGGCATACCCGAGCAGCGGCGGGTGAACGAGGGGCTTTTGAAGCTCCATAAGGATACCGGCATCCCGCTCGTCGCCGCCAACGACTCGCACTACACGACGCGTAACGACGCCAAGATGCACGACGTGCTGCTGTGCATCGGGACGGGCAAGTTCTACAACGACCCGAACCGGATGAAGTTCAGCGGGGAGGAGTTCTACGTCAAGACGGTGGACGAGATGGAGCGCATCTTCCCGGACCATCCCGAGGCTCTGGAGAACACGATCAAGGTAGTAGAGTCCGTCGAGGACGTGGGGATAGAACTGGGCAAGACGCGCCTGCCGAACTTCCCGAAACCCGAGGGCTACACGGCTGACGCGTACCTGCGCGAGCAGTGCGAGCGGGGACTTGCGAAGCGGTACGGGGAGCGGGCAAAGTCGCCGGAGGTGCGGCAGCGGCTGGAGTTCGAGCTTGGGACGATTGGGAAGATGGGGTTCGCGGACTACTTCCTCATCGTGTGGGACTTCGTCAAGTACGCGAAGGACAAGAAGATCGCCGTTGGGCCGGGACGCGGTTCGGCGGCGGGCTCGATAGTTGCTTACGCTCTAGAGATCACTGACCTCGACCCGCTTCACTACTCACTGCTCTTCGAGCGGTTCCTGAACCCGGACCGGATCAACATGCCGGACGTGGACATAGACTTCTCGGTGTCGGGACGTGGGGAAGTAATGCGCTACGTCACGGATAAGTACGGCGGGTACGAGCACGTAGCCCAGATCATCACCTTCGGTACCATAGGCGCGAAGGCCGCTATCCGCGACTCCGGCCGCATCTACCAATACCCCTACTCCGACACCGACAAGCTCGCCAAGTTCATCCCGGACAAGCCGGTCGGCACCACGCTAAGGGATATCCTGGAGCCGGGTGAGGATGGGTACGTGGCGGGCGAGAAGCACCCCGGTGCGGCGCGCGACATCATCCAGTTCGTCCAGCAGAACGAGTCCGCCCGTCAGGTCCTGGACACCGCGTTCGAGATAGAGGGTTTCGCCCGCCACGCCGGGACCCACGCCGCCGGAGTCGTCATCTCCGAGGAGCGTCTCACGGACATCGTTCCGTTGCAGATGGTGAAGAAGGCAAACGTGAAGAGCGATCCCCTGGTGGGCGAGCAAGAGGAACAGCTCTCCGTTATGGTCCAACATCCGATGAGCGACGTAGAAGCATTAGGTCTCCTCAAAGTCGACTTCCTCGGCCTGCGTAACCTGGACGTCATCGAGGAGACCCTCTCTACTATCCGCCAGGTCACGGGTGAAGAAGTAGACATCCGCACGATTCCGCTGGACGACGAGAAGACGCTCAAGATGTTCGCCAGGGGCGACACGTTCGGGGTCTTCCAGTTCGAGTCGAGCGGGATGCAGCGGATGCTCCAGGAGGTGCGTCCTGACCGCTTCGACGACCTCGTCGCCCTCAACGCCCTGTACCGTCCCGGCCCGATGGACTACATTCCCAACTTCAAGCGCGGCAAGCACGATCCGGAGAGCGTACAGTACCCGGACGAACGCATAAAGCCGATCCTGGAGCCCACCTATGGCGTCGCGGCCTACCAGGAGCAGCTCATGGAGATCTCCAAGACTTTAGGAGGATTCACTCCCGGCGAGGCCGACACACTGCGGAAAGCCATCGGCAAGAAGAACGCCGCGATGCTCGCCACGCTCAAGGACAAGTTCATGGAGGGCTGCGCCACCAACGACGTACCAAGCACCGTCGCCGAGAACCTCTGGACCTGGATGGAGAAGGCCGGCGGCTACTCGTTCAACAAGAGCCACAGCGCTTGTTACTCATTCCTCGCGTTCCAGACGGCGTACCTCAAGGCGCACTACCCGCAGGCGTACATGGCGGCGCTCATGAGCAGCGTCATGAACACCAAGGACCGGGTGCCGCAGTACGTTGCGGAGGCGCGGGCGATGAAGATACAGGTGCTGCCCCCGGACGTGAACGAGAGTGGCCTGAGGTTCACCGTAGTGGGGGAGACCATCCGGTTCGGCCTCTCGGCGGTCAAGAACGTCGGGGACTCGTGCGTGGACTCAATTATCGCGGCGAGGGAGGAGGGACCGTTCGAGGACATCTTCGACTTCTGCGAGCGGGTGGACGCGAAGACCTACAACAAGCGCACGCTGGAATCGCTCATAAAGTGCGGCGCCTTCGACAACCTGGGACCGTCGCGCGCGGCCATGCTCGCAGTCCACGCACAGGCCGTGGAGCAGGCCGCCCGGCTTCTGAAGGACGCCAACGACGACCAGTTCTCCATGTTCGACGCCGCCGAGCTTGCCCCCGCGCGGCCGGAGATCCCTGCAATCGAGGAAGACCCGCGCGCGAGCCTCGAATGGGAGAAGGAGACCCTGGGCCTCTACGTCTCGGACCATCCGTTGCGTCCCGTCCTCCACAAGCTAAAGAAGCACACGGACACGACCGTCTCGGAGCTTGACGGCCACCGAGACGGAGCCGTCGTCTGGGTCGGAGGACTGGCAACGAGCGTGCGGATCAACACGACGCGCAAGGGCGACATGATGGCGATGCTCCAGCTGGACGACACGCGCGGGCTGGCGGAGATCATGGTCTTCCCCAGGGTCTACGCCAAGTGCTCCGGGTGCGTGCGGGAAGACGCCGTGCTGAAAGTAAAGGGCCGGATGGAGATGAAAGAAGGCATCCCGCGCGTCATCGCGCTGGAGATCGAAGAACTACACCTGGAGCCCGGCCCGGACCCGCTCTTCCTCGACGCCGGAGTGTTCGTCGGACTCTCGCGGGAGGCGACGGACGAAGCATTCGCAGTCCTCGGGCATCATCCTGGGGAGAGTCCGCTCTCTCTAGTCTCCGGCGACGGTCTGCTGGAGGAGAAGCTCTGCGGTGTCGAGGACTGCTCCGACCTGCACGCGGAGCTAAAGCAGATCCTGGGACCGAAGTGCCTCTACTACGCCCGACCGGCTGCCGCATCCGCAGAGCCGGAGATGGAGCGAGTCTCGTAACAGCGCTCGGTTATCTGACGAGTGGGGAGCAGGGCAACCGCATAGAAGATCCGCAAGATCCCCTAATGGAGAGCAAATCGGCCTAGAGCAGGCTTAGAAACGGAAAAAATTGTAGTTGTGAGAAGCGTTGCCATGCGTATACTGTGGATATTCGAGGTGGGGGTTTGCAATCGAGAGTGAGTTCGTCGCTCATACCCCTGGCAAGGCTGGGGAGTGGCATAACCTAATTTCGCACTTGGAGCGCACTGCGAAGACGGCGTGCGACAACGGTGCGAAGTTTGGCGCTGGCGAAGTGGCGCGGCTTGCCGGGCTCTGGCACGACATCGGGAAGTTCAATCCGGAGTTCCAAGATTATCTGAGGCGTTGCGAGAGAGCGGAGACCGCGAACGAGCCCGCCCCGGCGAAGGGAGTGCCGCACGCGGCTTTTGGCGGTAGGTTTGCTAGAGGTGCGTATCCGCCGTTAATGCAGATCATCTGCGGGCACCACGCCGGGCTTCAGGAGACCGAGCAGATAAAGCAGCGGATGGAAGATTTGGCTCCAGACAGCGTCTATGAAGAAATATTGCGGCTGGCGCGGGAGAATTTGTCGGGTTTCGGTTCGCCGGAGGATCCGGCGACGCTACTCGAAGACCCGCCTCGCGACAGGCTTCAATACGAATTCTTGCTACGGATGCTGTTCTCCGCGCTGGTGGACGCGGACTTCGTGGACACCGAGGCGCACTTCGATCCCGAAAAGGCCGACGCTCGTGGGCAGCGGAGTCCCACCGTTGCGGAGATGTGGGAGGTCTTTAAGCGGGATCAAGCATCCCACTTCTCCGAGGTGGCGGACACGACGCCCGTAAACCGTGTGAGATCCGAGGTCTACGAGGCGTGCGTGAGCGCGGCGCGGAGGCCGCCGGGAATTTATCGACTCAGCGTGCCGACCGGCGGCGGCAAGACTCGGAGCGGCATGGCGTTCGCGCTGCGGCACGCCGTCGAGCACGGGATGGACCGCGTCATAGTCGCCGCTCCCTATACCAGCATCATCACGCAGACAGCCGAGGTCTACAGAAATATCTTCGGAGATGCGGCCGTGCTGGAACACCACAGCGCGGTACGAACGAGCCGCGAGCGCGAAGGTTTCGTTGGGGAGCCTGCGGAGGCCGAGGACCTGCGCGAGCGGCGGGTACGTTTACGTCTCGCCACCCAGAATTGGGATGCGCCTCTGGTAGTGACGACCACCGTGCAGCTATTCCAGAGCCTCTTCGCCAACCGCACGAGCAGTTGCCGTAAGCTGCATAACATCGCACGCAGCGTAATAGTGCTGGATGAGGTACAGACCCTACCGGCGGGGCTGCTCGCTCCCATAGTCAGCGTGCTGGGCGAGTTGGTGCGGCGCTACGGAGCTAGCGTCGTGCTATGCACCGCGACGCAACCCGCGCTAGATGGGAGCACTCCGTATCTCGAAGGGTTCGAGTCGGTGGAGGACATCGTGTCGCGTGAGAGGGCCGCGCATCACTTCCAGAGTCTCCGGCGCGTGAGCTACGAGATACCGGAGGAGGAGTGGTCGTGGGATGAGCTTGCCAGGCGCGTTGTTGAGGAAGCGGAAGATGGTAGCGCGTTGGTTGTCCTGAACGCCCGTAAGGACGCGCTCGCCGTATTGGATGCCATCGGGGACGAGCGTCCAGGGCTGTTTCATCTCTCGACTTTGTTGTGCGGGGCGCACCGCCGGGACGTGCTGGAGGAAGTGCGGCGCAGGCTTCACGCGAGAGAGCCTTGCGTGCTCGTTTCCACGCAGGTGGTGGAGGCGGGTGTGGACCTGGACTTCCCGGTCGTGTTTCGCGCGTTGGGGCCGCTCGACAGGATCGTGCAGGCGGCGGGCCGCTGTAACCGCGAGGGCAGTATGCTGGAAGGTGGGCGGGTCTTCGTCTTCAGTCCCGAAGGGGGCCGCATACCGCCGGGGGAGTACGCTTCGGCCTTCGAGCAGACGAAAGTTCTATTGAAGCAGCATCCTGACTTGCATGACCCGGAGATCTTCCGCAAATACTTCTCGCAGCTTTATCAGGTCGTATCCACGGATAGGGAGGGTATTCAGGAGTTGCGTGAGAGGTGCGACTATCCCGAAGTCGCCACGAAGTTTCGTATGATCGAGGACGACACCACGCCCGTGATCGTCCAATACGCGGAGAAGGACGAGAAGCGGGAGCGGGAACGGGTGCGGATGCTGAATCGGATACGCGGCATGGGCATCCTGCTTCCCGGCGACCACCGCAGGCTACAACCCTACGTCGTCGGGCTTCGGAGCCGAGAGTTGAGCCAATTCGAGAGTTCGACCGAAGAGTTGGCGGAGGGTGTGAGGCTCTGGATCGGGAGCTACGACAAGCTACGCGGTATCTCCGCCGCAAGATACGACCCCGCGGACCTCGTACATTAAACAGACAAGGGAGGAGAGCATTTGAGCATGGACCCGCCGCTTGAGGTAAAGGTGTGGGGCGATTTGGCCTGTTTTACACGCCCGGAGTTCGGTACGGAGCGCGTGACTTACGAGGTGATGACGCCGAGCGCCGCGAGGGGAGTGCTGGAAGCGATCTTCTGGAAGCCCGAGATGGAGTGGCGGGTGCGCGAGATAGCGGTCCTAAAGCAGGATCCATAATTGTTGACCCGCAGACCTCCAAAGGCGATCATGCTCGGTATGAAAGCCTACTCTGAGGATCTGCGCCGGAGAATCGTCGCCACCGTCGAGGGCGGCATGTCAAAATCCG
>JAABUR0100000510.1_pt1 | contig 84660 bp, 77 predicted proteins | sample 5560091 | NCBI WGS metagenome assembly JAABUR01 (sample SAMN10711879, study PRJNA513375) | rock metagenome | isolation source: Antarctica rocks | place: Antarctica: Victoria Land, University Valley sud
GCCCGCCACGTCCTGCGCCAGAAGCCGCCCATTCTGGGCGGCGTGGTCATCAACGCGCACAGCCCGGAGTTCGCGACGAATGCGAACGGCATTGAGTTTCAGCGCGATCTCAAAGCGGCGGGCATCAAGCTGGTACGCAGCCAGGCGTACCCGGATGCGCGTGTTCCGGGCCATGACCTGACCTACTTCGACCGGAATGTGACGGCCATTTTGGGCACGGGCGCGGCCCCTCTGTTCATTCAAGGCATCAAGCCCGGCGCGGCGTATAAACAGGCCGATGGAACGCCCGGCGGCACAGTCGCCGGCAACCTGGTTTTTCTGGTCAAGCGCTATCTGGCCCCGCCGTACCAGTTGCAGACCCAATACTGGGAGATCGGCAATGAGCCGGACATGAAAGTGGACTACGCCGTCGCCACGCCTGAGGAATATGCGGTCCTCTTCAACGCCTGCGCCGAGGCGCTGACTCAGGCGGATCTGCGTGAGCATGTGGTCCTGTGCGGCCCCGCCATTGCCTACGGCTACCATGAGCCGTGGTGGGACAACGACCTGCACAACATGCGGAGCCGGATCATGGACACGTTTCTGGATCGGTGCCGGGGGAGTGTGGATGTCGTGACCTACCACGATTATTCCGGCGGCAAGGCCGGTGAAGATTTGCTGAACCCGCCGCGCCACCTGGACAACAAAGAAGACGCAGGCCGGGCCGTGACACCAGGCGACGCCGCGCCGGACTCGCCGACCAGTGATCGCGGCCTGGCCGCCCTGCTGGCCCGCATGAGGGCCATGACGTTCGCGCGGCCCCTGGTCGGCGTCGGCATTACGGAGCATAACACATATGGCAACCGGCACGAGGTCACCCAGGGCTTATGGAACCTGGCCCTGCTGCGGGACGCGCTGTACGACCCGCTGGGGCGTCTGTCCACGCTGTTTGTCTTTGACGACTACGGCGCGCAGCAGGGCTTTCCCGTTTATAATGAGAACAAGAAGCCAGATTATGCCTACTGGGCGTTGTGGATCAACGGCAACCTGCGCGGCCCCGATGTATTGGCACAAACGACAACCGGCCATCTCAACCCATACGGGCGGCCGTCTCTGCTGGCGACGGCTACGCAAGATCAGGCGCATCTGTTCGTCGAGGTCATCAACCGCAGCGACACGCCCATCATGGACACCGTGACGGTGACGGGCGAGGCACTCACCGGACAGGCGCAGGTTTCCACAATGGCGACCGGCATTCTGCCGAACGTCGCCAAGCCGGTCCGCTTGCGGCCGCGCTTCCCTTATGCCTTTCCGCCGCTGTCGGCGACCATGTTCCAATTCGTGCGAAGGCGACATTGAAATACTTGTGGAGATTCCTGATGGTCTGCGTTCTGGGGGCGAGCCTTGACCCCGCCGCCCTGTCTGCCGCGAAGATGCCGGCGCGGATCGTCCGGGACAGGGCGACGCTGACGCTGATCCAGCCGGGCGGGCGATACGGCCGCATGGTCCGCCGGCATGATGGCGTCATCCTGTGCAGTTACGAGAGGGGCGGCCGGGCCTGGGTTTGCGCCAGCCGGGACGGGGGCGGGTCTGGCAGGCGCCGGTCCACGCGGCCCAGCTCGCCCCCGGCAGCGCGGTCAAGGCAGCGCGGCCAAGCCCGAACTCTTCCATCTTCAGAATGGACTGGCAGGCCCGGAGGTCGGGAGGAGTACCCGCGTAGCGGGGGAGGTGGGTTCTTATGTTCAGACCCGGCGAGATTTGGAACGATACCGACGGCAAGCCGATCCAGGCGCACGGGGGCGGGGTCTTGTACGACAACGGCACCTACTACTGGTTCGGCGAGAACAAAGACGCGCCCAACACGAACGGGGCGCGCGTGGACGTCCTCGGCGTGTCCTGCTACTCATCCCAGGACTTGCGGCACTGGAAAAACGAGGGCGTCGTGCTGCCCGCCGTGCCCGATGATCCCGCGCATGACCTGCACCCCAGCCGCGTGGCCGAGCGGCCTAAAGTCCTCTACAACGCCCGCACGCGGCAGTACGTCCTGTGGCTGCATAGTGACAGCGCCGATTACACCTACGCCCGCACGGGCCGCGCCGTCAGCGACTCGCCCGCTGGCCCGTACCGCTACCTCGGCAGCATCGCTCCGGCCCATGCCGACAGCCGGGACATGACCGTCTTCCAGGACACGGACGGCGCGGCTTACCTTTACTTCTCGTCGGATTGGAACAAGACGATCAAGATCGTCCGGCTGACGGACGATTACCTGGACACGACGGACACCGTCGCTGAAGCCTTCGTCGGCCAATCCCGCGAAGCGCCCGCCGTGTGGACGCACGCGGGCCGCTACTACTTCGTCGGCTCCGGCTGCACCGGCTGGGCGCCCAACGAGGCGCAGTACGCCGTTGCCCCCGCGCCGCTCGGCCCGTGGGAGGTGAAGGGCAACCCCTGCATTGGGCCGGGGGCGGAAACCACGTTCGGCGCCCAAAGCACGTTCGTCCTGCCCGTGGCCGGAAAGCCCGGCGCGTTCCTCTTTCTGGCTGACCGCTGGAACGCGGGCAACCTGCAAGACTCGCGCTATGTCTGGCTGCCGCTGAACGTGGAGGGGGATCAGGTGACGGTTCGGTGGCGTGAGGAGTGGGACTTGTCGGTGTTTGGCGGGTGAACCAGCACCGGAACCCGGCCTAAAGGCCGGGTCTATTCAGAGGGGCCGCCCCTTTGGGGCTAGAGATAAGCCAACTAGAACTTTCCGAAGCCCCGAAGGGGCGGCCCATCGGTGTAGATCGGTGGTTCAGCACCGAGGTGGGCTATATCGCAGGAGCGTCCGCAAGACGCTCGACGAAGCCTTCCAAGCTAGATATTTCAATGCCCAACTATCCAGGAAAAACCACTTGTCAGAACGAACGTCCCTTTGATTTCCGTGGAAAGAGGTAGCGACACATGGCGGACATTGCGCGGCGGTTCGAAACGAACCCGATTTTGCGGCCCTCGGACGTGACGCCGAGCCGGGAGGGGCTGGCGGTGGAGTGCCTACTGAACCCCGGCGCGTTCCGGTGGCAGGGCAAGACGTGGCTGCTGCTGCGGGTGGCGGAGCGGCCCGTACAGACGGAGGGGCAAATCTCGACGCCTGTTCTGGAGGCGGACGCGCCGGGCGGCATCGCCATCCTCACGTACAACTTGGACGATCCCGACGTGGTTTACAAGGATCCGCGCGCGTTCCAGTATAAAGGGGAAAGCTACCTGACGACCCTGTCGCACCTGCGGCTGGCATCCTCGGAGGATGGGGTTCATTTCGAGGTGGAGGAGTCCCCGACGCTGACGGGGCGCGGCGCGCTGGAATCATTCGGCGTCGAAGACAGCCGCGTCACCGAAATTGACGGGCGGTTCTACCTGACCTACACCGCCGTCTCGCCCAACGGCATCGGGGTGGGGATGAGCAGTACGGACGACTGGAAGACGTTCACCGCCCACGGCATGATCATCCCGCCGTCCAACAAAGATTGTGCCCTGTTCCCCCAAAAGGTCGGCGGCGAGTATTTGTGCCTGCACCGGCCCTCGAACCTCTACATCGGCGGGCCGTTCATCTGGCTGGGGCATTCGCCTGATCTCGTCCATTGGGGCAGCCATCAGTGCCTGGCCTGGCCGCGGCCCGGCTTGTGGGACTCGGTGCGGATCGGGGCGGGCGCGGAGCCGATCCTGACCGAGCGCGGCTGGCTGACGATCTACCACGGGGCGAACGAGCAGTCCCGCTACTGCCTCGGCGCGCTGCTGCTCGACCGCGACGATCCCAGCAAGGTCCTGGCCCGTTCCGAGGAGCCGATCATGGAGCCGACGGCCCCGTATGAGCTGACCGGCTTCTTCGGCAACGTCGTCTTCACGAACGGGCACACGCGGGACGGCGACACGATCACGATGTATTACGGCGCGTCGGACGAGGTGATCTGCGGGGCAATGCTGTCCATCCAGGAGATTCTGGATTCGCTGCCGGCGTGAGAGACCTATCTCCGCCCCAGTCGGACCTACCCCCGGCGCAAGCGCCGACCCCTCCCTGTTAGGGAAGGGTGAAGAGGTCTTTCTGCCTCCCCCTGCCTTAACAGGGAAGGGGGGTTAGGTCCTTCCGGGCTTTTCGTTCACTGAGGAACGCTTATGAAAATCACAAACTGCCGGGTCATCGTCACCTGCCCCGGACGCAATTACGTCTTGCTGCGAATCGAAACCGACGAGCCGGGCTTGTACGGCATCGGGGACGCGACGCTGAACGGGCGCGAGCTGGCCGTGGCGTCCGCCTTGCAGGACCATCTCTTCCCGCTCCTTATCGGGCGCGACCCTGACCGGATCGAGGATGTGTGGCAGTCGCTGTTTCGCGGCGCCTACTGGCGCGGCGTCCCCGTCCTGATGACCGCCCTCGCCGGCATTGACCTCGCGCTCTGGGACATCAAGGGCAAGCGCGCAGGACTGCCGCTTTACTCCCTGCTTGGCGGGAAAACGCGGGAAGGCGCGCTGGCCTACACCCATGTCGGCGGCCAGGACTTCGCTCAGGTCGAGGAGGGCGTTCGAGCGGCGATGGCGCGCGGCTTCCGGGTCGTCCGCGCCCAGGTCGCGATCCCCGGCAACCGGGGAACGTATGGAACGCGGATGCAGGACCCAAAAGCCGGGGCTGTCGAGGAAGGGCTGCCAGAAGTCGAGACGTGGGAGCCTGGCCCCTATCTGCGCACGATTCCCAGGCTGTTCGAACATCTGCGAGCGACTGTCGGGGAGGAGGTCGAGCTGATCCACGATGTCCACGAGCGTCTCAACCCGATCCAGGCTGCGCGTCTGGCGCAGGAACTGGAACCATGCCATCTGTTCTTCCTGGAAGACCCGCTGCGACCCGAGCACAAGGAAAGCTTCCGGCGCGTCCGCGAGGCGAGCACGACGCCGCTGGCGATGGGAGAGTTGTTCCACACGCGCTGGGACTGCCTGCCGCTGATCTCCGAGCAGCTCATTGATTATATCCGCTGCGACCTGGGGCACTGCGGGGGCGTCACCGAGGCGCGCAAGATCGCGGTTTTAGCCGAGACCTTTTCCGTCCAGACGGCCTGGCACGGGCCGGGCGACATCGCCCCCATTACGCATTCGGCGAACGTCCATCTGGACGTGGCGATCCCGAATTTCGGGGTCCAGGAAATGGTGTTCTTTCCCGACGCCGTCCAGGAAGTCATTCCCGGCGCCCCGGTCTACCACGACGGAGCGCTTTGGCCGAATGAAGCGCCGGGGCTGGGCTGCGACATCGTCGAAGCGGCGGCGGCCAAATACCCGTACAAGCGCGCCTACCTGCCCACCACGCGGCGCGCGGACGGCAGCGTCCATGACTGGTGAAAGGAGAATTTTCTGCCATGCCTGTCTTCACCACCGATGACCACGCCTTTTTCCAGGAAAACGGGTACGTCATCGCCCGCGATGTCGTGCCCGCCGAGAACCTTCGCGCGACGGTCGCGATGATCTGGGAGTTCCTGGGGATGGACCCGACCGACCCCGGCGACTGGTATCGGCCGCCCCTTTCGCCCGGCGGGATGCTGGAAGTCTACCAACACCAGGCGCTTTGGAACAACCGCCAGGCCCCGCGTGTCCACCAGGCGTTCTCCGAACTGTTCGGGACCGCAAAGCTCTGGGTCAGCTTCGACCGGGCCAACATGAAGCTGCCCCGACACCCCGACCATCCCGAATACGACCACAAAGGCTTTATCCATTGGGACGCCGACACCCGCAAGCTGCCCAAACCCTTCAGCGTCCAGGGCGTGCTTGCCCTCACGGACACGACGGAAGAAATGGGCGGCTTCCAGGGCGTTCCCGAACTGTTTCGCGGCCTGGGCTCTTGGCTCCCCACCCAGCCTGCCGACCGCAACCCGTTCGCGCCGGACCTGACCGGCTTCGGGATCACCCCCATCCCCGCCCATGCCGGCGACCTGATCATCTGGAACGCGCTGCTGCCGCACGGCAACGGCCACAACGTCTCGGACCGGCCCCGCTTCGCCCAGTACATCTCGATGTTCGCAACACCATCCTCGGAAGAGTGGACGGTGGAGTGGGATCAGAGGCGTCAGGACCGCATCCATCGGTGGCAGGATCGTCTTCCACCGAACGCCTCCTGGGCGCCCGGTGACCCGCGCCGGTGGGAGCAGGAACACGGCCAAACGGCCGAACTGACTCCGCTCGGGCGCAAGCTGCTGGGGCTGGATCTTTGGGAAGACACTCCTCAAAAAGACACTCCGCAACCGGAGGGCTGAGAGTCAACAGGGGACAGCAAAAGGGGCCGGGGCTAACACTGCCCGACCCCTTTTGCTGTCCCCTCGTGGTGTGTCCTCTGCGTTTGCCCTGTTCTTATTCGCCCCGATAATGGGACACGGTGACAAGCTCAGGGGCAGTATGGGTCTGCCCGTTGCAGAGGGAAAGTACTTGACTCGGGGGCTGAAGCGGTATACACTGCGGCTATAAAGACAGCCGCCAGATAGGCAATATCGTATAAAGCAAAATCCTATGAAGATTACCGAGCATACAGGAGGACTGAACAACGCCGGGAAAGAGACAAGCCCGGAATGGGTTGAATTTTTCTCTGAAGCGCGCCGCTTGGTAGCACTCGCCCGCACCAGGCGTGCCGCCGGGCAACGAGTGAACAGGGACAGCGAGGTTGAGCAAGGGAAATGAGGTTGAGCAAGGGAAATCCTGACACCCGAGACAAATACGACAGAACGGCGTTCAGAAAGGCCCGGTGTGGACGCCACTGGATTGACTGCCTGGACTGCGACATCAGGCTCTCCCCTAATGACACCGTAAGCGAACCGGGATAGTTCAGGACTTGCCCATCCAGGCATTTCTCCCGTTTTTGCCAGGCGAGTCTCAGTGCTTCTTTTTCTTCTTCTCAGTCTTCTCTGGCGTGGCCGGAGCGCCTTCAACCCGGCGGTACAGCCAGACGCCGAAGGCCCGTGTCATCCGAGAGGCGACACGCCCGGTCCAGCGGAGCGTACCCAGCAGCGCGCCGCGAAGACGCGCCCCGGCTGTTCCGGGCAGGAGCCAGGAAAGGAGCAGCAATGCCAGGAGCCATGTCAGCGCTCCCACCGCTTCCCCCACGACGGCGCACGGGCAGACGTTCAGCAGGTGGACCAGTGCCCAGCAGGCCGCCGTCCAGAGGCAGTGGGCAAAGCCGCCCGCGTGGTGGGTGAGCAGGCTGACCAGCAGGAGAACTGCGCCCCAGGCGATCAACCGGCTCAACCAGCCCAGGGACAGGAACAGGGTGGACTCGGTAAGCTCCTGTTTGCCGCACTGGACGCAGAACCGAGAGCCGGCGGGGCTGAGGTGGTGGCGGGGGCAGAGCCGGCCGCCGAACGAGCGGCCGCATCGGCCGCACAGGAGCGAGTCAGCCGGTGAGACGAACCGGCAGGACAGACAAAGGCGCATCTCAATTTGTTTCCCACCGGGGTCGGTTCCCGTGCATCAGACAGCATACATCAGATCAGTTCCAGCGCGTCCGCCGTGAACGGTGCCCGCCAGATCGGAGCCAGGATGCCCGACCTATCCACAGCCTCGGAGGTGGTAAACCAGAATAGGGTGCTGCCCTCCCGCTCCGCCAGCGCCCGCAGGTTGTCCAGGCGCTTCTGGCCGGTCGTCACCACCAGCGTCTGAAAGCGCTCCCAGCCGAACACGTCGGCGAACAGCCCGCTCCCGAGGAAGTGGGCGTGGGTCCGCAGCTTGCCGGCGAACTGGCGGCTGTTGGTGTGGCCCCGGTCCACTTCCAGGAAAAAGTTCCCAGCGGCGGAAGCGTCCCCGCGGGTCAGGCGCAGGAAGGCGTCCGGCTGGAACACCTCCTTGCGCCACCGGCCTGTGCCGGGGCCGGTGGACCCGTCTGCGCGCCGCACCTCGTACTCGTGGCGGCAGAAGCGCTCCGGCAGCCAGTGGTCCAGCCGGACATGGGGGCGGAGGGCCGTCGCCTTCTGCGCGGCGACGTACACGTCGCCGACCGCCAGCGTGTGTTCCAGCAGGGAGAGGGCCGGGCGGCGGCACTGCGCCGCGACGTCCGCCTCGTCCGCGCGAATCCCGGTTCGATCCAGATACAGCGCGATGAGGGGCAAGGCCGACCTCCCGACCGAGTACAGGCCCTGGGAGCCGAAGGGGGCGGTGGGCAGGTAGGCGCGGGACAGGTAGCCCCAGTCATAGAGCTGACGCAGGCGGGCGTTGCAGCGGGGGACCGAGGAAAAGAACAGGGCCTGGATCTGCCCGCGCGTCATTGTCCGGTTCAGGAAGATCGCCGTCAGCAGGGCCTCGTCACGCGGGCCGAGGGCCAAGCCACAGACGGGCAGGGGATGGAACCGGCTGCGCGGCCCGTCAAGGATCACTGCCCCCATTCGTGTCTGTGTTCGGGTCTTCGTTTTCTTCGGCCCGTTTGATTCCTTCGGCCCGTTTGGCCGGGTGGGGGCGGGTGAATCTTCCCCGGACAGGGACGTGGCGGACTTCATAAACGGCCTCCTCCTTTTCGCTGTTGTCTCCCTTCTCGGTGGACACGTCGCCCTTTTCAGGCGGCTTGGCACCGGAGCCAGAGTATGACCGGCGGCGTTCGGCCAGTTCGCGCTCGATCTCGGCCTTCGGGCGGCCCCAGCGCGTCAGTGCCGCCTCACGCAGAGCCTGGACGCGGGCGGGATCAGTCGCTGAATCGCGGCTGTAGGGAACGCGAATCCGCTTGGCCGGTTGCCCGCGCCGGACGAGGTAGGCTTCGCCCACGCCCTGCGTCATCAGCGTCTGGCGGACTTCGTCGGGTGTCTGCGCGCCGACGATCTCCCGCGCCAGGTCGGCGGCGTCCCCGGCGCCGGTTTGGAAGTAAAGCTGCGTGTGGACGTTGTTGAGCAGTACCTGGCGCAGAGCGGTCGGGAGTTGGCCCAGATTCTGGTGGGACAGGCACAGCCCCAGGCCGAACCGCCGCCCTTCGGCCACGATCGCCTGGAACTGCTCCGTCGCCATCGTCTCGAACTCGTCCAGATAGAAGTGGACGGGGACGCGCTCCCCCTCCGGCTGGTCCACCCGCGCCATGATGGCGGTCTGGAGGGCGCTGACCAGGAGGCCGCCGGCCAGGTGCGCCGCCCCGTGCAGCCGGCCCACCGCGAGCGAGATGAGGATGATCTGGCCAGGCGTGCCGTCCAGCAGCGAGCGAATATCAAACGTGCGGCGCTGACCAAACGTGCGGCGCTGACCAAACGTGCGGCGCTGACCAAACGTGCGGCGCTGACCAAACGTGCGGCGCTGACCAAACGTGCGGCGCTGACCAAACGTGCGGCGCAGATGCGGGAGCGCGAGCAGGGGCGTCACCTTGTTGAGCACGGGCAGCCGCCAGCCCACCTGCCTGTCCTCGGAGAGCCGGCCGTAGCGCGTGAAGAACGCCCGGACGTGGTCGTCCGAGACGCCGGCCAGTACCCGCTCACGGAAGGGGGCGTGGCTGAGGAGCGGCTCGATCTCCAGCAGCGACCAGCCTGTTTCGGCCAGGGCGATCAGGGAGTTCCGCAGCGTCTCCTCGAGCTGGATGCCCCAGCTGTCCGCCTGTTGGCGCAGGACGCCCAGGATGTGGAAAGCCCGGCTGTGGGCGTCGCCCCCGCCTGCCAGCGGACTCAGTGCCAGCGGGTTGAAGCCGACGGCGTGTTCCTCCTGCCGCAGATCGAGCAGCAGCAGCCGCTCAACCGCCTTCCCCATGTCCGTTTCCGCACGGGCGAGGCGGGTAAGGATGCGGTCTATCAGATCCCCCCGGAGGTCGATCACGCAGAACGCCCGGCTGGCTTTGACATCTGAGTCGATGAGGCGCAGCAGCAGGTTGGTCTTGCCCGTCCCCGTGGCCCCGAGGACGTAGAGGTGGCGCAGCCGGGCCTCCGGGGAGAGGGCGACCACTTCGGGGGCGGCCGGGATGAGATGCCCCAGGACCACATGATCCGCCGGCAATTCAGGCTGCGGCGCCTCCGCCGGCGGGCGTTGCCGTGGCCGCCGCTCCGGGGCGCGGTTGACCGCATGCGTGAGCAGGTGCTCGATCAATTGGATAAGAGCCATAGGATAAAACCAGCGGGTAGGAGGCGTGGCGCCCGCAGAAGTAGCTCGCCAGAGGCGGCAGGTATAGGCGGAGGGCGGTTTTCATGGTCATGGTTTCCTTTCTTTTTTGGTCTTACGGTCTTCTCATTACGATGAACCGCGCCGGTTACTTCTCGCCCCGGTCCCGCTTCTCGCGGCGGGTGCGCCGGGGCGGGCGGTAGCCGCCGAAGGCGCGCATCAGCCGGCGGCCCCAGCCGCCGCCCACGCCCTCACAGTCGGCGACCGCCTCCTCCCACATCACGTCGAAGGTGAACTGCGCCCCGTGGAAGTTGTCCAGCGCGTCCTGGATTCGGTGCCGGGCGGGGGTGTCCATCTCCTCCCGCTCCGGCAGGCGCTGCCCTTCCAGTTCCGCGATCTTGGCGTCGAAGGGGGCGGCCAGGGCGGCGATCCGGGTGGCCAGGGCGTCCCGCTGGCGCAGCGCCTCCCGCACGGCGGCGAGCGCGTGCAGGGCGGCCTGGACGACCGGATCGCCCCGGCGGTCCGTGTCCGCCTCCGTCCAGTCCTGCTCCTGCTGGGCGTGGAGCCGGTTCCTGACCTCCTCGCGCCGGCCGTCGAGGTAGCCCGCGTCCCCCGCGCAGTAGAGGTAGGCCAGCGTCACCACCAGCGGCACGGTCCACGACACCAGATCGTCGAGCAGGGAGCGGCCCGCGCCGTGGCCTGTCAGCGCCTGGGTGTCCGACTGGAGCTGCATCAGGGCGAGCAGGCCCTGGCGCTCCATCACCACGTCCACCGCCAGCACGAACAGGCTCCGCAGGAAGGCCCCGGCCAGCATCATGCCCCACTTGGAGCGCGGGCATCCCAGATAATAGTCCTGCCCCACCCGATACCACGCCCCGCGCACGGCCCACTTCGCCACCGTCGCCAGCCCGAACCCCAGCACGGCAAAGGCCGCCGCCGGCCACAGGTGCCGCGCCAGGGTGTCGGCTTCCAGGACGTGCGTGACGATCCCCAGGCTCAGGCCCACGAGCGAGCCGACGATCCCGGTCAGCGCCCAGCCGAGCCACCCCGGCAGGTGGGCGTGGGCGTCCCCGTGCGGGCCGGGCAGCCCCAGCCGGGCGGCGATCACTTCCAGCGCCGTCCGCCCGTGCCGCAGCACGCAGCCCTCCGAAGGATTGTTCGGGTCGTAGACGCCGCCCGCCCGCGCGACCTTCTCCGCCGCGTCCTTATGTGCCTCCGCCAGCGGGCCGTCCTCCAGCGCCGTCAGCGCCTGCCGGTCCGCCTCCGTCGCCGCGTCCCGCTGCCCCTCCAGCGCCTTTTGCTGCGCCGTGATCTCCGCGTTCCGCCCGGCGGCGAAGGCGTTCTTTTCTTCCAGCCGCGCCCCTTCCTCTGCCAACACCTGCCAGAAGCGGCGCAGGGCGGGCCGCAGCTTCGTGTCATAGAAGTGGTGCAGCGTGGCCGCGCGGAGGGGAAGCTGGGCCGTGATGACGCGCAGGCCGGGCGCCAGTGCGGTATCTTCCAGCGGCACGTCTTCCACGGTCGGGATGGAGAACACGCTGGACCACCCCAGGCGGTTGCCCCACTTGTCCCGTAGGCGCGTCAGGCGGTCGTGCGGGGCGGGCACTGGGAAGCCGGGCGTGCCAAGGCGGGCGCCGCTTTCGGCGGCGTTCGGCGCGATGTTCTGGGTTCCGTTGTTCTGGGTGCCGTTGGTGTGGATGGTCTGCATGATCGTTTCTCCCCCTGGTCGGTCGTTTCTCGCTGTTGCTCAGTCTTCTCGTCCGTCAATCCCCTAATGCCGGGCGCTCCCGTGGGCGTGTCATGGCCCGCCTATTCAGGGGACCGCCGACGCCACGCGCTCCAGGGTCATCTCCGTCGGGCTGCACAGGTGAAACCGGTCGCCGAGCGGTGCGAACTCGCCGCGCAACGTCGCCCAGTTGCGCGGCTGCGCTCCGAACACCCACACGCCCGCCACATGGCGGTTTTGGGCCAGCCGGTGCGCCGCCGTTCTGATGGCGGATGATGAGCGTGCCGTCAGGTCGTCGTTGTCGCCGTCGGAGAAGATCTCGATGACGACCGTGCCGGCGTCGCCCGCAGCCCGCTGGGTCACGGCGGTCCAGAAACGGGCGGGGAACGTGCCGCGCGTGCCGGAGACCGAGGCGGCCTCGCTGACGATGGTGCGCTGGAGCCGGTCGCCGCTCTCGGGCGCGTGGCCGTCGGAGAACTCGCGCGTGCTGCTGTCCAGCCGGTAGAGGGTCAGGGAGTCATGGTCGGGGTCCAGCCGGAGCGCCTGCCGGGCGCACAGGGTCGCTGACACGCCCAGGTAGGGTCGCCAGGAGGCCGACGTGTCCAGCCCGGCGTACAGGTGGCAGGACTGCGCGCGCGCAGCACTGTTGACGGGGGCTGCCGGGTGTCCGCAGCCGCCGGCCAGCAGCGTCAGCGCGGCCATGCCCATCATCCCTGCCACGCCCGTCTTCATCATCTGGGTGCCCATCGTCTTCATGCCCTCTTCTCCTGCCATTTCCGCCCTTTGTGGTTTCGCCTTTTGCGTTTTGCCAGTTGTCGTTTCGCCGCGCGTCGCGGCCTCACGGACGGCGCTACCAGAGCAGTCCGCGCAGGTCGGCCCACTCCGGGTCGGCCTCCAGACGCTCCGAGATCATCCGGTGCAGTTCCATCAGCAGCAGCCACTCTTTCATCTCCCGGAGCAGGCCGGGCGTCACCCGGATCATGCGTCCGTGGAAGGGGCGCGGCCCCCAGTCCGCTTCGGTCGGGACTCCCGCCGCCGCCCGTTCGGGGAGGCTGCCGAGCAGGGCGTCAATGCGGGCGGCCAGATCCCGAGCGGCCTCCCCGCCCTTCCGCCGCAGCCCCGCCGACACGCGCACCGGAGCGAACCGGAGGCGCTGCATGAACCCTATCCCTGATGGGCCGGTCGAAGTCTTGGTCATCTTGCCGTTCCTCCGGCCTCATGGCAAGTCCGGCGCGGGGTGCGCTTGAGGGCGTGGAACCCGTGCGGCTTGCGGTAGGCCGTCACCAGCGCCCCTCCCGCGACCACGACCGTGGTGCCGTAGAAGCGGCGCGCGTGGCGCTCGTCCAGCCAGGCAGGAAGGTCTTTGCGGCGCACATGGAAGACCGTCGCGCCCCGCCGGTGCAGGCGCGTCCCCCAGCGCAGGGCGAACTCGATCTGCCAGTCCGGCAGGCTGCGCTCCTGCTGGCGCTGCGCGGCGTGGGCGGTGTGGAGCAGGGCGGCGATGTCTGTGATCGGGGTCTTCACGGTCTCGGTCTGCATGGCGTCGGTTCTCCTCTGTCGGCGGGCGATGCTCTATCGGCGGGTGATGCTTTGGCGGGTGACGGATGCGTCCGTATAAGCTGCCGGTTGTCGGCCCGGTCCGGCGCCGGGGTCGGATTTAATGATCCCTGTGCCTCACCCCCCTTTCCTGCAACTGCGTTTCCTTGCGGCGGACACCCCTGTAATCGTCGCGGGGCCGTCTGCGCGTGACACGGCCGCCGGCTCGTCGGGCCAGTCTTGCAGGAAGGCCCGGACGCGGGGCAGGACCGGCTCGAAGTAGCGCTCGCCCCACTTCCGCAGGCTGCCCGGCGTGGCGTCCGCTTCGAACCGCTCGGCCAGCAGGAAGGCGACGTCGTCCCACTCCCGCCCGCTTTCGCGCCAGACGAACGCCCAGGCGCGCTCGCGCGGCCAGCCCAGCCCCTCCAGGAAGCGGGCGACTGCGCGGCCCGTCTCCCCGGCCAGCAGGTCGTCGGCGAGGGGATCATACAGGCGCACCGGGGCCGCGCCCTCCCCGGCCAGTTCCAGTGGAAGGAGGTCCGGGCGGCGCCCGCCGGCGCGGGCCTTGCTGTCCCGGTCGGCGTCGCGCCGCGCGTTCATGGCCCAGAACTGGCGCAGCAGGGCCTCGGCGAACTCGGCCTGCTCCTGGGGGGAGCGGCGCGTGCCGTCGGGCTTGCGGCAGCCGGTCTTCTGGAGGAACCGGACCACGGCAACGATCATGGTCGAGCCGAACACGTCGCTCAGGCCCGCCCCGTGCCAGTCGCGCGCCAGCAGGTCGGCCACGCGGTACAGGCGGTCCACGGCCTGCGCGGGCAGGACGGCATCAGCGGCGGCAGGCGAAGACGAAGAAGCCGAAAACGAAGTCGTGGTGGAATGCATGGTCCGGGTCCTCCTGAACGTGTGTCAACCTGTGCCACTGCCGCACGAGCGCGGAGTGACAGCGGGCATCCCAAGCGGATGCCATTCGCCCCGAAGGGCAATCATGGGTTGAGCGGCGTCTTCCGGGGAAGACGCCCATTCAGGAGGTGAGCCGGGGAGGCTCACCGGAGGGGCAGGGCGCGAAGTCCCTGCCGGGAACGACACGGGAAGTATCGCGGGCGGAATTATACCGCAGAAAGCGTCAAAAACAACGAGAAAGCAGGTTCAGCAAAAAAATTATTTTCGGGCAGACGGGGATCACCCCGGCGGCCTCCTTTCCCTTCTCTCTTAATTCCTTAATGCCGTGTTCGGCCCCGCATGGGACAGGGGAGGCAATTGTTTTTTCGGGAGACTTTACTGCTGGTTTATCGGGATGACGGGTGCTCAGTCCAGCAGGCTGAAGATTTTCCAACCTCCGTCTGGGTTCTGCACCACTTGCGGACAGCCCTCAAAACCGTCCAGGGCCAGCCGCCCAGCCAGCACCGCCAGTTCCATGCGCTGCGCCTCCGGCAGCTTCCCAGGAATGACGACTTCTGCGTCGCACTGGTCGGTGAAGGTGACATCCGCCTCCCCTGCCGTCAGCCGTTCCGCAGTCCAGCGGTCACAGCGTAGTTGCGCGATGATCGTGAGGTTATTCTCGGCACGCGCCTGTGCCACGATCTCCGGGGTGAGATCAGGAAATGCCATTTGCTGTTTCTCCTTAGCTGTCTCTCCAGCCATCTCGCAAGGGAACGCCCGCAGGGGATTGCTGGTCCACTGCTTCCTGCTCCGCTCGGAGTTTACCAGTCACCCTTCGGGTGGCGTCTCTCTGCGGAAGATCGGTGTGACCGGCGCCTCTTGTGACCGCTCGTTAACAACCGTATACGCGGTAGGCAAAACAAAATGCCAAGGCTCCCAGCCCTCTGCCGTCAGCCGGTTGATCACGGCTTCCAGGATTTTAGGCGTTTCCTCGACGTCCAGAAAGTAGTAGGGAGCGCCATCCGCCTTGTGTGGCTCAGAAGTCCCGACGATTACCTTATATTGGTACATGGCTGTCCTTTCATTCCTCGACGGTGAAGCGCGTCTGCCCCAGGCCCAGCATCGTTTTGGCCCCGGTGCCGGCGAAGTCGGCGATCCCTGCCAGCGCCGCCGCCGTGCATCGCGTTTCGGGCGGTACGTCTTTGCGCCATTCCAGGGCCATCTCGCCGACGAAGCCGCGCCACACGCCGCCTTTAAGCGGGACCGCTTCGGTGTGGAGCTGGTAGCGCGCGATCTGCAAGCCGTCCAGCGTCAGCGTGTCCGCGCCGAGGGGCAGGGCGGGGGCCAGGGCCTGCCAGGCACGCCGCCAGCCCTCCCAGAGCCGGGCGGGTTCGGGCAGCAGCCGCATCTCGCCCTGATGGGAGAAGAAAGTCGGGGTCTCGAAGCGCAGGTGCAGGCGGCGGGCAGGCGGGGCGTCGGCGAGCTGCGCCCAGGAGGCGTGGAGCCGGTCCGGGTCGTCGGGACGGAGGCAGGGGACGCGGGCCAGGAGGCAGGGGGCCGCCCCCAGCCGCAGGATCGGCGCGGCGGGGAGAAACTGGCAAAACCGTCCCGCCCGCTCGTCATCGGTGAACGCCACGCGCAGCGCGAGCAGCTGCCCGGCACTGATGCGTCCGGCCCGGAGGGGCAGGAGCGGTGGGGGAGTTTCGTCGTACAGGGGCGTCGGGTCGGCCCCGTCGCAGAGGGGCGACAGCGCGACCTCGCGGGCGTCGTTGGCCTCATGCAGCCGCCGCTGCCATTTGGCATCGCTCTCGGCGGCCAGGGCATGAAACCAGCCGTGTGCCGGGGCGTTTTCCAGCCGCAGGGTGCAGTTCTGCTGCGGGATCAGCCGCAGCCGCAGAATGGTCGGAATGGCGAAGCCCTCGGCGCAACGAATGCGTTCCCGTCATCCCCGCTAGGAGTTTCTCAGCGCGCTATCAGGACATCGTCAGCCCGTCCGCCGACCGCGACACCAAGAACCAGTATTTCACATTGGCCGACGGCAGCGGGACCGAGTGGCTTGCCCACCGCTATGATTACACCCGGCGCTAGGAGACGCGCCATGACATCGCTCGTCCATCAGCTTGTCGTGAGTGTCGTGGCTTTAGGGCTATCCGCCGCGGAAGCAGCCGCGCCGCCCCCGGCCTCCACTCTCTGTTTCAGGCGGGATACGAACTCGTTAAAAGATTGCGTCATATCGGGAATCGATTTGCCAATCAACGGTGCCAACGGACCCGTAAAGAACTCATGCGACAGCACCTCAGTTTTCCCGTCACCCTTTGCCGTCAGAGTATAGCTGTGCTGTACCTTGAATAATCCTAAGGGCATGCCGCTCGCCAATGTCATTTTCTGATTCTGAACGAGTTGCGTCACGGTGACGGAAATGACGCGCCCCGCCATGACCTTGCTGAAGATTTTCAGCCGTTGACCGAGAGCAACCTCGCCTTCCATCTTATCGAAGTTCGAATCCCATTCCGGCCAACGGGACACATCGATCAAAACCGGCCAGATATCCGCCGGCGAAGCGCGAATGATTATCGAGGCTCTGTATTCTTTCATCGCCTATCGCTCCATTCCAAAACCGCGACCGTGTCCTTTCGCCGGCGCTCGCTCAAGCCCCAGTAATTGCTCCCGTTCTAGACAGCGCGCGCGTTCTCGCTCGGCGACGAGCTCTCGGTGCCGATCTTGCAGCTTCGGATTATTGACGTTCATCCCGCGTTCGACGGCGACGTTTCCATTTCCGCTAGGAGTTTCTCAGCGCGCTATCTATAGCTATCATGAGGTGGTACGCATAGACCGCACAGCCTGGTTTCCATCCCCGTTAGGGGTTTGTCCTATAGCTATAGCCTCAGAAGCCTCTACGAAGCCCATACACGAACATAGGCCACAAGCAGGCACTCTTGACGGCTCTTGTATTCGCTCTTTTTGCCACGATTCCTCCTTCAATCGAAAAATATTTCGCTAACCTTGAGAGTGGCGCCCGCGCAGCCGGAGGTTAGCGCAGTGACCCGACAATGCAGGTCAAATGACCCCAGAAGCGTGAGCGCACGCGCTACGGCCATTCTGACCCGCTTTGGAAAGGGGACGATCAACGTCGAAGCATCGATTTCGGCGTTCCGGTGCCTTTGCCGCAGGCCAATTGTCTACGCTAACCTCCGTTTGGCTTCCAAAGCGGGTCGGTTAGCGCAAATATTTTCACTCGGCGGGGTTCTCGGCCCCAAGAAATAGCGTTATAACTCATCGGGCTGCACCGGTTCACGCAAGACGTACCCCTCTACGCTTGCTTGCGTGGAACTCAGGTTGTGGACACTTTCCCGGCGCGATACGCTCCTTACGAAGAGCGCTGCCATTCTGTTCCCCCGCAGCAAATCCCTCTCTTCGCCCGGTTCTTTGATAACACTCCCAAGTTTGCTTACGAAGTTTGTTGCCCAAGAGCCGGAAGGAGTCCGACCATGCTTTCCGATGCGGCCACACTGCCGCCCCCACCGGCGCCTCACGCCGCGCCCACCTTGCTTGTCCCCACCCCGCTGGTGCCGGACCAGACGACGCCGGACCAGACCGTTCTGGACCTGCCGGCCCGGTGCGGCCTGGAGGCGGTGCGCGAGCGGCTGCGCCAAGACGACCGGAACAAGTGGGACCTCACCGTCCCGCGCGAGCGCCTGATGCTGGGCGGCGGCCGGCTCGTCCTGCCCGAAGAGTTCCGGGACGAGTACCCGGAGCGCCTAGACCTCAGCGGGTGGGCCACGATGCAGGCGTGCCAGCGCCTGGGCATCCCCGCCCAGTATTTCGTCCGCTGCCCGCCGCCCCTCCGCGACGTCCAGTTCAACCACTGGCTCTGGAAGGCCGCGAACGAGCCGGACGACGAACTGCTACCCGAAGAAGATGAGGAAAGCGGCTTGTCCAACAGGTCGTCAGCCGACGGCCTGCGCCCGTGGCTGCTGCGTGGGAAGGAGGGCGCCGTGCGCGCCGTCCTCTCCGACCGCTACGCCCCGCTGGACAATGCCGACCTACTCGCCACCCTGACGCCGCTTCTGGAAGGGCGTTTCGAGGTGAAGACCCTCCTGCTCACGCCCGAGAGCCTGCACCTGCGCCTGGTAGACCCCCGGCTCGCCCGCGAGGTCCTGCCCGACGACCGCCTGATGGTCGGCCTCCACATCGCCAACAGCGAGGTCGGGCGCCGCTCCGTCACGGTGGACGCCCTGGTGTACCGCCTGGTCTGCCAGAACGGCCTGATCCGCCTGGTGAAAGGCCGCAGCCTCTTGCGCCAGCGGCACGTCTCCTGGGACCGTCCGCGCTTCCAGGACGCCCTCGCCCGCTCGCTTTCCGAAGCGATCACGGCAGGGGCGGGGCTGATCGAGCGGCTGTCCTTGGCGACCCGGATGCCCGTCCCGGATGTGGAAGGGGTGATCCTGGCGCTCTCGCGTCAGGCCGGCCTCACCCAGCGCGTTCAGGACGGGGTGCGCCGGGCGCTGCTCGCCACGCCCGCCCCCCAGCAGCAGACGGTCTACGGGTTCGTGCAGGCACTGACGCTCACGGCGCAGGACCTGCCGCCCGACGACCGGTACGACCTGGAAGTGGTGGCGGGACGGCTGCTGGAGGAGGGGCTTCCCTCCCCGGTGAGGCCCGCCGCCGGCTTCCCGGCGCGGGAGTAGCGAAGGTGGACAGCGACGCCTCTGATATGTGCGCCTCTGACAAGTACGCCTTCGCGCGCTACGGCCGCTTCTGGGCGGTGTACGATCCCGCCGGCGGCCTCGTCTGCGTGACCGTCTACAAGAAGGGGGCGACCGAGGTGATCCGGCGGCTGTCGCCGGATCAGTCACCCCCGCAACCCGCGCCCTCCCCGCCGCCTCAGAAAGTGGCGGGGGGACGCGCCCCTCGGCCCTACGACCCCTACCAGTGACCCCTGGCCGCGACTGGCGGCCAGGGGTTGCCCTTTGACAATCCGACCAATGAGAGGAGAATTCCCGCCATGGCACACGCCACGGAACTGACCGTCACGACGGGCCGCACGCACTATAGCGGCGATCCACAGAATAGCGAACGCATCCTCAGCCGCGAGGTGCGGGTGTCCGTCACCTACCGCCTGGAACCGGGCGACCCCGACGTGCCGCTCCTGGCGGCCGTCAAGGCCGCCGAGGCCGAGCGGGCGCTGGACGCCGCCTGCCGGGCGGCGCAAGCCAGGTGTCAGGAGCCACGCGAGCAGGAAGGCGATCCGCCCCCTGTGAGCGCGAACGGCTCCTCGGCCACGAACGTCGCCGCCGCGCCGCCGCAACCCGGCCACTCAGAACAGCATTGCCGGCCACACCGGAACGGGAGCGGCAGTGACAAGAGCGGCCAATACGGCGGCGGCTACACCGGCAACGGTCCGGGTTCGTATCCGCACGGCCAAGCCCCGGCCGCGTCACAGACGCCAGCGCCCCACGCTCCCATTCCACCCGGTGCCAGGCCGACCAGAACGGCGGCCAAGTCGAAGCGGGGCGCCACGCCGGGATCGGCAGCAGCGGTGCCGTCCGTGTCCGCTCCCCCTGCGGGGGACGGCATCGGCTCACCCCAGCAGATCACCCCGCCTCAGCGTCTGGCAATCCGCTCCCTCTGCGCCCGGCTCGAAGTCCAGGACTTGGAGCTCAAGCTGCTGCTGGACGAGCGGTTCGGCAAGCGGAACCTGGAGGATCTGAACAAGCAGGAGGCCGGCGCGCTCCTGATCGCCCTTCAGCGGGGTGAGTGGGAGGACGAGGCCGGACAACCGGCATTCGCCAACTAGCGAGAGAACCCGGCTTCTATTTCCGATGGAAGCCACCGAGAAGAGGAGAACGGAAACCATGAGAACACAGCGGCAGACCGCCGTACAGGAAGACGACCATCAGGTCCCGGACCATCAGAGCCGGAACGCTTACAACGGCGCCACCCCCGCCGCCCGCGCCCGCCAGCCCCACACGGCTGACGAGGTACCGGACGCCACGCCGAGTAATGCTGCGCCGCGTGATACTGCGCTCAGTGACGCCATGCAGTCCAGCCGGCTCACCGCGCTCGGCCACAGTGCCGAGATCGGCCGCAGTGCGGAACTGGAGGGGCAGGAGGAACTGGGGCCGCAGCTTGCCTGGGTGTCCCTGGACGCCCCGCGCGGCCTCCTGGTCTGCAAGAACCTGGACCTGGAGGTCACCGAGTTCATCGGCACCATTATCGAGAGCCGCGTCGTGCGCGTGATGAAGGACAAGGACGGCGGCGTGTTCTGCGCCTCCTCCAACCGCCTGACGGCGGACGTGGGCAGGCCGGGACGCGAGTGCGCCCCCTGCGAGGACCGGGGTTCCTGCTGTTTCCCGCGCTGGTGGATCGCCTGGCAGGAGGAGGAGACGGGCCAGATCTTCGCCCACACCCTCTCCCAGACCGGAACGCTCAACTTCACCCGCTACGCCGCGAGGCTGGGGCGGGAGGGGCTGACCCCCAGCCAGGTGACGACCCGCCTCTTCGTGGAGGAGGCCCGTCGGCAGAAGGCCGGGACAGTCTACCGGCGCCTCCAGTTCGAGCGGGACGACCCGTTCGCGAGGGAATAGAACTTTCGCGCGGGAGTAGAACGGTAAGCGAGAAGAAGCATGGGCGCGAGCGTTCATGCAGCACGTTTTGACGATGTTCCCATAATCGGGCATCGTCACCCTATGCCGCCGCCACGGACGGCAGCGGCAGAACGCAGGGGCTGCCCCCCCTGCGGCGAGTCCCACCGTTCGTGAGATAGCCAGCGACCTGGTGCCTACATCTTTGGTTCCTACCTTTGATGGGGTGCCGGGGATAAGTCTTGCGCGAGGCTCACGGCGCGTCGGGCAGTCCATCCACCCGAGGCAGGCACATCGCGCCTCCCTCACATCGTCCGTCTGTCACAGGCTGTGGCAGGCGGACTTTTTTTGTTGGCCAAGGCGCGGCCATTTCAAGGCTGCTGGAAGCGGACCGTGCCCCAAGCAAGGCGGCAATCAACCTTGCTTGGGGTTATGGGGCCAAAATCACTCTGAATTTCCTCGGTTTGTTGAACCTGATTATATGATGTTTCTTCGCTCTCTCATCAACATCAATTTCACTCGGAGAACTAGGCTTCAAGCTGGACGGTCTGCGGCCAGAGGGAAGGTATGAAGAAGGGAAGGTAAGCACGAGGTATGACGTGGCATCAGAGTTGGGCATCAACCGGTGATTGCTGCATCCGGCTTTCGGAAGACGGCGGGTTCTTCGGGATCGCTGAACAGCAGCCACATGACGTCACAGCTCAGGGCCAGGGCGAGCGCAAGCAGTTCGAGGTCCGTCACGGTTCGCCGAGCCCTCTCGATGCGGTAGATGTCGCGTCGGTCCGCAACCCAGGCCCCGCCCGTCATCGCGGCCAGACGGGCGCACAGCTCGTCTTGACCAAGACCGAGTGCGGCCCGCCGCTCTGCGACACGCCCTCCGATCCGATTGAGTCCGCCATCCACAGTCCGAAGCCGTGGGAAGCCCCGAGGCATGTTCGCCACCTAGCCATTATGTAGTCTCCAAATTATCCTGAACTGGCACTCACAAAATGCTCCTAAGTAGGGTCATCTGAGGTATACTTCGGATGTCAAGGGAGGGGCGGGCGAGATGAAGCGATACAAGGATACTGAGGTCCGCTTGTGTGAGGCGGACGAGGCCACGGCGTTGATCGGTTTGTTGGAGCGGATCGCGGCGGAACTGGCCTGGCAGCCGGGGGAGCAGCTCCGGTCCTATCAACCGGCGGCCGTGCATTTCGCCGCCTACGTCGAGGGCGTCCTGGCCGGAGGCTTGCAGCTCGTCCCGGCGACGCGGTGTGCGACGCTCCCGTGTGAACTGGTCTGGCCGGAGGTGCGGCTGCCCCGGCGGGCGCAGACGGCCCACATCTCCATCATGGCGGTCAGCCGGGAGTACCGGGGTACGGCTGAGTTGCTGTGGCCGCTGTGCATCGCCATGTGGCGCTACTGCGCGGCCCACCGCATCACGGACATCTCCCTGGAGGTGACGCCGGACCTGTACCGCCTGTACAGGCGTCTCGGCTGGCCGCTGGAGATCGTGGGCGACCTGCGCCCCCATTGGGGCGAGGACTGCTTCCTGTGCCGGATGGGTGCGGCCGAGGTGGCGGGGGCGATGGTCATCCGGGCGATGCGGTCTTCCGGCTACCAGGCCATCGTCGGCGGGATGAGCCAGACGTGGACGCCGCCCTCATCACAAGACACCGCTTCTTTACAAAACACCGCTTCCCTGCAAGTCGCTCCGTTGCAGCAGGAAACCGTTTCTGCGATACTGGTACAAAGTGCCTCCTGAACGGAGCCTCCGGCTTCGATGGAGACACCTATTCCTTCTTCTAACTTCCGGGCATGACCCTCTTTGCGGCGTCCCTCTACATCCTCTGCGCGGCCTTCCTCCTCGGATCGGCGGCGTTCGTCTACTCCCGAAACCCGCACTTCCGCCTGAACGGGTACTATGCGCTGCTCGCCCTGGCCCTGCTCGGCTGGGTCGGCACGCTCTTCGTGTCCGCCAGCCTCCCGGAAGGGAACGCGCTCCTGGCGGTCGGCCGGGTGAACTTCGCCGCCGCAGCCCTGGTGGCGACGGCAAGCTGCCTGTTCGTGGCGGAACTCGCCGGGCGCAGGATCGCGCTCCGGGGCGTGGTCTGGACTGAGACGGCGATCCTTGTTGCCCTGTCGCTGGGCACGTCTCTGATAGACCGGGCCGAGACCGTCCTGCGCGGCCAGCACACGACGGCCTACGGGCCGCTGTTCGCCCTCTACAGCGTCCATGTGGTCGCCTACCTGGCGGGCGCGGTCATCATTGCTTTCCGGTCACTGCCCGAATCCGGGGATAGGAAGAGGGCGCAGCTTATATTGGTCGGGACCGGTATCCTCGCCACGGCCATTGTGGGCGTCACCGCCGACATCGTCCTCCCCTACGGGTCCGGGGACTTCCGGTTCATCAACGCCGGCCCGCTCTCGACGGTCTTGTTCCTGGCCGCCATTGGCTACGCCGTCTTCGCCGCGCACCTGTTCAGCATCCGCGTCATCATCCGGGCCGCGTTCGTCTACGCCGGGCTGATCACGCTGGCCCTGGAGCTGTACCAGCTTGCCGTGACCTTCCTGGCCCGGCTGCTGCCGTTCGGGGATGCGGCCGAGCGCGGCTTCGCGGCGACGGCCATCGCGCTCATCGTCAACGCTTTCACGCAGCAGCCGGTCCGCAACTGGCTGGAGCGGGCCATTGACAGCTTCGCGCGCCGCCACGGCCACTCTGTCGGGAAGAAACACGACCCGCGCCGTTTCGGACAAGGGCATGAGCACGTGATCCCGCGCTGATCCAGCTGGCAACACGAGGTAGGGGAAGTGGGTTCATCCGTCCCAGGGCGCAGGATGATGGAGCGGGGGTTGTCAGGAGAGGGGCGCGCGGGTTCCGTCAGAGAGCGGGAGGTTTCGGCGGTCGGAGCGCGTAGACGCGGAAGGCGTACTGGTCGTTGATGAGGCGCACGTCCCAGCCCGCGTCTCTCAGCCCACCGGCCAGCCGTGAGTCCCGCTCCCACGTCCAGAGCACCAGCAGGTAGTCGGCGTGCCCCTCCCGCGCGATCCGGCTGACGGCCGCGCCGCGCAAGGCTCCCCCGCTCGGGTGGGTCAGGGCGCGGTGGGCGGCGACGCTGCTGGGGGTCTTCAGGCCCACCAAGTCCACCAGGTGGAAGCGCGTGGCGTAGGCGATATAGCCGGCGTCGTGGACCAGCAGGGTCGCGCCAGGCGGCAGGTTGGCGTTGCACCAGGCGGCCACGCCCGCCAGATGCACGCGCGTGTAGTCGCAGAAGACCTGGTGGCGTGCCCAGAAGTCGGGCGCGCGCCAGCAGGACTGGAGCAGGGCCAGCACCAGCAGGCCCGTCACGGCCCCGCGCATCCCGGCCTTTCCCCAGCGCCAGGCCGAGGCCGCCCCGTACAGCAGGAACGGCAGCAGAGGGTAGAGGTAGCGTCCCTCATAGGTGGCGAGGGCGCCGGGGAACTGGGCGTAGTAGGCGACGCCCAGGGCGGCGGCCAGCAGCAGCCCGATCCGGCCCACTCCCGTTCTCCACAGCAGCAGCCCACCGAGGCAGACGAGGCCCAGGTCGCCAGCGAACAGGGTGAAGCCCTGCCCGACAAGGCTAGCCTTGACGGAGGGGGGCCAGCCGTCCTGGGCGAAGTAGAGGCGCTTGGCGGCCAGGGAACTCGGGTACGGCTCGCCGGTGCTCAGGAGGCACCAGAGCGCCCAGGGGGCGGTGCAGGCTAGGGCGAGGCCCAGATCGGTGAGGATGGGGCGGGTAGCCACACGCCAGGAGCCGGCGGCGCGGCGGTGGCGGCCCGCCTGGAGGGCCAGCAGGCCGAGGGCGAGGGGCAGCAAGTCCGGGCGGATGTAAGGGAGCAGGCCGCACAGGCACGGCAGCCACACATTTGGGTGTGTGGCCCGTGCGGCGTCCTCCGGGGGTGCCCGTTCCGGCTCGGAGGCGAGGGCGAGCGCCCAGGTGACGGCGGCCAGCATCAGGCCGGTTTCCAGGCCGTTCATCAGTTGGTGCGGGGTCTGACCGGCGGCCAGCCCGACGAGGACGAGCAGGAGGGCCTGCGTCGGGGTGGCCCCGTGGACGCGTGCCAGTTGGACCAATCCGAGAGCATAGGCCAGGGTCGCCAGCCAGAGGGCAGCCCAGAGGGCGGTTGCGGGCGGCAGGGCGAACATCAGAAGGGCGACGAGGGCGAGGTGGACGGGGCTGGTGGCCCCGGCGAGGGCGGGTGTGCCGGGGTAGTTGGGGTCGTGGCCCCAGTGGAGGACCTGGGCGTTGTGGAGAGTGATGTAGGCGTCGTCCACGGGGAAGACGGGCGGGCCGAGGAGGGCGCGGTGGAGCAGGCCCGCCAGCAGGACGAGGAGGGTGACGGCGGCGTACAAGCCGAAGGCCTCCCGATCCGTGCAAGCTGGCGGGGGCACGGCCTGTTCGGAAGGTACGGTTTCCGGCTCCGTGAGCAACGGGGGCATGGCGTTGTCGTTCCTGTGAGACCGTGCGGGGATGATTAGGAAGGGCGTCGGGGCTTCCGAGGTCAGCAGAGCCTTTTCCTGCCACACCTCAACTTCCTTACTGCGATGCCGCTCACCAGCCGGTTCTGGCTGTCCCAGGCGTTCGTGCGGCCGTTGCCCACGAGAGTGTTGCCATCGGCATCGTTCTGGAAGCCCGACGCGCCCGCCCCGCCCGTGGAGAGCAGCATGTTGGCAGCGTTGTAGGCGTAGGTCGTCGTGCCGGAGGCGGAGTCCTGCCGGCTCAGGCGGTTGCCCATCGCATCAAAGCTGTAGCTCTGCGTCTGGCCGTCCCCGTAGTCCACGTTCGTCAGGCGGTTCAGGGCATCTTACGCCCTGATTCTAGGCTCGATCAACTTCAGATATGATCCAAGTATTTAACGAAATCAGTCCCACCCCTATGAGGATACCTTTCTTGATACTTTTCCAGTGCTTTTCGACAGTGGTTCCACTCGAAGTTCGGTGAAAACATTCTTAGGGGCAGTTGTGCTACCGCATCTGCCAGATCCGCTGCTTGTTCCCACTGCTGTTCCCAAGCAAGTAGACGAATTTCCTTTAGAGCCATGTGAAGAAGAGTACCAAGAGCTGACTGTTGCACTCTGGTTAGTTGTTCTGTCGCAGGCATGGCATCAAGCTTTCATAGAATGTCAATAAGCAGATCTGTGGCTGTCTCCATCTCTACCTCTGCCTCTGACCCCGCTATGTAGGTCCCTACATACCCTCTGGCCACTCCTATGGCATCCATAACGGATTGTTTCCACATGATATATCCAGCTTCCTCAGCCGTCATATCAATTCCGTTAGCAGCAGCCGCCTCAAAGGCAAAATCGACCTTCATCAGCATTTTTACGCTTCCACCTGCTGCTGCTAATACCGCAGCAACACTACCGGGTGCAGGATTACTTGCGGTTCCTCCGACACCCAGTTCTATGTCTTGCCAAAGCTGCATGAAAACCTCAAAATCTTGAGCGCTTATAGAGCCGGAGACGTCAACTCTGTTGACAGGATTGTTGTCACAATAGACAAACCAGTTGTTGCCACTTTGAGCCGGGTCCTCGCTGATGAACCTGCCCGCTGCCGGATCATAGTACCTGGCCCTCATGTAGACCAGCCCGGTGTCGTCGCTGACGTGCCCCAAGCTCCCGACAAAGCCCTGCTTGGACGTAGCCGTGCCCCCGTTGGCCCGCACCGCCCCGTACACGTCGTACTTGGGCGAGGAAGTCAGGTTGCCCGAAGGGTCCACCTCCCCCACGACAGAGCCGAGCCCGTCGTAGACGTACCAGCGCGCCTTCGTCACCGTCCGCCCCTGGCCGTCCACCTCCGTGGCCGTGTCGTCCCGGCGGTACTCGGGGCCGCGCGCCCCGATGAAGTAGGTGGCCGTCACGGTGGCGGGAGTCAGACTCCCCCCTGATGCGTGCCCCTCGCGCACCAGCATGGAGCCGTCGTAGGCGGAGTCCGTGCTGACGCCGTTCTTGGCGGCCTGGCGGCGCAGGCCGTCCGCGCCGTACTTGTAGGCCGTCGTGTTGCCGTTGATGAGGCAGGAGACCAGGCGGTTCTGGCTGTCCCAGGCGTTCGTGCGCCCGTTGCCGGTCAGGGTGTTGCCGTCGGCGTCGTTCTGGAAGCCCGACGCCCCGTAGCCGCTGGTGCTCAGGAGCATGTTGGCGGCGTTGTAGGCGTAGGTCGTCGTGCCGGAGGCGGAGTCCTGCCTTTGGAGCCGGTTGCCCATGGCGTCAAACGTGTAGCTCTGGGTCTGGCCGTCGCCGTAGTCCACAAACCATCAGCCCTCATTGGTTAATCCGATTCATTCCGGTTCTTTCTCAACATACGTCCATCGTTCTTCAGAATCCAGACTACCCCATTGGGATCTAGCAACCTCCATACGTCTTCACCCCGCAGATGAGCGTAAGGCAATAGCTGCCATGTCAACTGGTTTTCAAAGTCTATCCTTAGCCCCCACGAAGATTTGAGAAACTTCCAACCAGTGGCTCTTACCCCTATCATAGAAGAAGCGGTCAGTTCATCCGACAGCGTGTTTTCGGAGTCACCAATGAACTCGTCTTGCTTCTCAATCCACCAGTGGGAGTAGCAAGTTTGAAACTCGTAAGGCGGCTGAAGTTGGCTGATGCGCTTGGTTTGACCATTTGACAGTTCAACAAACCCTGGCGATAAAGCAACCTTATCTCCAAACCCGAGATATAACATCTCGTAGTCTGCGGGAATTGCTTGCACACAAAGGCGGCCAACGACCGCAGCATCAAGCACGCTTTTCATCTCTTCAGCAGAAACATCTCTCATGGTCAGTGATCCTTTCAATCCTCACCACCCCCGTCTTTGTATTTCCCGAGAGAATGTTCTCGTGCATATTCATCCATCGCATCTTCGATTTCATCTTGGTCGAACCCATGCCTTGATGATATGCCTGCCTTGTGAATTTCTCTGCCGTCTTCTTTGGACAAACCATTCCGCTCCAATGCGGCATCCCACCACTGTTGTTGGCCTGCTTGAGAAGTCTTCTCCCGCTTCTGCTGTTCAGCAAGGTATACTCCATCAAACACCAATGATTGTCGTGCATTATAGCCTCCGACTATAACTACAATCAAAGCCATAAGGCCGAAGCCTGCATTGACTACGGCAGCATCGTAATCTAACTCACCGATTCCTGTGATTGCTTTCCCCGAAGCATCTGCATCCATGACCGGGTTGTTGTTGGCATATGTGTACCAGTTCAACCCACTCCCGGCTGGGTCCTCTGATACAAACCTCCCCGCGCTGGGGTCATAATACCTAGCCCGCATATAGACCAGCCCTGTCTCCGTGTCGCTGACGTGCCCCAGGCTCCCGACGAACCCCTGCTTGGACGTGGCCGTGCCCCCGTTGCTCCGTCCCGCCCCGTACACGTCGTACTTGGGGCTAGAGGTCAGGTTGCCCAGCGGGTCCACCTCCCCCACCACCGACCCCAGCCCGTCATAGACGTACCAGCGCGCCTTCGTCACCGTCCGCCCCTGGCTGTCCACCTCCGTCTGCGTGTCGTCCCGGCGGTACTCCGGCCCCCGCGCCCCGATGAAGTAGGTCGCCGTCACCGTGGAAGCAGTCAGACTCCCGCCTGTGGCATGACCTTCCCGCACCAGCATCGTGCCGTCGTAGGCGTAGTCGGTGCTGACGCCGTTCTTGGTGCTCTGCCGTCTGAGGCCGTCCGCGCCGTACTTGTAGGCGGTCGTGTTGCCGTTGATGAGGCAGGACACCAGGCGGTTCTGGCTGTCCCAGGCGTTGGTCCGCCCGTTGCCCACGAGGGTGTTGCCATCGGCGTCGTTCCCGAAGCCCGACGCCCCGTAGCCGCCCGTGGAGAGCAGCATGTTGGCGGCGTTGTGACCAAACCTCAGTTATCATGATGTTTGTATCGCCTCAAACTTTTCTCTTAGCAAGTCCAGAGCGCTTGCATATTGCATTAGACAATCCAGCACGGCCTCTGGCTCTCTCATACTTGAAGCTGTTGCATATAGATGATTAAGGCTTCGATACAATTGCGTGTCTGACAATAAATCGTCCAGAGCCAATGTCTGAGCGGTACTTAGCCGTTCACTGAATTCGATGATTCTTTCGAAGCATTTCAATAATGCCATAAAGCTTAGATAAGCCGAAGCTAAATTACATGCGTCGGCATCGCCATGGAATAGCGACTTGGCACGATTCAGCACTTCTACTCGTTGATAGACTCTTAGTAGCGATTCTAGTAGGTGTTGCACTGTTTTGTCTCCCTGTCGCTACAACGCGCTGTCTCGGATGATCTCGATCATATCCTCCAGCATGCGAGTGGTTAATTTGGCAGCAACGCCATAGGCCATCGTTTTAGCCCCCAAACCCTGTTGGATCTCACCCGCTCTCATACTCAATGGAGCTAATGGACCAAGATATGCGCTTCCTTCCTCTGTCGCCGTTCCTTCTGCGATCTCGTCCTCTCCAAGAAGTTGTGCAGTAGTAGAAATCCCTTTGAGTGTCCGAATGCTGCTTTCAAGATTATTTATCGCCTGAGCTGGACTGATTGGAGATTTCATCTCAAGGGTGCTGTTGAGCAAAGCCATTGCGAAATCCACAATTGCGCTAATCAGACCACCCAAGCTGGGATCACACCCAGTCCGATCACTCCAATTAATTGGATCACCATTACAGTAAGCAAACCAGTTACTACCGATTTTCTCACCATCCTCGCTCACGAACCTGCCGAGGCTAGGATCATAGTACCTGGCCCTCATGTAGACCAGCCCGGTGTCGTCGCTGACGTGCCCCAGGCTCCCGACGAACCCCTGCTTGGACGTGGCCGTGCCCCCGTTGCTCCGTCCCGCCCCGTACACGTCGTACTTGGGGCTGCTGGTCAGGTTGCCCAGCGGGTCCACCTCCCCCACCACCGAGCCGAGGCCGTCGTAGACGTACCACCGGGCTTTGGTGACGGTGTTGCCCTGGCTGTCTATCTCGGTGGCCGTGTCGTCCCGGCGGTACTCCGGCCCGCGTGCCCCGATGAAGTAGGTGGCCGTCACCGTGGAAGCAGTCAGACTCCCGCCTGCGGCATGGCCTTCCCGCACCAGCATCGTCGCGTCGTAGGCGTAGTCCGTGCTGGCCCCGTTCTTGGTGGACTGGCGGCGCAGGCCATCCGCGCCGTACTTGTAGGCCGTCGTGTTGCCGTTGATGAGGCAGGACACCAGGCGGTTCTGGCTGTCCCAGGTGTTGGTGCGCCCATTGCCGGAGAGCGTGTTGCCGTCGGCGTCGTTCTGGAAGCCCGACGCCCCGTAGCCACTGGTGGAGAGCAGCATATTGGCCGCGTTGTAGGCGTAGTTCGTCGCGCCGGAGATGGATACTGCCGCCCTTAGTAGTTTCGTGAGGAAACAACTAATCTTGATCGCTCGGTCTTGACCTTTGCTGTTTGCGGAAATAGGACAGGTACCAAAAGAGGGCGCCTATCATAAGCAGCATTCCAAAAATTCTGAGTAACAACTGGTTGATATCCACTTGAATAGGCGCCTTAACATACGCGATGCGTGCGTAGCCTATGACTAATACTCCTATCAGGTAACAAAATGCTAACCTCATCTGATACACAGCGAGAGGAAACAGGGGACAACACAGCAGAGCGCATGACACGAGAAGAGCATCAAATGAGCGCATCCAAATGAGCGGCAGAAGATCGACAAAAGCGTACACTATTGCCAAAAACGAGTATACAGTTGTGAAGCGTGCCAAGTGCTCCCGTTTCAATAGGTTTCTCCAGGAACCGAACAGTAATTACATAGGTAAACGCCACTCTGCGTGAATGAACGCCCCGTCACATGAGCAGATCTACTGAGCAAGTGCGTAGCTCTTGCTCTGATCTCACGAATGCCGATGCAGGAACTGCTCAGGCCATCGTGGCTATAAGTTAGCTATCAGGTCCAGACTGTATATGGCTGTTTCTCCGACCGCTGCCGCTGCACATCCCGATGCGAAGCTTCCTGCCATTGAACCAGCGGCTCTAACCCCTTCCAGCACAGTTGCGACCAACCCAACAATGCTCGCCTTGCCTACATTTTCAAGAGCCTCCACTCCCGTGACCCCGAAAGCCTCGCTAAGCACAAAAACGGATAATAATCCGACAGCCATTACGCCAGCCATCATGACCCACGCAGGTCCATCTCCATCCTCGCCAGACAGCGTCCATTTGCATTTGTTGCCTATGTAGGCAAGAAAAACTGCTGCTCCGGCAAGGATTGTACCAAGCGCATACAGACTAGAATATGTTAGAGTTGCCGCCTTCCCAGTAGTATCTGTTTCGTTGGCAGGATTATCATCAGCATAAACGAACCAGTTTTTACCATTTGCACTAGGGTCTTCGCTAATAAATCTCCCCGCATTGGCATCATAATACCGCGCCCTCATGTAGATCAGCCCGGTGTCATCCGAGACGTGCCCCAGGCTCCCCACGAACCCCTGCTTGCTGGAAGCCGTGCCTGGATTGGCCCGCACCGCCCCGTACACGTCGTACTTGGGCGAGGACGTGAGGTTGCCGAGGGGATCAACTTCGCCGACAACGGAGCCGAGGCCGTCGTAGACGTACCAGCGCGCCTTCGTCACCGTCCGCCCCTGGCTGTCCACCTCCGTCTGCATGTCGTCGCGCCGGTACTCCGGCCCCCGCGCTCCGATCAGGTAGGTCGCCGTCACGGTGGCCGGAGTCAGAGTCCCACCCGAGGCGTGGCCCTCGCGCACCAGCATCGTCGCGTCGTAGGCGTAGTCCGTGCTGGCCCCGTTCTTGGTGGACTGGCGGCGCAGGCCGTCCGCCCCGTACTTGTAGGCGGTCGTGTTGCCGTTGATGAGGCAGGAGACCAGCCGGTTCTGGCTGTCCCAGGCGTTCGTGCGCCCGTTGCCCACCAGGGTGTTGCCGTCGGCGTCAGAAGTCACGGCGGACGTACTCCTGCCGTTGAGGGCCGTGGAGACCAGCCGGTTGGCCGCGTCGTAGCCGTAGGCGGTCGTGCTGGCGGCGGAGTCCGCCCGCTGCAGCAGGATTACCTCAGCGCGTAAAATCGATACGCATCGGGTCTACACCAGCATCATCAAACTTCTTTCTTAAATCCTGCTCCTGGTCTGGACCAAGAGCATCCCACCCACGAACCTGAATAAAAGAGGCATATTGGATCATACGGCTAACTACACCGCTAGGGTAGCCGAAGTCACGTAGCTTAATATCGGCAGACCGCCATGTCAAACGATCGCTCCCTAGTTCCCTCTCTCTAATCAAACGTTTACTTGTCTGCTCATCTAGAGCTAGAAATTGGTCGCTGAATGCATCAGCTACTTTGCGGAGTTCACGCTGAGCAGCAGCGCGTTCATGAACATACTGCTCCATCCGAGCAAGACCTGCATTGAGATCGGCATACGCCTCCTCCCCTATGGCGTCACGATCTCGCTCGTACTGCTGGCGCATCTCTTCGATGTGACGACGCATCTCTTCAATGCCTGGCGATTGTCTTTCCTCCATCGCTAACTCCCCTTACGGGTCCGTGCGCAACAGTTCGGCCACTGTACGCAGTAGCACACCCTCTTCGCTGTGTGTGATAGACGCCGCAGCCTCAGACTTCGCCGCCATTTGCCAGAATGCCGCCTGCGCTTTGTAGTATTCCTTAAGAGGACCCTCCTCCAATGCTAGCGCCTTACCCTCAGCCATCGCCGCAGCCGTTTCCGCACTCTCGGCTGCGGCGGCATCTTTGATTGACTGTGCTACCATTTTCTCGCCTTGACTCTCGAGCCAGTTAGCACAGTTCATTCGCAGGTCTTCTGGAAGACCATTGGCTGTCTCCAAGTATTTCAAGAATGCGTTGATGTCAGCGAAGCCAAGGGGGGCTTTTCCAGTAGCATCTGTTTCGTTGGTCGGGTTATTGTTACAGTAGGTGAACCAGTTCAATCCATCCCCAGCCGGGTCCTCCGATATGAACCTCCCCACCGCCGGGTCATAGTACCGAGCGCGCATATAGATCAGCCCGGTGTCGTCGCTGACGTGCCCCAGGCTCCCGACGAACCCCTGCTTGCTGGAAGCCGTCCCCCCGTTCGCGCGCACCGCCCCGTACACGTCGTACTTGGGCGAAGACGTCAGGTTCCCCAGCGGGTCCAGTTCACCGATCACGCTGCCCAGGCCGTCATAGACGTACCAGCGCGCCTTCGTCACCGTCCGCCCCTGGCTGTCCACCTCCGTCTGCGTGTCGTCGCGCCGGTACTCCGGCCCCCGCGCCCCGATGAAGTAGGTGGCCGTCACCGTGGCAGGAGTCAGACTCCCCCCTGCGGCGTGCCCCTCGCGCACCAGCATCGTCGCGTCGTAGGCGTAGTCCGTGCTGGCCCCGTTCTTGGTGGACTGGCGGCGCAGGCCATCCGCGCCGTACTTGTAGGCGGTCGTGTTGCCGCCAATGATACAACTCACCAGCCGGTTCTGGCTGTCCCAGGCGTTCGTGCGGCCGTTGCCGGAGAGCGTGTTGCCATCGGCGTCGTTGTTGAAGCCGGACGCCCCGTACCCGCCCGTCGAGAGCAGCATGTTGGCGGCGTTGTAGCTGTAGTTCGTCGTGCCGGAGACGGAGTCCTGCCGGCTTAGGCGGTTGCCCATAGCGTCGAAGCTGTAGCTCTGCGTCTGGCCGTCCCCGTAGTCCACGTTGGTCAGACGGTTCAGGGCGTCGTAGCCGCTGGTGCCGTCCGGCTTCTGGTACTTCTCCGTGCGGCTAGTGGTGAGTTGGTTGGTGGCGACGGCGTAAGTACTACCAAAGGCATCAAACGTTCCGTTGCCATAGTTGGGGACATAGGGGTCGCTCACGCTGGTGCTATACTGCGGAGCGCCGTTATATTGGGGGGTCCCTCCTGCGCCCGTGGTGGCTGTTGTCACTGTATTGGTCAGACGCTGACCCGCAGTGTCATAAGTGTAGTCGTTCTGGGAGATCAAACGCTGACGCCACTGGGAGGTCGCCGCGTCCAGCCAGCACCAGGTAGTTCTGATTTGACCCAGCCACAGGTGAGAGATCCGACCCACCTGCGGGATCTGATCCATAAAATACTGGGTCTGACAATAACTCACCAGGGCAGTGTTGCTGCTGTTGAAAGTCTCATCGGAGCGGATTGCCAGCAGATTCCCTTTGACGTCAAATCGGGTCTCAACCCGCCGCCCCTGGTCGTCGGTGATGCTTTTGAGGCTCAGGGACAGGCAGTTGGGATCATCCTTGGGGAAGCTGACCATGTTGTCGATCTTCTGACCTTCATCCGGCGTGTGATAAGCGTAGGTCCACGTCCCGCCGCCGGGCAGCGTCATGGCGGTGCGCTCCCCCGTGAGCAGGTACGAATAAGTCGTCATGCCGGTCACCGGGTCCTGCACACTGTGAACACGGTCGCTGCCGGTCTCATAAAGCATCGTGGTCGTGCCCCGGTTGTCGGTGACGCTGTGGGTGCGCCCGTTGCCGTCATAGACGTAGGTGATGGTCTCGGCGGGAGCCGCCCCTTTGGCGGGTGTGGCGACGGTCAGCGGCTGGCCGAGCGCGTTGTAGGTGAACGTGCTGGTCTGGCCCAGCGGGTCGGTGGATTGCAGCACCCGCCCGGCGGCGTCGTAGACCATCGTGGTCGTCCGGTTCAGGTGTCCCGCGCCGGGGTCCTGGACAACTTGAGTCAGATTCCCCCATTGGTCGCCGTAGGTGTAGGCCGTCACCACTCCTTTCAGGTTGATCTCGCTGGTCTTCTGGCCGTACTGGTTGTAGGTGTAGGTGAACTGCTTGTGGTAGGAGGGGCTGTTGGGGTCGCTGTAGCCGGCGTCCTGCACCCACAGCGTCTCGCCCCGATTGCCGGTGTTTGCGTCTGTGCTGGTTCCCACCCCCAGCGCCGTGGTGCGGCCGTTCATGTCGGTGACGCCGGCCTTCTGGAAGTACTGGCTGGCGTTATAATAAGTGGTCGTCTCGGCGCCGGGGAGCGCGTAGTTGGGATAAAAGGAGTTCGGCCCTAGAGTTCCGCTGCCTGTACCTCCACGCGAGTGCAGTATTACATTGCCATGAGCGCCATAAGTGTAGAAGTCAGTATATCCCATCCCTTGATCAAACTCTAGGGTCCCATAGGTCGCCTGATGGTCATTGTTCTTCTGGGTGACATTATTGGCGTTGTCATAGGCAGTTATACCAGTCGCCTCTATGCTGCCGGGATCGCCCCCTTTATAGTATCCGATAGATCTAAGTTGGGAGTCCTGTAGATGATACATTGAGTAACAGTCAGTATTGCTAAAGCCGAGCGGATACCAGAGCGTGTATGTTCCTGGGCTGATGCACCAGGTGACGGTGCGAGGAGTATTGCTGGCATCGACGCCGCCCGGTTCTATGATCTGAATCACCGAAAGGAAGAAGGCAGGGGCAGAGGGATAGCTTTCATTGAAGCCTGGGATGTCGTAGGTGTAGGAAACGGTGTGCCCGAGCGGATCGGAGACACTGTTCAGCAGACCGGTTTCTGTGCCAGTCTGCGAAACGCCGTTTTGATCGGTGTACGTGTGCTGGTAGCTCGTGTAAGTGTAAGTCGTGGTGCGGCTGAGGCCGTCGGGGTCTAGCGTGACGGACCGGAGGTTGTACAGGTCGTTGGCGGCGTTCGCCTCGTTCGGGTCCGTGTAGTAGCCGTAGACGACGCGGTAGGTGACGCCCGGCACGCTCGCCCCGGCGACCAACGGCCCCTGCACTTGGGTGATGCGGTAGGCGGGCTGGGCGGTCGTTCCCAGGTTGGTCCAGGTGAAGGCCAGCGACCGCCCGCTGGGGTCCGTCACCTGCGTCAGCAGCTTGCGGGTGCTGCCGTTGGGCTGGACATAGGACAGCCCGTAAGTCAGGTTGGTCGTGTTGCCGTGGCGGTCCTGAATATAGTCGCAGGCGCGCTCGTTGCCTTCGGAGCCGTCAGCCAGGGTGACGACGTTGACGTAGTGCTTGATTGTGCCGTCTTCGCCCTTCTCGGTATCGGCCATGACTTTCGTCGGGCCGTTCATCAGAACCGTGTCATAATCGCTGCTGGTTTCATCGAACATATAGGAGGGCGGGCTGTAGAGGCCATCGGCGTCGCGGTGGTAGGTGTGTTTTGCCCCAAAGAAGTCGGTGCGGGGCACGTCATCGGTGCTGCCGTCCGTGTGGTGATTTCCCGACTCGGCTTGAACATCGGCGGCCTCCTGCATCCGAATGTCATAGGCATGGGTCCAGCCGATCCCGAATGGCCCAATGCGGGCGTCATTGGAGTTGTAGGTGCGCTGAAGAACGAGGCCCGCACCGCGTCCGGGAGCGATCTGGATGTCGGTGAAGGACTTGAACAAGTTGCCGTTGCACAGGTTTACGTCGCGGAAAGAGCGCTGCCAGGGCAGAGTGCCGTTGAAACTCGGATTGCGAAACGGATGCAAGTCGGTGCCGCGTCCAGTGAATTGTTGCATCTGTTTCAGGGAGAGCGGGCACACATCGGCGATGGGCTTTGAGGCTTGGGCGGCTTCGCGGGCAGCGATCCTGGCGCGCAGGGCGGCGTCGGGCGTCTGGGTGAGGCCGGCGGGGAGATGGACGTGGGGCGTGTGGGCGCGGACCCAGGCGGTGCGGCGGGCGTTCTCGCGGGCAACAGCATAGCCGGCGGCGTAGGCCGGGCTGACCTGAAGCCAGGCGAGGCTGAAAACCACGGTCCAGAGGAGGCCGCGCAGCAGCCACGAGGTTCGTCCGGCGCGCAGGGCGCTTCGCAGGATCATCATCAGTCTGTCTCCCAAAGTCCGGTCTCTCCCAGGGCGCAAGCCCTAGGCTCTAGAAGTGCAAGCCCCCGCCTTTGCGGGCGCAGAATGATACGGCCACATGAACACGGTCAGCGGCGCGCAGTCTCGACGGCGGCAGGCGTCTTCTCGGAACCGGGCGCCAGGGCGAGGGCGACGCCGTGCCACCGGCGCTGCCAGTCGGAAAGCGGCAGGGTGCGGCGCTCGCCCCGCCCGAGGCCGCGCGCGTCCGGGTCCCAGACGGTGACGCCGACGGGCGCGGCGGCTTCCACGAGGACGTAATGGCCGGGCGCGATCAGGGCGATGACCGGCCGGCGCTGGGCGGCGAGCGTCTGCGTCAAGCCCTTCTGCGTCAGCGCCAGGCCCTGCGGCCGGAAGCCGTGCGTTCGGGCGGCGTCCGCCAGGGCGGCCAGGGTGGTGCCTCGGTCGCTCGTCTGCATCTCCCGCCCCAGGGCGTGGACGTCGGACGCCTCCCCATGGCGGTGGAGCAGTTCAGCCAGGCATTCCGGCCCGCAGAGGGACGCCTCGCGCTGCAAGGCCGCCTGATGTTTCTGGGCCGTCCCCATGGCCTCGCGCCAGACGGCCTCGGCGGCGGGCGGGATGTCGCCGCCGTGCATCCGGGCGAGGCGCTTGACCGACGCCTGGACGAGCGGGCTTTCGGGGAAGCGGCGCATGAAGGCGACGTACTCGGCCTCGGCAGCAGGCTTGTCGCCCAGCGCCCCCGTGCAGACGGCGTGCTGGAAGGCGTCATCCTCCTCCAGCGTCGCCGTTTCCTGGCCGGGCATAGCGGGCTGCTTACCTTTGTCGGGCAGTGCGGCGGCCTCTCCGCGAGCCGTGGCAAAGCGGGCGCGCGCCAGTTTCAGGTCGTGGCGGCGGGCGGCGGCGTAGGCCAGCAGGCTGCCGGCGCGGGCGGCGGCCCTGCGGTGAGGCAGAGTCGGATGTTGGATCGCCTGACGGATAACCTGGGCGGCAGCCGTCTCAACGTCGGCGTAGCGACCGGCGGCATAGGCGTCCTGGGCGACCTGCTCGGGCGGCGCCGACGTTTTCGCCGTCATCTTCGCCGTCATCGTCATGGGCGGCACAGAACGGCCCGGCGCGGCGGCTTTGGGGGCGACGGGCGCGGGCAGGAAGCCGCCGTAGCCCTGCGCCGTGTAGACCAGGCGCGGCGGGGCCGCGTGCCTGACCGGGTGATGCGTCGCCAGCCAGGCACTGCCTCCGAGGAGGGTCGTTCCCAGGAGGGTGAGGCCGAGGAGGCCGGCGGCGCGGCGGTGAGTGAGCGTGGTCTTGGGCGTGGTCATCATGGTTTGGCTTTCCAGTCCCTCTCAGAACGGGGGCACAGTCGTTGTCTCAGTGATCGTTGCCTCAGTTGGAATAGGCGTACAGGATGCAGGCCGGCTGGCCCTGTGCATATTCCTTCTTGGAGAAGTAGGCCCAGCCGGTCGCCGCGCCGCCGATCGGGTCGGTGGCCGTGGAAGGCTCGCTCGTGCCGTACAGGAACGCGGCGTAGGCGCCCCCCGGAACCGCCGAGGGAATCTCGCCGGACATGTTCCAGTGGGTCCACCCCGTAATTGGCTGGGGAACCGGCTGCTGGCTGTCATAAGAGACCGTCGCGGCCGGCGTCACCCCGCCCGTAATCGGGGCGGGGGCGGTGGACCAGGTCAAGGTGGTGCTGGCCCAGGCCGACGGCACGGAGCGGCACCCGATGGACGTGCTGCCGGGCGTGTAGGAGCGCAGGTAATAGGCGTTGACACTGCCCACATTGGGCCAGACGCTCTGGCCCTGCGGGACCGGCGGGGGCGCAAAGTTCAGGTAGGCGTGCCCGACCTGGGAGTTGTCCCCGTTGTAGCCCGCGTACAGCCCGCCCCGGTAGGTCGTGGCCCCGAAGTTGTGGTTCAGGTGGGTCCACAGGGCGTAGCGCGGGTCGTAACGGGCGTCCACGCTCTGGTTGCCCGAGACCGCCGCCTGCACCGGCGTCGCGTTGATGGTGACCGCAGGACTGAGCGGGCGGTCACAACCCGCGTAAGGCGGCGGCGGGGTCGCCGGCGGGTCTTGCTGCTGGACGCTATAGACGCGCCTGGCCCCGGCCCCGACCTGTGGCACGAAGGTGTCAATCAGGGTGTAGTGCCCGTTGTTGTTGGTGAGTGTGGAGGCACCCGGAGTCCCCCCGTTGACGAACTGCGTGGCGGTTGAGTTGCCATCCCATTCCACGCGCAGCACTCCCTGTCCGGTCCCCGTGCCCAGCAGGTAGATGTCCGTCAGGGCGAGGTTGGCAACCGGCGGGGTGATCTGGATGCAGCCGCCGGGGCCGGTCGAAAAGGCACGGAGGGACGAGTGCAGGAGGAGCTGCTTGCCGCCGACCGCGCCCGCGGCCAGGCAGACCAGGCCGGCGTTGAGCAGGGCCTGCCGGCCCCACGGCCCCGACCGCCGCGTGGGAGAGGCGCTGTTGAGCGGGGTGCTGTTGAGCGGGGTGCTGTTGAGCGGGGCGCCGTCACGATCCGGGCGATCAGTCTTCTGTCTTTTATCTCTGTCAAACGAAAACATGCTGTTTCTCCTGGCGTCTCGCTGCGTCAAACCTGCGGGTCACGACCGAAGTAAAGCCAAAGCACAAGTGAAGCCAAAGCACAAGTGAAGCCAAAGCACAAGTGAAGCCGAATAAAGCTAGAGTGCCGGGGACCGGCGGCTGCACCCGCAGGACGCCCCCGAGGCGGCCGGTGCGAAGGACGTCCCCGCCAGCCAGCCCTTGACCGCCTTGCCCAGCGCGCGGCGCTCGCCCGCCCCGCCGTCCGGCGCACCGTTGTCCGCCGGGATGGCCACGCCGCTACGGGCCGAGAGCTGCCCCAGCCCCAGGGCGTGGTCGGCCCCGCGCCGCAGGACCATCGCCTGCCGCCCCAGCGAGACGATCCCGTAGGCCGGGCTGTCCAGCAGGGCGACCACGAAGCCGGGATACTTGTCCGGCGAGACCGGGAATGTGCTGGTGGACGGCGCCAGCGCCACGTACTCCACCGGACCGGCCGCCAGGGATGCCTGCAAGGCCGTCCAGTTCTGGGGCGAGTAGTCCCGGTACTCCATCTGCCGCAGCGCCCTGGGGCCAGGGCCGCTGGCGACGGACTGGAACGGGTTCGGGAAGGCGTACACCAGGCGGCGGTGGTCCAAGTGCGGCAGCAAGGAAACCGAGGCGCTGACGGAGGCATCTGCCGGGATCTGGGCCAGCAGCCCCTGGGTCTCCTGGGCCGCAGCCCCCGGCAGGCCCGCCGACAGCCACTGCCGACCGGACGGGAGCGGCCCCTGATCCTGGGCATTGAGGAGGCCCGCCCCGATCACGCCCGCCAGCAGAAGTGGGGTCCAGCGGTTGCCCCAGCGCCGGGCGCGGGCAGCGCCTTCCAGCGCGGGCAGCGCCTTCCAGCGCGGCCAGCAGCAGCAGCGGGGTCAGGGTGGCCGTGTACTGGTGCTGGAGCGTGTGCATGACGGGCCGGGCCGAGAGCAGGTTGAGCAGAAGGGCGGGCAGGGCCAGCAGCAGGACCTCGGGGGCCAGGAACGGCAGGAAGGCCAGCGGGTAGAGGAGCTGGAACAAGTACACGCCGTTCCCGACGGTCGCCAGCCGGTCCCAGAAGAAGAGCGGGTGCGTGACGAGCAGGTGGAGCAGGCTGCCCTCTCCGGCCCCGTCGGGGCCGTACAGCGCGAAGAAGGCGGAAGGGGCGCCGTGGTTGAAGGCGCGGACCGTCAGCAGCGCGGCGGCCATCCCCCCCAGGCCCAAGGCCAGCGTCGCCAGGCCCAGGCGCCGGTCGGTCCGCAGGGCGTACACGCCGACGGCCAGCACGGTCAGGCCGACGGTCTCCTTGGTTATCAGGGCCAGCGCAAGGCAGAGGAAGTAGGCGGGCCAGCGGCGGCGGTCCAGGAACCAGAAGGTGGCCAGCAGCAGGGGCGTGGCGAAGGTGTCCGGGTGGAACTCGTAGGTGCCGGACCATTGCAGGGCTGGGTACAGCAGGTAGGCGGCGGCCAGCAGCAGCGCCCAGGGGGCGGAGCCGAGCCGGCGGCGGGCCAGGGCGTAGAGCGGCAGCGCGCCCAGGGCGAGAGCGAGCGTCTGGGCGAGGAGAAGCATCTTGGCGCTGGGCCAGAGCCAGTAGAGCGGGGCCAGCGGGTACAGGATCAGGCTGAAGTGGTCGGCCAGCAGGGGCAGGCCGCGCACGGTGATGAAGGGGCTGTGCCCCCGGCTGATGAGCCACGTCGCCTGGTCGAAGATGGCGAGGTCGTAGGACATCGTGGCGAAGCGGTCGTAGAGGCGGAAGGTCAGGCCCAGGAAGACGGCGGCGTAGGCGCAGACCGCCAGCCACAGCAGTCCCAGACAGGCGCGTTCCACCTTCTCCTGTGGGGCCAGCCGTGCGGCGGCAACCGCCGGGGAGGCGGGCGGAGCGCATCGGGAGATCACCAGGTCATTAATCATGGTCGTTCATCAACCGCGAACGCTTGTCTAGCGAAAATAGCATTTGCTAAATGCGCGAACGGGCGCAACGAGAGAGCTGACACCGGAGGCCGCTTTTAGCGAAACCGCCGATCACCCTAGGTAGCAATGGCAGCAAACGGTCACGCAAAAAAGACGTATCTCCGCGCGAACAGCCCCATCGCTAATTGTGACGACTGAAGTTGAGTGAAAAAGACAGCGAGACAGACAAACCCTGCACCAGACAAAACCCGTACTGAACGGTCAGCAGACAGCGATTATTCTGAAACAGCGTCGGCTCTTGGGAGGACTGAGAAGACCCAGAGGGCGCCGGTTACGATCCAAGCTATGATTCGAGATGCGCCAACGTGAACCCGGAAGACCAAGTACGAGCAGCATCCAGAAGCCTTTCACTAACCGGGCTAGAGGATGAAACATCATAACATAGATCCCCGTCGGCTGTCAAGAGGTTTTTTGAAATTTAATAAAATTTTTAATAATGGATGTTACGCAGACAATTTGATGTCTGTCTGCATCCCCAATTTTCTTGTAAAATGCGGCTATGGACAAGCCGCTGCTCGATCTGTACGCCGATTACCTGATCTCGTCATTTGGCCCAACGACCGCCACAGGTCTGTCGCGCCTACTCGGCGCGGGCCTGAGCCACGATAGGATCACCCGCTTCCTGGCGGGAGAGGCCATGACCAGCCAGAACCTCTGGCAGACCGTCAAGCCCCTCGTGCGCCAGGTTCAGACTGAGGACGCGGTTCTGGTCGTAGATGACAGCATCGTCCACAAGCCCTACACCGATGAGAACGACTTGATCTGCTGGCATTATGACCACGCCACCGAGCAGACCGTCAAGGGCATCAACTGTATCACCGCGCTTTACTGTGCTCTGCCAAAGGCCGAACCAGCTACCGAAGAAGTCTGTGTGGCAGAGGAAGTTTCCCTGCCCGTTGCCTTCGCGCTGGTGCAGAAGACCGAGACCTACCAGGACAAGAAGACGGGCAAGACCAAACAGGCAAGACCAAGCGGCGCGATCCCGTCAGCAAGAACGAGCACTACCAGAGTATGCTCAGAGCCTGCGTCCACAACCAGCTTGTCTTCCGCTACGTCCTCAACGACGTGTGGTTCGCCTCCTCGGAGAACATGACGCTCATCAAGACGGAACTAAAGAGAGACTTCGTGATGCCCGTCAAGACCAACCGCAAGGTGGCTCTGTCGGCGCAGGACAAGAGCCAGGGCCGCTATCAGGCAGTGGAGGCACTGGCGATGGAAGCGGGAGCCGCCCACAAGGTTTGGCTGGAGCAGGTGGAGTTCCCTCTGCTCCTGGTCAAGCAGGTCTTCACCAACAAGGACAACAGCCAGGGCTTCCTCTATCTGATTACCAGTTATCTGATCACCAGTGACCTCACGCTCGGCGGCGGCCAGATCGCTCGCCTCTACCAGAGACGGTGGCAGGTGGAGGAGTACCACAAGTCCTTGAAGGAGTACCACAAGTCCTTGAAGCAGAACGCTTCCCTGACCTGTTCGCCCACGCGCACGGTGCGGACGCAGACCAACCATCTGTTTTGTTCGCTGTGTGCCTTCGTCAAGCTGGAAGCCTTGAAGATGAAGGCCAAGTGCCATCATTTTGCCCTCAAGAACAGGTTGTATCAGGCGGCTCTGCAAGCGGCCTTTAGTCAACTTCAGAAACTGGGGCCAGAAAACCTGCTGGCCCGTGCGTAACATCAGTTAATAAAAACTTAAAAAGGGCCAATGATGGCGGTCAGGCACGAGGCGATCCAGCGGCTTGCGTACCGGCAACCCTGCTACGCCAGGAAGGCAAATGCTGGCAATGTCCGGCTATGCTGCCGAGGCATCCTTCCATTTCCGACCTGTTCCTCCCCCAGCCCACGCCGGAGGGCGTCTCCGAGTTTCAAACCTTGTATCGCCAGAGATTCGGCGTAGACTTGACGCCGCAAGAAGCCCTGGAGTTCGCCACGCGAACCCTCCACTTCGTCCACCTCTGCCTGAACCCTCCCAATCTTAGTCCTCCGAATCCCAAGATGCCATGCGAAACATCCCGTCCAAATACATCCCCCCCACACCACCCGGCGAGCGGTCCCGCATCGAGCAGTCCCGGCCCCTGCGCTACGCCCTCTACGTCCGCAAATCCACCGAGGAAGACGAGCGCCAGACCCAGTCCATCCAGAGCCAGATCCAGCAGGGCCAAGACCTCGCCGCCCGCACCAACCGCACCATCGCCCTGACCCTCGAAGAAAGCCGCTCCGCCAAAGAGCCGGGTCGGCTCCAGTTCGACCGGATGATCGCCCTCCTCGACACCGGTGAGATCGACGGCATCCTCGGCTGGCACCCCGACCGCCTTTCCCGCAACGAGATGGACGCCGCCGCCATCACCATGCGCGTCCGCAAGGGCGTCCTCAAGGACCTGGCCTTCGTTTCCTACTTCTTCCACAATTCCCCCGAGGGCGTCATGATGCTCCAGATGGCCCTCTGCCAGAGCCAGTACATGGTCTCCAAGCTCGCCAAAGATGTCAAGCGCGGCATTGACGACAAGATCAAGAAGGGCTGGTATCCCCACCGCGCGCCGCTGGGCTACCTCAACGACAAGCACATGGACAAGGGTGCCAAGACCATCAGCCCCGACCCCGCGCGCTTCCCCCTGCTGCGCCAGGCCTGGGACATGCTGCTGACCGGCACCTACTCGGTCCCGCAGCTTCAGGAAACCCTGGGCAAAGACTGGGGGATGCGAACGCCCGTCACCCGCAGCGGGCGCGGCGGCGAGCCGCCGGCCCAGAGCACCCTTTACCGGCTCTTCGGCAGCGTCTTCTACGCGGGTTACTTCGTCCACGACGGCCTCCTCTACAAAGGGGCGCACCCGGCGATGGTGACGCTCGACGAGTTCGACCGAGCGCAGAGGATTATCGGCAAGGACAACCCGCTGCGGCCCCGCACGCGCGCCCTGCCCTTCACGGGCCTGATCCGCTGCGCCGGTTGCGGCGGGCAGATCACGGGGGATGTGCGGACCAAGCCTTCGGGCCGGTCCTACACCTACTACCACTGCCAGGGCAAGGGTGGCTGCCCCCGGCGCTTCGTCTCCCAGGAGAAGCTGGAGGCGATGATCGACGCCGATCTGTCCCGGATGGATCTGCTGCCGGAGTTCTACGAGTGGGCGATGGAGGACATCGCGCGGGCGGGCGCCAAGGAGCGGGCGGAGCGCCAGGCGGTCTATGACCAGAAGGTGAGGGCGCAGCGGGAGGCGGACGGGATGCTGGACTCCCTGCTGGGGATGCGGCTGCGGGGCCTGATCACGGACGAGGAGTACCGGGACAAGCGGACCGAGCTGACGCTGGACCGGGAGCGTCTGAAAGGGGAGTTGGGGGGGGCGGGACCGGCGCGGACCGGGCGCGGGAGGCGTGCGCCAACGCCGCCGATTACATGAAGAACGCCCGTCTGTGGCTTCGGGACGGCGACCCGGTGATGAAGCGGATCGTGGCCTTCAACCTGGGATCAAACTACGTGCTGCGGGATGGGGGCCTGCTCCTGGAGCCGCATCCGATGCTGGTGCGGGCGCAGAAAGAGTACAAGGGGCTGGAGGCAAAATACCAGCTAATCAAACTCGGAGGAACCGGCTCTGGGAGCACCAAAAGAGACGCCTTCGCGCCCATTCGTGCCGTTTGGAGCGGGATATGGGAGGCTAATCACACCGAGGCATTGGAACACTCCCTCACATTTCCTAAAATAGCCGATCCGGGAGCAGGATGCAATTAGCCGTTGATGGGCGCGACGATGCTACGACTTGTGGCAAAGCGGCTGTGGCAAAGCGGCTTCGGTATTGCTGCGGTTTCCAATACCACTGAGACGCGAGGAGTTTTCACTAATCCTCACCGAATTTGACTCTCCATTCTCTCCCTGCTAGATTCGGACTCCCGTCAGGGCAGGGCGGTTGGGCGCCTCTGCAATCGAGGATCGGTCGCATCCGGGTATCAGGGCGAAGTCGCACTCCACCTCGTTGCCCCAGGCGCTCCAGCCGGGAACCTTCTGGCGGGCGAACAACTCGGCGCGGGGTAGGTCCCCGCAGACCGTCACGATCCGGTCCCGCACCTCGTCCGGCTTGCGCGAATGCTCCCGCCGGGGGGAGACCACGAGGTTGGCGACGCCCGTGCCCACCCGCTCCGGCCTGCCGCGCGTCGCCAGCAGGCACACCTCCGGGTTGGAGTGCGTCCAGTAGCCGCGTCCGAGGAAAAAGCCGGTGTCCCTAGGCGTCCGCTTGACCCAGGTGAAGGCGCACGTCTTGTAGGTGAAGCCCCAGCATCGGATCACCGCCAGGGCGTCCGGCAGGTGCGAGTAGACGGCCCACAGGAACAGCGCGCAGTCCGGGGCGGCGATGCCCTCGACCGGCAGGGCGCAGATGTCCCCGGTGCACAGGCACGGGTACGGCGGGCACCCTTTGCCGCCGCCTAGGCGCCAGGGCGGATCGGCGTAGAGGATGCCGAACCGGGCGGGGTCAGTGCCAGGGGCGGAAAGGGAGGCGGGCGGGAGGGAAGCGTGAGACATGCTTCCAGGAAGACACCGGGCAGCCGGCACCGCAACTTGCGTTGCTTCCCCGAACACTGCTTGCGAAGGCTGTGACCACAGGCAAGGCGACTGTACGAACGGCCCCCGAGTCCTACTCCCGAACCCTTCGAGCCTATGCGTCCCTTCGAGCCTATGCGTCTTGTGCTTTACACGCTCTCCTCGGCGGTGTCCGGCGCCTCCTCTTCGTTCCTCCCCCTGGGGGACTTGCCCCGACGCAACAGTGGTTGCACTTTCGGTTTCCGTTCGGTTTACTGGCCCTATGCGGTGATCGATCCCGCAGCAAGAACAAAGCCGGTAACCAGTCGAAAGGAGACCCATGACCACACCCGTAAGGCAGCAAAACGCCCCACTGCCAGCGACAACCATCACCCCACCGCCGGACGTTGAGGTGTCCGGCAACGGCCGACACAGGACTCAGGTTCTTGTGGAACGGGGAGCGCGAAGCGGCACGGAGGCAGCGGGCGGCCCCGAGGCAGGCGGCCCCAAGGCAGGGAACGGCCGCCGGCCCGTCTACAACCGCATCCGCACGCTGATGATCCACGCGCCCCGCTACAGCTTCCAGGGCCAGGCCCGCCTCGCCGCCGACGCGGGCGTCTCGCGCTCCACCATCAGCCGCTTGCTCAGTGGCCGGATCAACCCCTCGTTCCGGCTGGCACAGGCAGTGACGGTCTCTTTAGAGAAGCACCTGAAGCGCCCGCTGGACCCGCGCGAGGTCCTGTCCCCGGACGGCACCTACCCGACCGCCTCCGGCTGCGAGATCGCCAGCTGCCGGGGCTGTATGCCCGAAGAAGCCTACGACAGCCACGGTACGCTGAAGCCGGAGTACCGCGACGTGCGGCCCGGCGACTGGTCCTTGTCTCGCCCTTCCCAAACGAATCCTATAAACCCAGGAAAGGAGACAAAATGAAGACCACTCTCACGGCACCGGCCCGCACGTCCGGCCCTCTGGAAGAACCCCTACGGAACCGGCTTCGCCGCCGCCTGCTCGCCCTCAACTACCACGCCTTCGCCCAGTGCCTGTGCCTGCTGCTTGAGAGGGTCGGCTATGAGGACGTCCGGGTCGCAGGTCGGGTCAACTGGAAGGGGCGTAACTGCGAGGGCGGCTATGACATCGAGGCCTCCCTCCCGGCCGGTGTCGGACGGCGGAAGGTCATCGTGCAGATCAAGCAGTTCGACACGCTGCCGGTCTACCAGCGCTCCATTGATGAGCTGCGCGGGACGTGCCTGCGCGCCGGGGCGGCCGAAGCGCTCCTGATCACGACCTCGACGTTCTCGCCGGTCGTCCTGCGGAGGGCGGTGGCTGTGGGCGTGCAAGTCGCTCCCGTGCGCCTTGTGGACGGGGCCGAACTGCTCGACCTGCTGATCCTGCACCGGGTCGGCGTTTGGGAAGAAGTCGGCGATGAAGAAACTGACCGAAATGAAGGAACGACCGACAAAGGCATTGCCGGTCAGCGGGGCCGCATCGGACTGGATAGCGACTTCTTCGAGGGCCTGTCCCGGACGTATGCCGGCAACGGTCGCCGCCCTATGCCGCAGCCCCTCCCCGGCACGAGGACGCCGCACCGGCTCCTGACGATCCAGGTGGACCTATTGGGCGTGAAACGACGCGGGCCGCACGCCGAGAAGGGAGGGCGGTGACCTGGCGGACGCACGCGCTGATCGGGATCGGGAGCGTCTGGCTCCTGGAGGCCGTGCCACAGGGCATCGGCTCCGGCGACGCCAACAACGTTGGCCTGCTGGCGGCGGTCGCGGCCTTCGGGGCGCTGCTGCCCGACCTGGATGCCCAGCAGTCCCGGATCAAGCACCTCTCGCCGGGCTGGGGCTTCGAGCCGTTCGTCCTGCCGTCCTTGCTTCTCCACCGCGCATTCGGGCACCGGGGATTGCTGCACTCCGGGGTGGGCCTGGCTCTGTTCGTGGGCCTGTTCGCCCTACCCCTGGCGTTCTGGTGGGGCTGGCAGCCGTCCGTGGCGCTGACGCTGGGCTACGCCAGTCACCTGGCCGCCGACGCCTGCACCCGGACCGGAATCCCGCTCCTATATCCTCGTCGCCGCCGCGTCTTCCTGCTTCCGGCCGGGCTGCGCGTGGTCACCGGTTCCCCCACGGAGGGCGCGCTGCTGCCCGTGCTGGCGCTCCCGGTGGTCCTTCTCTTACTGCTCAACCTACGCAGCGTCAGCGGGGTTTAAGGCGCAGGAAGAGCAAGCGAAGGGCGAGACGGGTTCTTGCTGATTTTCTTGACTCGTCCACGGGCGGCACGACAAAAGCCGCCCCCTCCGGCGAAGTCGAGCTTCACTGATGGACAGGAGGGCGGCCTTCCCCGGCTTCGCATCCGGGAGCAGGCCAGCCGGGCGCGAAGAGGCGCAAGTGCGCCCTCGCCGTGCGGCTGCCGTACCCACAGGCCGATACGCAGCACGACAGTACCGGCTGCCCGCCGGCCATGCAAGCCGGGTTACTCCCGCGCGCCTGGGCGAGCACTGAATGTCCCTACCTCTTAACTCATCCCCACTAATTCATTGCCATGCCAAACGCCGACAACTCGCCCGACCTGTCTTCCCCCGACGCGGCAGCGGAGAAGCCGTTCGTGATCCTGCTTCACCGGAGCGACCGCCTCCCTTCGGGATACTTCCGCCCCGAGGCCACGGTGACGATCAGCCACACCCTGCGTACCTCGGGCCTTCTGCTCGCGCTGCCGCCCGAAGAGGTCAAGAGCCTGCTGCTGATGCTGACCTTCGTTACCCCCAATGGCTGGTGCCAGCCCGCCGTCCAGCAGCTCGCCGGCGCCATGCGCGTCAGCGAGGCGAAGGCGCGGGCGCGCATGAAGCGCCTCCAGGACTTCCGGTGGCAAGACCGGGCGCTCGTGAACGAGATCAAGCGCGACAGTGGCATGGATAGCTTCGCGCTGTCCCCGGCGGTCGTCGGTCGTCAGGACGCCCCGGAACCAGCGGAGGCCACCCCGTCACTGCCGCCCAGCAGCCGCGACGTGATCATCGCACGCTCACGCGCCCTGTACGCGCGGCCCCGCGCCGAGGTGGAGCGGATGATCGCCGAGCAGATGGGCTGGAAGGAGGTTGGGGACAGCCCGGAAGCCCGGCTTCGCCGGAGACTGATGGGCGTGGCGGGTCTGCTGCGCGAGCAGATAGACCTTCTGATCGCGCAGTATCCCCAGGAGCGCATCGAGCGGCAACTCGCCTGGCTGCCCCACCGGAGGGCCAAGAGTCCGGCCCGGTTCCTGATGGCGGCCATCGAGAACGACTACGACCCGCCGCCGGTGATCCGCTTACAACAGGCCCAGGCGCAGACGGACGGGCAACCGGCGAACGCTTCCGGGGGCACGGGTCAATCGGAGATGCCGGAGCCAGGGACGGCAGAACTAGAAGCAACGCAATCAGAGATAGGGCTACCGGAAGGGCCGGAACCCGCAGCCGCCCACGACGAGGAGGGGGTTTAATATGAGAGTGACGCCACATCAGACAGGAGCGCAAAGCCAGACAGGAGCGCAAAGCCAGTCGCCGCCTGGCCTGACGCCGGAGGGCGGGACAACGCCGGTCCCCACGGCCCTGATCGACCGCGTGATGCCGGCGCTCCGAGACACGGAGCTGCGGGTGCTCCTGGTGGTCGTGCGCCAGACGCTGGGCTGGCAGGTGGGAAGGACCCTTACCTGCGGAAAGAAAGGGACTGGCTGACCCAGAGCCAGCTCATGCGGCGGACGGGCCGGGCGAGTGGGGCCATCGCCCATGCCGTTGACGCGCTGGTGCGGCGCGGCCTGATTGACGTTCTGGATGGGGATGACCGGCCGCTCCCTACCCCGGCCGAGCGGCGCCGTTGTCTGGGGCGGCTGTATTACCGGCTGCACAGGCCGGAAGGAGAAACCGTTGCTGGCAGGGCCAAACCGGTAGCGGTCAATCCAATAGCAGTCAATCCAATAGCAGTCAAATCAGCAGCGGCGAAAAGCGAACACGCAAAACCGCATACAACAAAAAACACCGTATACAAAAATAAGCAGCAAAGGAAACCGGAGGTGGATAAAGCTGTGGAAAAGCCGTTCGTGATGAAAAAGCCGTTCGTGATCAGAAGCAACGGCTGGGTCCGGGCGACGGACATCTTATCCCGGCCGTCGGTGAAAGACCAGTCAGCAGAAGCTAAGGGAAGAGAAGGCAGGGAGACGGAGAGTTGACTTCGGCGCGACATCGTCCCGCTGCTTGCGCCCAGGATCGCGTAGGAACCAGAAGCGCGTAGGAACCAGAAGCGCGTAGGAAAATGCCTGTTCCCTGGTGAATAGTGTGCCAGCGAACCTTTCAAGTCTTGGAGCTAAAGACTTGGAGTGACCCTGCTTTCTTGGAGCGGCCCTGCCTTGTCTCAGATCGAGCGCCTCTACTGGATTGACCGTCAGATACGCGATGGGCGTTATCCCAATGCGGACAGGGTCTGTCACGAGTTCGGCGTCTCCCGCCGCACCGCCTTTGATGACCGCCGCCACCTGACAGACCATCTGGGCGCACCCATCGCCAATGACCGACGGCGCGGCGGGTGGACCTACACCGACCTGACCTACATGCTCCCGTTCCTTGCCCTGACCGAGCGGGAAGCGGCCACCCTGCGCCGGTCCCTGCTGGCCGCCCGCGAGTATCTGGCCGCGCCGGACGCGGGGCCGGTCGGTGCCCTCGCCCAGCGCCTCCAGCCCTTCCTGCCACCCCTGGCGGGCGTGGTGGCGGAGAGCATGGGCGGCGCTATCCAGGCGGAGAGCGCCGTCAGCGCGTCCCCAGTCCTGCTAGACGACTGCCGCTTGGGGATTGATGAGCGGCGGCGTCTGCGCCTCCTCTACTACAGCGCTCACCGCGACGACGTGAATGATCGCATCGTGCAGCCGTACCACCTGCACCACTGGCGCGGCGAGCCGTACCTGATCGCCTGGTGCGAGTGGCGGCAGGCCTTCCGCGACTTCTTCCTGGGGCGCATCCGCGAGTGGACGCTTCTCCCGCCCGGAGACATCTTCGCGCGCGATGCCGCCTTCGACGTGGAGGCTTATCTCGCTCACGGCTTCGCGCTGCGCCACGGCGAGGCGCTGGAGACGGTTCGGGTGTGCTTCTCGCCCTACCAGGCGCGCTGGATGCGGGAGCGGCGCTACCACCCCAGCCAGCAGTGCGCGGAGGCGGCGGACGGCAGCCTGGAGATGACGCTGGCTCTGGCGGGGACGGCGGAGGTCAAGCGCTGGCTGCTGGGCTATGGGGCCGAAGTCGAGGTCCTGGAGCCGCCCTCGCTGCGGGCGGAGATGGCGGCGGAAGCGAAAAAACTCGGCGAAATTTATTCGATGTCCTGAGAGTGCAGCCATTCTGCACCATCGGCGGCCATACTGAAGACTGAGAACGGGAGAAAGTGATGCGACTGCGCGTGTGTTTGGACAATCCGGCGGGGACGCGGCTGCCGATCAATTACCAGGAATGGCTGACCGCCGCCGTCTACGGCCTGCTGGCGACCTCGGACGAGGGCTACGCCCGCTTCCTGCACGACGACGGCTACGCCGACGAGGACGGATGACGCTTCAAGCTGTTCACCTTCTCCTGGCTGCGCGGCGGGCGGCGCGTGGTGGAGGGGGATGCGGTCCGCTTCGCCCCCGGCCCGCTGGAATGGCTGCTGGCCTCGCCCGTGGACGACTTCCTCACCCACGTCGCCACGGGCCTGCTGTCGGCGGGAGCGCTGCGGGTCGGCACCGCCGTGCTGCCCATCACCCAGATCGAGACTCTGCCGGCCCCGGCCTTGTCGGAGACGACCGCCTTCACCTGCCTGTCGCCGATTGTTGCCGCCCTGCCCCAGCCCGGCGGCCGGACCCGCTACCTGCGCCCCGCCGATGGCGACGCCTTCTCCGAGGCCGTTGCCCGTAACCTCCGGCGCAAGCACCGCCTGCTCCACGGCAAGCCGCCCGCCGACGACCGCTTCGCCCTCACGTTTGACCCCGCCTACGTCGCCCGCACCGGGGGCGGCACGAAGCTGATCACCTTCAAGGGCATCCACCTCGTGGGCGCCTTCTGCCCCTTCACCGTTTCCGGTTCCGTGGACCTGATGCGAGTAGGCTATGAGACCGGCTTCGGCGAGAAGAACGCGGCGGGGTTTGGGATGGCAAGCTTGGAAAACACACTATGATGTACACCGTTCGTTTCAACGGGCCATTTGGATTTATCAAACCGTGGACTGCGGTGCGTGATCTTGTCACCCATAGTCAAACCTTCGTCACGCCATCCATTATTGAAGGGATGCGACAGAAGCTGGAGGTTGAAGCCATACTGCGGCATCGCTTGCAGCATCAAGGGTTGAGTATCCAGCAAGAGCGGACGCAGAGTGCGGGATGGAAGGTGGGGTCAAAGCAGATGAGTCGCTCCCTCGCCATCATCCAGCGCGGCGTGATGATTGAGCCAAAGTTAGTTCTTGCTTTTGCGACGCTGGAAGATGCCGAAAAGGCATCCCTGCAACATCTTTGCCTCTGTCGTAATGAGGACGTGTTACTGCCGGATGATAACATCGAAATGATAGCCGAAGAAGACTTCGATAGGATTCCAGGATTGAATTACGGTTTGAGCCGTCTGCCGAATCGTTTCTTGTTGGCTTCAACCGTTTTGCAGAAGCAGAGCCTATGTATGGGCATCTCGTTATTGTAGAGGGGGCAGGGTCGTGACGCTTTACGCAAAAAGTGATTGGACTACGTTGGAACAGCATACATCGCATGTTGTCAGCGCCGCGAAATCCCTCGCGCCCGCCTTGCTGCCGGGCATCACGGATAACGAACATCAAATTGCAGTTCATGCCGCCGTTTTGCACGACTTAGGCAAGGCGCATCCCTTCTTTCAGGCAAGCCTCCAGCCAGGCTTCGAGCGGCCCAAGTATGGCGTTCCGCACAGGCACGAAATCTCTTCACTACTTTTCCTGCCGCTTTTTCCGCAGGCGGAGTGGCCGCAGATTATTGACATGGTCGTCGCACATCATAAATCTCTACAAGTCTTCGGCGGCAAAAGCGGCAAGGGACTGCTAGACCTGGTTGAAGGCTACAACGAGGACCCGGTGTTTGACCGCCATGCAGAGGGCTGGGAAGAGTGGCACGTCAAAGTATTTGACTTCCTGCCTCACTTTGACGTCCCGCGGCGAGAGCTAACTCGTGAGCAGATTAGGGCGGCTTTTGACGAAGCGTTGCGGCACAGTGAGCAAAAGCGCTTTGGACGTAACCCGTGGCGCGGGCTACTAATGGCCGCCGATCATCTGGCGTCTGCCTTACAGGAGGAAACCGCGCCACGGCTCGACCGGCTGTTTCAGGCTCCTGACCTCCATGTTTTTGACACGCGGGCAGAACAAGCGGACGTTGCGCTGTATCCTCTCGCTAAGAAATCTGCTGACTCGCCAAAGCCACATACCCTGGTTGTTGCACCGACTGGCTCCGGTAAGACCGATTTTTTGTTGAGGCGCTGCAAGCAGGGCCGGGTGTTTTACATTCTGCCGTTTCAAGCCTCCATCAACGCCATGTTCCTGCGGCTGGACCGAATGCTGAACTACGCTGATGAAGCGCGGCTACCTGAAGCTCTGAGAACTGACATCCGCCGCGTCCATGCAGCGGCACAGATAGAGATCGACGGTGAGACTGAGGAGGAAACCGTACTTCAGCGGCATCCGGGAGCTGCGCTGAAAGTGATGACACCGCATCAGGTCGCGGCGCTGATCTTTGGGCTTGCCGGCCACGAAGCCGTCGCTCTGGACATTGCGAGGCAAAACGTTGTTCTGGACGAGGTTCATGTCTACAGCGAACAAACGCAAGCGATGGTACTGGAACTGGTCAAAACACTCGTGCGGCTGGGGTGCCGTGTACACATCGGCAGCGCGACCATTCCGGCCGCACTCGCGGAAGAATTGCTCGGTTGCTTGGGAGGTGGGGAAGCAGTCTACGAGGTGCGTCTGAACGAAGAAGAACTGAGCACCTATGACCGGCACATCCTACATCAGTTAGAGAATGAGGACGCAGCACGGGAGTATGTGCAAAAATGCGTTGCGGAAGGTAAGCGCATTCTGTTTATCTCCAACCGTGTTGCCACTGCACAAGAGCGGTTTCAATGGGTGCAGCAGACCTTTCCCGCTGTTCCCCGGCTGCTGGTGCATAGCCGCTTCCGGCGCGGCGATAGGGCAGAGATCGAAAAGCAGATCGAAGGGTTCGACCAGCGCGAAGGCCCTTGTATCGTGTGTTCTACGCAAGTCATTGAAGTCAGCCTAGACATTTCCTTTGATACGCTCGTCACAGACTGCGCCCCGTTAGACAGCCTGATCCAACGGTTTGGGCGTGTCAACCGCCGCCGTAAGTCCGCGTCCGAGCAGACATTATATCCTGTGGCGGTAATAGCTCCTCCCGTGACCGAACAGGGAGCGAAGCCTTACAGTCTTGCCACATTGCAGAACACTTGGGCAGCCTTACCTGATGGGCAGGTTCTTAAAGAAACGTCACTGCAAGGGCTGATTAACCAGGTGTATCCTGTCGTAGATGTCAAGCCGATTGACGTACACTTAATTGAAACCGAAGCGGGCTTCAGGATGCCCGAGCTTTGTAATCGGCCCAAAAGCATTTTAATGGAAGCATTAGAAATAGAATCGGCTTCTGTGGTCCGCACCAACGACCTCGAAACTTATGAGCGGACATGGGGTAAAGAGCGCCAGGAACTCGAGATCCCTGTGTCTGTGATGGCACTGCGTCCCAAGTTCAACATGTGGGCGCAGAGCGAAAAGGGCATCCGCCCTTTTATTTGTCCTGACGAGTGTTATGACAAGGTTTTAGGGCTGCTGCTCGGTGAAGAATGGGAGCCGAAATGTATCATTCTGTGATTGGCAGGCGGCTGGTGGGGTGCGTCAACCGGCGGGACGGGACCGCGTTTACAGTACGCGAATTCTTCGACAAGGTATACGTTCCCCTGTTCTTCGGCAGCGCCCGGATGTTGCAGTATGTCAACAATTCTCCTTTTGCACAGACATTCACTGCACAAAAGAAAAAGTTCACAACAGAACTTATGGAAGAGTGTCTTCGAAAAGTCCATAGCAAAGTTCAAGAACAGGAACCGGACGCGAGTTTCTTTTTAGGCGGGCCTGCGACGGGAAACACAGAGTCTACTTCCGGGCAGGTTACCTCCATGAGCGTCCCAGTTTCGAATGAAGATGTTTACGCTTCATGGATTGGTGCGGCCTTGGGCATTACTGTGGGAGGGGGTGAGACAATCTTAATTGATGCTGACGATGTGCTGATGACAGCTTACGATGGCTGGGCGGAATATCGGAGGTTTCTGGATCAAACACCAACGATGGAACCGTTCAAGATTAATGCATGGAACGGCCAATGGGTCACTAATCGTCTTTCAGGAAATCCTTTTTTCGATCTTAAATCGAACAAAGATGGCACTGCACCAGAACCCGAGGGTTGGGCGCAGTTAGTGTTCGCATTAAGCCACCACTATAGCACGATGCCAAACCGTCGGGTTTTAGCCTACGTCTACAAGTTCGGGAAAATCAACGAGACTCTTGGCTTTGTCCAGATGAACCTGCCGGAAGTAAAACGACTGGTTCAGCTTTATCAGCAGATTTTTACTGTGCCACAAGGAATGCAGCCTAAAGACTTCGAGAACCTTTACACAACCGCCGAAGCTTTCCGCTTTGCCTGTGGTCGCACGGAGATAGGCTTGCGGGCACTCAAGCCGCAAGACGTTTTCAAGGCGGAGAGAGGAGTCCCGACATCACCCAAGGGCACCGATGCCGAAAAGCAAATCGCTTTTGACACATACCAAACCTGGATCATCGCCATGCTAAACAACAAAGAACTGATGCCCCTGGCCGGAGAACTGGCAAGTGCGCTTAACAGCTTCCGCCAGCAAGATACTCGAATGAAGAGCGTCAACGCCCAACAGGTCGAGGAACTGCTCGGCAAAAAGAACCGGCGCGACTTCATTGATGAGCTTGCCAAACTGCTGGAGAAGGACAGCAGCAACTGTGAGCTTTATGAGCGCGTCGTCTACGAACTCATGTCGCTGTCGCCCGACAATGTTCCTCTCTTCCTAACCCTGCTCCGCTTCCAATATGCCGCCGCGAAGGCCAAGTCATAAGGAGAACACACCATGCCCCTGCAAACCTCGTATCTCTACCTCCGTGGTCTACGGCAGGTAGACCACACCGTTTTCTGCGTCGCTGACGGCCAGAAAACATACCGCGACCCGCTTACTGGACGCGATATGCCATATTCCAGTGGTCAACAGGTCAAGCGTTCGATCCTCGATGAGATGACTGCCGTATTGGAAGAGACGAGAGCGCCTATCACGTTCAACTTCACGCTGTCGAAAAAGTCTGGGAAGACAGAGTTTGGGCAAGGTGAACCCTGGTCGCCCTGTGATCCGGCGTTTGCGGATCAACTCATCGGCGGCTGGATGCGTGCCGGGAAAGAAGGCGCTCCCGTTAAGCGCCGAAGTCCACTTTCCATTTCGGCCATGCGTCCTCTGCATCCCACACTTTCCGGGTTGGGGAAAGAGTCCATCACGTTTGATCGCAGCGATCACCCGGAGCAGCACAAAATTCGCGTAATAGATGATCAGGGCAAGGAAGTGTCACAGGAAGAATTTCTTGATGCTTTACAAACTGCCAACCGCAACGCACCGATGCGGTTGTGGATTCCCAGCGACAAAGTTGGCTCACGAGCCAGCGGCCTGTTCATCTACGACGTCGCGATTGACCTGCGGACACTGTTCAGTGTGTCACTGAACATTTCCGAGCCGGAATTAGCAGCAGACACCATGACCAGGCTGAAAGACGAAGGCTGGCAGGTAAGCAAGGATGGAACACGCCTGATCTGCCCGAAGGAGCGGAGGGAGCAAATCATTCCCGCGCTGGCGCATAGCCTGATCCACTGGCGCATCACCAGCAACCAGTCCCGCACATACAGCCCGCAGAACACGCTGGCGTTCGCGATCAGCCGCAACGCTAACCGCCTGGGGGCAGCCATCCGTGCCGAACTGACCGAAGAAAGCGAGTACAAACGCGCCGAGCCGGTATTGGACGCACTAGACGGGGTGAGCGTCTACACAGCGTTGACGGCAAAGGGCTATATACGCGAGGTCGTTGCCAGCACAGATGCTTTGGAACAGGCCGAAGCGGATTTGGCCGCGCAGCTTCTTGAGTTCAACTACGATGTCTGAGGACATAGACACAGCATCACAGGCGGGACTCAAAGCCCTCCGCATCGGCGGGACGGAGGTCCACTACTACGTCCTCTGCCCGCGCAAGCTCTGGTTGTTTTCGCACGGTATGGAGCAGGAGCATGTCACCGGCGGCGTCGGGGCCGAGAACGTCGCCCTGGGGCAGATCGTCCACAGCGAGAGCTACGCCGACAAGAGCCGCAAGGATGTCCTCATTGACGGCCTCCTGCGCCTGGACTTCACCGACGCCGGGGCCGTCCACGAGGTCAAGAAGAGCCAGGGCGGCCAGCGCGCCACCCTCTTCCAGCTCCTCTATTACCTTTACTACCTCAAGCGCGAGAAGGGCATCGAGACGACGGGCGTCATTGACTACCCCAAGCAGCGGCGGCGCGAGGAGGTCGTGCTGACGGCGGACCTGGAGGCCGAGGTGGAGCGGGTGATCGCCGGGGTCCAGGCGACGCGGGCGCTTCCCACCCCGCCGGTCGTGCCCGCCCCGATGGCGGTCTGCAAGAAGTGCTCGTACCAGGACCTCTGCTGGGGATGAATCTGCTGGGGGTGACTGCTTGAAAAACTACTATGTGCTCTCCAATGGCCGCGTCAAGCGCGAGGCCAACACGCTCTACATCGAAAACGAAGCCGGCCAGAAGAAGCCCGTCCCCATCGAAGACGTGGAAAGCCTCTACCTGTACGGCGAGGTGGACCTCAACACCAAGCTGCTCGTCTTCCTGTCCCAGAAGAAGATCCCCCTGCATGTCTTCAACTACTACGGCTTCTACGCCGGCTCCTACTACCCCCGCGAGTACCTGCACTCTGGCTACTTGCTCGTCCACCAGGTCAGCTACTACGGCGACGCGGACTGCCGCCTGCACCTGGCCCGCGAGCTGGTGCGCGGGGCCGCCCATTCGCTCCTGCGTAACATCGCCTACTACGAGAAGCGCAAGGGCGGCGCGGTGGACGAGCGCGAGCCGCCCGGCGAGGTCGGGGCAGAAGACGCCCCCCTAAACAGTGAGAACGGGGCAAACAGCGCCATCCCCACCGACCCCGATGCCGAAGCGGCCGTGGACGCCGCCGCCTCCGCGCCCGCCTTGCCGGAAGCAGACCCCTCTCCCGAGGAGGAGACGCCGGAGGAAGCCGATCCCCTCGTCGGTGCCGTCACCTGGGATGAGGCGGCCAGCCCCCTCGGCACCCTGCGCGACGTCATCGGCGGCCTCTCCGACCTGATCCCCGCCCAGGCCGATGTCAACGCCCTGCGCGGTATCGAGGGCAAGATGCGCGAGCGCTACTACCAGGCCTGGCGCCACATCCTCAGCGAAGGCTGGACCTTCGAGCGCCGCGTCCGCCGCCCGCCCGACAACGAGGTCAACGCCCTGATCTCCTTCGGCAACTCCCACCTCTACACCGTCTGCCTGGGCGAAATCTACCGGACGCAGCTGACGCCGACCATCTCCTACCTGCACGAGCCGGGTGCGCGCCGCTTCTCGCTGGCCCTGGACCTCTCCGAGATCTTCAAGCCCCTCATCGTGGATCGCGCTATCTTCCGGCTCATCAACACCGGCCAGCTCAAGGACACCCACTTCGACCGCAGCCTCGACGGCTGCTTTCTGACCGACGCCGGCAAGAAGCTGTTTCTGGCCGCCCTGGAGGAGCGCCTGGCGACGACCATCAAGCACCGCCGCCTGGGCCGCTCGGTCTCGTACCGCCACCTGATCCGCCTGGAATGCTACAAGCTGATCCGCCACCTCACCGGCGTCGAGACCTACCGCGCCTTCCGCGCCTGGTGGTGACCCCGCCGAGTAACACCGTTCAGGAGAACTCCCTCATGTACGTCATCGTCGTCTACGACGTGGGCGAGGAGCGCGTCGGCAAGGTCTGCAAGTTCCTGCGCCGCTACCTCCCGCGCGTCCAGAACTCGGTCTTCGAGGGCGACCTACCCGAGTCCAAGCTGGAAGCCCTAAAAGTCGGCCTGAACAAGCTCCTCGTGGAGAACCGCGACTCGGTCCTTCTCTGGGTGCTGCGCGACGCTAAGTGGGTGGACCGCCAGACCCTGGGCATGGAGAAGCTGCCGGTGAGCAACTTCCTCTGAGCAGGCTCTTCTAACCCATAGCGGTTCAACGCCCCCTCTTCGAGTCGTCGGCCTCCGGTAAGCGGCTCTCACAGAGGAGGCCGACGACTCTTTTGACCAGAATGTCAGCCTGAAACCCCATTTTTGTGACACAATAGCTACGTCAGCGTCTTGATCAGCGCAAGGATAGTAAGGCAAGGGCCAGCCACTACTAAATGTGGACTTCTAATAGAACCAGGCTGGAATTGAAACAATTGAAAGGGCTTGACGCGCAGGCGACGGCGACAGCCGCCTTCTAATAGAACCAGGCTGGAATTGAAACCCGGGATCGGCAATAGTGGGCGCGGCTGGAAACGTCCTTCTAATAGAACCAGGCTGGAATTGAAACCAAGCGGGCATGGCCCCGGCGAAAAGTTCATACTTGCTTCTAATAGAACCAGGCTGGAATTGAAACGAACGGCTGTGACAGCGACAGGGCTGACTTCGCAGACCGCTTCTAATAGAACCAGGCTGGAATTGAAACAGGAACGTAATCGGGCTTCCTGATAGATCCACGACTTCTAATAGAACCAGGCTGGAATTGAAACCAGGTTCGCAAGGAACTGGAATACATTAAGAAGGCTTCTAATAGAACCAGGCTGGAATTGAAACGTGTCATGTTGACGATGTACCGCTCCAGCCGTGTGAGCTTCTAATAGAACCAGGCTGGAATTGAAACACGACCTGATACTTTGGGATCGGGCAAGCCCAAACACTTCTAATAGAACCAGGCTGGAATTGAAACTCGTGTACCTTCCAGCGGCGGCGATTGTCGGCGCGCCTTCTAATAGAACCAGGCTGGAATTGAAACAAGCGTCTTCGATATCACCAGAATGGCGTACAGACTTCTAATAGAACCAGGCTGGAATTGAAACCTGCACAAAAGTTACCAAAAACAAGCGTGTCAAGTCGGCTTCTAATAGAACCAGGCTGGAATTGAAACGGCGTCGTCAGTGTCGGCGCGTACAGCGCAGTCCTTCTTCTAATAGAACCAGGCTGGAATTGAAACTAGCCGGTCGCATAGCCGGCGTTCGCATAGCCGGCGTTCGCCTTCTAATAGAACCAGGCTGGAATTGAAACCCGCGTCTTTCAAATCCTGAGCCTTTGTGGAGATGCCGTGCTTCTAATAGAACCAGGCTGGAATTGAAACTGGTTCCGGCAACGTATCAGGTGCTGGGCACAGGGGGCTTCTAATAGAACCAGGCTGGAATTGAAACCTGGCCCACAAGTGCTTGTTGTAGTGTCGTCCACAACTTCTAATAGAACCAGGCTGGAATTGAAACATTGCTTATCGTCGCCGAACGCGAGCACCACCGCCCCCTTCTAATAGAACCAGGCTGGAATTGAAACATAATGCCTAACGACTTTACAACGCATGGCCTGTTGCTTCTAATAGAACCAGGCTGGAATTGAAACCCATAACAACTGCCGGATTGTCCCTCTGTATCATATGACTTCTAATAGAACCAGGCTGGAATTGAAACTTAAGCCCAGTCCCATATGGGGCGGAAGCTACTGTCTTCTAATAGAACCAGGCTGGAATTGAAACGATTGTCCCTCTGTATCATATGACGCCTGTGGCTGGAAACTTCTAATAGAACCAGGCTGGAATTGAAACTACTCCTTACCTGCGAACACGACTACGACGAGTCCCTCCTTCTAATAGAACCAGGCTGGAATTGAAACCAGCCACATGGCCGTCGTGTTCGGGGCCTGTCTGCTCCGCTTCTAATAGAACCGAACTGGAATTGAAACGATGACATGGAGATCAGCCTGCTGGAAGCGCTGCGGGCCTTCTAATGGAATCAAGCTGGAATTGAAACAGGGCGTTGTTGTTCGCGTCGAAGTCCAGGGCGATGCCCTTTTAATAGAACCAGGCTGGACTCGAGACGATCTCGGGTCGTGAAGAGGATGCAGGAATCGTCACGAGCCTGAATAGGCCGTGCCTATATGTCCTACTGGTCTTCTAGGGCGATACCGCGCCCGCGTCGCCACTTCTTCGTGGCCGGCCTCGGGGTTTGATCCCATCCACCTGCGTGCGCCCCTGATACTCGGCCAGCGCTTCTTGGGGGATCAGTTTGCGCCCAAACTTCCTCACGAAAGCTAAACGCCCTTCCAATGTGGCGTTACGGATGGCGCTCTCCGAGACGCCGATTCTCTTAGCCGCTTCGCGGACGGTCAGCAGGTCTTCTGTATCCATGGTATTGTCCAGTGCTCATAGTACCCGGAGAAGGTCGCGCGGTCAACACGTTCTGCAATTAAGGTGTTGACAATAACATCTTAATGTTGTATAATGGGTATATCTGGATCACCGGTCCAGACTTCTAAGCCTGACTATTAGCGGAGGAAGCCATGTCCGAAACCATGACAAAAACACCACGGGCGGTCATCTACACTCGCGTCAGCACCGGGGAGCAGGCCGAGCACGGCACCAGCCTGGCGGAGCAACTGGCGGCCTGCGAGAAGAAGGCCCGTGAGATCGGCGCCGGCATCGCCGCCGTCTACCAGGACCCCGGCGTCAGCGGCAGCCTGTACCTCGCACGGCCGGGCATCCAGGCCGCGCTCCGCGACATCGAGGAGGGCAGGGCGGACACCCTGGTCATCGCCAACCTGAGCCGGTTCAGCCGGGACCGGGAGCACCAGTCGGCGATCAAGAAGCGGGCGGAGGCCGCCGGCGGGCGGCTCGTGTTCTGCGACATGACGTTTGAGGAGACGCCCGAGGGCGACCTCGCCTTTGGCATCATGGGCACGTTCGCCGACTACGAGCGCCAGGTGATCCGCACACGCACCATGCGGGGCCGTCGCCGCCGCGCCGAACAGGACGGCGTGCAGCCCGCCCGCGCCCGTTCGCCCTTCGGCTACCGGGTCGTCACCAATGCCGACGTGCTGCGGGGCCTGTACGAGCCGCAGACGCTGGGGACGTACCAGGTCGTCGAGCCGCAGGCCTCCTGGGTCCGGACGATCTTCACGCAGTACGCGGCGGGCGCCTCCCTGCGCCAGCTCTGCCGCGCGCTGCACGAAGGCAACGTCCCCACACCGCGCGGCGGGCGCTGCTGGAACCCGAGTACCGTCCGGGCCATGCTGGAAAACCCCGCCTACAAGGGCACGCCCGCCTTCGGGCGCACGCAGCGCAAAACGGACGAGACGCGGCTCCAGCGCGGGATGCACCGCCCCGACTACCACGCGCCGCTCCCCGAAGACAGGTGGCACTACCTCACCGCTCCCGCCCTGGTGACGGGGGCCGTTTGGCAGACCTGCCAGGACCGGCTCCGGGAGAACCAGACAACGCTGGGCGGCAACCCGGAACGCCGATACCTTCTCAGCGGTCTGCTGCGCTGCCCCCGGTGTCATCGCGGCATCTTCGGCCATCGGCAGGAGCAGCGTACCTATTACCAGTGTCGGGACAATTCACCGGCCAAGAACGTCGCAGGCGCGGTCTGCAACCCCCAGCGTTACCCCGCGCGGGAGGCTGAAGAAACAATCCTGCGGATACTGCGCCAGGCGGCCCGCGAACCTCAGCGGTTCCCGCAGGCGCTCCGCGCTTACGAGATGGCGGGGCGTCAGGAAGACGCCAGTAAGGAATTGGAGGGGATCAAGGGCCAGCTTTTACGGCTGGAGGCCAAGGAGAAGGCCGTGGTGCAGGCGCAGATCGCGGGGGTGCAGGCGGGTGCCCGCCAGGAGGCATACGCGGCCGTATTCCAGGAGATCACTGCCCAGCGAGAGGCTTTGCAGGAGCGCCTGGCCTTTCTAGAAGCGCAGCGCCCCGAGGCACGACACGCCTTGGGGGAGAGCGAGGCCCAGCGGGTGGCCGCCGTCCTGGCGGACGTGGACGAGGCCCTGGCAAGCCCGGAACTGACCCGGCCGAACGCCACGGCCTGCTCCGCCGGATCGTGGAGGATATTTACCCGGAGGGGGATGGCTACCGCGTCCGACTGCGCCCCGGCGAAGATAGTGGACAAGACATCTCCATGTTCCCCGCCCGGCCCGACGACTCGGGGTTGCGCCAGGACCGGATCATGCGCTGGCGCGACCGGCTGCCGCCCGCCGCCTCGTGGGCGCCGGGCGATCCCCGGCACTGGGAGAGGGAGCATGGCAGTACGGCGGAATTGACGCCCCTCGGCCGTAAACTCCTCGGCCTAGACCTCTGGGAAGACGCGGACAGCGCATGAGGCACGGAGACGGGCGCCGCAGGGCTAGGCCGCCACTGCGGTCTGCGACGAGAGGCGGGTCAGGATGTCGCGGACGACGGCGTCTGCGCCGATGCCCTCGGCCTCGCCCTCGAAGTTGAGGATCAGCCGGTGGCGCAGGGCGGCGGGGGCGACTGAGATGAGGTCGTCGTAGGCGACGTTGTAGCGACCGTCCAGCAGGGCGCGAATCTTGGCGGCCAGAACGAGGGCCTGCGCGCCGCGCGGGGACGCGCCGAAGCGGACGAACTGGTTGACCATCGGCGTCGCCACTTCGGAGCGCGGGTGGGTCGCCAGTACCACGCGCACGGCGAAGTCGCGGACGTGCGAGGCGATGGGCACCTCGCGGGCGACCTGGCGCATCGCCATGATCTGCGGGCCGTCCAGCACTTTGTCTATTTGCGGGGTTTCGGCCCCCGTCGTCCGCTCCACGATGGCCGACAGCTCGCCCAGGGTGGGGGACGGCACGATCAGCTTAAAGAGGAATCGGTCGAGCTGCGCTTCGGGCAGCGGGTACGTCCCCTCCATCTCGATGGGGTTCTGCGTCGCCAGCACGAAGAATGGCTCCTGCAACTGGTACATCTTGCCCGAAACCGTGACGGAATGCTCCTGCATGGCTTCCAGCATCGCCGACTGCGTTTTGGGGGTCGCCCGGTTGATCTCGTCGGCCAGGACGATGTTGGCGAACACGGGGCCGGGCTGGAACTGGAAGATCTTGCGCCCCGTGGCGTCTTCCATCAGGATGTTGGTGCCGGTGATGTCGGCGGGCATCAGGTCGGGCGTGAACTGCACGCGGTTGAAATTGAGGTCTAGGACGCGCGAAAGCGTGCGGACCAGCAGCGTCTTCCCCAAACCGGGCACACCTTCCAGGAGCGCGTGGCCGCCGGACAGCAGGCAGATCAGCACGCCGTCCACGATGTCCGTGTTGCCGACGATCACTTTGCCGCATTCGGCCTTGACGCGGGCGAAGTCGGTCTTAAACTGCGCGATGGTCGCTTCGTTGATTTCCATGGGTGTCCTTATGGCCCCGGCGTGAGCCGCCGGTGAAGCCTGACTCTAAGTTCGCCGCCGCCGCCTGATTTCCTTCTCCCGCTTGGTTTTCAGGAGGAACAAACGTCCCCCGCGTAGAAAGCACCCATGACAAATACGGCAAGGCGGCAAGCCCTTCTCGAAGTTTGGGAAAGGAACAGGATGATGCGGAATTTACTGGTGACGGCAGCGCTGGTTTCGGCGGCGGGCGCTTTCCTCCCCGTGGCGCGGGCTGTCGCGCCTGCCGAGGTGCAGCGCGCGCTGCAAGCCGACTACAACGACCGGGACGGCGCGGTGGCGCGCAAGGACATTGAGGGGACTTTGGCGCACTACGCACCGGACTTCACGGCGGTGAGCACGGCGGGGAAGACGCACGACCTGAAGGAAGAGCGGGCGGACTTCCTCAAGACCTTCCGCCTGCCCGCCAAGTCGGGCGTCACCAAGTCCCTCATCCAGAAGGTGACGCTGGGCAAGGCCGGGACGGAGGCCGTCGTGGCCGTCCACCGGCAAGGCACCCTGCTGTTCGTCAACCCGCAGACGCATTTCAACGACGTTCTGGTGCTGGACGGCGTGTATCAGGACACCTGGGCCAAGCGGTCCGGGGCCTGGCTGCTGACGCGCGAGCAGGTGTCCTCGCTGAAGGCGACGATGAACGGCAAGCCGCTGTAGGCAGAATAAGACCCGGCACTGAAAGTGCCGGGGCTAAAGGCTTACTTGAGGGGCGCGAGCATCGGCCAACAGAGCGTCAGCAGCAGGAGCGGCGTCCAGATCCAGAGGCCGCACCCAAAGCCGCGCGCGAGCGCTGGGAGGTGTGGGCGCACCTGGAAGTAAAGTGCGACTTGGCCGACTACGCAGACGAAGGTGACGGTCAGGACAGGGAGGAAATATGACATCTGCCCCATTCGGCGGTACACCTCGATTTCGCCTTTTCCGGCATACAGGATTGCAGGAATTATAAGAACCTGTGTAAAAAGTCCCGAATGGACCCCCTAGCCCCCAATTTTGGGGGGACCAGAGAGGACCGCTGACCCGTTGCTCCTATTCCGGCTCCCCCAGAATTGGGGGCGGGGGGGCGATCTGACGCCTTTTTACACAGGTTCTAATAGAGCTATCAAATCAAAGTTGCACAGTCGTTTTGCGGATTCGAGAACCAGCCTTCGGCATGAACGGGATTGGGTTACCTGGTAGTCACCAGACCCTGCAAAGTTAAAATGATATCTCTATAAGGAGAACACCATGTCGGCAACACTCTTGGACAAGCCCAGTCCCGAAACAGCAAGCTCCGAAGCGGCAAGCTCCGAAGCGGCAGAAGCCGAGCGGCAGGTCGTCGCGCTGCACTTGGGGGACGAGATCTACGGCGTGGACATCGCCTGCATCCACACCGTCCTGACGCCCCAGCCGATCACGCCCATCCCGAACGTCGCCGCCGACGTCAAGGGCGTGATGAACCTGCGCGGACGCATCCTGCCGGTTCTGGACCTGCGGACGCGCTTCGGGCTGGCCCCGCTGCCCGCCGACAAGCAGAAGTCCGCGCGGATCGTGATCGTGGAGTCGGCGGGCCGGACGGCGGGGCTGGTCGTGGATTCCGTTTCGGAAGTCCTGCGGCTGCCGGCGGGGGCCGTCGAGCCGCCCTCCGCCCTGCTCGGGGGGGACGAAGGCCGCTGCCTGACGGGCATCGGCCGCGTCCCCGGCGGCCGGCGCAAGGGCGACGGCAAAGAGGATGCGGAGCGCCTGCTGCTGCTGCTGGACATTTCCCAGATGCTGACGGCGCTGGACCCGGCCACGCCGGGCCAGCCGGCCGCCGCGTAACAGAAAGCCGCAGACTCACAGAAAGCCGCAGACCATGACCCCCTCACCCATTCGCGTCCTCGTGGTGGACGACTCGGCGTTCATGCGCAAGATGGTCACCGAGATTCTGGCGCGCGACCCCGGCCTGTGCGTCGTGGGTCAGGCCCGTGACGGGGCGGACGCGCTCCTCAAGCTGGACGCCCTGCACCCGGACGTCATCACGCTGGACGTCGAGATGCCGGTCCTGGATGGTTTCGGCGCGCTGACGGAGATCATGCGCCGCCGCCCGACGCCGGTCCTGATGCTGTCGTCGCTGACCCAGGCGGGCGCGGACGCCACCCTGCGCTGCCTGGAGATGGGCGCGGTGGATTTCGTCGGCAAGCCTTCAGGGGCGATCTCGCTGGACATTGAAAAAATCGCCGCCGAGATAATCGCCAAAGTCAAGGCGGCGGCGGGGGCAAACCCCTCCCGGCTCGCTTTGGCTCGCCACCCTCCCCTGTGAGGGGAGGGCTAGGAGGAGAGGCCAAAGCCCGCGTGTTTTCTGGAAGCCCTCCCCTCACAGGGGAGGGTGGCGAGCCAAAGCGAGCCGGGAGGGGTTCTTCAGACGGGAAGGGTCCCACGCCCGCCGTCCTCGTCATCGGCGCGTCCACCGGCGGCCCGCGCGCGCTGCAAGCGCTGGTGCCCGCCCTGCCCGCCGACTTGGGCGTTCCTATCGTCATCGTCCAGCATATGCCGCCGGGCTTCACGGCCTCGCTCGCGCGCCGCCTGGAACAGACGTCGCCGTTTACCGCCTGCGAAGCCGCCGACGGGGACCGGCTCCAGCCCGGCCGGATTCTAGTCGCGCCCGGGGGCCGTCATTTGCAGTTCGCGGCGGGGGGCGTGGCGCGGCTGACCGACGACCCGCCCGTCCACGGCGTCCGGCCTGCCGTGGACGTGACGCTGGCCTCGCTCGCCGCGCTGTACGGCCCGCGCCTGGTCGCGATCCTGCTGACCGGCATGGGCCGCGACGGCGCGCGCGGCCTGAAGCTGGTTTCGGACCGGGGCGGACAGACGCTGGCCGAAGACGAGACGACCTGCGTCGTTTACGGGATGCCCAAAGCCGCCGTGGAGCTTGGCGCTGTCGGCAGCCTGCTGCCGCTGCCCGCCCTCGCCCCGGCCATCGCGCGGGCCTGCGGCGTACATTCTTGAATTTTGAAAGCGACACACGATGACCAATTCGGACATGTCCCAATATTTGGACGTCTTTCTGGACGAGGGCCGCGAACAGCTCGCCCTGCTGGAAGCGAACTTTCTGGAGATGGAGCGGGGCAACCACGCCCCGGAGATGCTGCAAACGCTGTTCCGCGCGGCCCACACGCTCAAAGGCTCCAGCCGGGCGATGGGCTTCCTCGCCATCGGCGACCTGACGCACGAGATGGAGAACATCCTGGATGCCCTGCGCCTGGATCAACTCCAAGTCACCACGCCGATCGTCAACGCCCTGCTGGACTGCCTGGACGCTCTGGCTGCCCTGGTAGACTCGGTCGCCCAGGCCGGAACGGATGAGGGCGCAACGGACAAAAACATCCCTGCCCTCGTCGCCCGGCTGAACGCCTTGCGGATGGCCCCCCCCGTCCCCCATCCTGGGGGAGCCGGAACAAGACCGGAGAAAGATGCCGCTGAGGCGGAAAGCCCTCTTCCGACTCCCCCAGGGTTGGGGGCGGGGGGGCCGCTCCCCCTGGCCGAACATGAGCAGGCAAGCGCGGACGCCGCGCGGGAGGCCGGCCTGACCGTGTATCAGATCACCGTCACGCTCTCCCCCGACTGCCTGATGAAGTCCGTCCGCGTTTGGATGGTTCTGAGCGCCCTGGAGCCGCTGGGCGCCGTCCTCGCCTCCGACCCCGGCGAGGACGCGCTGGAAGCCGAAGACTTCGAGGCATCGTTCCGGCTGCTGCTGGCCTCCGAAAACGCGCCCGCCGAGATAGAGGCCGCCCTGCGCGCGATCTCGGAGTTGGAAGCCGTGACGGTGCAGCCCTGGGAAGCGCCGGACGCGCTCCCCGTCGCCGAGGCTCTCCCATTACCGCCTAGCCGACCCACACCTGATCTGTCCGCGCCGGAGCCGACAGCCCCCGCCGCCGTGGACAAGCCGGCCGCCGCCCACGCGCAGACGGCCCAATCGCAGACGATCCGGGTCGAGGTATCGCGGCTGGACAGCCTGCTCAACCTGGTGGGCGAGCTGGTCATCGAGCGCGCCCAGATCCACCGGACGAGCGCGGACTTGCACCGGCGCTACCCGCGCGACGAGGAAGCCGCGCAGCTCCTCGAAACAACGCACCGGATCGCGCGGGTCACGGCGGAGCTTCAGGACCAGATCATGAAGGCGCGGATGCTGCCCATTGACGGCGTCTTCCAGCGGATGCCGCGCATGGTGCGGGACCTGGCCCAGAAGACCGGCAAGGAAGTCCGGTTCGAGATGAGCGGCGGCGAGACCGAGCTGGACCGGACCGTGCTGGAGGTCCTGAGCGACCCGCTGATCCACCTGCTACGCAATTCGGTGGACCACGGCATCGAGCCGCCGGACGCGCGCGCCGCCGTGGGCAAGCCTGCGGAGGGAAGGGTGACGCTGGCCGCGCGGCACGAGGAAAACCACATCGTCATCGAGATTACGGACGACGGGCGCGGCATGGACCCCGCCCGGCTGAAGGAATCCGCCATCCGCAAAGGTCTTTTGACGGAAGCGGCGGCGGGCGCGATGGGCGACCGGGACGCGCTGGGGCTGATCTTCGCCTCGGGCTTCTCCACCGCCGCCGCCCTCACGGATGTTTCGGGCCGGGGCGTCGGCATGGACATCGTCAAGTCCAATCTGGAAAAGGTCGGCGGGCGCATCCTGATAGACAGCGCCGTCGGGCGGGGCAGCCGGTTCACCATCCACCTGCCGCTGACGCTCGCCATCGTCCGCGCCGTGCTGGTCGAGGCGGGCGGCGGCACTTACGTCCTGCCGCTGGGCGGCGTCGTCGAGATGCTGCGCCTGGGAACCGACGAAGGCGAGACCGCGCGGCGGACGCTGGGCGGCCAGGCGGTCATCAACCTGCGCGGGCGCACCATCCCCCTCGCCAACCTGTCCGACCTGCTCTGCGGCAGTCCCGACGCGAGCCGGCCCGCCCGGATCGCGGACGAGGCGTATGTCGTCGTGGCCGGCGCGGGCGACCGGCAGGTCGGCCTGTGCGTGGAGGCGCTGGTCGGCGAGCAGGAGGTCGTGATCAAGTCGCTGGGGACGCTGCTGGGGGACATCCCCGGCCTGTCCGGGGCGACGATCCTCGGCGATGGGCGCGTCGCCCTCATCGTAGACATCGCCAAAGCCGTAGCACGAGTGACCACCAGACAGGTGAGCGCCGGACGGCTGGAAACGGAGCGTCACCTTGTCTCTGCCTGACCCTTTCGGCGAAGCCGACTTCGCCGGCTTCCAGCAGCGCATCGCGGCGCGAACGGGCCTCCGTCTGAGCGAGTACAAATCCGACCAGATGTGCCGCCGGCTCGCCGCGCTGGCCGCCAAAAGCGGCTGCGCCTCGTTTGCGGCCTACGCCGCCCTCGTGGAGCGCGACCCGGCGCGTCTGGCCGAGTTCCGCGACCGCATGACGATCAACGTCACCGAGCTGCTGCGCAATCCCGACCGCTTCGAGGAGCTGAGGACGAACGTCCTGCCCGGCCTCCTCGCCCAGCGCAAGGCAGCGCCCCTCTCCGTCTGGAGCGCCGGCTGCTCCTATGGGGCCGAAGCCTATACCCTCGCGATGCTGCTACACGAGGCCGGCCCCGCCGTGCCGCACCGGATCAAGGGAACCGACATTGATCTCGCCATCCTCGCCAAAGCGGATCGCCCCTCCTTCAGCGCGGCGGACATGGTCAACATCTCCCCCGCCCGCCGGCAGGCGCATTTCCACGAGGCCCGCGATGCCTTCCAGCCGAAGGCGCACCTGCGTACCCGCGTGCTGTTCGGCTCGCATGACCTCCTCGCCGGCCCTTATCCCAGGGCCGAGTACGACCTGATTCTCTGCCGCAACGTCGTGATCTACTTCAATGACGACGCCAAGGAGCGCATCTACCGGGGCTTTCATGCCGCCCTGCGCCCCGGCGGCGTCCTCTTCGTCGGCGGCACCGAGCGCCTGTCTGACCACAAGACCATTGGCTTCGAGCTGCTCCGCCCCTTCTTCTACCGCAAGCCGCCCGCCTGACGAAAACGCCCCGCCGGCCCTTGTTGATAGGGTAACAGGGAGCGGCGGGGCGTTTCCCAGTCAGTTGCGCTTGGTCTTTTCCGTGTCGAAATCCAGGTCAAGCTGCTTGAACTTGGCCTGCGGCGCGTCCGGCGCCTTGTGAAACAGCGCAATCGCCAGCGACACGACCGCGCCAAGCGCGAAGATGCCGATGGTCAATACTCCCGCGAGAGGCATGATAATCTACTCCTTATTCTTTGACACTGCCCTTGTCGTGCGCCGTTTTTGTCTCTTCAGACAGCAGAAGCGCACAGGCACAGAGGATGACCGCCAGACCAAACGCTGCCAGAGAAAGAGTTGCCGTGAGCGCCGCATCGTACTTCTCATGGACGTCCAGCGCATCCGAAACAGCCCCGAACCAGATCAGGCAAAGCACGAAGTCAACAAAGCAAAAGAAGCCGACCCAGATTTTGCCCAGCGCCCGCTCCTTGCCGCCGGCAATCAAGTCCCCGAACGAAGCGGCCACCAGCGTCGCTGTGACCAGAAACAAGTCGCCCCTGCCAAACAGCAAGGTCAGCGTCATGTGCGGCCCAATGATAGTGGCCTTCACGACCGGGAATGCGAACGGCAGCAGCCCGATCACGACGCCGTACAACAGCCAGCGAGACAGCTTCTCGATCCGCGCCGTAAACTCCTCGCCCGCCCATGCTTTAAAGTTCGCCCCCACGCCCATTTACCTCCCTGTGATCGTTCTGCTTCCTTGCTGGTAGCCGTCTGATGAGGCTATTCGTATAGTGCTATTATACACGACGTACCATGGTTTATTGCTACAGGCAAAACGGCGGTGCCTGCTCATTTCGTGATGCCAAGCTGTGTTAGCAGGAAAGCGTAGTCGAAGGCCGTTTCGCGCAGGGCGTCGTAACGACCGGAGGAGCCGCCGTGGCCCGCGCCCATGTTGGTCTTGAGCAGCAGCGGCGCGCCGCCCGTCTTGAGCGCGCGCAGCTTGGCGACGTACTTGGCGGCCTCCCAATACATGACCTGGCTGTCGTTCAGGGACGTTTTGACCAGCATCGCCGGGTAGGCGTGGGCGGCGAGGTTCGTGTACGGGCAGTAGGTCTTCATATAGGCGTAGTCTTCGCGGACGTTCGGGTTGCCCCATTCCAAATATTCGCCGACGGTCAGCGGCAGGGAAGCGTCCAGCATCGTGTTCAGGACATCCACGAAGGGGACCTGGGACAGCACGGCGCGGAACAGGTCCGGGCGCAGGTTGATGGCCGCGCCCATCAGCAGCCCGCCCGCGCTGCCGCCCTGGATGGCGAGGCGGGTCGGGGACGTGTACCCTTCGGCGATCAGGCGCTCCGCGCAGGCAATGAAGTCCGTGAACGTGTTGCGCTTCCGGTGCAGCTTCCCGGCCTCGCGCCAGTCCTCGCCCATCTCCCCGCCGCCCCGGATGTGGGCGAGGGCGACGGAAACGCCCCGATCCAGCAGGCTGACGCGGCTGGAGGAGAACGAGACGGGGTAGGACAGGCCGTAGGAGCCGTAGCCCTGGAGCAGCAGGGGGGCGCTGCCGTCACCCGGCACGTCTTTTTTGGAGACGAGCGAGATCGGGACCAGCGTTCCATCACCCGCCCGCGCGTGGAGGCGGACGGAAACGTACCGGTCGGGGTCGTAGCCGCCCAGCACGGGCGTCCGCTTGAGCAGAGTCGCCGCCTGGGTCGTCATGTCGTAGTCGTAGACCGAGGCGGGCGTGACGAGCGACTGGTACTGGTAGCGGACAACGGGCGTCTCGAACTCGGGGTTCATGTCCAGGCGGACGGAGTAGGCCGGCTCGGGGAAGGTGACGCGGTGTTCGTCGCCGCTCTCCAGATGAATCACCCGGAGCTGTTCCAGGCCGCCCTCGCGCTCGGAAATGACGGCGTGGGACGCGAAGAAGTCCATGCCCTCGCGCGTGACGGCCGGGTCGTGCGGCAGGAATTCCGTCCAGTCACCCGGCGCGTCGAGCGGGACGGAGACGATGCGGAAGTTCTTGGCGTCCCCCACTTTTTCTCCCTTGTCCGTGCGGATGTAGAACCGGCCGCCGTGGTGGTCTAAATAGTAGCGGTGGCCCGTCTCGCGCGGGCGGATCAGGCTCCAGTCGCCGTCGGGCCGGCCGCTCGGCAGGTAACGCACTTCGGTCGTCTTGGACGACGATGCCGTCAGGAACAGGAACGCTTTGGAGCGCGAGCGCTGGGCGTAGATGCGAAACAGCGCGTCTGTTTCCTCATACAGCAGCGCGTCTTCGGGCTGGCTCAGGACGTGCCGGTACAGGCGGTACGGGCGCTTGGCCTCGTCCTCGACCGTGTAGAACAGCGTCTTGTTGTCCCCCGCCCAGACGACGGAAACGGTCTTCTCGACCCGGTCCGGCAGGAGTTCGCCCGTCCGCAGGTCTTTCACAAAGAGCGTGTACTGCCGGAAGCCGGTCACATCGGTCGAGTAGGCCAGCAGGCTGCCGTCGTCACTGACTGCATACGCGCCCAGGCCCAGGTAGGAGTGGCCTTCGGCCAGCGCGTTCAGGTCCAGCGTGATCTGCTCCTCGGCCTCCAAACTCCCCCGCTTGCGGCAGCGCATCGGGTACTGTTTGCCTTCCTCGGTGCGGCTGTAGTAGAAGAAATCGCCGTAGCGATAGGGCACGCTCAGGTCCGTTTCCTGGATGCGCTCCTTCATCTCCTGGTACAGCGTCTTTTGCAGCGCCTCGGCCGGGGCGGTCACGGCGTCCGAATAGGCGTTCTCGGCCTGGAGATAGGCCAGCACGTCCGGGTTGTCTTTCTCGCGCAGCCAGAAATAATCGTCCATGCGAACGTCGCCGTGGATCGTGTCGGTCTTGGGGATTTTCTTCGCGATGGGCGGCAGGGAAGTTGATGACATGAGGGAAGTATACCCGAACCCACCCCCGGCGCGAGCGCCGGGGAGCGGACTCCCTAGCCGAAAGACTAGCCTCCCCGCCCCCTCCTTTGGCGGATGCGCCCCTCGGACGCCTGGAGTACCATAGACCCGTCAATACGAAAGCCCCGATGCGCCTCTTTTCGGGCGCGGGATGGGTCTACATTGTACGCCAAAGGAAACACAGCACCATGACACAGGATAACACCTCCACACTCGCCGCATTATCGGCGGAACTTGCCGGCGTGGTCGCCCGCGTCGGGCCGTCCGTGGTCCGCGTGGACGACGGCAGCCGGCTGACGGCGACCGGCGTCCTCTGGTCCGACGACGGCGTGGTTCTGACCACTTCGCACGGCGTCGAGCGCGACGATGACCTGGCCATCGAACTTGCCAGCGGGACGCGGCTGCCGGCTACCCTCGTCGGGCGCGACCCCGAAACGGACCTCGCCGTCCTGCGCGTCCCGGCGGGCGACCTGACGCCCATTGCCAAAGCCAACCCGGAGGCGGTGCAGGTCGGGCAGCTCGTGCTGGCCCTGGGCCGCCCCGGCGAGTCGGGCCTGTCGGCCACGCTGGGCATCATCAGCGCGAGGCAGGACGCGCAGGACGGGGGCCGGCCCGAGTACATCCTGCACACGGACGCCACGCTGTACCCCGGCTTCTCGGGCGGGCCGCTGGTGAACGTCCAAGGGGAAGTGGTCGGCCTGACCAACCTGGGCTTCGGGCGCGGCATGGGCCTGGCCCTGGGCCTGCCCATCCTCACGCACGTCGCCCAGGCCCTGCTGGCGGGCGGCGCGGTCAAGCGCGGTTATTTAGGCGTCAGCACCCAGTCCGTCCCGCTGCCGCCCAGCCTGCAAACGAGCCTGGGGTTGACCCAGGCGCGCGGTCTGCTGGTCGTGCAGGTCGAAAGCGGCGGCCCCGCCGACGCGGCGGGCCTGCTGCTGGGCGACATGCTGCTCGGCCTGGGCGGCGTCGCCCTGGACGACGTGGACGACCTGCGCCGGCACCTGCGCGGCCTGGCGGCGGGGCAGGCGGTGACGCTGAACCTGGCGCGCGGCGGCGCGGCGCACGACCTGACGGTGAAGCTGGGGGCGCGGGAGTAGGAGGCCCGGCCCTGAAGGGCCAGGCTACTCGTGATTGAAAGTCGCTCCGCGACTGAGGAGAGGCGAACGGACGCCCATCCTCCCCTCAGTGCCGGAGGCACTTCCATTCAACAGTAGCCCGGCCTGGAAAGGCCGGGCACCACGAGAGGCAACACAATGGCATTATCTTTAGCTGCGCTGGCCGGGGTGACGGCGCAGACGACGGAACTCATCGAGGCGCTGCGGCGCAGCGTCGTCCTGGTGCGCGGGCGGGACGGGCACGGGGCGGGCGTGGTCTTGGGAGCGTCACGGGCTGATCGTCACCAACGACCATGTGGTGCAGGGTGACCGGGCGGTCGTGGAACTCGCCGACGGGCGGCATCTGGAGGCGCGGGTGACGGCGCGGGACCGGGAGAACGACCTGGCCCTGCTGCGCGTCTCGGCGCGCGACCTGCCCGCCGCTCCGGTGGGCGATGCACGGAATTTGCGCGTCGGCGAGCTGATCCTCGCCGTCGGCCACCCCTGGGGCGTTCGGGAAACAGCGACGCTGGGGATCGTCAGCGCAACCGGGCCGGGGACGTGGATGGGCCGGACCCGGCGCGACCTCCTGCAAGCGGATGTCCGGCTGGCGCCGGGCAATTCGGGCGGGCCGCTGGCCGATGCGGGCGGGCGCGTCGTCGGGATCGCCAGCATGGTGATGAGTCCCAATATCGCCCTCGCCGTCCCCAGCCATGTCGTCGAGCGGTTCGTCCAGTCCGCCGCCGCGCGCGGATACCGGCGGGCGGCATGAGGAAGCTCTGAAGGACGCACCGATGATTCGGGTCCTGATCGTCGCCGCCTATGCGTCCGTCCGGGCGGGCCTGCACAGCCTGCTGGCCGGAGCGGGCGACATGGAGATTGTCGCGGAGGCGTCCGGCAGCGCGGAGGGCGAACGCCTGCTGCCGGAATCGCGGCCCGACGTCGTCCTGGCCGACGACTTGCCGGAGGACCGCACGCGGCTGCTGGCGCTGCTGGCCGAGGGGGACGCGGCCCTGGTGCTGCTGGGCGAAGCGCGCGACGGCTTCCGCGCCCTCATGGACGTGCCATTGCCGGGCTGGGCGTATCTGCTGAAAGACGCAGGCGGGGCCGAGATCGCGGGGGCCGTGCGCGCCGCCTCGGCAGGGCTGATCGCGCTGGATCGAAGCCTGGTTCCCTGGGCCGATGCGGCGCGCGCGGAGCGGAACAGCACGGTGGATAGGCCGGGCGACACCCTGACGGCGCGCGAGCGCGACGTGCTGGCGCTGATGGCGCGCGGCCTGCCGAACAAGCAGATCGCCGCGCGGCTGGCGATCAGCCTGCACACGGTCAAGTTTCACGTCGCCTCGGTCCTGGCAAAGCTGGGCGCGTCCAGCCGCACCGAGGCCGTCACGCTGGGCGCGCGGCGGGGCGTGGTGAGCCTTTAAGTACGCCCCAAGCTCACCGAAAATATTTTCAAATTTGATCTACCAAAGTGGAAATTGTCTCGAATTGTATTATAATGAAGGAAGCAGGCATGGATCGCCACACGCTGTGGTCGCCATAAGCCCGTATCAGGCAAGTCGTCAGTAGCAGGAGGTATCATGTCTTTCCTTTGGAAGTCTCAGCCCCGCACTCGGCTAAGGCATTGCGCCCCGCCCGCCGCAATCATCGTCGCCCTTGCACCCCTGGCATTCCCGGCCCAAGTCAAAGCCCAAGCCGCCGCAGGTCCAACCGCTCTGAAGGCGACCGGGAACGATCTCTATGTCTCTCTTTCGTGGCAGCCAGTGGCCGGGGCGACCCAGTACAAAGTTTACCGCTCCTCCTCAGCCAGCAGTCTCCCCAGCCTTTCTCCTGCCATCCAGTATGTGCCGGACGTCAGCGCGACTGACTCCAATGTAGTGGCGGGGCAGACCTACACCTATCAGGTGACCGCCGTCACCCCGGCGGGCGAGACGGCCCCCTCCAATCCCATCTCCGCCACGCCGCGGATCAACCTCGCGCCGGTCGTCAAGATGACCGCGCCAATAGACGGCATAACGATTACATCGGGGACCAGCCTGACTGTCTCAGCTACGGCCACGGCCAGAACTGGCTCAGTCAGCCGTGTGGACTTCTACGCAGACCACATAAGCCCCATGCTCCTCAGCCTCAATTCGCCTGGTGTCGCGATTTCTAAGCTGATCGGCACGGCGACCACCAGCCCCTACAGCATCACTGTGGGAAATCTCACTGTACCCCTCGGCAAATTATGGCTCAAGGCGGTTGCGACTGATACGGCAGGTAACACCACTACGTCCACGTCCGTCCTCATTAGGATGGACGGGTCCGCGCCCACCGGCACGGCCCTGACGCCCGCGCAGGCCCTCACCATCGCCCGCACATTCTGCACCGCCATCGGCACACCCGTGCCGGATGGGACGCCTACTCGGGTCATCTACCAGGGCATCCGCCCCAGCTACTGGCTCCCGGTGTGGAAGGTGGGTTTTTTGGGCGTTGCCAGTGTTGAAGTGGCGGATGCCAGCAGTGTCGTCACGTCCTACTTCAACATCGCTCTGTCCAATCAGTTGAGTCTCAGCAACCAATCTCCCGGGATCCCCATCACTCAGGCCAAAGCCTTAGCGGTTGCTGCTACCGTCTTACAAGCCTCAAATCAACCTGCGAATGAACTGACGAGCCAGCAGGCCACGCAGTCGCAGCTAACTTCCCCCGCGACCTACGCCGGAGACCTGTGGACCGTGCGGTGGACTCGTGCGGCGTCCGGCGTCCCCTACCGGAATGACAGCGCATCGCTGCTGTTGCAGGCCGAGACCGGCGCAGTGGAGGCGTGGAACCTATCTTTTGCGGCCCCGCCGCCCACCGCATCAACCAACCAGGCCATCACCCAAGCCCAGGCTCAACAAATCGCTCAGGCGGCGATGGACAGCCAGGGAAATAGCCTGGGACTTTCGGGCCAGGCGTTTCAAGCTGCCGGCCTCACGGTGGTTCAGCCGGATACGCTCTGGCAGGCGCAGGGCAGCGGCACGACGCGCCCGACACCAGGCATCCCGTCGTCCATCGCCTGGGACTGCGTGTTCACGAACGTCCCTAACCCGAACAGCCCCAGTGGGACGACGACTGTGGAGGTCTGGGTGGACTCCTCTACCGGTCAAGTTGTCGGCGGCGACATCGCGACGGTCAAGGGACATCGCAAACCCGCCCCGACGATCCGCCCCCTGGTGCCGATGGCAAAGGCGCGTCGCTGACGCACGGAGAGGAGAACGCTTCCGATGAGACTTCACTTAGCCAAACTTGACCCGAGAAAACTTCTGCTGGGGCTTGTTCTAGCTCTGCTGCTCACCTTTGCTTCCGCCCCGGCCCGCGCGGGTCATTGGGCTGTCACCTTCCAGTGCAGCGGGCAAGGCACGTCGAGGCATGTGACATACCGAGACCCTTACACAGAACCCGCGGTCGTTGCCAGCGGCGAGACGGTCTGGACCGTACCTGGGTTTACGCAGACGGTCAACGCCTTCCCGAGCGTCACGCATACCTGGGTCGACTCCAGCAAAATGAAACCCCTTGTAGAATACGACCCTACGACCTACTACGCCAGTTCGCACACCGCATCATATAACCAAGGTGATTGTCAGTTCGAGGAACCGTCGACCTACCAAACTGGGGTCTCCGCATCGTGGATACCCGGTTGGCCGATTTGGGGTTACACCGGCTATCCGCTGGTAGACCCCAGTGGTTCTGTCGGCAACCCCGAGTGCGGATTCGTCTGGGATTCAACTGAGAACGGGACGGTAACGCCAGTGCTGACCTGGACGCCCGACTCCGCTACGGACACTGAACCGATGCCCCTGAGCGTGACGGTTCAAGAGTCGGGTCAAGCCATCGCCTTTCAAGACTACACTTTCGGTCAAAATGAGCCGGGTAACCCCCTCGTGGCGAGCGATGGCCTAGGCGACCCCGCTGTGGCGGTGAACGACGGCAGGCAACCAAACTATGTGGTGTCAGAGGGGGCGCGGATGCTCACGGTGGACACGGTTGGTCAGGCCACCGTCACACTGCCCCCAGTCGCCCTCTCGGCATCCGGTGGGGCCGGAGGGTGGTCATCGGACAATGCTGGTGAATACATCTCCCCCACCTGGGTAAGCCTGAGCGTCCTAGTATCCGATCCTATTGACGCCAGCAGTACGGCGGGAACGGTAGACCCTCACCATCCGCAGTGGTTCAGTGGCACGGCCTGCACGGTGCAGGCGTCCGCTAACCCGGCTTACTTCACCTACAACGGGCAGACTCGATATAACAAATCAGTTACAGCACCCCCCGCGTACCTCAGAAGCGCGACGGTGCGTATCAACGGCCAGATCGTCAGGAGCTACCCAGAGGATTACAAAGTTTCCAGCACCGACACCGGGGCACGTCTGGACGTCATGTTCGACAGCACCCACTTCTCTAAGAACCTGTGTAAAAAGTCCCGAATGGACCCCCTAGCCCCCAATTTTGGGGGGACCAGAGAGGACCGCTGACCCGTTGCTCCTATTCCGGCTCCCCCAGAATTGGGGGCGGGGGGGCGATCTGACGCCTTTTTACACAGGTTCTAACGGCACACCGATCAAGATAGAGGTCGAGTGTCATGACAGTCTTGGCCGAAGCTATACGACGCACCTGACTGCACTCGCCTACAACAAGGCCCTTGTGCTGGGCAACAACACGTTCGGGGATAATGCTCAGACAAGCGTATATGGTGTTTCTGCAGCGGCGGCCTTATCTAATCACGTAGTCGTCTCCTCACTCCAGGATGATAAAACTGCCATTCTGAATGAACTACCTCAATATACGGTGTTCTATATTGATACGCATGGAAGCGTAGGGATCTTCGATGACTGTTTTGCCACAGGCGATCCTGAACATGACATCGACCACACTATCGGAATAGTGGAAGCAAGCATCGCTCTGAAACCAAAGTCTACTATCTTCCCTCCTTACAATCTCGTCTTTTTTGATGCCTGTGTTGTCATGGGAGACAAATACAATAATCCAGATCAGCCCGACAGCAATGCTATGTCCTCCGCCTTCAGTATATCTGGCAACGACCGTGCTGCAATCGGCTTTGACTGGTACACCTATAGCTGGGCTTCTAACGCAGACTGGACAAAGCGGCTGTGGGATAATCTGGCGCAAGGGGTGCCGCTTCGTCAGGCTGCTTCACTCAGTAGCGTGGGCGGGACGGAAAAGGGCGAAGTCCGTTTCGGCTTTTTCACCAGCCTCAACCCCGTCATTCAAGGCGACTCCAACATGACTCTGCACGGCGTCTACGGTGGCACGGTGACGTGGCAGTTGATGACTGACGGCTTTAAAGCAGACATACCGTGGTACAGGCCACTGTGAAAAAGAGCATATCAGAGGATGGTGCCCAGAAGCCCTTGCCCAGCCGAGATAACAGAATGCCCGCAACGACCGGTGAGCCAAGTGTCTGGCCACCGTCCCCACGGTGCGCGCCGCCCCGCCCGCGTGTGGCGCGTAGTGGGCCAGCACTTACAGGAAGGATATGGCTGGACAAAACGCTAGGGTGGATTGCGGCCGGTCTACCCTTCGTCTTCGCGTATCTTAGAACCTGTGTAAAAAGGCGTCAGATCGCCCCCCCGCCCCCAATTCTGGGGGAGCCGGAATAGGAGCAACGGGTCAGCGGTCCTCTCTGGTCCCCCCAAAATTGGGGGCTAGGGGGTCCATTCGGGACTTTTTACACAGGTTCTTACGCCACTTTCCGCAGGGTCAGGGCCGGCCTCGCGCCGGGCGCCGCTTGCGCGGAGTCGCCGGCCTGGGCTGCGTCCACCCGGAACCGCGCCACCAGGTCGGCCAGCGTCTGGGAAACGCCGGACATCTCGCCCGCCGACTCCACCAGCTCTTCCACGGAGGCGCTCTGCTGCGCGGTCGTCCCCGCCACGGTCCGCACCGAGGCGGACACCTGCTCCGCCGAGGCCGACATCTCTTCGGCCGCCGCGCTGCTTTCCTCGACGATGGCCGCCACATCCGCCATCGCCCGCGATACCTCATCCGAGGCCGCCGTCATTTCTTCCGCCGCCGCGCAGATGTTGTGGACCCGCTCCGTCACGGCCTGCACGACCGATTGGATCTGGGTCAGCGATTCGCCGGCGCGCTCGGCCAATGTCGTCTTTGCTTCCACCTCGCGCACCCCGCCTTCCATGGCCGTGACCGCCCGCGCCGTCTGGGACTGCACCGTCTCGATCAGGCCGCCGATCTCCTCGGTCGCCCCGCGCGAACGCTCGGCCAGCTTGCGGACCTCGTCGGCGACCACGGCGAAGCCGCGCCCCGCTTCCCCGGCCCGCGCCGCCTCGATGGCGGCGTTCAGGGCCAGCAGGTTGGTCTGTCCCGCGATCTCCTCGATGGTCTGGACGATGGTGCCGATCTGCTTGGACGAGTCGCCCAGCGTCTGGATGACCCGCGCCGACTCGGCGATGGTGCGCTGGATGGCGTGCATTCCTTCCACCGTTTCGCGGACCGTGTCCGCCCTGGCCTGCGCCGCTTGGGTCGCGTCCTCCGTCGCCTGCTCCGCCGTGCCGGCGTCGCGGGCGACGCCGTGGACGGCCTGGGCGAGCTGCTTGACCAGCTCGGAGCCTTCGCTGATCGAGGCGGCCTGGCTGGAACTGCCCTGGGCGACCTCGGCGGCCCCGCGCGCCGACTGCTCCGACGCCTGGGTCACTTCCTGCATGGAGGCGCTGATCTCCTCGGTCGCGGCCCCGATCTGCGCGGATGTGCCGGAAAGCATGTTCGCCGCCCCGCTGACCTGGGCGGCGGACGCCTGCATCTGGGCGACGAGTGCGCTCAGGCTGGACTGGGAGGCGCGGAAGGAGGCGATAGTCGTCTGTACCCGTGTCAGGATCGTGTTGAAGGTCTGCGCCACCTTCCCGAATTCATCTTTGGACTGGAGCGTCAGCGGCTCCGTCCCCGTTTTGATCTCCGCCGTCAGGTCTCCCTGTTCGAGCGCCTGGACGGCGTTGGTCAGGTTGGTGAAGCAGATGGCGTCCAGCGTCTGCATCCGCTCGGACAATTGCGCTAATGTCCTCGTCATGTAGCGGGTGATGGCGACGCCCACGAGCGTCCCCAGGGCCACGGCCAGCAGCAGCAGGCCGATGATTGTGGCGCGCGCCGAATTATAGTCGGCCTCCGCCTCTTTGGTCAATTTAGCCCCCCGCGCGTCGTTCCAAGACTTCATTTCGTCCAGTTTGTCCGTGAAGCGGTGGAACTGCACGAATATCGGCCCGTTCAGCAGAGCCACGCCGGCCTTGAAATCGTTACGGTGGCTGACGGGCAGGAAGCTCCGGTGTAAGGTCTGGTAGTTGTCCCACTCCGCCTTCATTCTTGTGAAGTTCTGCCGGTCTTCGGGTTGGGTAATGGACTGTTCATAAGTGGCGAGCGCCGTCTGGGTCTTGTCGAACTCCTGTTGTAGCTCGCCTTCGTAGTGGGTCATGCCGGCCGGGGTGGTGGCGAGCAGGTGCTGATACTCGAGGGTGCGGAAGCGGCGCGCGTGGGCGGTGACGTCGAGGAGAGCCGACTCGCCGGCGATGGTGTCGCTGTCGAGCAGAGCGGCGGCCCGATTCATCTGCGCCATCCGCTGGATGGCGACGCCGCTGATGAGGACGGCGAAGGAGAGACAGAGGCCGAAGCCCAGGGCCAGTTTATAGGCCGTTTTCAAATTGACGAACCAGTTCAAGGGTGTTTCCTTTTCTAAGAATGGCGCTCTCATTACTTCCGCCCTTGCAGGCCGATGGTGATGGAGATCTCGCCCTGCTCGACCGTCAGCGGGAGGACGATGGCGGGGATGGAGATCGTGCTGATCTTGACGTTGGTCCCGCGCATGATGGTCGGCGGCGTGATATCGCAGACCCAGCCGGCTTCCGAAAGGTGCTGCATGGCGTTGCCGCTGATCATGTTGCCCAGCTCGCCGATGGCGCTGGCGGCCAGGGCGTCGAAGCTCTTGATCGTCTGTCCCAGCATCGCCGAGGCGATCCTGTCCGCCGTGGTCAGCGACATGCCGTAGATGACCTGCCCCTGCACCTCGCCGGTGACGCCGCAGACGACGTTGCACTGCTGGCTCGTGAAGATGGTCGGCTGGGACGCCAGAACGCCTTTGACGGGGGGGGTGCCCAGCACCATCTCCAGCACGGAGAACGAGGCCTGGACGAACGGGTTGATGTATTCGATTTTCATCGCGAGTCGGTTCCCTTCTTCAGCCGATCAGTCTTCAGCCGATCAATTTCTGGATTCGTCCCAGGATGTCGTCCGGCTTGAAGGGCTTGACGATGAAGTCTTTGGCCCCGGCTTGGATGGCCTCCACGACCATGTTTTTCTGACCCATCGCCGTACACATGATCACTTTGGCGGACGGGTCGCCCTCCTTGATGGCCCGCGTCGCCGCGATGCCGTCCATGATCGGCATGGTGATGTCCATCAGGACCAGATCGGGCTTGCAGGCCGCGTACTTTTCTACAGCGTCCTGGCCGTTGACGGCCTCGCCGACCACTTCATAACCGTTGTTGGTCAGCATGTTTTTCAGAGTGACGCGCATGAACAGCGCGTCATCGGTAATCAAGATTTTCTTCGGCATTGCTGTTTGCTTTCTATTGGCTTGGGGGTTTGACCGAAGAGGCCGAAGCCTGTGTCTCAGCCGCCTCCTTGTAATCTTTAGGGGAAACCTGATATTCATCACCCTGATATTCCTAATGAAAAATGGCCCCGCCGGCACTGCCGGCGGGGCCATTCTCCAAAGGTCGGGGCGCTGTGCTACGCGGCCATCTCCAGCGGCGCGTCCAGGCTGCCCAGGAGGTCGCGCGCATCCTCGTTCTCGCCGTCCCAAAGCAGGCGCAGCTTGTTGGAGCCGTTCAGGGCGGCCACTTTGTAGCACGCGGCCAGGGTCGGGTAATTAAAGACATTGTTAATGAAAAAGTCCACCGTGCCCTTGAAGGCCATGACGGCCTGGCCGATGTGGATCAGCTCGGTCGCGCCCGTCCCGATGGCGTGGACGCCTAAGATTTGCCGCGTCTCCTCGTGGATCAAGAGCTTCAGCATTCCCACCTCGTCGCCCAGAAGCTGCCCGCGCGCGATCTCGCGGTACTGCGCGACGCCCGCCTCGTAGGGGATGCCGTCTTGGGTGAGCTGCGCCTCGGTCCGGCCCACCATCGAGATTTCGGGGATGGCGTAGATGCCCAGCGGGAACAGCTCGGGCAGCGAGGTGGTCGGCTCGCCGTAGGCGTGGCAGGACGCGCGCCGCCCCTGCTCCATCGAGGTCGAGGCCAGCGCGGGGAAGCCGATGACGTCGCCGACGGCGTAAATGTGCGGCACGCCGGTCTGGTAGTTCTCGTTGACTTTCAATCGCCCCCGGTTGTCCGGGACGAGGCCGACGTTCTCCAGGCCCAGCTTGTCCGTCGTGCCCTGACGCCCGATGCAGTAGAGCAGGGTGTCCGCCCGCAGGTGCTTGCCGCTTTGCAGGGTCGCCTGCACCAGCCCGTCGGGCGAGACGCGGATCTCGTCCACACGCTCGCCCAGCCGCAGCGTGACGCCCATCGCGCGCATCCGGTACTGGAGCGCCTCGCTGATCTCCGAGTCCACGAAGTCCAGCAGCGCCGTCCGCGCCTCGGTCAAGATGACGCGCACGCCCAGGGTCGCCATCATGCAGGCGTACTCGGTCCCGATGACGCCGCCGCCGACGATGATCATGCTCTTGGGCAGGTGCGACAGTTCCAGCAGGTTGTCGCTGTCCAGAATGCGCTCTTTATCGAAGGGGACGGTGACGGGGCGCGCGGGCACGGTTCCCGTCGCGATCACGACATGATCGGCTTCCAGCAGTTCGGATGAATGCTGGTGCGTGATCCGCAGCGTGTGCGGGTCCTCGAAGCGCGCCTCGCCGCACAGGATCTCGACCTCGTTGCGGTTCATGTGCTCGCGGATGACCTCCATCTCGGTGCGAATGACCTGCTGGCCCCGTGCGATCAGGTCCTCGATGGTGATCTCGGGCCGCCCGCTGCCGCTGCGCCCGTCCCGCTCCCCATAAAAGCCGCGCTGCTGGATGCCGGACAGGTGCAGGACGGCTTCGCGCAGGGCCTTGCTGGGGATGGTGCCGGTGTGCGTGCAGGCGCCGCCTAGAATCCGGTTGCGCTCGATCAGTGTGACGCTCTTGCCGAGCTTGGCCGCCTGGATCGCGGCCTTCTGCCCCGCCGGCCCGCTGCCGATGACAATCATGTCCACATGTTTCATGCCGGCTCCTGTCTCTGCCCTGGGGTGAGAGACGATCTCAAAAATTGGTTTTAGAATTGGTTTCTTTTCCACAGTCCGATCTTCGGCAGAAGGCCCGTAGAAATGCAGTGGGAAAAGTGCAGTGGGAAAAGTGCAGTGCCGGACGCAAAAAAGACGCCCTTCCGTCTCGGACGCCCCGCCGGGCGCCGAGTGTTTGGAAGAGACGCCTTTGCCTCCGCCGCGCGTATTCGGTTCTCGGATGGGATTATCATATCATGTCCAGCCCGCCGTTGTCAACGCCGGGGCTGTCCACTCCAGGGCAATTGCATTATGAAGGGCAGGCACGGGGGACAGAGGGCAGGCACGGGATCAAAAGAGGGCAGGCACGGGGGCCTGCCCCTACGCGCCCCGTCATTGATGGTGATTGATGGTGATTGATACATTGAT
>JAABUR0100000511.1_pt1 | contig 84522 bp, 3 predicted proteins | sample 5560091 | NCBI WGS metagenome assembly JAABUR01 (sample SAMN10711879, study PRJNA513375) | rock metagenome | isolation source: Antarctica rocks | place: Antarctica: Victoria Land, University Valley sud
TATCGCGTTATATCTTTTACCGTAATCTTCTAAGAGTTCTCCTTCTATCTTCTCTATTTTTCTATCGCGTTGGCGTTCCTATTCTCGTTATTACTATACTCTACCTGCGTATCGATTCCGTAATAACTAGGTAACCCTAGACGGTACTTCTAAAATACCGTGAGATCTCTTAGCTCTCCTAGTACCGAGATACTAGAAGGTTCGTAGCCGGTACCACGTACAGGTAGATCTCGTCGCCGGCTAGAGTACCTTATAATAATAGTACTCCCCGCTTTAATCTTAATAATATTAGATATTTTAATCCCTTTTATAATAATAAATCTATAAATACTACCTCTAATATTAAATATACTAGTAAGACTATTTATTTCTATAATATTTATATATTTATAAACTATATTAAGGATATTATTTAGATAAGGGGTAATACTATTATTTATATAAACCTTTAACTATATCTTTAAGGAATTATATAAGGATAGTATACTACTAAGCTTAGAGAAGGTAATAAATATCTTATTATTTATAATATTAATAAATAGTATTATCTATTAATATAATAGTAGAAGGCCTTATATTATATTAATATAGGTATATTAATTTATAAGAAGTATATTATATAAGATACTTCTTAATAGAGAGAGCCTTAAGAGTACACTTAAACTATTATAAGAGTAGCTAAGGATTTAGAGATTAGGGTAATAAAAGATTATATTCTTCTTATCTAACATAATCTTAATATAGAATTCTAGTATAATATTCTTAAAGCTAGTAATAATACTAACTATAATAAGTTCCTTACTTTATTAGATTATAAGAAGTATTAATAGTAGAATTATATATCTTAATATTTAAAATCTTATTAGCTATCTTAGTAAAAATAGTATAATAGGTATTAATCTCTATTTTAACCTTCTTAGTCTTAATTTTAATCTCTATTTTAATCTTAATCTTAATAGCCTTCTTAGTAGTTACTAGCTTTTTAATTATAGTTATAAATTAATAATAATACTTATTATAATAATTAGTACTAGAAGCCTCTACTAGGCTATTAACCCTACTAAGGCTATTAATAGGATAATTAGGGCGTAAATATCTATACCCTCCTAGTATAGCTTATAAGACTTTAAATAATAGTACCGGCCCTATTAAATAGGTCTAATTTATTTAATAGGTAACTCTAATAAGGTCTTTAATACTAGAGGAAATTAAATTAAAACTAGAATTAGAATTAAGGAAATTACTTTCCCTTTAGACTATAAGGGGAATAATAGTAATAGCCTCTAAGACCTCTATAAGTCTACTAGGCCGCTACTAAGGAAGCCTCTAAGGGATAGCCTTCTTAGAGCCTTTAAGGTTATAAATAGGAAGGTTTATATTAGGATTTTACTTATAAGCCCTCTAACTTCTACTAGGAAAAAACCTTATAATATTATTAAGTATTAGTAATAAAAGATATTAAGGCGGATAATAATTATAACCTTAAAAACTATTTCTTTATAACTATTCCTTTATTAGATTATAAATATTATTACTACTAACTAAGATTCCTATTAAAGAATAAACTCTTTAATTATCTTTATAATTAATACTAGAAGGCTACCTTATTAAAGCCTTTTATAATTATCTTAAAGCCTTTTATAATTAATCTACTAGCTATAAATACTCTAGTAAATACTAACTTAATAAGTTACTTTATAAGGGATCCTATTATAATTATTTAATTAGTAGTAGGCGTATAAGGGATAAGTTATACTTTTGAAAACTATTATTATACTATTATAACTATTAGATAAACTACTAATAGTAAAGATATTAAAGTCTATTCTAATCTAGGATATATAATATTAATTATAAATATAACTTTTATCCTTATAAGTATAAAAATAAAAACTATACCTACTAGTATTCCTATTAGGGGTCTTAGGTCTAAAATTTATTATTTTAATAAATTTACTATTATAACTTTCTTCCTTTAAAGCTTTATTAATAATAGTAAGCTTATAATTATAAGTATTACTAGGGAAATTTATATAATAGATAATCTTAAGGCTAAAATACTTATAAGAGTTAATATTCTTACTCTAAAAGCTATAATATTAGATTTTATAAGGTAATAAATTACTATTAATAGCTATTAGAATATTAAAATCCTAATAAGTACTTCAATTTACTCTTTACTAGTAAAATAAGTAATTAAGAATAAGAAAAAATTCTTAATTCCTATAAAGACTATTACCTTAGTAGCCGTTATCTTTAATAGGACTCTACTAGATAATTAAGACCTTCTCTTTAAGCCTTCTTATAATCTTAATCTTAGGTATACTAGTAGTATATTTACTTATATTATTAATATTTTTATTAAGGTCTTTATTAAAAATAATACTAATAAGGATATTATTATTCCTAAGAAGGTAAAATTAGGGATTATAAAAGAGTTTAATTATAATAGATATTTTATAATTAATATATACTACTCTAGCCTTATAACTAGTAGTTAGCGTAATAGTTAGAAGGGTAAATAGGCTAAAATTATTATAATAGCTATTATATTAGCTATATTAGCTATATCCTTATTAATTATAATTAATAAAAAGGCTCTTATAATATTTATATTATCTACTATATTTAATAATTAGGCTCTTTTTATAAAGTTAAGTACTATTATTAATCCTAGTCTTAAGAATATACTTAAGAATAGAGTTAGAATCTATAAAGAACTATATATTATAAATTAACTAGTAGATATTATTAATTCCTACTAAGATCTTTTTATAAATAGTAGGAGTATAGTTAATATCCCTAAGGAGTAATAGATACTAATTCTATTAAAATTAAATATATTATCTAAGCCTATATAAGTATATCCTCTTAGGTAAAAGGATAAAGATATTATTAATAAAACCTTTAATAAGCTTTAAGCCTAAGGAAAACTTATATAAGTAGATTAGCCTACCTTATTTAGCTATCCCTACTTTATAGTTTAATATAATACCCCTACTAGGTAAAAAGGCCGCGTTATAATTAATATATAAGAGCTTAATAAAATTATAGAGAATAATATATATCTACTCCCCTTATAAGCTAATATAATAGTATTAATATAGGGTTATTAATATATAATAGTTATTAATACTATAAGATATTTCTACTAATTCTAGGTATAAGTAAAGGATTAATATAAGCTTATAATAGTAAGCTATTATAACTAGGAGTAGTCTGCTATAACCCTTATAAGCTATAAGGGCTCGCCTCTATATATTTAGTACTAGACTAATACTATTCTCTGGTAATACTAGGTATTTATTAAGGCTTATATTAATAATATTATTATTTACTTATATATATTATAAGATTATATTAAATACTTATATAAAGTCTTTAATCTATTCTAGTAGAAGCGTATAAGCCTATTACTATTAAAGTTATATATCGGCTACCCCTCTATTACCCTACTAGGCTAGTACGTCAATAGCCTAGGGATATTTATAATAAAAGAAAAAATCGCTACTATTACCTTACTATAATTTCTATAAAATCTAGGTGATCTAGAAATATTCCTAGGCCTTATAAGGTAGTTATAGTTATTAATTAAATATTATACTTAATAGGTAGACCCTTTATAGAAGAGAAAGGTAATATTAAATAAGGGCTTTATTATAGGTATAAAGGGTTATATATAAAAAAGGAAGGTAATTAGGGTGATTTTTTATAAACTTATATAAGAGGAGCTTAATACTTTTTATAATTTATAAGAGGCTTTTAAGACTCCCTAGTTTCTTATTTATTATAATTATAATAGGGTTCTATATATAGATTTAGATACCTTAAAAGTAGTAGGATTTATAACTATTATATACTATATAAAGGGAGATCTTATATAGTTATTAAAGCCTTTTATAAGGACTAATATATAGCCTATTATATTTTTTAATTACTATCTTAATAATATAGAGAAGAACTATTAGCCTATTAAACTAGAAATTACTAGTATTATATAGGTTGTTAAGAAGGTTTAATATATAATTAAATTAAATCTATAACTACCTATAATTATTTATACTAATTATTCTACTATAATCCTAATGTTAAAATAATTAATATTAAAGATTATAAGTATAAATAAATTAAATCTCTAGCTTATATAGACTTCTTAGTACCTTTCTTTATTTAATTTAGAATTATATTATAAATCTAGAAAATTAAATATAATCCCTAATACGCTATTAAGACTTTAAATAACTAGTTCTATTAAGAATTCTAATTTATTAGATAGGATTCTAAATATTCTTCTTATATCTAGTTATAATAATACTAAATACTTTAATAGCCTTATAGTCTATTATATAATAAATATAGAGATAATAAACGATTTTAAATCTTAATTATAAGTAGGCTACTAGAAGGATGAGTAGTAGTAAAAGATTATAAATATATTAAAGGCTCCTATAAATAGTAATCTAAATATAATCTTAGCATATAGTAAGCCTAGGATATTATTTATTCTTAGGGATAAGATTATTTTTTATATTAATAGCGAAAAAAGGTAATAATTATATATTCCTCCTATTATAGAGAAGGAATTATTTAAATAAGCTTATAACCTTTTTAATTATAGTAGCTATTATAGATATTATAACTAACTTTCTTATATAATATATATTAGATATCTAGCTAAGAACCTCTAAGCCTATATTAACTACTACCCTTAGTATTAAATTAATTAAATAAGAAGATATCTATTATATAAAGAATAAGTCCCTATATTAATACTACTTATACCGTTTTATATAATTATAATAGATTTTATAGTTACCCTACCTACTATATTATTAAGTATAAATTACCTACTAATAATTACTTATAAATTCTTAAAGAAGGTCCTTCTTATACTAGATATTAATACTTAGAAGGCCTCCTAGTAGGCCTAAGTTATAATTTCATCTTTACTATCTTATAACTAAGGAATTCCACGTAGTATTATTAATAAATAAGATCCTTAATTTATATTAGACTTTTAGTAAAAAATCTTTAAATACCTTAAAGTTAAATTTCTTATATCTATAACCTATTACCTATAAATTAATAGATAGAGCGAGTATATTAATTAAATTATAGAAATTATTATATAATTTTACCTTATATACTATCTAGATACCTAGAATTAATAGGATTATATACTTCTATATATTTAGGCTGACCTTAATAACTCCCCTACTATTATAGGATATACTCCTAATAAGCTCTACTATAGTTTTAAGGTGAATAATAGTATAGATATACTAGCTATTAGTAATATCCCTATAAAAGCCTTTAATAGCTTATAACTTACTTATAAGGAATAGGTAGAAGATATAATAGCCTTTAATAATATTATAATAAAATCTTAGTATAACGGTAAATATAAGAGTCTATAATTTAAAGAAAATAATAAAGTCTTCCTCTATTTATATAAGGGATATAAGATCCCTAGTATCTCTAATAGGAAACTTTTATAATAATATACTGGCCCCTTTAAGATTTTATAAAAGGTAGGATCGCTCGCTTATTAACTTAAGCTACCCCCTATAATATATATATAGCCGGTAGTATTAGTAGTATAGCTTAAGCTAAAAATAGAAGGGGTAGATCTATATAGGAGGACTTTTAGCTAAAAGCCACCCCCTATTATAGCTAAAGATAGTACTTCTTATAATAATAAGTACGAGATTAAGAGATTACTAGATAAATAGTATTTAAGGGGTAAGACTTAGTACTTAATTAAATAGGTTAGCTATAGTAATAAGGATAATTTATAATATAACCTTATGGATTTATCTAAGGCTAGTGAATTAGTAAAGGTATATAAGGATAGATAGCTACTAACGTTATCGCTAATAACGCCTTAACTAATAGGTCCTAGTAAACGGTAGTCGTTTACTTTTTTCTCTTTTACTAGCATACTAATATGGATACTTTATGCGTCTCGCTTAGCGATGGCGTAATAGCGGAATATCTTCCGCTTCCCTAACACCTTGTCATTCCTTAATAGCCTTAATAGCTTTTCTAATCAATTAATCTATACAAATTAAAAGAGTCCCTATTAATTAATAGGTAAAAGGGATAAAATACTATAGAACTTAGGGTAGAAAAAATAAGTTAGTATAGCGGCGTTTAGCTATAATATTAGTACTACCTGCGGGCTTATATCCCTGTAGCTGTTAGTAGAGTAGCCTAGAATAGTTATAATAATAATAAAGATAGTAGAGTATTTAATTAATAAGGCGTCAGTTAATAGAATAAATACTATAGATTTAAGGTAGTTATACCCTAGAAGGTTAACCCTAGGAGTACCCTAGAATATTATAATTATAAGAAAACTACCTTCTACTATTTAAGGTATATTAACTTTATTAATAAGCTAATAAGGTCTTAGTTTAAATTATATATACCTAGGGGTATAATTAAGCCTTAGGCCTATTAATATAATAATTAATAGTATTATTAATAGGTAATATTATTAATAGTTAATAGTTAATAGTATTATTAAGGCCTAAAAGCTCTAGTAATTATAAGGTATTATAACTCTTATATTTAATTAACCTAGTACTTTATACTCCTTAATATAGTCTCTTCTAGACTAATTACCTCCTTAAAGATAATAAAGCTATTATAATTAAGGGCCTTAATAAGGCTATTAACTACTTATTTATTAATAGGAGTCTACTACTTAAGGTTAATCTTATTATTAGTAATTTAACCTTAGATCTAATAATATTAAATATCTATATACTTAACATAATTATAATAAAGTAGGTTCTTTATAAGTATAATTATACCCTAATTATCCTTAAAGATAATAACTATTTAAAGTATATTATTAATAGGATAAATTTAATTTAAGAGAGTTATTAAGCTAGATAGCTTCCTTTATAACTTATATCTATCTAATATATTTAGCCTTATAAGTTAATAGTACTACTATTACTTAATTCTTAGATAACTAAGAGATAATACTACTTCTAAGGTTAAAGATATAGCTAAAAGTAGACTTCCTAGTATTATAATTACTAGCCTAGTCTAAGTCTATCTATTTAATAAGATTTTCTAGTAATCCTTTATAAATAAGTTACTAGTAAACTATAGATTAAAGGTAGTAGAAGATATATACTACTACTTTAAAGTATTTCGCCGTAGGGTTTAATAGTAGTAAGAGACTACGAAGATTATATAAGTAATATTAAGTTAAGTACTTAATATTATATATATAAAGGAACTAATAGTTAATTAATACTATTTAAGGAGGTCTAATAGTATTATATACCTATCCTTAGCTAATAGAAGCTAGGTAATAGTTTTTATTAAAGTTATAATAGGCTTTAATTCTTATAATCTATAATACCTAAAGAAATATTCTACGTAGGTAGCTTATCCTAGTTATAATATCTAGTTAACCTAATCTTAAGTTACTATTATATTAAAGTAATAGTTATATAAGCTTAAATTAGTTATATAAAATTTAATATTAAGGGTATCTTTAATCTATTAAATCTTAGGCTTTAAAGGCCTTATAATTAGTATATTATTTATATAAAGAGTAATAATAGTACTTAAAGAGGTATTAATAAATATATTAAAGTTAATATTAATAAGTTCAAGGTTAATCTCCTTTATATATTTTATAAAATAGTTATATTAAACTTATAATAACTATTTTAATTTGTAAAGGGCTTTATTTAACTTATATACCTTCCTAGGGTATTAATTATTATACCTTATTAGTTATTTTATATAGATTTCCTTATTTATATATTTATAAAGGAAGGCTATCTTAATATCTATCTATTCTAAGTCCTAATCTTTAATAGTAGTAAGGGCGAAGATAGCCTTATAACTTATAAGCTTAATTATAGAGGTAAAGGTTTTATTATAATTTAGTCCCTTATATTATTTAAACCTCTAAATAACCTAGTAAGCTTTATAGTAAGTAATTTCCCTTTATAAGCCCCGTTTTAAGGTATAAACCTATTTATTATAAAGGGTAGTCTAATTCTTTAATAGGTTAATTAACTCTTAAGTATTATTTTTAATAAGGGAGTTAAATTTATTTATTATACTAGCCTTTTATTACTTTTAGTAGGCGTAATTAATTATAACTTCCTTAAATATCTTAGGTTTATAAGGTTCTTAGTTAATAGCTTTAAATATTATAATATAATATAAGTAGATATATAATAATAGATCTTAAAGGATAAGATATAAGTAAATAAGTTATATACTATCTACTTATAAGGTTTTATTAGAAGCTAAGGGTAGAGTTACTAGTATCCCTATAATTAAAGGGGACTTTATAAACTAAGGGGTTTAGATTCCTACTAATTTTAGCCTTAGATCTATTACTAAAGGCCTTAGTTATATTAATTAAATAAGTTTATTAATATCTATTAAATTTATAGGTAGGAAGGTATTAATAGGATAATACTCTTTAATATTATACTCCCCTACTATATACGTTAGGGGATTAATAATAATAGGTAGTATAGAGAGTAAGCTATCCTTTTCCCTTCCCTAAGTAACCCTTAAAGCCCTAATAACTTACTTATTAGGTATTAATATTTTTTAAATATATTTACCCTTAAAATTAACAAGGGTACTAAGTTTAACTTAATCCTTTTTATAACCCTATTTAATAGCTAGTTTCTAGTAGTTAGTATAGCCCTTTTTTCTAATATATTTAATGGGAAGTACTACGGTTATAACCCCTTTACCTATAAATATAGCCCCTATTTACCTATAATTATATCCCCCTTAAAGGGGTTTAGCGTACTATTACCTAGGTAATACCTTAGGTATAAGATATGTTATAATAATCCCCTTATATACTTATATCTCTAACTTAATATTACCTCTATTATAACTAACCTAGTACCCCCGCCTAATAACCTTATAAACGCCTCTCCTTAGGGTCTTAAAGACTAAATTAATAAGTTTATAAAGGAGTATAAATATATAATCTAGATCTAGTAAACTATCTAGAATAAGAAGGGTAAGAAGTAAAAAGTATATTTTTTTATAATTATAAGGGTAAAGAAAAACGCTTTTAAGGGTAAAAGAGATTAGATAATACTTCTTAAATTATTAACTATCTATCTAAGGTAATAGCTAATTAAGATTACTTTATTAAAGTCTAGTTATTTATAGTAGAGAATATATCTTATAATTATATTATTATAAAGAAGGTTACTTATTATACTTATAAAGCTTCTATTATAATACTAGAAGTAAAGGATATAATTTAAAGGTAAATAATTACTAGTAATATACTTACTTAAATTATTACTACCCTCTATTAAATATATAATAAAGATAACTCTATCTTTAAACTAGAGGATATTTATAATAAGAGAGCTTATATAAGAAGACTTAATCTTAGCTAAATAATATATACTGTCTAGGCCTTTACTAAGGTAGTAGAACTAGTAGATACTAGGTAAATAACCGTAGTTTAACGGGTTTAGTTCTAGGCTAGTAGTAGGCTAGTAGTAGGCTAGTAGTAGGATAGTAGTAGGACGGTGGTACGCTAGTAGTACGCTAGTATTATATATTAAAAATAAAAATACTAGTAGATAAAACTTAAAAAGGGGCTTTAAGATTAGTAAGGTATTAAGACGGTGTTAAGACGGTGTTAAGACGGTATTACCACGGTTTTACCACGGTTTTACCACGGTTTTACTACTCCTGAAACCCTATATAGAAATATTATATAATTATTAATATTACGTAATAAGAAAATTGAGGTTTTAAGTTTACGCTAAAAGCGGGTGATTCGGGAGAGTTATATAGAGAGAACTAATAACGCTAAGTACTTTTTTTCTAAAAATCTAGAAGTTTTATAAAAACTTACTATTATAAAGTTATCCCTTATTAGGCCTAGTACGCGTAGGACTTAGAAGAAATTTATATAATTTATATATATAAAGTTAAACCGTAGTACTACCGTTGTAATACTAAATCCGTTATAGAATTCTTAACGTGTTAGTGGCGATGTTAGAGTTCTACAACCGACGTACTACCGACGTACAACCGACGTACTACCGATTTAATACTATTATATTATAGTAGTAGCACGGTTATAATACCATTGTTAGCTAGTCGTAGAATCTTATAAGGTGGCTAGACTATACCTATATAAATAGTATTATAATAGTTATATAATAGGGACTAGTATATTAAGTATTTAAAGGATTAGAAGGAATAAATTATATATCTCTTCTTCTTATAAACTTCTTATTATAAGATATTAAAGATAAACTAGGAGGTTCTTATTATAGATTATATATATAAGATTAATAAATATAAACTACCTCTCTTTATAGTTACTAGTACTACGGCCCTTAATATAAGATTTTATATTACTTTTTATTTCCTTAAAAGAGAAGAAAAAGAAGATTATAAATAGGCTTTATAATAATTATATAATATATTAATTATTCTAGATATTCTTAATTTAATTATTAATATTTTAGATTATAAAATAGTACTTATATTTATACTCTATTTAGTATTTCTTAACTTATATTATATATTATATATTTAGTATATTAATAAGGATATCCTATCTTATTATAAGAGTAAGCTTCTTATAAAGGAAGACTAGTAAGAATTTTAATTTATATAAAGGGAAATACTACAGTTATAACCCCTTTACCTATAAATATAACCCCTATTTACCTATAGTTATATCCCCCCTAAAGGGGCTTAGCGTACTATTACTTAGGTAACGCCTTAGGGGTAATAAAGAATTCCTTAGGCCCTTAGGCTGGATTAATTATTTAGGATTTCTATATAACCTAAAAACGCGTTTACTATTATCTTTATAAATAGAACTTCTTTAGTTATAAATATTTTAATTAGCTAAAATCTAGCTATTATATATTTAGGTTATAAACCCCCTTATAACTAGTAATACTACCTATTACCTACTATTATTATAGTATTATAACTATATTATATTTATACCTTATTAAAGTAGCCTTCTAATTAGTATCCTTATTATTATAGCTACCTATTACTCTAGTATAAGTAAGGCGGCTAGTATAGCTAGTATAATACCTTACTTAATAGCTCTACCTTAATATTAAGGTACTTAAGTAAGAAGTCGCTAGGTTATATTATATCCCCTTAGCGTAGCTAGTAGTATATTTCCCCTATTAAGTAGTAATATAAATACTTTTATAAAGAAGGTATCCTATTATCTATTATTTATATAGCCTAAGGTAATAGTATACTAACTTCCTCCTCTTATAAGTATAGATATAGACCCTCCTTTTACTCTACCTCTTACTCTATTACTTATTCTAGCGGACGACCTTAGTATTACGTCTTAAAGTAGGGGGGTATTAAAGCTTTACTAAGTAAGGTATTCTTTAATAGCTTTAAATTATAAGGGATATTATTATATAGATTATTAAGTAGATAATTTAATATATAAGGGAAGCTCTTTTATTTATATATACCGCTTAAGGTACTAGATTAACCTATATAAAAGGAAGTTTATTAAGGTATATATTAATAAAGTTTTATATTTCTTAAATATTATAAGATTAAAGGTTAGAAATTTATATATAACCTTAAAAAGAGAGTTAAAATTCTTTATAAATAAGTAATCTTACTTATTCTTTTATAGTTCTAGATAGATTAGCTATTAATACTACCTAGATAACTTAAAAGTTATAATTAAAAAGCTTAATATTCTACTTAATTATTAGAAATTAAAATATAAAGGCACTATTAAAATAGTAAAAATATATATGCCTTTTAAACTATATATTTTAATCCTTTATAATACTATTATATATATTATCCTATTTACCCTAAAACTTATTATTAAGTAATATAAGAAGATATTTAATAGTATACTTATTATATATATTATAATATATATTATAATATTAGGCCTATTATATATTTATAAAATTAGGGACTACCTTTAAAAGGATATTAGGGTATTAAGACTTTATAATATCTATATATACTAGTAGTTTAAAAAGCTAGCTTTATATCTTATTAAAGTGCGTATTAATAAGTTAAAAGATAATAACTAACTTAATCTACTTTTTATTATATAAGAACCTACTATTATATATATTAAGGGTAGGTTAAAGGGTTTAAAGGAGCTTCCTTTATATATTAAATTAGCTACCTAATAATTTATATAAATTTAAAGTTATTAAAGAATACCTTACTTAGTAAAGCTTTAATACCCCCCTACCTTAAGACGTAATACTAAGGTTATCTATTAGAGTAAGTAGTAGAGTAGGTAGTAAAGTAAGAGGTAGAGTAAAAGGAGGGTTTATATTTATATTTATACTTATAAGAGGAGGAAGTTAGTATATTATTACCTTAGGTTATATAAATAATAGATAATAGGATACCTTCTTTATAGAACTATTTATATTACTACTTAATAGGGGAAATATACTACTAGCTAGTAGCTATATTAAGGGGATATAATATAACCTAATAACTTCTTACTTAAGTACCTTAATATTAAGGTAGAGCTACTAGGTAAGGTATTATATTAATTATACTAGCCGCCTTACTTATACTAGAGTAATAGGTAGTTATATTAATAAGGATACTAATTAGAAGGTTAATAGGGCGTAGATATAGTATAACTATAACGCCATAATAATAGTAGGTAATAGGTAGTATTACTAATTATAAGGGGGTTTATAACCTAAATATATAATAGCTAGATTTTAGCTAATTAGAATATTTATAACTAAAGAAGTTCTATTTATAAAGATAACAGTAAACGCGTTTTTAAAGTATATAGAAATCCTAAATAATTAATCCGGCTTAAGGGCCTAAGGAATTCTTTATTACCCCTAAGGCGTTACCTAGGTAACGGTACGCTAAAACCCTTTAAGGGGGATATAACTATAAGTAAATAGGGGTTATATTTATAAGTAAATAGAAGCTATATTTACAGGTAAAGGGGTTATAACCGTAGTATTTCCCTATTTAATATAAGAGAGATAAGGGTAATAGCTAGTATAAGCTTTTAACTAGATATAAGGCTCCTATTCTATAAGTAGTTAATAGTAAGGATAAGTTTAAGCTAGAAGTCTATATTAAGACTTATATCTTATAAAATAGTACTTATTATAAATTATAAGATTTAGCCTAGATATTTAGTAGCTCTATTACTTTTAGGGTTTCTAAGCACTATAAGCTCTTATAAGATATTATAATTAATATAATATAAATTAAAGTTATAATCTTTATATTTACTATTATAATTAGACCTTAGGTAATTTATAATATTATTATTATATTTATTATAAGCCTAATAGTATTTAAAGGTTTTAAAGATCTTACTTTTTACCTCTACTACTTCTACTTTAAACTACTTATGCTAGTTATTAAAGAAGGTAATAAAGTAATACCCTCCCTTATAACCTCTAGGGGTATAAGGGGTTAAGATATTATTATAAATAAGGTTAAAAGACCTTCTTCCTAATTAAATATAAGCTTTATATAGTACCTACTTTACTTTTTAAATAGTATATAATAGGTATAAATCCTTATTAATAAGTTTCTTAGTAAGGTTAATCCCTTTAAAGAGATAGGTGAGTTTCTTAATATTTTAATAACTTAAATAGCTTATATAAATATATTATAAATTAAGGGTTTTATTATTAATTTAGCCTTTTAAGCTAGAGGAGTCTAACTTTAAGTCTAAGTCTAAATATTTTAGAGTAGGAATAATATTATCTATTAGATTAACCCGCTCCTTTTACTTTAATATAATATAGAGTATAGTAACCTTAATAAAGACTTTAATAACCTCTTTAAAGGGGAAATAGGGTATTTTTAGTACTAGAATAGATATTTATAATACTATCTTTATAAATAGTATAATATAAAGAGACTCTTATATATATAGGTAGTAAAGATTATTATCTTATAACTAGGTTATAATAATACCTTACTTACTAATCTTAATACTATTTTAAATAATTTAAAGAGGCATTAAGGTATATTAAAGTTATCCTTATAAGATTAAATTAATAAGTAATCTAGAGATATAAAGGTAATTAGTAAGAATTAGGTCCTTCCTTTTCTTATTTATTATAATAGGAATATAGACCTTATTAATATTAAGAGGGTACTAAGTACTATTAATACCTTTAATAGGTTAGATATTATCTAGTAAAGGATTAAGTAAGTGGTATTTAATAAAACTTATATAAAAAGGTATTAAATATATTAGGTAGAATAGTAATAGTTATTACTTTTCTAGCTATATAAGTAGAGAGAGATAGAATATATAAGATACTAAGATAGGTACTAGCGCGCGTCTAATATATAGCTAGTTAGACTAATTATATCTTATGTTAATATATTTTAATACTCCTATTTAAATAAAGTACCTTATTAATATATTAATATAATAAACTTATATTTTATTCCTACTATCTAAAATCCCCCTTCTTAACTAAATACTAGGTAATAGGCGTAAAGGTAAGTAGATAGTAGTAGAAGTCTATTTAAAGGGTAGTAATTTAGTAGAACCCTTTTAGATATAAATTAAATAGACCCTAATAAGGTAGATATAATTATAAGGTTACTAATTCTATCTATATAACTATTTCTAAGATATACTTATTTTATAAAGGTATACTATTAAGGTTTTTATATTATAATAACTTAATAGTATATTTCTTACCTTTAATATACTAGATAAGCTTATATTAGGTAGAGAGGAGGGTATTATAAGGCCTAATTTTTATATTTATATCTTTAATAGTATTATAATTAAAAATAATAATATTAATACTAGGATAAAGGATTATAACTCCCTAGTAGTATTAATTACCTACTTCTTATTCTTATCCTACCTAGGTATATATTTAAGTAGTAAAAATAGTAAGGCTGTTATAACCTAGAGGTATATTACGCTAGAAGCTATTATAAGTATTATAATTACTAGTATCTAGGAATATATTATATTAGTTCTATTTTATATTAATAGTAAGATAAGAGATAAGATTATAATAGATATATATTATAATTTAGGCCTATTATTTTTATAAGAAAGTAGTTAATTTATCTATTATAATATTAATTTATAAGCGGGAATAGTCTAGTATTTAAATAATATTACTAGTAGTATAATTTACTACTTAAGCTTAAAATATAAAAGGATAATAGAGTTAAATAGGCTTATAAAGTCTATTTTATATTCTAATATTCTAATATAAATTTATAGGGCTAGAAGGGTAGATAGTTAAGAGCTAGCTATCCCTTAATTAATAATAGGAGTATTTATAAAGCTACTAGGAGTACTTATAAAGCCTTATTATATTAAAGACTCTTACTATTATAATACTTCTAGGCTTAAGGCCTTATAAAAGGGGATAAATTTATCCTTTAAAAGGGCTTTAATAAGGCTATTAGCTACCTACTTATTAACCCTAATATATTTTAGCTTAATATTACTAGTACTAACCTATTTTTATATATAATAATATTAGATATTAATATACTTTATATATATATAGAACTAGGGGTTCTTAGCTAGGGCGATAGCTTCCTAATTATTATAGTAGAGTATTATAGTAGTAGGCTGATAGGTATCCTTAGAGAGGTCTAACTTAATAAGGAGCTATTAGAGCTAGATAGCTTCCTTTATAACCTATATGTAGCTTATATATTCTACCTTATAACTAGATAGGGTAATAATAGGCTATTACTTTAATAACTAGCTTATTACTTTACTACTAATATTAAAAATATAGCTTATAATTAATTATTAAGTATCTTAATTATTAGCCTAATTAGTATTACTATAATTAATAATAAGAAAGATACTCTTATAAAAAATAAGTTATAAGTTAATTATACTTTAAAGGTAATAAAAAATCCTCTTAATAATTATTTAATTTAATTAATTTAGGTTTAATTTATATCTATTAACTACTAAGATTATAAAGGTAATATCTAGCTTAATCCTTAATATAATATATATTAAGGAGTTAATAACTAATTAATATTCCTTTTAAAAAATATTAGGGGTTATATAATCTTCCTTAAATACTTATAATTTATTTATATCTATTAGGGTTATTATAAGGTATAAATTATATATATTAATTCTATACCTTTTTAATATAAGCTTTTTAACTTAGTTATAATACTTAATTTACTTAATCTTATTTAATTAATATATTTAAATAAAAGAAATATAATTTAAGGTTAATTATTTAAAAGTATTTATTAAATATAACTTTAACCTAATTGATAATAGTTTAACTAGGTCTAATAATTAATATTTTTTTTATATAAATTATAATAATAACTTAATCTTTATAATTAATTAAGATACTTTTATTAATTATAAGTAATATAAAGCCCTAAGTCTTTAAGAATATAAATAATATAAAAAACTAGACTTAAAATAATTATTTTAAGCTATAAAGTACCTTCTTTAAGATATAAATAAAGTATTCTTTACCTTTAATTATAAAGCCTTTAGGCTATTTAATATAAATATCTTCCTTAATATTCTTATAAAGGAAGGCTATCTTAATATCTATTTAATTTAATTTTTAGTTAAGGGATATAATTAGGGTAAAGATAGCTTTATAACTTATTAACTTTACTATTAAAGTATAATTAATCCCTTCTTATTATTTAAACCCCCTAACTACTTAGTATACTTTATAATAGAGGACTTTATTATAAGGCCCTCTTTTTAACTTAAATACCTACTTCCCTTAAAGTACCTTTTAACTTAAAGGTAGCTATCTAAGAATTTATATATTATTTTATATAAGGTAGTTAAATTTATCTTATAATACTATTTCTTAGTCCTTTTTAATATTATTTATTATAGCTTCTTTATATAATTTAAGTTTAAATAGCTTTATACCTTTAATTATTATTAAAAAGGTAAATATTACTAGTAGATCTAGGGAGTTATTACGCGGTTTATTAAGAGGTATTTTAAATTTAAGGTAATTAGATAGGACCTTAGCTAATAATAAGAGCTTATTAATATCTTAATAAAATATTACTAAGTAGACCTAATTTAATTTAAGCTAGATATTTAATAGGGTCTTAGGGTAGGATTTATCCTTAGTTATTATATCTTTAATATAGATTAATAGTATATATAAGGACTAGTTAGGAATATAGTACTACTATTAACGTGGCGTTTATAGTATATAGTAGTACTACGCTACCCCTTTACCTATAGTATATAGAGGAGGGAGTTCCTCCTAGAGGGAAGGGTAGTAATTAGTCTTATTATTAATAAGAATAGAGAGTTCTATATATATACGTACTATTTATAGTACTTAATAGCTATATTATTATATAGTACCCTTATATTTTAATTACTCTACCCTATTTAGGGGTAGTAGCCTAACTATTAGTAAGATAAGTAGAGAAGGGTTATTATAAGTATAAGGTAAAAGGGTTAGTTAACTAGTATAAATAACCCACCTAAATATAAGGGACTAAGCTTATAAAGAAAGTAAGTCTTAAGAATTAGTTAATAAATTAATAAAAGATATATTATAATTATAATTAACTATTTAGGGGTAGCTACTAGGCGTATAAACCTAGTCCCTACTACCTAAAACCTAAGAAATACTATTATAAAGGATATAAAAACTTAAAGAAGAAGTCTTTAAGAGGTAGTAGATATAAGATCTATAATAATATTTATAAGAGTTAGAGTAGGAAATATATATTAATAATACTATTTGAGCGGGTTATTAATATTACCTATTATTAATAAAAGAATTAGAATTAAAGTATCCTTAATATAAAACTTATATTCTTAGGCTATAAGACCTATATATATAATAGGAAGTTAGTATAAAAATATTAAAAATAATTTAATAATATAATTAATATAATTAATATAAATATAACCTATTTTTTTAATAACTTTATAAAAATCTAATACGCGTTATAATATATAGGCCTAGACTCTAAAGTTATATAATATAAGTATATAAAGGATATATTAGATAATAAATAGTCCTAGGAATACTTTAATAATTTCCTAATAAATTAAATAAAAGATCTTTAAAATTAATACCTTATAACTAGTAAGTACTACTTAAAAGTGAAGTAAAAGAAATATTAAAAGACTATAAATTTTATAAATTACTTTATTAAATTAAAAAGATAACTTAAATTATTAATAGAGTATATACTTTATAATAACCTTTTAAATAAATTATATAAAGATCTTTATAATTAACTTATAATATAACCTAATATCCTAGAGATAAGGGATACTCTTATTATATTAGTAACCTAATTAGAGCCTTATATAATACTACTTATATATAAAGATTAAAGAGATAATACTTCTACTAGGGGTTAATATCCTTAAAGAGGAAGAGGAAATTTCTAAGGGTAAAGAGATAATAGCTTATATATAAAGTAAAAAGGGTAGGGTATTATTAAAGTATTATTATACCTTCTTTAAAGGCTTAAGCCTAACCTTTCTACTATTAAATATTATAATTATTAAAAAGGGATATATAACTAAAGATTACTAGAGTATAAAATTAATAATTATAAGTATTATAACTAATAAGCTTATAACTAATAAGATATCTAGTAATAAGCTAGCTAAAAAAGGCTTAAATTTAAAAAACCCTTAAGTATTATAATTATATCTACTATTATAATATAAGGGAAGAAGTAGATATAATAACTTATTATTATAATATAAGTAGAGCTTAAGAGCTTATAAAGAGAATTTATTATATTAATTAATTCTAGAATAGATATTAATTATATTAATATATACTTAATAAAGGAATAAGATTAGGAAATAAACCCTAGCTTTAATAATATCTTATATAATAGAGTTAAGAACCTAATATTATTATTAAGTTCTTATATAAGAAAAATTAAACTTATTAATTTTAATAATATTATATAATATTATAAGGGCGCCTTTTATATAATAGTAAACTTTAATTATAACTTCTACCTTAGGTATTTATAATTAGAGGAATAAAATCCTTAAGTAGATTAGCTTATATAAAACTAGTAATTCCCTATTAAGGAAAGTAATATTAAGGAGTACTTTAATACTATTAAAGCCTTAAAGGAGTAGCTTAATAATATTATATTTATTATAATATACTTAAGAGTAGGTAATAAAAGCCTATTACTTAAAGTTAAGCTTCTTCTAAAATTTTAGGAATTTTAAGATATCTTTTTAATTAAGAATATTAAGGCGCTACTAGCTTATATATATTATAATTATATAATTAATATAAAGGAGAATAAGGAACCTCCCTTTAACCTACTTTATAACCTATTAAAGAAAGAGTTATATATATTAAGAGAGTACCTTAAATAGGCTTTAAAAAAGGGTTAGATTTATTATTTTATAAGTTTAATAAGTATATTAATTCTTTTTATATTAAAAAAGGATAGAATATTATATTTATATATTAATTATAAGGTATTTAATAAGATTATAATTAAAAATTACTATCTACTTCTATTAATTAATAAAATATTAATAAGATTAATTAATATTAAGTACTTAATTAAGTTAGATCTTAAGGATATATATTATTACTTATAAATAAGAAAGGGTAATAAATAGAAAACTATATTCTATATAAGGTATAACTATTTTAAATATATAATTATACCTTTTAAACTTATTAATATACTTACCTTATTTTAAGTATATATTAATAAGGCCCTAGTAGGATTATTTAATATTATATATATTATTTATCTAGATAATATTCTTATCTACTCCTAGAATAAAAGGTCTTATATTAGAGTTATAAAGTATTATAATATCTTTATAAATTTAAACTTTATATTAACTTAAAGAAATATAAATTTATAATAATAGAAGTAGAATTCCTTAGCTTTATTATTAGCCGTAATAGTATATATATAAATCCGCGTAGAGTAGATATTATAATAGAATAACTAGAACCTAGGAGTATTAAGAATATTTAAATCTTTTTAAGATTTACTAATTTTTATTATTATTTTATTAAGTACTATTTATTTATAACCGCGGCGTTAATAGACTATTTAATAGACTATTTATTTATATATTAAAAATAGGAAGTTAATATTAAGTAATATTATAAGAGTAGTATTTAAGTAGCTAAAATAATTATTTTAAAAGGTACTATTACTTATATATTTTAACCTTATAAGAGAAATCTAACTAGAGACTAATGCTTTAATACTAGCTATTATAACTATTTTATTATAAAAGTTCCTAATTAATAATAAAGGGGTAAAGGTAGAATAGTATTTAATTACTTTTTATTCTTATAAGCTATATTTAGTAGAAACTAGGTATAAGACTTATAATTAAGAACTACTTATAATTATTAAGGTATTCTAGGTATAATAGTACTTCTTAGAAGGTAGTTTATACCTAATTATAGTAATTATTAATTATAATAACTTAAAGTATTTCTAGATAATATTATTATTAATAAGGAGATAAGTATATTAAGTAATAAAGCTTATAATATATAACTTTAAGATATATTATTATATAAATACTAAAAACCTAGTTAATATCCTATTAAAGTAACTAGATTATATATTAATAATAAATAAAGAAGATACTTATCTATTAATATTATAAAATAAGTTAAAGAATATTAGGTATATTCCTTTTAATAAGTATTATATATATAATATTTATAAGGGTTTATAAGATAGTAAGGCTTCTAATTATAAATAATATAAAAGGTTAGAAATAGGGCTTAAAAAGCCTTATACCTTAAAAATAGGAGAGAGTAATATGCTCTTAGGGATATAAAGTAGTATAAGTAATAGCTTAAACCCTATTATAAGATAATTTAATATCAATTAAATAGTACTTAGAAGGTATATTATAACCGCGCTAATAATAGAGTATATATAAAATAAATATAATAACTTAATATTAGAGATACTTTAATATCTTTAAGAGGGAGATAAAGATATTTATAATAAGAAATAATTATTAAAGTCTTAAGGTTATAAAAAGGTTATTAATATATCTCTATTAATAAATAAGATAGGGGTCCTTTATAAGGGTAATATAATTTTTATACTTAGTAATAAAGTAATTAGATAAGAAATTTTAAAGCTTTATAATAATAACCCTTATACTAACTACTACTTATAAAAGTATATATAAGAGCTTATTAAATAGAACTTCTATTAGAAATTAATAAGATAAGATATTTATAATTATATATAAGAATATCTAACTTATTAATTAATAAAGTTATATAGATATATTATTTATAATATACTATTACTATTATTAATACTTATAAGACCTTTTTAAGAAATTATAATAAATTTTATTATAAATCTCCCTTTAAGTAAATAAAAGGGTAGTATTTATAATATAATCTTAATAACTATAAATTATTATATTAAGGTAGCTAGGTACTTACTTATTATAAAGATAGTTAATATTATTAATACTATTAATCTATTATATTATAAGATCTTTTTAAAGTTTAATTAATTAAAAGGTATTATTAGTAATTAAAGGATAATATTTATAAATAGCTTCTAAGTAGCTATATACTATTATATTAATATAAAAAGAAAGCTTAATACTACTTTCTATCTCTAAATAGATAGTTAAATAGAGAGATAGAATAGTATACTTAAGTAGTATTTATACTATTATTCTACCTAGAGATAAAATAACTAGGTAGAGTTACTTTATTTAATAAAGTTTATATATAATTATATAAAATATACTACTACTAAGTTACCTTTATATAAGGCGCTTTATAATTACTTACTTAAGTTAGATATAAAGCTTTTAGAGCTATTATTAAGAGAAGTCCTATTAATATAAAAAAGATTAAATTATTTTAAAAATAAAAGGAAGGTTTAAAGTAATATTTATACTAAGTATAAGCTATATAAGTAGAGTATATAAATAAATAGTAAAAGTAAAGATAATATAATATAAGTAATTATATCATATTAAATATAAAGTATATTAAATTAATATAAATAACTAAAAAATTATTATAATATTATTTAAGGCCTTTTAAGGTCTTTAATTATATTAGTAATTAGGTATATAAGTTATAACTACTTAATACCTTTTATATATATAATATCTTTTATATCTTACTTATAAAATTATATAAGGGTAATAGTAAGGGTATTATAAAAGTTATAAAAGTAGAGCTTATAAATAATAAAGATAAATAGGAAGTTGAAGCTATTTTTAATTATAAAATCTCTTATAATAAACCTTAATATTTAATAAAGTAGAAGGATTAATCTTATAATTATAATTAATAGTTATATAAATAGGACTTAGTATATATATTAAATATATTAGAAAGATTTAAGTAGAATTACCCTAAAATATAAAGTTTATATTATATAAGAAGGGAAATAATTTCTATTATTATTAATAAAAAAGAAAAGATACTTAATATAACTAAACTATTAAGGGTATTATAAGAGAGGGCTATTATATTATATTAGTAGTAGTACTAGGCCTACTACTATTACTATTATTATTAATAGGATCCTCCTCTTTATTCTTATCCTTATTCTTTATAATAGGAGGAAGGCGCTCTTATAATATATTAGTTAGGCTTTAATAAGGTTTTAAAAGGGGAGATAGAGTAATATATATATACTAGTAAAGGATATTAAGAATACCCTTAAGGATATTTATAATATAGCTAGTAATAGTAGGGTCTACCCTAGCTAAGGTAGTAGTAATAGAGGGGGTAGAGGTATAATAGAAGTAGTAGTAGTATTAATAAATAAGCCTATTAAAGTTTTACTAATATTTAATAAGCTAAGGAAGATTAGAGCTAGTATTAGAAGTAGCTATAATATTAGAGGCTTATAAGAGGTATAAGTAGGAGTAGTAAATAACGGTAATGATTTCCTATTTATATTTTATATTAAGGTCTTTATAATAGCTATATTTTATTAAGCTAGGGGAGGCGCGTATATAAAGTATATTATTAAAGGGGTAAGTAAAGCCTTAATTAAAAATATTAAACTTATAACTCTTTACTTTAGAATATAATATATTAGAGGTATATTATATAAGATAATATAAGAATAGGTTATAAGTAACTTAATAAAGGAGGTTAAGTACTATTACAAGGGGGGATAATAAGAGCCTTCTTTAATTAATAAAGGATAAGTTAATTATTAAGGATTACTTATAAAGTAATTAATAGGATTATAAGAAGGTATAATAAGGTATAAAAGAGGTAATAATATAAATAAGAATTAAAAAGGACTTAATATAATTAATAAAAATAAAGATATTATAATTAAAAGAATAATATTAAAGTTATATAAAGGAGGTATACTTTAAGTACTTAATAAACCTTTAATAGTAATAACTTCTTATTTACTTTAAAATACTAAGACTTCTAACTACTTTTATAATAAATTAATAAAGAATAATAAGAAATATAATAGGAATATATTATAATATAAAGATTATATATAAGAGTATTATCTATAATTATTATAATTTAATAAAACTATATATTCCTTAAGGCTTAGCTTAGAGGGCCTTATAATTAATTATATTATTATACTCTTATTAGAGGTATATTTTATTATTAAAGGAGTATCTTTTATAAATTATAACCTTTTATACTCTTAAAGCCTAAGAGCCTAGATAGGGAGATAATTATAAGGACTAGTTAAGAATATAATACTACTATTAATATAGTATTTATAGTATATAGTAGTATTATACTACCCCTTTACCTATAATATATAGAGGAGGGAATTCCCCCTAGAGGGAAGGGTAGTAATTAGTCTTACTATTAATAAGAATAGAGAGTTATATATATACTATTTATAGTACTTAATAGCCACGTTATTATATAGTACCCTTATACTATTATAGTAAGAAGATAGCTAATATTATCTTAATCCTTTATCAAATATCTATTATAGCTCTATAATTAGCTTTATAAATACTAGGTAGTAGAAGTAGCTTTCTAAGGAAAAAATCTAGACTTTTACAGGTATTCTCTAGTCTTATTTAGAAAACTTTATAAATTCTAGGTAATAGAGGTATTATTCCTTATATTAAAATATAGGATTCCTCTAGTTTAGATTTGATTTAGTCTTAGAAGGGTGGTAAATGGAAAGGATACCCCCCATTCTTTATCCTAAAGACGCTGAGAAGGAAACTATACATCAGGAGCATTACTCCACCCCACACAAATACGGCTAGCTGTTGCTTCTTTGGATCCGCCATTCGAGGAACCTTCAAAGCCAAAGCTATGGTTGCGAAGGAGAGAGTACCGTCTAAGAGAAACCGATCAGCGTACGCTAGAAGCAACGTTCTCTTGGGGCAAGGACTCACACATAGCAGCAACAATCTGTGTTTCCAGCCCGAATTGGTTCGAAAAGCCACCAGCAAAATAGGAGATACCACCTTTACCGTCCCCAGCGACATATGGGACCTTTCTTATATGATTGAACATATGGCCACTCGTGAAGAGTAAGATAGTAATCAAACTGATCCCAGCCCATGAATTCCTGTTCTGAATGACTGGCAGTACGTATGGATAAGCAATACCGAAGAATGACAGACCGCCCAGGATCGTCGTCGTAAATGTAACGATACGAATGTAGTTCAATGGTCGCTGAATGACTGGCTTTGGACCTTCAGGCAAATGTCGACCGATCCAGGAGACGACTTGTTCGGCGGATTGAGGGCTGTAGGAAATGAGGAATGAGCATCTGTAAGGCAGCGTTCAATGGTACATACCCTGCAGTGAAGTCATATCGAACGGGCGACCCATGTGCTTTCGCATTCAGCCCTGTGGTTGGCGGGAAGAGCAGAAAGATGGGAGCGGTCTGCAACATAAGCTAGAGCCAGCAGTCAGTTAGATCTGGCAATCAACGGAATATACACAAAGATCTGTGATATTAGAGGATGCAATACCTTCTGGAAAGTACCCTTGCCATCTGTGAAATCTAGAGTGCCGAGCAATGTTCGAGTATTCCCAAGTTTATCGCCTTTTGCCCAACTCTTAGCAACTAAGTCCCACTCTGGCTGGAAATCCCGACAGAGCTGACAACCGAATCTCGCTTCCAAGGCAGTGAGAAGCACAACGAGGGAATGGTTGCGAGGAATTGCGGTCAACTCTTCGTACGATGCATCGTCGAGTTGCAAAGGTGCAGATAATTGCGACTTGGCATGCCAATCTTCAAATCTGCCTCCAGCGGACCTTTCCACACCAAAGCAGGCTGATGGTAGCAGCGTTAGACCAAGTGACTTGATGATCTTCATTGCAACTTTAGGTAGACCCGAAGGGTAGTCGAAGGATTTACTTGACGCGAGATGGAGTGAGAGGATGCGGTGTCCACAAATATACGCTAGCTGAGCTACAGCTACCACAAATCTATCTATATAATACTATGACTACTTTATTTAAGGTTTGGCCGCCAAGCAATATACATCACGTGATCTAATTTCCCCGGGAACTTTTCTTTCCAGCATTACTTATAGCATGGCTATAGTATAGCAGTCCCTATAGCATAGCTATAGTATAAGTATAGTAGTCCCTATAGTATAGGGTATAGTATAGGTATAGCAGTCCCTATAGTATAGCTATAGTAGTCCTTATAGTATAGGTATAGTAGTCCCTATAGTATAGGGTATAGTATAGGGTATAGTACCCCTAGAATTATAGATCTTAGCGGGTTTTTAGGGAGCTTAGCCCCTAGAGTAGTTAGGTTTCTAGGGAGTCCCTAGCTTAATTACTATTACAGTCGCTACCTTTACTTCCTTTATAAAAGGCTTCCGCGGGGTAGCTATACTAGGCCTAGCGCTTTAGCTTATAGGTAGGATTCCTACACTTAGAGAATATATCCTTTTACTACTTCTTAACTACGACTATACTAATTAGTAGTAATACTATCTAGCCTCTACTATATACTATTAACTATATAGTAAGCTAAGATTATAAACTAGCTCTATAAATAATAGCTCCTTAGAGTACTATTAGCTAAGAAACCTTAGTACTAGCTATCTAAGTCTTCTACTCCACTATTATCCTAGACCTTTAACCTTATATTAGACCTCTATTAAAAAGCCTTTTATAACCTTAAATATATCTAAAGGTCCCCTTAGAAGAGTTAGTACTAATAAGGGCCTTCTTTATTACTTATTACTACTATCTAATAGTATTAAGATTCCGTCCTATTCTATTAGGATTTTTAGAGAAACTCCAGTATTTAGCTAAGTAAACTTAGGTATATCCCTAAACTACCTATCTCCATTTACTACTTACCCTAGATCCCTTAAAGGAGATCCTAGTCCTTACTTTTTAGCTATATAATTTTATTAATACTAGATATAAATACTCTAATATTATTAATAGTATTAGCCGTTTCCTAATTAAGAATATTATTTAAGGGAACCTTAGACCTTCTTAGATTAATTAAGTTGCCGCTAACTCTTTATAAGAGTAATAGTACTATACTAGGTTATTATCCTTAAAGCCTATAAGTCTATTTAATATTAATAAACCGCCCTAGCCTTCTAACTAGGCTATTAATAAGAGCTAATTTTATATAATAAACTATTACTTTAAGAAAGTTATAGCGTCTATAAGATATTACTTATAAGAGCCTCCCTTAGTACCTACCTCCCTAATAGGGACCTTAATCTATTTACTACTAAGGTTAACTTTATTAATACTAATACTAATAGAGTCCATATCTATATTAATAAGGTCGACTTAGGTAACCTTAATAAAAGAGGTAATCTATAATTAACTAATAGGACTAGAACTTCTTAATCTACTAGAAGCTTTAAATATAATAGATAATAGGGGAAATAATAAAAATAGTTAGGGTAATAATAATAGGAATAGTCTAGTAAATAGCTAAACTAGTATACCTAATAGAGGCTTTATAACTAAATACTTTAATATAATAGCTACTTATATCTAGGGCCTAAATACTAGTACTACTAGACGCTAGGCTAATTAGCTTACTATAGGAATAGGTAGTAGTACCCCTTAATTCTAATTATAAGATATTAGGTATTTTAATCTAAATCCTAATATACCCCCTATTAAAGTTAAGGATACTTATAATATCTATTATAATATTTTTAGCTTTACTAGTAGGCTTAAAGTAAAAGCTACTATAATAGATCTAGCTATTATATGACTAAACCTAGACTTATATCTACTAGGGAAAGCTAATAACTAGTTTACTAATTAATTAACTTATCTTACCTATAGCTGTTTATAAAATAATCCTACTAGTATAATTAAGTAGTATAAGGCTTTATAGGAGCGTTTTTAAGACTTACTAAGTAAATCCCTTAATCTCTTTAAAAATATTTACTATACTATTAAAGATACTTATAATAGATAAGATCTAGTAGACTATATCTCTAGTATTATACTAAATAGTAAAAATACTAGTATTACTTTAATAGATAGTATTTAAGTACTATTAGTATATAAATATCTTAATAGAGGGCATTATTATAACCTATTAAGGCTAAGTAGTAGGTTAACTATTCTAGATCTTCTAGAAGAACTTCGCTTTATAAAAGGTAACTAGTTTAATATCTATAGTAGTAATAAGGCCCTTTATAAGGTGAAGTAAGAGACTCGCTATAATAACTATTATAATTAAGATCTATAATTAGGTTAGTATTTAGGTCTATTTTATTAAAACTTCCCGCCACGCTAATTTAGTAGTTACTACGGTGGGCCCCTAAGGCCTTACTATAGTAACCCCCGACTATTTATCCCTTATAGCAGGAATAACTTTAGGAATTTTAGTAATAACGGGTAATAGGTACTAGTATAGGTAGACCGGCCCTAGATTACTAGGCCCTATTAACCCCTATAAATAACTAATAGAAATATAAGCAGGTTACCTAGGTAGAATTAATATTAGAACTAAGGCTAAGGATATCCCTTATTAAATACTTTAAATAATAATCGCGTATTATGTAAATCTTTTAATAGGGCCTAAGAGCAGCCTAGGGTCTATTAAACTACTATTAAAGATAAAGAAAACTCCTAGGAACGGCTATATAATAAATAGGTAAACTATAATACTTATAAGGAAGACTTCTACTAGTCTACTAACTAGGGAAACCCTAATTACCTAGAAGATTCCTAGGAAAATAGCTAGAATCCTAGGAGTACTAGGAATAATAGTAATAAAACGGTAGAGACCTATTTCCTATCTATCTAGTACCCTATTAAAGCCTTTAAGTATTAAAAATATATATTAATATTCTAGTCTAATAATACTCCTTATAACTATCTACGCTAAGGTTATAATAAAATAAGGGCCTTAATAATATTATTATTAAAAATAGCCTAGGCGGATAGTAGTATTAGCTAAAGCCTTCCTTAGGGTAATCCCTTAATTATCTAGAGCGCGTTAAAGGATACCGCCTTAAGTAGGCATACCTTTAAGGGGTACTATTTTATTACTACTCTAGTAAAGCTTATATCTACTAGCTAACTTTAAAAGTTATATATAGATACTAGTTATATTATAAGTCTTATAAACTAAGCTTTTCTCCTCTAATAGGTTTTAAATGCTGAAATATTAAAGATACTAATACTTATAAGAGTTAGGGGAATTAGGGATAAGAAGTATAATATAAGCTATTATATAAAGCTATAAATATACCTTCCTACTACTAATAGAGCTACCGCCCTTATTAAATAGGAGGTATATATAGTATTAATATTCTTAAGCTAGAAGGGATAGTAGTTAATCTAGATAAAAATCTAATAATTATTTAGTTATACTAGAACCTAGAGGTCCTAATTAAAGCCTTAAGTAAAGGGAGCTAAACTAATATAATAGTTTTTAGCTAAGTATATATTATAATTACTCTATATACTAATAAATAAATCTAAATTACTAGCCCTTATTACTATATATTATAACTACCTACCAATTAAGACTTAATCTTTAAACTAGAGAAACTTAATAGCCTATTAGTCTATATATACGTTATAGACTACTATATATCTTATATTTTTATTAGGAATAATACTAATAAAGCTATTAAGCTCCCTAGGAATATAAAGCTAGGACACGTTACTAAATATAAAGTAGCTAAATACTTCCTAGTTAAAGCCTTCTATAATAACCTCGCCGCTAGACCTCCTAAGAAGGCTAAAGTATCTAACTAGGTTAAGTTAAGTCTATAATAACTTATAACTACGGCTACTATATTTACTACTATTATCCCTATAATTCCTACTATAGTACTAGAGGTAGTATACTCTATAGGTACTACTATTTATAGATTATCTAAAATAAGGCCCTTAATAGTAGAGGCTATTAAAAGGTATCTAGCCTTATAATAGGATACCGGTAGCGTAGCTAATATACCTAAATTATTATAGATAGATATACCCTTAATAGATAATTAGCCGGATCTTTATAAGCCTAGCTAAGTAAGGGTATATCTATTAGGAAAAGCTAATAAGGAAATTATTAATATAGAGTTTAATAAACTCTATAATTAAGGGAGAATAGACTAGACTATAAAATTAACGCCCTTTTTATTCCCTTATTTTATTATCTAGAAGGTAAGTATAAATAGTATAAAAAAAGGCCGTGTTATTATAGATATTAAAGCCTTAAATAAAATTACTATACCTAATATATACCTAGTACTCTTATAAGCTAAGATATTAGCTCTACTAAAAGATACTATATATATTAGTACTATTAATACTACTAGTTTTTTCTATTAATAGTTAGTAAATTAATCTTATAAGTATTATCTTATAATAGCTAGCTATTAAGGCTAGGAAAAACATACTTATAATAGGGTATAGAAATTCGCTAGCCTATATATAATATATAATTAATTAGATCCTTTAACTATATTAGTATTTCTACTAAGCGTATATTAATAATAATAATATTTTTTTCTAGTTTACTAAAAGAATACCTTTTATACCTAGATTAGGTATTTAAGGCCCTTAATAATATAAATATCTATCTCTCTCTTAAGAAGTTATTCCTCGGGTTTCTATTAGTTTATTTACTAGGGTAAAAGGTAGACGCCTTTAGGCTAGTAATAATAGAGGAGAAGTTAGCTATTATTACTAACTTATAATTCCCCTTTACCCTTAGTTCGCTTAAGTATTACCTTAGCCTTACTAGATATCTATACTAGTATATTACCTTCTACGCTACTATTATAAAACCCTTATAGTTATAGAAGACTTATCTTAATAAGTCTATTTATAATAACTCTTAGTCTACTATTTAGGGGAATATATATAAAAGGCTAGCCCGGAGAATATATCTAGGGAAGCTAATACTAAAAGAACTTAATATATTTTATTAGCTTTAGAAAATATTTACTAATCTTATAATCCTATATTATTTTAATAAGGTCCTCTAACTATTTATAGATCTAGATACTAGTAAAAAAATCGGATTTAGGGCCTACGTCTACTATATTAGAGGCCTAATAAAGGCTTCTATAAAGTACCCCAAATAGAAGTCTTACCTACCTATCCTCTTCCTTAGTCGTCTCCTTATTAAGGCTAAAACACGTTATTAGCTAATAGAATTAGAAATTATAGGTATAATCTAGGTAGTTAAGAAAATCTACTATATAATTAAGGCGGCTTAGTTAATAATATTTATCTATACTAATTATTTAGCTACTATTACTATTATTTAGTAAACTAGCCTAAATACTATATTAGTTAAAAAACTTAACCTATATCTTATTTAAATATTAGAATACCTCTAGCGATTTTATCTAGACGTATAGTATAAGCTAGGAAAATCTAATATTATATTAAACGCCTTATTAAGACTAGCTACTTATAAGTATTACCTATCTAATAAGTTAAGTTTAGACGCGCTATTAATATAGGCTTTCCTAGTTAGCCTAGTAGAAATATCTCCTAGATTTTAATAAAGGGTTATTAAGGGCCTTATTAAGGTTCCCTAATAGGTAAAGGTAATATTAATACTAAAGGATAATATAGCCTTAGGTAGTAATACCGCTAGCCTCCCCTACTAAATAGTTAATAGCTTATTATATTTTAATAATAAGTAGAGAGGCCTACGATTATATATACCTATAATAGATTTAGAAACTAAGGTTTTCTAACTTACTTATAATAAAATAGGGTATCTAGGATATACCTATATATATAAGCGGCTTAATAAAGGACTTTATATCTATAATCTAGTAATAAAGCTATATAACTTTATTAGGTATTACCCGTACCACTAGCTTAATTAGACTCCTAGGTATAGACTATATAGTTCTCTTTAGCCTATCCTACTACTAGCCTAGCTATTTTATACCCTAACTATTAATTTTATTCTTACTCTACCGCTCTTTATAGATAGTTTTAAATATATGATATTAGCTACTAATAAATTCTTAAAGGTAATTACTCTTATTCCTAGTAAGAATATATAGTTAGGAAAGGACTAGGCTATTAAGCTACTAGACCGCCTCTCCTTATTAAATTAGGGTATTCTAAGGGTAATTATCTTAGATAGAGATAGGAAGTTTATTAGATAGGTATAGAAGTATATTTTCTTATTACTAAGAGTTAGCCTCTTTTATTTAATAGTATAGTACTTATAATCTAATAGGATATTAGAATATACTAATTAAACGGCTAAAATCGCGTTATAATATTATATTACTATACTAAATAATTAATAATAATAGCCTACTATTATAGATAAGATATCTACCTTATTAAATAATTCTACTGAATATAACTCTATTAATTTCTCCCTAACCTAGGTCCTTTATAGATTTAAAACCTGTAAAGCCCTAGATCTATTACGGGTAGATAATAATAGACTACCTACTAAAGGCTTTAGTAATAAGGCCCTTATTAAGGAGGAAGTCGTAGCTATACTAGTATATCCGCCTATTAATATTAGGGAATATTAACTAGCTTATATTAATGTAAGCGATATAATTACTTTTACTATTATAAGAATAAAAGACTATTATAACTCCTATTATATACCTATATTCTTTAAGGTAGGTAATATAGTTAATCTACGCCTTTATAGGGGTTATTGCATCCTAGCTATTAAGTCTAAGAAATTAGATAGTAGTTTACTAGACTATTCTAGGTAACTAAATATATTAGCTAGCTAGCTTATAAGCTTAACCTTTTAAGTATTATAAAGATTTATAATATTATCTTAATAGCCTACCTTAAACTAGCTACTATCTCTACTAATAACCTATACTACTAACGCCGGCTAGTAGTACTAACTATTATCGATAATTATAAGAAGTAGGAAATTAATAGGCTTATCTATAGAAGAAGGGTATATCGTGGTTATAGATAGTTAATATAGTATTCAGTTAGGTGGAAGAATAGTAGACCTAAAGAAGACTACTAGACGTTAGAGAGGGAATTATTAAGGAATACTACTAAAATTATTAAGGATTTTAATAATATATATAGTAAGGAATCAGCGATTATTTAATAATAGCTATCGGGATGATAGCTTTATTTATATGCCGGCATTTACTGTAGTCGCTACCTTTACTTCCTTTGCGGAAGGCTTCCGCGGGGTAGCTATACTAGGCCTAGCGCTTTAGTTTATAGGCAGGATTCCTGTACTTAGAGAATATATCCTTTTACTACTTCTTGACTACGACCGTACTAATTACTAATCTCGTACTAAGATAGTAACCCTCTAGTTTAAGAATACTACGGCCTACAGGTTTATAAATTAGTTATATATAGATATCTAGATAATACTAGGCTTTATTAATTATTATAGGTAATTAATATAAGGTCTTTATTATAGTATCTTAGTATTCTACTACTAGAAATTAAGATATAACTTAGATAACTATATATAATAGAAGAGTTCACTTAGAAGGGGCGCGTACCCGGAAGAAGCTTAGCCCTATAGGGCTACTAGCTTTAGTTAATCCTAGAATATATTTCCTACTATTTACGTACTATTATACTATATTAATTAAGTAACCCTTATAAGGTTAATCTTAGAGGAAATTAGTAGACTATTAGAACTATTAATAATAGTATCTATACTATAATATATTCCAACTATCCTATTACCTTATAAAGTACGCCCCTTCTAGATATATATCTCTTCTAAGTAAACTCTTCTATAATAAAAATTACTACTTAAGATAAGTTAGTAATAAAATAGACTTACTATTTTTTTTAATACTTATCCTCTAATTTCTTAATTTAACTTATAGAGATAAACTACGTTAGTAAAATCTTAACTTACCCCTAGGCTCTTACTCTTAGTAAAGACCTTATACTTATAGGCTTAAGGCTAGCCCTAGGAGCTCTAAGCTAGTACTAGGCCTATTATAGCATATTACAAGGCTCTAGAACTACTTAGAGCTTTAAGGCTAGTATTATATAACTACTAACTAAGTAATTTTTTAAAACCTACTACCTTAGTTAGTGGATTTTAAGAACTTATATAACTACTTATTAAGTAAAACCCTATTATATAACTACTTATTAAGTAGAACTTTAAATGGTTTTAATATTTTATAATTAATAAGCGACTTAGGTAGTATATCTTAGAGTTACCCTTAATACTACCTTAAAAGTAACCCTAGAATTAATTAATTTAGCTAATTTCTACGTAGAAGTAATATACTAGAGTAGGGCGTATTAGAGATTAATAGTATAGTAGTTATATTAACTTAAGATATCTTCTTACTATAATAGAATATCTAGATATTAAGACCCTAAGCTTATTACTACTTATTAGTTAATTGATAAGTACCCTAGATACCTTTCCTAGACTAGCGTAAATATTAGAACTCTAATATTTCTTTATATTCTACTTATATATATACCTACCTTTTATAATATTTTCTACTTAAATAAAGTTATCTAGCCTACTTATAATAATTTTATAATTTAAAAATCTTAAAAATTAATATAGTAGTTTAAAAGATATATTAGAATAAATAGATTTACTTACTAATATTAGTCTAACTATCTAATATCTTAGTATATCTCTACTATCTAACTAAGTTTTTCTTCCTACCTTATTTTTATTATTTAATACCTTATTATAGATATTATCCCTCCCTTATATAATCTATATCTTTATTAGGTACTATAGCTAGTAAGTTAAATAGTTAAAAGATATCTAGCTATCTAGAAAGTATAAGAATAGCTAAGTATATTACCAAGGAATATTCCTTAGCAGCTCTCTATAGAAGGCTTCTATAGACTATATTATAATAATATACCGGTAATAAAAAAAGACGTTACGTCCCTATAATAAGGTAAGATATAAGTAATCTATCCTACCTTATAATTACTTACTAAGTCCAAGGTATTACCTAGTTCTTTAATATTTATCTATTAATTATAGTAGGCCGTATAACCCCTCTATCTTATTAAGTACTTAGTTACTAGACTACGTCCCTTCCTAATAAGGCGCTTATTAATTAGTTATTTTATCTTAAAGGATTTAGTAATATTTATATCCCTATTTATAAATATAGATAGGGGTTCTTCTAGTTATAACTAGGTAAATAGGTTATTACTTAGGTATAACTCTAGTTAAGCTACTATAAAGATATTATAAATCCGCTAGTATATAGGAATAGTTATATAGTAGGCTAGTACGCGGGTCGCAAAAAAGCTGGAACGCTCAGAATTGGGCCTTGGCGGGAACCCTACCAAAATCCTTGGCTTGAACGTTCAACGTTCCAGCTTTTTTACGACCCGCGTGGCTAGGTAGCTAACTTATTTAAGGACCTTAAAGGGACTAATAAACTATTATCTATACTTTCTACTTATAGCTAATAGAATAGAATACCCGCGGTAGAGATATAATTTAATAGAGTCTCTTATATAGAAGGTTTATAGCTAATAATAATAATAATAATAATAATAATAATAATAATAGAATTTAGAATACATCTAAGTAAAGGTAATTATATTAGATACTTAGAGGCGGGTAATACCTCTAGGTATAGCCTCTTTATTATATATATTAAGGTCTAGGGGTTAGTTTAGCGAAAAGCTATAAGCCACGTCATTTAATAATTAACTACTAGGGGTAGATAGCGAGTTATTATAACTAGACTAAATAGCTAGTATTATAATAGGTTATATAACTATATTCTCTAGGGTACTTATCTAGAAGTATAAGGTATTTTCTACTATCTAATTAGTACGTTTACTAGACCTATTAGTTTAGGGGTAGTAAGCTATAAAATATAGTAGTTTTACTCCTAGCTTATTAAATAAGGTAGTTTATAACTTACTTAAGAATTTACGGTCCCTATCTAATATAATTTACTTAGGTAGTCCCTAGTTAATCTTATAAAGCCTTCTTAGTAACTAGTTAGCCTAGTCTATAGCTATAAAGGTTACCTTACCTAAAATTAAGGTAATTTTCCGAGAAAATTTATTTATAATAGTTAAGATAGTATTATAGCCCTTATTTAGTATTAGTAGGGCTAGAATAAAGTTAATTATTAGGGTATAAAAAGGTACTAGAGGTAATAGAATAGGTTATAAGGAATTATAAGGTAAATAATATAAAGTTTAACATAACTAGTATTATAGATAATAGCTAAGAAATTCTTAAAGCTTCTTAATAAGGCCCTTAATATACTATTACCTAGATATGACTTTATAGTATTTAGTAAATCCGGTATATTCTAAATAGGTAATTTCTAGAAATATCTTGACTACTAGGCCTAAAATATATAGTCTATTAGGTCTACTTATATTAAGCTTTTATATAAGGCCTTCTACCTACTAGAAAGGAAGCTTTATAATATCCTCTATTATAAGGTAGTTATTAGTATTAAGGACCTTCTTAATCTTATTTTATAAAGAATCTACCTTATAACTATTAATAAGTTATTATTATAATTAAGGGCTTAACTTAATAAGGCTAATAGTTATATAGGCGTAGCCTTATAATATATTAAATTTACCTTCTTTATTAATAGCTACTTTTATAGTAGTAGTATTATATAGCCTTAATAAGGTATTAGGTATAATATACTACTTTCTAGGTTTATAGTAAAACTTAATATTATTAAAGTATTATATATATTTAAAAGTATAAACTAGTTAAAGATTTAACTTTACTATTAATAATATTATTAATAATATTTATTTTATAATTCTTAATACTATATTATAATCTATATATATTATAGTTTATATAGCTAATTCTATTATATATCGGACTTTACCTAGTACCTAGATAATCCCCGCTAATTCTAACTTAGTAGGCTAGTATCTTATCTCTAAGTCCTTTAATAAATAATTAAGAAATAATATAAGCCTAACCTAAGTATAACTAGGATATTTACTATCTTTAATAGCGCTATTAATATAATAGACTATTATATTAAAATTAAAAACCTTACTAGTATTAAGATTTATAAATAAGATAATTTTATTATTAAAGTAAGATAAAAATATTAGAGATAATAAAGCCTTTTATAATACCTTAAAAGATACTAATTCTAACTTAGAGGGATCTATTATAAGCTTTTATTAGGTAAAATTCTTCTATTTATTTCCTACCTTAGGTACTAATATAAGTATAAGCGTTTTCCTATCTTATAATAGCTTAGTAATTACTATATAATAGGTAATATACCTATATAGCTACCTAGTTATATTAAAGTAGGTTTCTAATTATAAGAGTAATATAAGGAATAAGAGCCTTAATATAATTAAAAGCTTATCTTCTATTATAGACAATCTAAAGGAGTTAACCTTTTACCCTAGTAACTATATTAAGGGGTATCTAAGGAAGGCTTTAATAGGATTTACTAATATTCTATACTTTTATAATATACCTTAGTAAATACTTATTATAAGTACTCTTATAAAGTTTATAAATATATAATAATAATATTAATATATACCTTAATAAATTTTTAATAGGTATAAAAGAGATAGTTAATTTACTACTAGATATAGGCTAAAGAATTCTTAAAACCTATAATAGTAATATTAAATAATTCCTAGCCTTAATAGCTAATAATAGTAAGCTTATAATAGTTATTAGGATATATATACTAATGATAGTTATTAGGATATATATACTAATAATAGTTATTAGGATATATATATACTAATAATAGAAGAAGCTAGTAGTATTAATAATACTTATATACTTATAATCTTTTATAATAGCTATTATTTCTAATTATAAGGGTAAGGTATAGACGTCTAGGTAAGTAATAGTATTTAAGCTATAAATATTAATAATTATATACCCTTTATATTTTCTATTAGGTATTATCTTCTAGATAATAAAAATTAGGAAATTAAAAGGTATTAACTTAGTTATCTAGTATAGTCTATCCTAGTTATAGAGCTTATTAAAGGTATTATTAGGGACCCTCTTTAACTCTATATTAAGGGGGTAGACCCTAGCTATTTTAAGGATTTTTTATTCCTAGTTAGATTTTAGCGGGATCCTTATCTATTCTTCTTAGAGGATATTAGTAAATCCTCCTTCTTCTAAGAGCTTTAGGAAATTATTAATAATATTATATATTAGCTAGTATCTATTATAAATAGTAGCCCTATTAGGTATAATAAAGTCTTTTATAGAGGGCGTTATAACAAAGTTAGTAGGTATAAATCCTTTTATAATATAAGGTATTACTACCTAAGGTATTACTACCTAAGGTATTATTATATAAGGTATAGCCGGCGAGCTTAAGGATAATAAAAGCGGAGGATAACTAGAAGTTACTAATATAGCTATTATAAAGGTAGTAATTACCTTATTAAATACCTTCTAAAGCTAGCTATTATAGTATTTATTTTTCGGCTAATATATTATTAATTCTACCGCATCTTTTATTCCTAATATTATATAAAAATACCTATTAAATACTAATTTATAGATTATTCCTAGATAATAATTATAAGGTATTATAACTACCTTATCTTCCTTATTCTTTACTAATATTACTAATAGCGATGCGTTAATAAAATAGGTATAAAGAGATAATTCCTAATAATTATTAGGTTTAAAGAAATAATTATAGTCTAGTAGTAAGGTATAATAGACTAGGATTTATATCTAAGAATTAGGAGGTATAATAATAGTTTACTTAATATAAACTAGGTATATAACTACTCTTCTATAAGCCTTTATTTCTAATAAAATATATATATTATAACTCCTTATTAAGGCCCTTAATTAGGAGGCTAAGATATTAATTTTCTTAGGTATTATAATATCTATCCTAATAAGTATATTTACCTTAAGGTTATTAATAATATAAATTTTATAGGGAGATATTATTATAACTATATTTCTCTTATTATTCTTCCTAGGTAGATAGAGAGGTAAAATAGTATATTTAGAAGTTATATACCTTATTGATCTAATACCTTTAATAGTTATTAGGCTAACTATTATCTAGATTTATAAGTTAGGTATAAAAGCCTTTAAGTAAGCTTAATTACCTAAGCTAATATTATAACTTATATTAAAGTATATAAATTCTACCTTTCTACTAAGTAATAACCTTACCTTAGCTATTATATAATAGTATCCGCGAAATATATACCTTATACCTACTTCTTTAAATAAGTTAATAAAAGACCTAATAATATCTCTTAATTTTTTAAGGGCGGAGGTATAATTAGTATCTAGGAATCCTAGATTTAGGGAGTCTAGTAAAATATAGGTATCCAGAAAACCTAGATATTTTAATATAAATATATATTAACCTTTCCTAGAGCTCTTAAGGTATTAATATAACTAGTTCTTTAAGGTAAATAATTAGTAGTAATAATAATATTAATACCTAGGTAATATAATAGAGGTAGTATTAAAGTATTACTCTACCTTATTATTCTACTAGGGTTAATAGTAATTAAGGTCTTTATTAGAGTAGTAGTTATTATTTTCTAGGGTTTTATTAGGTACCGCGACGTCTTTTAGAGAGGTATTAGAAGACTTTATATTAGGGGATATATAAGGGGCTTCCTTAGTAGCCTAATAGGCTACTCCTTATAAAGGCCGGTAAGGTTAGTATCCTATAAGATAAGGCTAATATCTTATAAGATAACTTAAATCTTTTCTATACCCGCCCTAAGAGTAGGGATTATATTAGGGCGACGTTAAGGTTAAATCTAATATACTAGGTATATTTCTTATAATAATTTATAAAGGTTACTAAGGTATAAGTAAAGGCTAACTTTATTAGGGGGCCTAGTTATAGGGGTTAGGCTAATAGGTAGGTCTATTAATATTACTATTACTATAATTATTATATACTAAATACCCTTAAAAAAGGTAGTAGAAATAGCTAATAATAAGAAGGAAATAGTAGCTTAGAAAAACTACCCTAATTATTATTATTCTAATACTAACCTATCTTTACTACTAACTTTCTATTAACCTAATACTAATTCTAAGAATACTCTTTAAGATTTAGTTAATACTATATATCTACCTTACTGTCTAAGGCTTTAAGGAACTTATTAAGAGTTATTATCTCTATCAGCTTATTAATAAATTATTAGTATTCTAAAGTAAGGTTATTCTATATAATAGATAATTAGTTAGGAAAATCTTTAAAATTAGTAGCCCTTATATATCTTAAAAGGCTTTATATAAAGACTTAAGGTAATTTACCTTACCTTATATCTTCTTAAGTATACTTCTCTAATTATAATTTAGAGATAGTAATAGATTACCTTTTTTTAAAGTATTTAGTTAAGGTATTAATCTAAGACTTTAATAGAGTAGTCTAGAAGAGATCCTTTTTTAGAGTTATAAGCTTTATAAAATACTACTTATATACCTTATTATATAAATATATAAGTAATATATTAAAGACTTTATTTTTGCCTTTAAAGGTTATAAGATCTTATAACCTATTAATAAACTTATAAATATCTTAATAAAAAGTATAATATCCTTAATAGATATAACCCTTCTCCTTTTATATCTAGGAAAAAGTACCTAATATCTTTAGTTTTAAGTAAGGCGGGGCTATTATTATTCCTATTACTATTAATACTATCTTACCTAGGCGGTCCTAGGGGTCTTAGAGTACCTAGAGGCCTAGGTTATAGTAGATTATATCTTATATAGCTTATAATAGTATATTTAATAATTACCTTAATATTTTATTCTACTATTATATTTTTAGGGTTAATAGGTTAGTTATAAATAGCTTCCTTAACTAATATAGCCCTAGTTATTATTATTAGGGTAGTTCCTAATAATAAAGCCTAAATAGATAAAGATAGTAATAGAAGTTATAGATTTAATAAAGAATTTAATAGAGTTTTCTTACCTAATAGTAGTCCTAGTAAAAGCTAGTAAGATACCTAGATTTAATAGTCTTACTTAAACTACTTAATTATAGAATAGAATAATAATTACTTAATTACTTAATTAATTAGATATAAAGGTTTAGTACCTAGTTCTTCTATAAAATTAACGCCCTTAAGAGAGGTAGATCTTAAGTAGTAACGCCCTTAAGGAGTATTAGGCCTAGGAGGCCTAAGATTTCCCTTAATAATTAAAGAAATAATTTAATAAGTAAGCTTATCTAATACGTCTATATACGCGTAGCTAGAAGTAATAAAATTAGATAATTAGAAGGTAAGAACTACTATCTCCCTATTAATAAAAGCTAACTTAAGAATAAGATATAAAACTATTTAATATATATAAAAACTATTAATAAGATAAATATATTAAATATAAAATTAATAAACTAGCTAGGAAGTATTATAATACTCTAAGTAGGTAATATTAATAAGATATAATAAGGTAGGGAAAATAGTAAGCGGGTATATATACCTACCTTCTCTAGATAGCTATCTTAATAAATAATAAATTCTATTAGGGAATTTATTGGGAATATCTTATCGGTAATAATAAGGTAAGAATAATAGTTATAGAAGGCTTTAAATAAGTATAGTATTAAGGGCCTTATTATTATAGGTAAGTACCTTAATAAAGGCTATAACGGGTTATATAGGGGAGGACTAGTACTAGGGAATATAGCTAGTACTTTACTAGAGGTTCTCCGTTATATTAGGCTAGTACCCGATCTAATAGTACTATCTAATAGGGAGTAGTATTAGATAGTAATAATAGGTATTACTACTAATTATTAGGTACTATAGCTAATAAGTTAAATAGTTAAAAGATATCTAGCTATCTAGAAAGTATAAGAATAGCTAAGTATATTACTAAGGAATATTCCTTAGCAGCTCTCTATAGAAGGCTTCTATAGACTAAGTATATTATAAAAATCTTATAAGTTATATATATTATTACCCTTCTTATACTAAATATAGCTTCTCTAGCTCCTTACTAATACCTTCTAAGCGCGTAGCTCTTTCTAAGCTAGACCCTATTACTATTAATAAGAGGGTTAGATCTTATAAGACTAATAGTATAAGGCGTATTAAATACCCAAAAAGTTTAATTTAAGAGCTTAAATTAGATCTAATAACTTACTAGTAAACTCTAGAGATATTATATTAATAGAACCTCGCCTTAAAGAAATATTATTAGGTATTAGCCCTTATAACTACCTTAATAAGGGTATTACTTCCTAGTAATATATAGCCCTTATTAATATAACTATTTAAGTAGTTATTCTACCTAGGGACCCCTAGTAACCTACTCCCTTAGCCTTTAAAGAAGTACCTTAATAATTTACTCCCTAGCCTCCCTTTAAATATAACTAATATACCTATTACTAGTATATCTAGTAGGATACTAATATAAAGGATAATATTAAGTACTAACCTCCTATCTAATAAGGCTTATATTAATAGTAGAATTATATATATTAGGGTTAGACGCTAGGTTAGAGATATTAGATATATAAGGACCTTAAGATAGTAATAAATAGGGGATTATTCTAGGTTAATAGATTAATTAATATTACTAGTAATAAGTATTTATACTATAATATATTATTATAGGAAAATAAATATAATAGCTTAGATAATAATTAATAGCTATATTATAATAGTAGGAAGAATAACTAACTAGCCCCTAATTAGTTATATAAGCCCGCTAATATTAACTTATTACTTAAAGGGCTAGGGAAGAGAGCTTAGGGTATAATTAATTAATAGCTTACTTAATATTAATATTAATATTATTATTAATAGATACTTTATAAGAAGGAGGTTTATATATAATAAAGAATTTTTAGATAATATTATTAATTATAATAATTATCTCCTCTTTATTTATAAGGGTATAACTAATATTAATACTTATATTAATTAAATTACCTTCTAGATCTAGAGGTCTATTTGTTATTTAATAGGTCCTCTTATTATTAATAATAGCCTAAGGCTAAAATCTACCTAGATTTATATATTAAATAGTATATAAGAGTAACTAGATATTTACTATTTATATTTTAATAATTTAAATTAAGATTCCTTTACTTCTACTTAATATACCCTCTAGTCTATTAACTTATATATCTAGGGGTTTAAATCCTATTATAACCGCCTTAAAGAGGATAAATTATAATATCCTATTAATATTATAAGTATTTATATCTAATAGCTAACTTCTAAATAATAAGATAAAGGTACTTATAATTAGCCTACCTTTATAGAAGTTACTTATATTATAATTACTTCTAATAATAATATAAAAGGCTAGATTAAGCGGGATATCTATATTAAAATTATTAAAGAGGGCTTAATATTAATCTCTAATTAATATCCTTCTTATATAACTCTCTAATATCTACTCTTATTTCTATTTAATAAATAGTTATAATACAACCGCCTCCTATTAGTTAGTTATTAGCTTCTAGGCGACTATCTACTATATATATTATAATAGAACTATATTACTAGTATACTTACCTAGTATACCTTAATTAGTAGTAATAATAAACTAGAGTAGGAAGAGGGTAGTAACCTTAAGTAGGAACTAGACTAATATATTATTAGCGAGTATATACCTTAGAGTTATATTAGGTCTTAGCAAGTAATAAGATAATAATTTTATATAAAATAGATATAAGTAAGACTATTTAATATATTTCCCTAGTAATTTTCTATACCTAAATCTACTTAGTTATAAATAATTCTAAATAACTTAGATATTAATTAGGGGATAGTTAATATAATTTAAATAGTTAATTAATTAATATTTAAATCTAGCCTACTTTCTTTAATTATACTATTAATAGTAGATATCTATCTAGCTACTAAGCTACTAATATCCAGATATTAATAGAGCTTAATAATCTAAATTAGTATTATTAGAATTAATAGACTATTTAAGTAGACTACTACTCTAATCTAATAAATAGGCTTAGTACTAATCTAGATATCTTACTTAAAGATATTAGTAGTAAGGTAACTATCCTCCTATTAATAATACTAGGAAGCCTATATACTATAAAAGTAAGAATATAAGATATTATAATAATAATTTAAAAAAGAGTAAACCTAAATTTTTTATTACCTTTATATATAATTCTAAGTAGCCTAATATTTAAAGCTTACTAGAACCTAGTTATATATTAGAGTACTATTATAATCTAATTACTTATATCTTTAATTAAAAGCTCTAAGAGTTAATAATAGACCTCTTTAAGTAATATATCTTTAATATTTATATAGCCTACTATTATATTATTAAGTTTTAAAAGTAAGGTCTTTTATATACTTATATTCTCCTTATTATATAGGAAGAGGATTAGATCTAAATAGTTAATAATATTAATCGCCTTATTTAAGTATTTATCCCCTCTTTATAGTAGGGTATTATATTATATAAGTTAGTCTTATAATTTATAATTTATAATTACTATACTAGGGTCCTTAGTAATAGATATTTTAATTAGGAGAAGAATTATTATAATAAGGATTTTTTTAAGGATTTTTATTAAGAGATATCTTTTATACTTAATAGGATTTATCCTTTCTATAAATATTTAATTAGCCCCTTTAAACCTAATTCCTTTATTAATAATAGATAGGTTATTATTATAGCTTTTACATTTGTCGTTATAGTATAGAAGGCTTCTATATTATACTCTAATTATTCCTTAATAGAATCCTTAATAGCGAATTAATTATATATATATTAAATTAGCTTACGGCTATTAGTTATTATAATAATAGTAGTAATACTATTATAACTAATATTCTTATTAAGTACTATCTAACTACTTAGAGAAGGACTGATATAATTTTTATAGTACTATTATTATAAGTCCTCTAGCCTAGGAAAGATATCTATTTATATATAATACTATATATTAATAATAACGTAGCTTACTATTAAGGACCTTAATAGTACCTAGAGGTATTATACTAGTATTATAATAAGACTATTATAGTAGACCACCTATTTATAGAAGCTATTTATAAAAGCCTTTACTAATAAATATTCCCTATACTCCTAGAGAATTAGTACTAAGGTAGAGAATTTCTACTAAGGCCTTAATAAATTTACTACTCTTCTTAATAAATCTCTATATCTTATTATTATAGCTCCCTAGGTTAACTAAGAAATTATAAAACTTACCTTTTAGCTAAGTAAATTTATCTAGACTAGTTACGCTTTCACTTCTATTATTAATAAATCTATATGTTATATTATCTCCTTAATTATAAAAGATACCCTTAGGCTTACTAGGATAATTAAGCCCTTAAGATAAAGTATTTATTCTAGGTTAGTATCCTTAGAGCTTAGGAATATTATTAGGAATTCTAAACTATCTTAGCCTTATAAGTAGGCTATAAATAAACCTTTAGTTTATAGAGCTATCTCTTAATTTAGTAAAGGAATAGAAGCCTCTTATAAGTATCTTATTAAACTATTATTACTAGAGTTATCTTAGGTAACTACCTAATAGTAAATATCTAATACTATATTATCTATTCCTAGTAGCTCTAGTACTAGATAAATATTAGTAGAAGAGACTATTTATAATTAGCTAATTAGACTAAAACTAGAACTTAAATATAGTTTCTTTAGAAGTATATTATAGAATATTAACCTTAAGGCGACTATTTAAGCTACTATTAACGCTGGAATAGCCTAGTATATCTAAGAATACCTCCTTTAGCCTCCTTAATAAGGACCTTCTAGCCCTCTAAGTCTACTAGGCCTACTAGGCTAGACTAACTAGGAAGGCTAGGCTATAATAGATACTAGTAATTAAGGCCCTTATTAAAATCTAGGTAATCTAGGGTTCTTTAATCCTATATATAATAGAAAATTAGTAAGTACTAGTAAGGCTATTAAATATACTAGTAAGGAGACTTACTTTTATAATATTTACCTTTTTATAAATTATACTAAATAGATTATACTCTTTAAAGGATCCCGCTTTAGTATAAAAAAATCTATAACTAAGTCTTTAAGGCTAGGCTCTTACCTAGTAGATAGGTTAATTATTAAAATTTAGTTAATACCTTATAAAGATAGGTAATAGTATTAATAAATAAGTAAGGCTTCTATTAAAAAGGTTCTAATAACCTTTAAATATAGCTATTAATATTATAATATATAATAGATTTATTATAAAGGATATAATAAATTATTAAGAACCTAGGGAATTTAGTATTAAGATATTTTAAGTTATTAAGGACGCTAGGCTCTAACCTATTAAAGTATAACTTAATATTATTTATTATATTATTAATTAAACTACTATTAATAACTTCCTATTTAACTTAGATAAAGTAAAGTATAAATAGTAGGCTTATACTACTAGGTATTATAACTCTAGTAGTAGCGCCTTAAATAATTAATAAGGTTATATATTTAATAAAGGTAGATTTATAAGGTAATATAATTAATATAATTTTCCTAATAGAGTAGGCTACTAGCTATATTAGCCTAGGAACTAGTTATATAATAATACTTATCTTTATACTCTACCTTTTTAAAATAATTAAGCTTATTAATAAAATTAGTAGCTACCTTACTAATATTATTAAAATACTTTATAAATCCTACCTCCTACTTAAAAATTATAGATTATAGTAAGTCTTATAAATAGGTTAGATTTATAAATACCCCTTTACTTATACTAATTAAGAAGATTTAGATAAGGCTAAGGGTAAGGCTAATTTAATAGGTAAATAGGTAGTTAGTTATAAGATAGCTACTAACCTTATTTCTCTTCTTAAAGGGCTTATTAGGCTTCTACTAAGGATATTATAAAAGACTTCCCTAAAGGATTTAAAGAATTAGGATACTAGTAGTATTATACCTTATAAGCTAAGGGTAAGTAGTAAGAGGATCCCTTATATTATAATAACTATAATATAAGTAATAAGCTATTAAGTAGAAATAATAATAACCTTATTAACCTTAATAATAATATACCCTAGGTATATTTTATCTCTTAGTTAAAATTAATAATATATATCTATTTTATATACGCGTTTATATTTACCTTATAAAATGAGCTCTTTAACTACTTATAATAGTAGTACTAGACTATATAGAAGCCTTTAACTAAGACGTCCTCCTTAATAAGGTCTTTATTAGGTTTAATAGTAAAGCTTATAATAAATTATACTACTTTATAAGTACTTATACTTATAAATTTAGCTATTATATTAGACTAAGAGAAGGCACCTAGCTATAAATTTCATAGTTAGAAGTACGCGACTATTAGTATCTTATAATTTATACCTACTACTATTATATTAGCTTAGACTAAGGTTTAATTTTATAGTAGTTACTTAGTTACCTTAATTAATTAATCCTATCTAAATAAGGTCCTTCCTAACGCCGCTATTAAAGAATTAGTATTACTAATACCTATATAAGGAGTTAGTAATAAAATTATAAATATTAATATATATTAATTAAGATATATATTAGGAGTACTATTAATAGAAAGTTAGTTATAACCTTAATAATAATAGAAGTCCATATAGTTAAAGATTTAAAGGCTTATTTATTTATAGGTATAAATATATTAGTTTTATAATAGATAATTCTTAACCTTACTAATTATAATTTAACTATTAATTTTTATTAGGGCCTTAATACTTCTATTAGTATTTATAATTACTTATTACCTAATATAAAGTATACTATTAAAGCTAGGTCTATTATTATTATTCCTCCTTATATAATTATAAGGGTTCTAGTAGTTTATTAGGGGGAGATCCCCTCTAATAGAGACTTCCTCTTTAAACCTAAATATACCTAGGACTTTAGAGATAGTAGTATTTATACTTATATTACTAATTTTATAATCTCTTTTATTTATATCTAGAACTCTTTAACTACTTTAGTATAATTATCTTATAAGGCCTACCTTAGTTTACTTATTAAATATAATTAAGATAGTACTTACCTTACTACCCTAGTAGATACTCCCCTTATACCTAGTAATACTATCTTCTAGAAGTTATCTATTATAAAAGGCTTTATAACCTTAGTAGCTACCTACGTAGGGATTATATAGCCTATTATAATAGTCTCTATCTTAATAATAAGGTCCTTAATTAATCCTATTCTTAAGTATATTTAGCTTAATAGTATTAATATCTATAGACTCCCTAATATATTAAGGTAAATCGCTACTATAACTACTAAATTCCTAGAAATCTAGATAGATTAGGGATTAATAGTAGATATTTTAAAGGAGGAATAGATACCTATCCCTTTAAAGCTAGATATAATATTAAAACCCGCCTAAATCTATCCTATTAGCTAGAAAGACTATAAACTTATTAATTAGATATTTAATAAATTATATAATTAAGGGAAAATAATATAGGCTAGTTAGCTTATATACTTTAGTTATCTAGTTTTTATTATCTAGTATAATATAATAGAGGGATATAAAGGTTAAGTAGTAGTTAATATTAGAGGCTTTAATAAAATTACCTAAGTAGATAGTTACCCTTTACCTTTATAATCTAACCTTATATTAGCTATTATAAGCTATCTATTTATCTTTATAATAGATAGTACTAGCTAGTTTTACTAGTTTAAGGTATAAAGAGAGGATTATTATAAGCTTACTATTATTTCTTACTATAAGTAGGAGTAGTATAATATTACCCTAATAGGGTATAAGGGGTTACTATTATATATTTAATATTAAATTAATAAACTTCTCTAATTATATAAACTATTTATAAAGGTATATATTAATAATATAATAGCCTTTTAACTAGCCTACCTAAGTACCTTACTTACTTACGTAAGCTCCTTATACTCTTCTAGGAGAAGTAGATTAGCCTTAATCTTATAAAAACCTTCTTTAAGTATCTATCTATTACTCTACTTAGTTAATAGGTTAATTCCTTAGGCTTATCTACCTTAGAAGAAAAGCTCCTAGCTATTAGCTTACTTCTATTTCTATTATTATTAAAGGATCTTAAATTCTTCCTAGGATTTATAGGTTAGTTAAAGATATCTATCTTATAATATACTTAGCGGGTAAATCTATTATAATACTATAAAACTAATCTTACTAGTATATTACTAAAGGGTATAAAGGGTTTTAGTAGGAAGATATAATTAGTATATACTATATATAAACCTATAGAAGTAGAATTAGAAGCCTTTAAAGACTTAAAGGTAGCTTTTAATAGCTCTATATTCTTTATTTATTTTAATAAAATAAGGATCTTATTTATTAACTTAAACGCTTTAAAGAAATAGGGCTTTATAGCTATAATTTATTATATTAAGTATAATATTATTAAGGGTTTTAATAGAATAGATATTAAACTAATAATATTCCTTAGTAAAATACTAAATTAGGCTAAACAAAACTATTAGCTAATAGAGCTAGAAGTTACTAGTATTATATAGGTTATTAAGCGTACTTATTACCTAATTAAGTTATTAAAGAAGCCGCCTACTATTATTTATATTAATTACTTAATAGTAATCCCTACCTTATAATAAATAAGCCTTAGCTCTTTATTTATAAATAAGTTAAATTTATATCTTATTTAAGTATTATCCTATCTATCCTAATTTAATTTAATTATTAAATATAAATCTAATAAATCTAATATTATCCTAGATACTCTCTTATAACTCTAAGTAGACGCTCTCTTAGTTAATAAGATTAGGATACTTAATACCCTATATATAGAAGCCTTTAATAAGTTATACTTATAAGAGTATAAATAATAATTATTATACTATATTATCTTTATTAAAATATTAGTAACATTTAAGTAAAAGCTTATATAAGTATATTAGGAAGACGCCTAGTAGTCTTAAGTACTATAATTACTTTAAAAGAATAATAAGGACCTTATTAATATTAGTAGTAAAGAGGATAATAAAGTAAAGTAGCTAGGATTAAGGTTTAAATTATAAGATAGGATAATCTATTATATAAATTTTAATAATAAAAGGGAGAGACTTTATATACTAAAGGCCTTAGAAAAGGAGGTCTTTAAACTAGCCTATAATAAGTAGTATTATAGCGGCTACTACTATATATATATAACTAAATAGTCTCTTTAATATATATATACTATCTATTAAAGTACTTATAAATATATATTAATTACTACCCTACCTATTAGTTAAAGTAGACTAAGTGTTATAAACCTTATAGTAGCTTACTCCCTATTAATAGACTATCTATTCTATTATATATACTAGCTATAAACTTTATAGTTATATTACTACTAACTATAAAAGGCTTTAATAGCCTACTTATAATAATTAATAAGTTTTCTAAACGCCTACTATTACTTCCTAGGTAGTCTATATAGTTTATAAGCTAGTTGTTATATATCACGTAGCTAGATAGCTCTAATAGCCCTAATAGCTTAGAGACTAGAAGCCTTCCGTAGGCAGGTTTTATGCTTATAAGAAGCTTCCCTTCTCTATTAATTAATTATATATATATAAAATTAGAATAGGTCTATTAGCTACCTTAATAATAATAGTAATACCTTTATTTTATACTTAGGTAACTAACTTCTCTTTAGATACTATATAATTATCTAATATAGATTAACGCTATCCTTATAGTACTAGATCTAATCTCCTCTAAGACCTACTAAAGACTTCCACTATACTTATTAGGTTTATACCTATAATAGTACTCTAACCTATTACCTAATAAGGCCCTTAATAGCCTACTAAGCTTCTCTAGCTATTATAGTATAATAACCTCCGCTAAAGGCTTTAGTAACTTAGACCTCTAAGTCCTTAATTAGAGAAATTATTAGGGATTCCTACTAAGGCTCACCTAATTTACTGCTCTTTCCCTACCTTCTTAATATTCCGTTATTATAGCTCCTTAAATTAGCCGTAAGATTACTATTCTTACCTTTTAATTAGATAAATTTATATAGACGGGGCACGTTTTTATATTAATTATTAATAATATAGCTTACTATATTATTTCTTTAATTATAAAGGATACCTTTAGGCCTATTAAACTAACTTAGGAAGCCTCTATTAGATAAGGAGGCACTTATTCTAGATTAATATTACTAGAAGTTAGTCTCCTTAGAGACTCTAGGCCTTCTTAGCCTTAAGACTAGGTAATTAATAAGCCCGTATTATAAAAGGCTATATCTAGGTTTAATAAGGGAATAAAAGCCTCTTATAAGCTACTTAATAATCTACCCTTACTAGGTATATTATCTATATTATAAACTAATATTATATTATCCTATAATAGTACTACTACTACTAGGTAGATATCTACTAAGGAAGCTATTTATAGAAGACTTATTAGCCTAGAACCTAACCCTTCTAGTAGTATAGTAAATATTACTATTAACGCTACTATATAAGTAGCTATTAATACTAGTATATAAGTAGCTATTAACGCTAGGATAGTATAGTATATACGCGAAAACCTACCCTAATAAGGACCTTTTAGACTACCTAGACCGCTAGGCCTATATAGCTAGTTAGGTTAGGCAGGCTAGCCTAGCCAGCTAGGTTAGCTAGGATAGTCTAATACTAATACTAAAGGTAGAGAAAATCGAGGACCTTAGTAGAATCTAGGAGACCTTAGCTATTTTAACCCTATATATAATAGTAAGTCTCTTACTACTAGTTCTACTATTAAATACGCTAGAAAGGAAACCTATTTTTATAATATTTATCTCTTCTTAAATTATACTAAGTAAATATATCTATTAAAGGATCTAGTAACTATATATAATAACCTCTAGCTAAGTCTCTATAACTAGGTCTTAGAGTAGTAGACTAGATAATTATTAGATAATAATTAATACCTTATAATATTTAGTAATAGTATTAATAAATAGGCTAGATTACTAATAAGAAAGTTTAGCTAGTTAACTAATATTATAATTAATACTATAATTTATAAGAAATATACTATAAAGGATACCGCTAACTATTATAAGCCTATAGAATTTAGTATAAAAATATTACGCTATACTAAAGATATAGGCTTAAAGGAAGTAAGGGTCTAATTAGATATTATCTATAATACTATTAATTAAGAGCTTTACCGTAATATTTATTAACTAAATAATAAGATAACTATTAATAACTTTATAAATAACCTTACTAATACTAAGTATAAATAGTAGGCTTATACTAATAGGTATTAGACTACTAATACTTAGAATATTAGGTAATCTTAACATCCTACCTATAAAAATAGGTAAGGATAGTATAGTTAATATAGTTTTCCTAATAGAGTAGGCTATTAACTATATCAGCCTAGTAACTAGTTATACAGAAATACTTATAGTAACTCCTATAATAATACTCGCCCTCCTTTTTTAAATTATTAGAATAATAATTAGGCTTACTAATTATAATAGTAGCTATTTTAGCTAAACGCCCCTTAAGGTTTACTACCTAGCTAAAGACTTTAAATTATAGTAGGCCTTCTAAACGGGTTAGATTCTAAATAGTAGCCTAACCTATAATAATAATAAACTCGCCCTCCTTAAGGTAATTATTAACCTAGTACTCGCTTATAGGATAATTAGTAGCTATAATTCTCGTAATAAGCCTACTAAGTATCCGTTAAAGATATTATAGAAGACTTCGTACCTAATAATAACCTATTATAATAGTAATATTATTAGTTTAGGTCTCCGCCTTATAACCCTAAGGATCCTCTAGATAATTAGTCTTTCTATATAAATAAGGATCCCTCGTTAGGTAATAAGGTCCTTAATAAGTAGGACCCTATAATACCTAATATTAATTTTATTAGCTAGACTAATTCTACTAATTACTCTTATTCCGTTTATAGGGAAGGCCTTTCCTCTAGGAATAAGCTGTTTCTTTATCTATAATAGTGATACTAGAAACTAAAGAAGCCCGTATAGCCCTTATAAAAGCCTTCTATAGAGGCCCCTATAAATCCTCCTATAGTATATATAATAGTAGTAGATATCCTATTAATAATTAAATCTACTATTACTCCTAATCCTACTAAGCCGCTAGGTTATAAGTTTTATAGCTAGAAATATACTACTATTCGCGTATCTTAGGGCTATTTAGATAGTAATAAGGAGTTAGATATATATCTAGATACTAGCTACTTAGTCTTACTAATAGATTATACCTATTTAAAATAAGTACTTCCTAATATAGAAATTAGGAAAATATCCTTACTAATACTAGTATAAGGAGTAGGTAATAAAGTAGTAAAGACTAATAAGTACATTATAATAAAAATATATATTAGAGGCTTTATTATAAAGAACCCTATAATAGTAGCTATTATTATAAAGGTCTACCTTATTAATAACTTAAAAGCTAACCTATTAGTAGGTAATAATAACCTTAAGCCTTAAGGGATAATTCTTAACTTTAAAGAAGAAAAGGTAACTCTTAGTTCCTATTAAAACCTTATAACTAAAATTAATATTTATTCTTATATATCTCCTAATACTAAATAAACTATTAAAACTAAATTAGCCTTTATTATACCCTTATATACTACTATACGGGTACTAGTAGCGTATAACGGGGAGGTCCCACCTAATATAGACTACTTATTTAAGCCGAACTATACTTAAGACTTTAGCCCTTAAGGGGGTATATTTACGTATATTATAGACTCTTTAATAGTATTTATTTAAGTATATAATATTATATTAATAGTAGTATATCTACTATATAAGGCTTATCTCAGTTTAATTATTAAGTATAATTAGGACGGAGTATACCTTATTACCCTAGTATATACCCTACTAGCTATTAGTAATATAAGGTCCTAGAAGGCTAATCTTATAAAAGGCTTTATAGCTGTAGCCGCGGCGTACTCTACTATTACGAAGCCTTCTATATAGCCTATTACTACTATTGTTAAGGAACGGTACTCTAACTAGTAGTCTTATAGATTTGTATGTAATTGTTAATTTGTTCGCAGAGAAGGAGTCTCTTGATAGGCTAATATTAGGCCTGCGGAAGGCTTCCGTCTCCGCCCGGTAAGCAATCACCTATACATGGAAATAATCTATAACAATGCTAGTAATAAAGAAGAAAAGCAATGTCCTCGTTACTATAACGTCAGCAACGTGTTCCTAATACATGCTATCGCTACCTGAAGTCTTCTACTAATACCGTCCTATTAATAGTCTTGTCAGGCTATTAAGGGCCTTATTAATAACTATTAACCCTGCCCTAGAGTATATTATACCTAATAGAATTATAGTATATAGTACTCTAGACGTAGTATCTTAATTCGTTATAGTAGTAGATAAATTTCCTAATATCTAGATAGACTATAGACTTATAGTAGATATTTTAGAGGAAGAATAGATATTAATTCTATTAAAGCCTAATATAATAGCTAAGCTATCTTAGGTATATCTAGTTAGTTAGAGAGATAGGGATCTTATTAATTAGACCTTTAATAAATTATATAACTAAGGGAAAATAATATAATTAGACTAGCCTACTCCGTTTAGCTACCCTATTTTTATTATTTAGCATAATACTATAAACGGGCGTAAAGGCTAGGTAGTTATTAATATTAAGAAGCTAAATAAAATTACCTAGTTAGATAGTTATCCTTTACCTTTATAATTTAAACTTACTTTAGCTATTATAGGGTATCTATATATCTCTATTATAAACGGTATAAGGTAGTTTTACTAATTTAATATTTAGAAAAGGGACCGTTATAAGCTAACTATTATCTTATATTATAGTTAGGAATAGTACTATATCACGCTTATAAGGTATAAAGGATTACTACCTTATATTTAATAGTAGACTAATAAGCTTCTTTAACTATTTAAGTACTTTATAAAAGTATATATAGATAATATAATTACCTTTTTAAAAATATTATTAGAGTACCTATCCTACTTATACTAGCTATTTAGTCTCTACTAGAAATATTATATAAGTCTTAACCTAATAAAGACCTTCTTAGGCTACCCTTCTATTACCCTCCTAGGTTAAAGAGTTAACTCCCTAGGGCTATTAACCTTAGATAAAAAACTTATAGCTATTAGCTTACTAATATTCCTAATCTCTTTATAAGACCTAGAAATCTTTCTTAGCCTTACTAGCTAGTTATATTTATTAATATTAAGGTATATATAATATATAGATCCACTTTAGAGGTATAAGACTAACCTTACTAAAATACTATTAAAAGGTTTTAAAGGTAGTACCTAGAAGACTTAATTAATACGGATAATATATAAGCCTACTATAAAAGATTAGTAGGCTTTTAATAATTTAAAAGTAGCCTTTTATAATCCTACCTTCCTAATTTATTTTAATTATAATAGAATCCTCTTTATTAACCTTAACGCCTTTAAAAGGTAGGGCTTTATAATAATAATATATTATATAGAAGGAGATATTATAAAAGGCTTCCCTAGGATAGCTATCTAACTAATTATATTTTTAAGCAAAATACTAAATTAGGCTAAATAAAACTATTAACCTACTAAATTAGAGGTAGCTAGAATTATTTAGGTAGTTAAAAGAATAAGGTATCTTATTAAGTTATATAAAAAGCCTCTAATAATTATATATACTAATTACTCTACTACTATTCCTATTTCTTACTAGACTAGTCTAACTTCCTTATTAACTAATAAATTAAACCTGTGATTTATCCGCGCCTCTTCCTATCTATTATAGTTTAATATTATAATTAAGTATAAGTCTAGGAAGTTTAATATTATTCTAGACGCCCTATCTTAACTATAATTAATAGATTTATTATTAACTAACGCCGTTAGTACCCTTAACGCCTTATACGCCGAAGCCTTTTATAAGGCCTACCTAATATAGGGTAATAATAACCCTACTCCTATATATTATATTACCCTTATAGAGATATCCTAGGATTTTAAGTAATGTATTTCTTAAGCCTATTATAATAATAGCTAATAGTCCTAGCTATTATAAATACTTATAGTAGTAAATAAGGACCTTATTATAGATAATAATAATTATTATCTTAGTTTATACTTTAAGCTCCGCGATAATATAATATATTATATAAACTTTAATAATAGCTAGGAATAGTTATATATCCCTAACTCCTTAGAGAAAGAGGTATTTTACCTAGCCTATAATCTATAGTATTACGAGGGATATTACCGGACCTATAAGAGAATCGTAGCCTCCCTCTATATCCGTTACCTTTGTAGTACCTCCGTACTTATATCGAGTATTATCTAGAATATTACTTAAATTAAATAAAACGGTATAGACCTTATAAAAGTGTAGTACTAATTAACCGGCCTACTATCCCCTTCTATACTATAGCTATAGACTTTATTATAGCCCTACTAGTAACGCGGCTTATAGAAGGCTTTAATAGCCTCCTAATAATTATAGATAAGTTTTCTAAATAAATGCTTCTCCCTCCTAGATAAACTATCTAGTTAGCGGCTTAATAGGCTAATATAGTATTAGTTATACTAACTACCTATAGATAGGGGATCCCTTATAGGATAATTAGTAATAGGAATACTAAATTTATATCTTCTTTCTAGAGATTAATCTTTAAGAAGCTTAGCTATAAACTACTAATATTAATAGCCTATTATACTTAGATAGATAATCTTTTAGAATAGATAAATTAGATAGTTAAAATAGCCCTATATTACTATATTATATAAAATATTAATGCTATTAACTAGACGCTAGTTCTCCCGTACCTTTAGGGGTATCTTAATAATTCTAAGAGCTAATCTACTAGTATATCTCCTAATAAAGTCTTATATAGCTTTAATATTTATAATACCCTTAATATACTATTATAGTAAGAGGTTCCTAGTAAAGACTTTACCTACTTATAGTAACTTAAATAGGATTAAGCTAAGGAGTCTACTACTTTTATTAATATCTTCGCTAAAATCTACTATAATAGTAAGTATAAAGTTATAGTAATATCTCCTAGTAATAAAGCCTATCTCAGGCTAGGTAATAGGTATAAAATTCCTAGTATTACTAACTTAAAAATCTATTAATAATAAGTTAGCCCGTTTAGAATTATTAAAAAGGTAGGTAAATTAGCCTATTAGCTCTAACTTAGCCTAATTATATATATTTATCTAGTTATATTAGTAGCTTAACTTAAGTTATTACTAAAGACTTCTAACCCTTATATAAGGGTTAAGAATTATTAGCCTCCCCTAGTATTTAAAATAGATAGCCCTACTAATAAGTTAGATAATTATAAGATAGAATTAATTATTAGTATAAGAACCTCTAGTAAGAAGACTTAATATCTAGTAAAGTAGAGGGGTTATAGATATAAGTATAATGCTTAATATAATACTAATAAGCTTTATAATACGGAGGACCTTATTAGGGAATATAATAGTCGTTCTTATAAGTGACTACGTCGTAAATAAGGTCCTTATTAAGGGCTATAAGGGGTTATAATATAGCATCGGTAGATAGAGGGCTATAAGTAGTATTATAGTAACGGGGTCGTCGCTTATCTTCTTTTATAGTAGTATTATTATATGTCACGTAGCTAGATAGCTCCGATAGCCCTAATAGCTCGGAGACTAGAAGCCTTCTACAAGCAGGTTTTATGCCTACGAGAAGCTTCCCTTCTCTATTAATCAATTACACATATATAAAATTAGAACAGGTCTATTAGCTACCTTGACACTAGTAGGCCGATATCATCCTAGTAGTATTAATAGCTTATAGTTAGGGAGTACCTTATAGAATTATTAGTAATAAAGACTCTAAATTTATATCTTCTTTCTAGTAGGTGGTCTTTTAAAAACTAGACTACGAACTACTAATATTAATATTATATTATATATAGACGGATAGATACTCTAAATAAATAAATTAAACTATTAAAATTACTATAAGATATTAAATCTCTAAATAAGTAAATAATAACTTAGTTAATTAGATAGCTATCCTACCCTATTTATAGGGCTATATTAATAATTCTAAAAATTAATTAATAGGAGTCCCCTCTAATAAGGTCCTTATTAGATTTAATATATAAGATATACTAGGTATACTTATAAAACTACCTATTAAAGACTTTAATAGGCTACGCTATATAAAATATAATTAGGCTAAGGAATTTATAGCTTTTATAAATATCTTTACTAAAATCTATTATAATTCTAAGTATTAGCCCCTATTATTAGATAAGGGTAATATAACTTACTTATAACTAGGTAATAGCTATATAATTCTAGGTGTCTTAAATTATAAACTTTATAATTAATATATAGGACCCTTCCTAATTCTTCAATATATAGGTCTATTAGTATATTATCTATAGCTTCCTTTATTAATAAGAATCTATCCTATTATATTAATTACTTAGTTAGAGCCTTCTATAAAGGGATTAGATCCTTATAAACGTCTTAGAAATATATATCCTTCTTAGCTCCTCCCGTTATTAAGAATAATAGCCTTAACGCTACCGAATTAGATATCTACAAACTAGAGGCTATTATAAGTAAGTGGATTAGTAGGGGTAAGACTTAGTATCTTATAAAGTAGAAGGGATATAGTAATAAGTATAATATTTAGTATAATAAGAAGGATCTTTCTAAGGCCTTAGGCCTTATTAATAACTATAAGTAGTAGTTATATAGTAGATTACATAGGGTTAGTAAAGTATAAGGGCCTATTTACTTTTATAGGGATATATTTACTTTATAGCGTAACTAGTAATATAGGCGTTATCTTATTATTTATTTATTAGTATTATTATAGCTTTTACATTTATTATTATAGTATAGAAGGCTTCTATACTATACTCTAGTTATTCCTTAATAGAATCCTTAATAGCGAATTAATTACATATATATAAAATTAGCTTATAGCTATTAGTTACTATAAGAGTTATCCCTTATAACTCTACCTATTAAAGAAATATAATACCTATATTAATATTAAGATCTATAGCTCTATTAAGTCTATTTTCTATTTATATAAATATATTTATAAGGGACTTAATTAGGCTAATATCTCCCTTACTAGGAATTATACGTGTAATAATAATAACCTTACTCCTAATAACTACTTATAATAATAAGGGGAGTTAGTAAATCTTCTTACTATAATAGAATATCTATGATTTTAAACTCTAAAGATCTCCTAGACCCCTTATCTAATAGATTTATTACTTTATACCCCTATTTAACCGCTTTTAGTTTAGCTTACTTTTACGAAGAATATTAAATTCCTAATATCCTTTATATTCTACCTACGTATATACCGACGTATTATAATATTTTCTATATAAATTATATTATTTAACCTATTTCATACTACTTAGCTATATTAAAATTAGGAAAATCGGTATAGTAGTTTAAAAGATATATTATTATAAATAAATTTACCTACTAAATTCTATACGCTAACAGCTAGAATATAGATTACGAATAATAAAAATCCTAATATTATTTATATTTTACCTATTCTATAATAACGCCTACTAATATAACTACTATTAGTTTAAATAGGGGAAAATATCCGTCTTATTACTAGGTAGGTAATACTATTAGTATAATCTAAATCGGTGTATTAGTATATTAGCTAATACTATCGTATTTATAAGCTAAAAACTCTACTATTTATATTACCTACTAATATATCTTATATCAGCCTACTAACGTGTCTAATATCAGCCTAAATAGGGGTTCTTATTACTAAATAGGGTGAAATATCCGTCTTATTACTAGGTAGGTAATACTATTAGTATAATCTAAATCGGTATATTAGTATATTAGCTAATACTATCGTATTTATAAGTTAAAAATCCTACTATTTATATTACCTACTAACGTGTCTAATATTAGCCTGAATAGGGGGAAATATCTATCTTATTACTAGGTAGGTAACGCTATTAGTATAATCTAAATCGGTATATTACTATATTAGCTAATACTATTACATTTATAGGCTAAAAATCCTACTATTTATATTACCTACTAACGTATCTTATATTAGCCTGAATAGGGGGAAATATCCGTCTTATTACTAGGTATAAAACGCTGTTAGAATAGGTATATATATATAATATAGCTAATGCTATTATATATACAGGCTACCTACCTACTAACTAACGTATCTAATATCGGTCTAAATAGGGGGTAATATCCGTCTTATTACTAGGTATATAACGCTGTTAGAATAATCTATATTAGTCTATTAGTATATATATATATAATCTATATAGTACTATAACTATTTACGGTTTAGTTAGCTATTATTACGCTAAGTAATATACCTTATATAATCTAATTTCCCGGGGAACTTTTCTTTTTTCTTCGTGTCCTATTTATACTATTACTCTTCTATACGCGTCCTATATTATTAGTCTCTTATTTATATCTATCTATATATCTATATATAGATGTCGTAATAGACCTATATAAAATACGCGTTTACTAAGCCTATTACTAACTTCTTAGCCCTTAATTAGTCTATATTAAGGCTTTACCTATATTATTAAGTATTATAAACTCTTACTACTCTATCCCTTTCTTTATTAACCTACTCTAGGTCCCTAGGTAAAAAAGACTTCTACTATAAGAACTTAATCTAAATATAGTCTTATAATTAAATCGCTAATCTAAATATTAATATATAGCTATAGAACGGTTACTTCCTACCTTAAGACCCCCTATTCTACCACGTACTTAAAGGCGTAATCCTCCTCCCCTACTATAAAGCCTACTATAAAGCCCTTAGACTTAGTTATAACGCCCTTCTACTAGTCTTATACCTAATTATACGCGCTTAAAGGGCTTAATATCTAATTATAAGGCGGAAATATATACTTTAGGGCCTATAATAGAATAGTACTCTAGCTATTCTACTTTATATTAGAAGGAAGAGTATAAGGCCGGCCTTATACTATTTATAATATACTACTTATAGGGTAACGGCGTACTTACTTCTCTACCTAAGCCCTTATAACTCCTAAAAGAGCTGCTTTAAGGAAGTATACTATATTCTAAGTATTTTCTAAAATATATTTATAGATATAATAATACTCTTACCTTTATATCTTATAAATATTAATAGGATACCTAGTCATAAGGCTATATTAGTATTTAATCTTTTATAATCTACGGGGAACTCTACTACTTATAAGGCCCCTTATAGCCTAGTACTTACTTAATTCTATCCTTTACCTAATTATACTTCTATAATCCCGCCTCTATAATAATATCTTAACTATCCTACTATCTAGATCTTTAGCTATCCCTCCTTAAAGAACTTAACGGAATAATACGGGCTTATAATAACCTATTTATTAATATATACGCTACTATATAAGAGTAAATTAAGTAAGTAAGGGTAATAATAGGGCCTATCTAAGTAGTTTTAAACCCTCGCCTTTAATTAGTTATAGAGGCTAGATTTAATAAGAGGCGTATAAACTTATTAACCGCTTTAGAGGTTACTACCTTTATTCTAGATAAGTATAAGGACTATTACTTTTATAATATTATTATTATAAAATATTATAAGGATAGTAAAGAGCCGCTTTTTTATACTATTAGTTATAATAATACCGCGTACTTTTTATTATATTATATTCTCCTTTTCTTATAAGGAAATCTAGGCTAGTACTAGGCCTTATAGCTATATAATAATAATAATTACTATACTATTATCTATTACTCTAAGTATATATAGTTATACTATTACCTCTTTTAACGTCCTAGTTAGTACTTAATAATACTCTATAATAGAAAGCTATTTTAGTAGTATATTATTAATTACTTTATTATAATTAACTAATAAAGACTTAATTTCCTTTATAAGAATTAAGATACTATCTATAGTAAATTATACTAAGGGGTAGAAGATATAATACTAGCTAGTAATAATTATATAGATACTCTTAGACGCCGTATTATTCTACCTTCTAGCTTTAATAGCGGTAATCGGGCTATAATATAGAATTATAAAGACTCCCTAGCTATTTAGTATTATTACGGGAAGCTAATACTCTTTATAATAATAACCATAAACCCGTACTAGCCTAAAATTAAGGCTACTATCGTTAATAACTAGACTACTAGTAATTAGGCGGAAATTATTACACGTATCTTTTATATAAAGAAAAAGGTATTACTATAAGACCTTAAGGATTAATTTAAGTGCTATCTTAGTACTATCTAGACTATTAAGTACTAGAAAAGAGGTCTTTTATATATTTATATCCTCCTTTTTCTATATTAGGATAATAGCTTCTTAGACTATTTTTATATTAATAACCTAATCTATATAGAGTTACCTAATCCTGCTATTAATCCAGATAGCTTCCTCATATTAAATTATTTAGGAGTAAATAACTTATAACCCTTATAGGTACTAGAATCCTAAGTCGCTCTATATAATTAAGAAACTATATAGATTTAAGTAAATCTATTTAAAGTATTTTTTATAGAAGTTCTAGCCTAAAATATCTATTATCGAAGATAGCTATCCTACGTACTACTATTATAAGGATATATATATATAGATAAAACGGGTATATAAATAGGATATTAAGATAGATAATTACTAGGTAGTCTTATATAATCCCTAGCTAACTTATAAGTATATAACATATATTAATATTAAGGTTTACGCCTCTATTAATACTATTAAGTATATATATAAGTATATTTATAAGAGCGCTAACTATATAACTCTTAAGCTAGTAGATAACTAGGATAAAATTATATACTACCTAAATAGTTACTATATTAATCTATATTAGGCTATATAGAATTTATTTAAATTCTATAATTATAATAAGGATCCTCCTATTATATAGCTTACTTTATACCTCCCTAGTTAATAATAGGTATAATTCTATAATAATAAAATTAACCTTTCCTAGGTACTTAACGGGGCTAAAATAACCCTTATATACTTCTTATAATATAATACTAAATATTCTAACGGCTGTTATCTATTATACTACGATTTTCCTAAGCACTATATCTATTATAGTAAGAAAGGGGAGTAGTAGTAGATACCTTAATAAAGGGGACGTGTAATTAGGCGTATATATAATTATAGAGTTATATAGGGGGAGAGGTTCTACTTATAAGTCCTACTTATTATTATTTATAAGCCTTCTAGTTTTAAAGTAATTTTATATAGTTAATAGTATTTTATATCTAACCTTCTAGGCTATATATATTACCTTAGGGCTCCTTAATAATAATAGTAAGTAGTTTATATACTTTAAAGAGTCTTAGTACTACTCTTTTAATTACTCCTTATATTCTTTATTTATATTTATACTTCTTTATAATAATATCAGCGAGCCTCTTAAGCTTTAGGAAAAGTTCTATTATAATATCTATAATAATTTACTACGCCGTATTACTAGGGATTATCTAGATATTCCTACTAGTATAGTAAATATATATCTTAATTATAGGTTATTCTTAGTTATTAAATTATTATAAATCTAGGGTAGAAGGCTTAGGGACTTTAATTTACTTATACCCCTCCTTATATAGTCCTAGTAGGACTACCCTCTTCTAATTATATCTAAATTAGAGTATAATACTAAGGAGTAAGTAACCTTATATAATACTACTATTCTAAAGTTAAATATTAATTAATACTCTACTTATAATACTATCCTTATAACTATTATAATTTTATTATAAACTACGTACTTCTTTATATATAGTATTATAAGTACTAGGAAGACCTTTCTTTATAAAGCTCTTTATTATTATTTCTATATATAAGGATATGTTATATTATATATTACTTCTACTAGTATTATATTAATATTATTACCTAGTAGCTATATATCCTACTCTACTTTTAAGATCCTAATTATTTATAATAATATATCTACCTATTATATCCTTATATAATCTAATATAGTAGAGTTACTCTATTATATAGCCCTAATTATATAAGATAAGGTATTTATATAAAATAAGAATAATTTTACCGCGGTTAATATAATATTATATAATATCTATAAGAGTAATAACCTATTTAATAGGCTCCTAGTAATTATAAATAGCGACTTTATATAGATAACTCCTATTATTTAGAGAGGTAATTAAGTTATATAAGTTAATACTAGCCTTTATAGCTCCTAGATCTAGTTAAAGCTAAATATACTCTAGCTATATTAAAATATATAGCTCTATACTAGATCTAATAACTAGGCTTTATAAGGTAGATAGGCTAGATATTATATAATATATTAATATATAGGATAATAGCTCTTCCCCCTAAAGTAAAAAACTAGGATATAGATAGATATACCTTTATAAAATATATCTTTCCTACTACCTCCCTTATATAGCTATTATTACCGCCGGATTTCTTTAAGAGTAGAGTTATACTATCCTCGCGAAATAACTCTATTATTATTTTAAATAATAAGATCCTAACGCGTTTATATAGAATTATATAATACCTTTTATTAACTAATAAGTTATTATCTAATAATAATAATAATAGACTTAGCCTAGAATTCTTATAATCTCTAGAGCTATCTAGATTTCCCCCTTCTTAATTATATTTAAAGGTTAGGGCTCTAATTATATTATTATAAAACCTATACTTAAATAAAAGTATATATAATAAGACGCGCCTAATTATTATATATCTATCCTAATAGTATATTTAAGGTTAGATCCTTAGTAGAAAGTAGGATAAAGGGATACGCTTAATTCCTTAAATTAAACTAACTAATAAGGAAGGTAACTACCCTTACCTTCTTACGCGTAAGTAGTTTCTAGTCCGGCTCTATTTTATAATAACTATTAATGTATTCTAAGGCTAGTTACTCTCTACTATTAGGGTAGATTTACTTTTATTATATTTTAGTTATAATTAGCTCTATATTATACTATCCTATATAAGAGATGTATAAAGACTTTTAGTACTCTTACTAGCGCGTTTAAAGGGGCGTATAAATAATATTATATACCTAGAGATTCTTTTAAATAATATATAATTTAATTAAATATATTAAGCTTTTTATTAAAATTATTCCTACTTTTTATATTTAAATCTTTATAAAATTATTTAGACTATTAGAGCTATTAAAACTATTAGAACTATTAAAACTATTAGAACTATTAGAACTATTAGAACTATTAAGACTATTAGAATTATTAGAACTATTAAAACTATTAAGACTATTATAACTATTAAAATTATTAAAGCTACTAGAAATATTATTATTATTATTATTATTAAAATTAAAATTAATAATTATAATATTTATTATAAATAAAGTTACTATTATAATTACTATTAAAGTTAATACTTTTATAAGAGATATAAGACTTATTTAACTCTATATTATTATTATTATTTTATATTAATATTTATTTACTTAGTTTAATCTTTATTTATTATTATAATTATAATTAAATTAAATTAAATATTTAATTCTTAAATTATTTTTATTATTAGGCTGTATAAGTTTATTAATAAATAGGTATAGGTTGTTTTATTTTATTCCTATAGATATAATTATATTTACGGATCTTTATAGATCTATAAGACCCTAAAGGGCCCCGTATAGTTTATAACTATAACTATCTATATACTATTAATATAGACGACTATAAATTAGTATAAAGGCTATATAGGCTAGTATACCTACTTATTATCCCCTAATACTTCGTCTAGCCCCTTAAGCTCCTATAAACGGTTATATAGCTCCGCCTACTTAGTATATATATCTATAAGCTTGCCGTATATATCCTTATAGTCTATTTAACTAACTTTACTAGTCTTTTATTTCTTATAGGCCGCTATATAAATTAGTAGATAGGTTATAAGGATCTATAGATAGATATACTAGTATCTTTAAATTTTTTATATTTATAAACCTCCTTTATACTATTTATATAGTATAAGTATAAATAAATAGGGATTAATATAGAATCTATACTAACCTAGAATAAAGCTATAATACTTAATACCCTCTCTAGATATAAGATAATTACTATATATACTATTATAAATACGTATATTATTCTTATAGGTATAGAATAGTCTATTCTTATTCGTATAACTAGTATACTTATTATTACCCGTCTTTAAGGTTCCTATACGAGAATAGAGTAGAACTAATTTAGGTCTATAACTATAAGTCTAGGTCTATAACTATTAGTAGAGTTTAGGTAGCTTATAAGGATTTATATTAATAATATTATCCTCTTTCTTATCTATATAAAGCTTAATATCTGAGAGTAGATCTATATAGGCGATAATCTAGGTCTTTATAAGATATTTCTTAGCTATAGCGACCTTTACAGCCTAGAGTAGAATTATAGATTTCTTTTTAGCTGGCTCTCTAGGCTAAGCCTCCTTACTAATATACGTAGGCATTATACGGCCGGTATTAGGCTCCTCTTTAAGAGCTACTAGAGCTATTATAAATCGTGACGTATTTATAAGAAATTATACTAGTATATATAGATAGTAGAGATTTTAAGATAGAAGTATATATAACTATAATAAGACTATAATAATTAGTATAAAAATAGTAGGAGACTATATAAACCTTTCTAGGGGTTATAGTATTTATAGATTTATAATAGTAAGTATAGAAGTAGGGCTAGGGGGCTAGGGATATAAGTAGAAGTATTAATTTATACTAATTTATACTAATCTATACTAGTTTTTATAGAATTAATATTAAGATTTCCTTACCTAAAAATATATAGGTTAGATAGTTAGATTTAGTAGAAAGAAAGCTTAAGACCTAGTATTAGAGGCTATTTCTAATTAGGATCTATATAACTCTATAATTATACTATATACCTAATAATACTATATAGATCCTTATAGGCCTATAATAACCTAATTATATATCTAATCTCGCTTCGAGATAGCGACCCTCTAGTTTAGCTAATACTATCGCACTTATAAGCTACCTACCTACCTACTAACGTATCTAATATACTCCCTACTATTCACGTCACCTACTAACGTGTCTAATATCAGTCTAAATAGGGGGTAATATCTATCTTATTACTAGGTATATAACGCTATTAGAATAATCTATATTAGTCTATTAGTATATTAGCTAATACTATTATATATATAGGCTACCTACCTACTAATACATCTAATATACTCCCTACTATTCATGTTACCTACTAACGTGTCTGATATTAATCTAAATAGGGGGTGATATCCGTCTTATTACTAGGTATAGAATACTATTAGAATAGGTATATACACCTAATATACTCCCTACTATTTACCTTCCCTACTAAATGCTAGGTAGTAGGGGTGATTTTCTAACGTAAAAATCTTGAATTTTTACAGGTATTTTCTAGTAGGATTATAAAGTTTTAATCTACTTATTAGATTAAGTTTATTAAGGCTATCTAGAAGATACTCTTATTTAATATAAGTATTATAAAGTCTTATATAAGGTATTTATAGATCTACCTCCTAGATTAATAATATACCCTTTTTAAGCTAGCTAATAGTTAGGCTACTAATAAGGCTATTAAATTAAAGTTACTAGATAGTAATAAGCTTTAGAAGACTATATTAATAGAGTTTTTTAATATAAACTATCTTATTAAAGAAGCTTATAATAATAGTTAGCTATTACATTTTATAAAATTAAATAGGAAATATCCTAATATTATAAGGGATCTACTTAACTATTTATATATAGATTTTCCTAAGGTCTTTATATAAAATAAAAGGAATAAATATTAGAAAAATATAAAAGGGGGGAGACTCTTAGGTATATTAATTTTATTAATCTTTAAATTAAGGATCTCTACTATTACTAACTACTTCTTTATTATATTAAGGGGGCTATATTATCTAAAATTTATAAATAGTAGATAGCTAGCTATTAGCTAATAAGATAGAAGGAGGCTTATATAAAGCCTAGGTTAACTAAAAATAATAAATATATTAATAAGATCCTTAATAAAAGAAAGGAATTTTAGAGGGGTTATAAGTTATATAATCTTTTTATATTAGTATTAATTAAGCTCTAAACTATTAATACCCTTACTTTATAAAATAAGTATAAGGAGTATATCTTAAATAACTACTTATACCTCTTATAATAAGATTTTTTAATACTTTAAATACTAGATAATTAGTATAAGTAATAGTTATTTATAAAATAATACGCCTTTTACTTAATATTAGGAACTAGACTAGAAGGCTAGTTCCTAAGGGCTAGAATAGATAGTATAAACTACTAGCGAGTAGGTAGTATTACGAAGGTAGACTTAGTACTCTAATAACTTTATAGTTATAAAAGAACTAATCTCTACCTTTAAAGGAGGTAGAGGGAGGACTATCTAAATACCCTATAAGGAAGCTACCTAGCCTCTTAGATATCTAGATAAAAGGATATCTATTAGATAATAAGGAGCTAAACTAGTACTACTAGTATATTACTAGTAAGCCGCTATTATACTAACTAGATATATTAAGATATCCTAATAATTACCTCCCCTTTAAGGGTATTTATCCCTAAATACTAATTATTACTATCTATAATAGGACTTATTAAAAACCTTTAAAACCCTAGTAGGGAAAATAAGGGAAAGAGTTCTAAAGATAGTAATAAGGTAGTAATAGTAATATACTATTATATATTATATATTATTAATATATAAAAGTTTTTATAATTATAATATATTAATAATAGAGTATAATTATTAATTAAGCTTATTATTATATTACTTTATAAACGCGTAATATAAATAAATAATTATAAAAGTTAGGTAATAATACTACGCCGTTAAATCGCGTATTTAATATATATAATATAGTATATAATAGGGTTATATTTTATTTATTTCTAACTTCTATTATAACTAATACTATTAATATTAACCTATTATAAGTTACCTTAAGCTCTATCTTAATATATTAATAATATAAGCTAATATATATAGTATTAATACTATTATACTTTATAAGATAACTACTACTAAAGTATAAGTATAATATAAAGGATTAGCTACTAATATAGTATTATATATTAAATAATTAATTACTATAATAATAATTAAGGTAAGTCTCTATTAAGCATCCTTTACTACTCTATATATATTATTACCTTATAATAGACTTTAATTATCTTTAAATATATTATAATTATATTACTTATAAATTACCTTCTTATATAAGTTTATTATATTAGTTATTTAAAGACCTTATTAATATCCTATTATATTATACTTCTTTTAAATTATTCTTATACTCTTTATCCTTAAAGGTATTCTTATTAGCTAACTCTTATAATAGATAGTTAAATCCTCTTATTATATTATACTACCCTATTATACTACTAGGGTAGTAGCCCTCTTATAACCCTATTATCTTTAATATACTAAGTACCTAGATTTAAGTCCTAGGTTATTATATAATTATAAGACTAGTAAGGCTTATAAGAGGTACTACTACCTTTATAAGCCTTATAAATTAATTTATAATAATTAGATTTTAATATACTTTACTTATAATATATTAATAAGTTATAAGTCCCCCCTACCTTTTATATCTATTTATTTAGCCTCCTTACTTACGGCCCTATTATTACCTTCTAGGGTAGAAAGTTACCTTATTATACTACCTTTATAATATAGGTTACTACCTTTAAAATTAAGATAGAGGTAGTAATTTACTTAAGGGAGCGTAGTAAAATACTTTTATATAAGTTATAAACCTCTAAGGAATTACTATACCTTAATATAAAGGTAGGCGGTTAGGTAGCTATTACTTTAAAGGGTATCCTAGATATAATAAGATAGTAGGTAAGTCCTTTTATTATATACTTTTTATAATATATATTAATACTTTTATAAGAGGGGTTAATTACCCTTATTATAATAGAGGTTAATAAGGAGTTAAAGGAGGTAAGTATATTATTAAAGTATTCTACTATCTTTATATAAGCTAATTATATATTAAGAGGAGGATAATAATAATTTTAATAAGGGGGAGATAAGGGAGATAGAGGAGGATATAAAGGAGGAGGAAGAGGCTATTATACCTCCTATTATTATATTACCTACCCCTACTCCTACTAGCCCTAGCTATCCTTCTTATAATAGTAGTACTACTAGTACTACCTCCTTTACTTATAAGATTCGCGCCCCTTATATCCCTTATACTCCTCCTACTCCTATTACTCCTACTCCTACGCCTACTCTACCCGCTCTACTTACTTTTATTAGGGATATTACTTTATCCTTTAACTTATTTATTATAAGCCCTCCTTTATCTTTTATAAGCTCTAGCTTACCTTAATATACTCCCCTTATAAGACCTTAGTATTATACTTTTAAGTAAAGATTCTTTTCTTAGATTATAAGGATTTTCCTCTTAATTAATTCTTTTCTTATATATCTCTATTATATAAATATAACTTATAACTTACCTTATATAACTTAACTTTATAATTAAATAATTCTATTATAATAATTATATATTAGTATTTTACTTATAATACTTTTTTACTATATATATATTATTATATTCCCTTTATAAGTCTTTTATATTTATATCTTTAATAGATATCTATTAATTATATTTTATTTTATAACTAGAATACTTTAATTAAGTAGTATTAAATACCTTTACTTCTTATTCTATCTAGGATTTATTCTACCTTATAATGTTCTTTACTATTAATAAGTTTTAGAGGAGGTATAAAGAATTACTTACCTTTATTAAGATAGCTTTAATATAGTTTTAATAAGGAAATATAAAATATAAGATAGATTCTTTATACTATTAAGAGACTTAAGTAGTATACCTAGTATCTAATTATATCTACTATCTTAAAGGGATTAATATACTTATATAATAACTTTTAATTTAATCTTTTCTACTTTAAGTTCTTTATAACTAATATTATTAATTCTCCTATTATATAAGACTTTAAGATATAAAGTTTATTATAAAACTTTATAATTTATACTTAAATAGTTTACTATTAATCTACTAGTATAACTCTTACTTTTAAAAGGTTTTCTATATAGTCTTTAATTATAAGTACTCCTCCTTCTAAAAAGTTATCCCTAACTTTATCTTTTATATATAGATTATATTTATATATTATATATTATATAAAATAGTAAATAATAATATAAATACTACTATAATATATAAACTTAGCTATTAAGAGTAATATAGCTTAATTATTTTATACTTTATTTAAAAATACTTTAAGGTAATATTTTAATATTTAGTTCTAGTATTTAATCTACCTATCTATTTATAAATAGAAGGTAGTACTTAATTATCTCTTTATTTTTATATAATAGTAGACTTCTAACTAATAGGTACTTATAAATAAGGATCCCTAATCTAATATAATACCTATTAATAAATTATATTATAATATTATATTCTTAAATAAGATCTTAGCTAATTTAATAGTAATATAAGTATTCTTAATTAGAAGGTATTAAACTATCTTTATATACCTATTAATAACTATAAGAATAGAATTATATATAAAATTTCTATATTTATTAGGTAGTAAGCTTATAATAAAATTTATAGAAAGTTCTTCCTAAGGCCTATTAAGTTATAGTAAGGATATTATATTATTATAAGGTTTATATCTAGGAGCTTTTACCCTTTAATATATTTTATAAGTTTAGATATATAACTTAGTATCTACTAATATTCTACTCTAATAATACTTATATTAGAGTAACTCTAAGGTTTTTTATAACTTAAGATAACCTATTAAAGTATTATTATAATACCTTATAATATTTTTATATATAATACTAAATTATTTAGTATATAAAGTACTCCTTTAAATCTTAGTAATCCTATTAAATTAACCTTTTAAGGCTATTTAATAGTATTTTACTTAAAAGTTATATACTTTACCTTATCTTTCTATTTAATAATAAATAGATTATTACTTTATAATAAGAGGATAAGTTCTTTTAGAGATTCTAATCTAGCTTTATAAGCTATTTTAAGTCTAATAATTACTCTTATTAATATTTATAAGATATATTATTTATAACTAATAACCCTAGTAATAGGATTAAGTAGTAGCGCTACTATATTATATTAATACTAGGAAGGTAGCTTTATATCCCTTTTATTTAAATTTTTAAGCTTAGTTAAGGGTTTCCTAAGCCCTCTTAAGCTAGATAAGTTTATATACTTAATTATTTCTTCTAGCTACCTTTAGCTAGAGATAATACTTCCTAAGTTTACTAGCTTATTTTATAAGGTAGGTAGGAGCTAGTTAAATAATATCTTAATATTATTATAATTAGGTTTATATAATAGAGTATTTATAATATTCTTCTTATTAGGTTAATATTTAATATTAAAGTTATATATAATTAAATAAATAGCTTATTAAGCTTAATAACTATTTAACTACTTTATTTATATAAATCCCCTAAGATTATTATAGTTTATAAGTACTTTAATAGTATAATAACTACCTTTTATATAATATTACTATTACTTAAAGGCTTTAATAATTACTAATAGCTCTTAATTATATATCTTATACCTAGTTATAATAGGTATTAATTTATAAGACTAGAAAGCTACTAGATACTAAGCCCTATTATTATCCTATTAGGATAAGATAGTAGTTATAATAAAATTAGATATATCTATTTTAATCTAAATTTTCTTATTAGGATTAAAATATATTAAAATAAGTATAATTATAAAGGTATAATATAGGTTATAAAACGCCTTCTCTTTACTAGTACCTTATATAAATAGTCTTAACTTCTTCCTATCCTTACTACCTTTTAAAAGGCTAGTTAAGGGGGATACTATTTATAATAGTAGTATATAAAATACTAGTAGAAGTTTATAAATCTTAAGAATACTTAGACTTCCTAATATATAATTAATACTAGCTAGTTTTGAATAGTAAATACCTTATAACTATCTATTAATATACTATTAATACTTATAATAAACCTAAGGAATTCTACTAAATTAATATAAAATTAATATTTCTTTTAATTTATATAAAGTTAAAACTTTTATAATTACTTAAGTACCTAGTAGATATATTACTTATAACTTAAGATATCTTCTAAATAAATTAAAATATTATTAAGGTATACTATATAAGTAATATCTATTAGGCCTATTAAAGCTCTATTAATATAGGCTTAGAATATAGCTAGGGTATTTATTAACTTAAATAGTATAATTATATATTTAAAATAGTTATACTATATATAAAATACTATCTTCTACTTATTACCCTTATAGATATAAATCTTATAATAAGTATCCTTAAGGTCTAACTTAGTAAATATCTTTATACCTTATAAGTAATTAAGTATTTTATTAATTAAAGGGAGAGGATAATAGTTCTTTACTATTACCTTATTTAACTCATAATAGTTAATATATAGCTATAAGCTACTATCCTTCTTTAGTATAAATAAAATAGGAGCCCTTATAAGACTAGTAGACTCTTATATTTAACCCTTTAACTTAGTATTATCTAGGTAGATATATAGAGTTTCTAACTCCCTTTATAATAAATTATAAATAGGCTTATAAGGAGGCTTATAACTATCTATATTAATAGCGTAGTCCCTAGGCTTAAATAGGGGTAGTTATCCTACCTCTTTATTTAAAAAGATATCTAAAAAGTTATAAAGACTTTTAAGTAGCTTTAATATTTTATTATTAAAGCTTTAGGTTTCCGCCTAAGATAACTTAATATAAATAATAGTATAAATTACTAATTTACCTTTAAGGGTATTTATAAATACTTATAACTTTAAGATAGATATATTAGTAAAGTCTAGTAGAAATTACTACTTTTAACTCCTTAAATCTACTTATACCCTAGCTTCTAATAAGGTAGGTATACTAAGAATAATTAATAACCCCTTCTTCTTAATTATATAATTATTTTGTCGCTATTCGCGCCTTCGGAATTGGTCCCTCCATTTCGGGCAAGGCGCTACTCACGCTGCGTTGCACGTATACAAATCCGCCTGCCCTCCTTTATCTACAACGATCCCTCCACAATTACCCCCTGGTGCGCCTCGCTGGCCCCTAGCTGCTATATTTGTTCAGACTGTTACCGTCATCAGGCAGAATCTGACGAGGGTGAGACAATCATCTATCGGGAGGTGATACTCGCCTGCTCTGGTCCTGTCTCGTCACTGCCAGTCGACCGGTTGCATGCTTTCGGTCGAGTTCGATACTGGCCGCGTGTACGATTGGGGCCTGGTCGTTCCGGATTGGTCTATGCTATACGGGTCAGGATCTGTCTGTTTGGTCATCTCCAAGGATTACCTCCATCATCCGCTTTATGACCTAGTTCTTCTCCTCTCCGTCTCTTCTTTAAGCTCACGCATTCTACGCATTTCCCTGACACTGGTTTCAAGACAGATTGGCGTGCTTAGTATAACAGCAGAAGTTTGTCCCTAGCCGGCTTCATCGAAACTGCTAGTTCGGCCTTGCCTAGCTTAGTCCAGGCAGTATACTATACTACCGAGGGTCGAAACAGATGGCTGCCCCGCCCAAGGATAGAACATGGACGCTAGATTATAGAAGGATAAGTTACCGCGTTAGGCTAGCTACCGCTGTCTAGAGTCTATAGGTGCGAGCTGCCGTTTTCGATATTTGACCAAGAGCAGCACTTTGGCTAATACGTGCCAAATCCAGTTTCTAGCTATTACTTCTTCTTGACTTCCCTTGGTGGCCCGCCACTTTGAAGTATGACTGCAGTTTATTAGATATTATCACCTTTTACTACGGCCCTTAAGTGTTTTACAAGCCACGGACCCAGAGAATCCCTCCTTAAGATGCACCCGCCAATCGCCCGGCGGTTGATCTGCTAAGACAAGACGACGACGATCGAACTTTGATCTTTGACTTTTCATTCCCCCACTATCAGCAATAGTCAGTACATGTAGATACAATTGGTGTGCGAGTTGTAAAGGGGTTGGAAGAGCTTCCAGAGGTGAGCCGTCAGAAGCACGCTGGCGCTCTGATGGCTAGATGCCATGCTTAACCTGGCATGCAAGAGACGAGCTGTCTGCAGTATCCGCCGCCCAGACGCGCTTCCCAATACCCTTGTATGCAATCTGCTTCCTTCAATGCCATTGCATGTCGATGTATCCGCTCGGCCTCCTTATAACAGCCGTGATGCTTAACACCGACGCGAAATAATTTATGCTTCTAAAACGATCAGGAGGATGTTTGCCCTGCTTAATCTCCGCACTTGTAATTTTATATATCCGAAACTCGAACACCTCAAATCATGACCCATTTCAGTACAGCAAGTCTTTTATCCTATCGGTTTTAGCGAGTACATCCGGTGCAATCTTACGCAGCGATTCCCGCCGCCGAGAGAACGTTCGAAAGCTAGCCCTGACATGCGGTACCAACCGGAATTGATGGCTTAGGGGGGCACCTTTCTAGGCTGCGGCGTCCGTCGTAAGCTCGAGTGCGAGGAAGCTCAGCTGCCGTGGCCTGCCCACCTTCAGTCGATCTTGTCCCTAAGCATGCACAAGCTTTTGCATCATGTATTTTCCTTGATGCGATTTCCATTGGATCAACGAGAACAAGCATTAACGAATAGTCTCTGCCCCATCTGTTGACCGTATAGACGAAATTGAACGATCAAAGGCATAGCCAAAGAGCGTGTCCTAGCCCCCTAGATACCTGGACAACGCGGAATAAGTCTTAGCTACCAGGCTAAAGTGTCCCCTATCTTACCCGTACATGTGTGTATTTGAGATGTCCTGCGGTCAGGTTGGACGGAGAGGATAGAAAGGTGGGAGTTCTGCTGTAATAATACTAGGTTGGGCTGAGGGTTTCGCTAGTGCATCTAAAACCCGATGCAGCTTAGCACAAATCGACCTAGCGCTAATGTACCAGATTTATCTTATGTTTCTACGTTGCTACATATATCAATCAATCAGTCGCGATTTTATCATACATAGCCCGCCATATTTGAGGTGCGGTGCGGTTTATTCATGCTCAAAAGGTTATGTCCTCTTAATTCGCATTCATCATTTTGAATTGAATAGGATCTATTTCGATGCCTCCAAGAAAAAGGGGAACCAAACTTCTGTCAAAGTCTCCAACAAATTGGAAGACCAATTCAACCACGCAGAAGACTGGCAACACGGTAAGCTTCTTTCTATTCCCGTCTCACTTTGTCGCTTGCCAAAGACTTGTTTAACTATGAACGCCCTAAAGCTGCCGTCGGATATATCGTAATCAATAACAGCTTATAGACAACTCCGCGCCAACTTTGGCTCAGTCTCGTAACACCAGATATGGTCTGCGGTCGAACACTGTCGACTTAGACCATCCTCCTGAAGACAACCCAGAGTCGATTCTTCGCGATTCTCGTCAACGTCGAAAGGCAAAAAACCCTACGCAAACTCAAAGCCAAATAAAGACTTCGGCTTACGGCCACCCCGACAGACCTATACGGAGTATAGAGACTTTGCTTGCGCAGGACTATAGTTATAGTGAACACGGAGCTCATAGGGAGAGTTCTAACGAGGAAAGATCTCTTGTCACTTATGATACAGATCCAGAGGCAACCTTTAACCTCAGGTGGGGATACTTACCACCTCTAGACGAAGAGGTTGCGGTCTTCATAGACTCAATTCTTAGGGATTCAGGTATGGCAAGAGACTATGGGAGAACAGGCCCTGAAAATAAAATGTTTCCTCTTGGACTTACACATCGAAATGTTTTCACTATCGAAAGCGTGGCCCGAGATCCATACGTCGACCGTATTACTTCTTTCACACCAAAAGACACCATTCAGGAGACTGAAGGGGAGACGGATTCCTATGAACGCCTCTGGGCCCAGGATCAAGCACAGTGTAGAGAAGGATCAAACGAAGCATTCTTTCAGCGGACACTTATGATGAGCTTGGTTGCACGCCATTGTCTAATATACAAGCAAGACGTTACCAAACCACGGGTTCTTGATTTTAGCGTCGAAGAAGTCTGGAGTTGTCCGCCAATGCCGACCCGAGCCTACCAAATGGGCCACAAGTTCTTGACACAGCCCAAGCCTGACCTTGCTGTATGTTTCTGTAGACAAAATCTGATACCTGGCCACTTATGGAACAATATGCCTATTTCAACACAGCGCCTGGCCTGCTTTGAAAACACCAGTGAGACTGGGGCATCCAAAGTCTTCCATTTCTTTACTATCGAAGCCAAAAAAGCAATGATCTCAGCTGATGACACAGTGGGAAAGCGTCAAAGTCTGAATAATGCGAGTCAGGCACTACACAACATGTTCGAGTTCTTCCGAGACGCAGGACCGCAATACGAGGAAAGCTTTTATGCCAAAGTGAGATTCTTTTCTGTTGTAGCCAGTACCGAGGGTCTCACTATTCGCATACATCGAGCAACTCAGGAGCCCGCAGATGGTTCTGATCAAGGCTTCATAATGCCGAGCAGACCTGACTATCCATTGAGATTCGAATATCAAGAATTTGCTAGAATTCACAAAGATAAATTCAACCGAGAGACGGTTTTTCAGATCTTCAAGAAGATTCTCTTTCACTACGGAGTTCATGAGCTCCATATTTTGCTTCAAGAAGCAGCTAAAGCCATTATGAAAAAGTTAAATAATGATCCTGAGCAATGGAGACAGAGAGGAAATAGTGATTTCTATCGATATGGGCAAACAAGCATTCCGACGACGAGTAGGCAACAGACCCCAACAGCGAGTCGAGCTCAATCAACGGATAAGCGCATATCGCTTGACAGACATGCTATATTGCAGAACGGAATGCCAGGAAGGTCACAGAGCAGGGCTTCATCAAAGACAGATACGTCAATTGACATGCTGCGAAGTGGGACCTCAACGCCAACACAAAGCCGAGCTCCAATACCAACGCAAGCATTGAACTTGAACAAGAAACGACTAAGAAGCCAGCCAGAGGATTAGCAAAAGTCCGAGATGTACTCATTCGCGGACCTAGTGGTCAACATTAAGATAGAAAGCGGTAGAAATCAACGCTACCTCTTACGAGCTGGGCGTATAAGCTATTCAGTTGCAACTTTTCATAGCTTCTTCCACCGATAGGCTGCGACACCGCAGACAAGCAACGTCCTTGTACAACAAGAAGTGGCACATATCATTGTATGAAGGACATTAATTGCATCAGGCATGTCCAGAGAATTGCTGTCTTGACCTCGAATTCAGACAAACACCAGCCCCAGGACAGAACTCAAATCTCCAAGTCGGAAATATGTCTCAAGAAGATTCGTACCACTTTTATTAAATCTAAATAACAATGTCAACATCTGATCATATTTGCGACATGAGGGACCTGGGTTAAGCCGTATTCATAGTCGTCTCTAGTATCCAAATAGTAGTCCTTCAGTTCATCATTTTGGCCTGGTGGATAGGTCTGGCCGCGTGTCCCACTCTCTGTTTGCTGGAAGCATCGGGGCTTGTCCCGAGTTGACTTGTGTACCTCCAGTACACATTCCTCCATGTCCAGCACTTTCGGGGTTACCAAAGGACAGGAGCTCCGGCCATTCGCAGCGTTTTGCTCGTCTATGGCCGCAAAGGTCTTTTGCATGTTGAGTTGCTTTGGCTTGAATAGCCGGCCACGGCCTTCGAGGACGATAATATGTTTCGCAACATGTCGTGGAGGTGACTCCTCTACTTGTATTGATTCCAAAAGTAAATCGAAAGGGAAAGTCCGGGCATGGTTGTCGCGGTTGCGAGGGCATGGTGGCATCCACCATGCCTAAAAGAATCGATCTGGATAATGTCAATGATCAGCAATGGGAGTATTGAGAAAGCGATATTATAGCTCCGCCGGTCGGCACCTGAACGCCAAACGTCACAGTTACTGCTAGGGCTCCACCCGTCCAGCCGCCAGCCCGGGGGCCCCCGGCCTGTCCAGGCAGCGTAAAACGGCTCCAAAGGCTGCTAGAAATGGACGCGGAAACAGTGTCAAATAGATAAAGGATATAAAATATACTAGTATACTAACCTAGCTATCCCTAGCTATTAATAAGATAGTACTCTATCTAGTATATATTATAATAATAGATTAATTAACTATTTATCTATTTAGGAATTAATAGTTAATAGCCCTTTAGGGGTTTTAAGTTATATTACTTAATAAAGCTTTAAGAGATAATATTAATCTCTACTCTCTATATTTATTAAGAAGTCTATATAATCTTATATACCTTATATATTAATAGAACTATTAATATTAATATTATAAATTAATAATAAATCCCTTTTAATAAGTAAGCGCCTTAGTATTAAGGTCTTAATAAAGGCGCGCTTCCTTTTTTTAATTTAGTAGTCCCTTTTCTAATAGTATTAATAGGTATTATATTTAGATTCCTAGGTATTCTAGGCCTAAAATAGTCTCTATTATAGTAGCCCTTCTTTTTATAATTAAAATATATTAACCCTTCCTTAGTATTTAATAACTTATTATAACTACTAGTAGGTTAAATACTTCCTACTTTTATAAAAGGATTAATACCTTTATCTTAACTTCCTTCCCTCTTTTAACCTTTATTCTACTTATTAGAATAATCCCCTTTTTTAGTAATATAACTATTACCTACTATTATTCTAATATAATACCGCTAGTTATTCTTTAACTAAGTAGTAAGGGTAACTAGGCTTTCTTTAATTATAAGGAGGTCTTAATAGTTTATAAGGGCCTTTTAAAGATCTAGGCGTAACTTTATAAAGAAGTTAATCTACTAATATTCCTCTAAAAAAGGAGGGATTTATAATTTAATCCTACTTAGATATATATTAAAGCTTTATATTAACTAGTTAGAGTTCTATTATATATCTAAGTATAATTATATATTATAAAGCTAGTAATTTACTAGGTCTTTAATAAGGTTTAGTAAGTATTAAGTAAAGTACTCCTAGGTAATTATACTCCCTAATAATAACTTTTTATAATAATATTATAACTTAGTAGGATTACCTTCTAAGAATTATATAACCTAGGTAACCTTTATAAACTTAATTAGGAATTTATTAGGTATTAGTTAGAATATAATATCTATAATATAATACTATTTCTTATACTTATATATATTCTTCCCCTTATAAAAGGGTAAGTCCTTAGGCTTTAAGCGGCTCCTAGGGTATTAACTATTAAGTTCTTCTAACTAGCCTCTAGTAAACTAACTTAGTATAAAACTACTAAAGATAGACCCTACCCTAGGGTTTAATATACCTTATATATTAGTACCCTAATTTAGAGGGTAGTCCTTTATTAGGCCTAGTCCTAACCCTTATTATATCCCGCCTAATAATCTACTAGTAATTTATTATAAATCTAGTAAGGCCCTATTTACTTTCACTTATAATTAAGCTACACTTTCTTAAATACCTTAAAGCTTTCTTTCCTTTATTAACTACTCTTCTTTAATTTTAGTAGTAGTAATAAGTTTATTAAGCGTAATTATACTAGTAAGGGTTTTATTAGAAATTCTATTACTAGGTATATTATTTATTACTTTAATATCTCCTATATTAGACTCTAGTATTATATTAATTTTATTACGCTAGACTTCTAATATATCTTTATCTTATTTAGTATTAGATATCTTTATATTATTATACTATTATAATCTAGACTATCCTCTTTTAGAGGTAGAGAGATTAGAACTATTAGGAACTAGACTAGAAGGCTAATTCCTAAGGGCTAGAATAGATAGTATAAACTACTAGTAAGTAGGTAGTATTATAAAGGTAGACTTAATACTCTAGTAACTTTATAGTTATAAAAGAACTAATCTCTACCTTTAAAGGAGGTAGAGGGAGGATTATCTAAATACCTTATAAGGAAGCTACCTAGCCTCTTAGATATCTAGATAAAAGGATATCCGTCGGATAATAAGGAGCTGAACTAGTACTACTAGTATATTACTAGTAAGCGGCTATTATACTAACTAGATATATTAAGATATCCTAATACTTAATTAATAGTTAATTAGAATATTAATTAACCCTTAAATATACTTAGAATCTAATCTAATATAGCCTACCTATTTTAATTATCCTATTTAATAATTCTAATAATATTCTAAATAGATTTTTATAGTAAACTAACCGCGTCAGGTTAGTACTTTAAACTCGAGTCAGGTACCTAACTCGACTCTTAGCGAGTTAATACCAAATTCCTAGCCTAAGTATTCGGGTTGGTACTAATAATTAGTACTAAGTATTTAAGTTAATACTATAAGGTAGTACTAAGTATTAGTACTAAAGTATTAACCCGACTCGCTAAGACTTTTTTCTCTAGTAATATTTTCGATTTTTAGTAGTATTTCTTACTATATTTTCTATTTTTTTTCCTATTATTATTATTATTATTATTACCTACGTAATTCTTTAAAAGTAAATAAGGTAATATAAAAAAGTAATATATATCTGTAAGGACTAGTTAGAAATACGGTACTACTATCGACGTGGCGTTTATAGTACGTAGTAGTACTGCGCTACCCCTTTACCTATAGTATATAGAGGAGGGAATTCCCCTTAAAGGGAAGGGTAGTAATTAGTCTTACTATTAATAAGAATAGAGAGTTTTATATATATATATATATATATACTATTTATAATACTTAATAGCTATATTATTACGTAGTACCTTTATATTCTAATTACTCTACCCTATTTAGGGGTAGTAGCCCGACTATTAATAAGATAAGTAGAGAAGGGTTATTATAAGTATAAGGTAAAAAGGTTAGTTAACTAGCGTAGATAACCTACCTAAATATAAGGGATTAAGCTTATAGAGAAAGTAAGTCTTAAGAATTAGTTAATAAATTAATAATAGATATATCGCGATTATAATTAACTATCTAGGGGTAGCTACTAGGCGTATAAACCTAGTCCCCGCTACCTAAAACTTAAGAAGTACTATTATAAAGGATATAAGAACTTAAAGAAGAAGTCTTTAAGAGGTAGTAGATATAAGATCTATAATAATATTTATAAGAGTTAGAGTAGGAAATATATACTAATAATACTACTTAAGTAAGTTATTAATATTACTTATTATTAATAAAAGAATTAGAACTAAAGCGTCTTTAATATAAAACCTATATTTTTAGGCCGTAGGACCTATATATATATAATAGGAAGTTAGTATAAAAGTATTAAGAATAATTTAATAATATAATTAATATAATTAAAATAAGTATAACCTATTTTCTTAATAACTTTATAAAAATTTAATACGCGTTATAATATATAGCCCTAGACCCTAAAGCTATATAATATAAGTATATAAAGGATATATTAAAGGATAAATAGTCTTAAGAATACTTTAATAGTTTCTTAATAGATTAAATAAAAGATCTTTAAAATTAATATCTAATAACTAGTAAGTACTACTTAGAAGCTAAGTAAAAGGAATATTAAAAGATTATAAACTTTATAAATTACCTTATTAAGTTAAAAAGATAGCTTAAGCTATTAATAGAGTATATATTTTATAATAACCTTTTAAATAAGTTATATAAGGATCTTTATAATTAACTTATAATATAACCTAATATCCTAGAGATAAGGGATACTTTTATTATATTAATAACCTAACTAGAGCCTTATATAATACTACTTATACGTAAAGATTAAAGGGATAATACTCCTACTAGGGGTTAATATCCTTAAAGAGGAAGAGGAAATTTCTAAGGGTAAAGAGATAATAGCCTATATATAAAGTAAGAAGGGCGGGGCGGTATTAGGGTATTACTATACCTTCCTTAAAGGCTAAAGCCTAACCTCTCTACTATTAAGTATTATAATTATTAAAAGAAGGGATATATAATTAAGGATTACTAGAGCGTAAAATTAATAGTTATAAGTACTATAATTAATAAGCTTATAGTTAATAAGATATTTAGTAATAAGCTAGCTAAGAGAAGCTTAAATTTAAAAAACCCCTAAGTATTATAATTACGTCCGCTATTATAATATAAGGGAAGAAGTAGATATAATAACTTATTATTATAATATAAGTAGAACTTAAGAGCTTATAAAGAGAATTTATTATATTAATTAACTTTAAAGTAGATATTAATTATATTAATATATGCTTAATAAAGGAGTAGAATTAGGAAATAGACTTAAGCTCTAGTAATACCTTATATAATAGAGTAGGGAACCTAATATTATTACTAGGTTCTTATATAAGAGAAATTAAACTTATTAATTCTAATAATATTATATAATATTATAAGGGCGCCTTTTATATAATAATAAACCTTAATTATAACTTCTACCTTAAATATTTATAATTAGAAGAATAAAATCCCTAAGTAGATTAACTTATATAGATTTAGTAATTCCCTATTAAGAAAAGTAATATTAAAGAGTACTTTAATACTATTAAAGCCTTAAAGGAGTAGCTTAATAGTATTATATTTATTATAATATACTTAAGAGTAAATAGTAAAAGCCTACTACTTAAGGTTAAGCTCCTTCTAGAATTTTAAGAATTTTAAGATATCTTCTTAACTAAGAATACTAGGGCGCTATTAGATTATATATATTATAATTACGCGATTAATATAAAGGGGAATAAAGAACCTCCCTTTAACCTACTTTATAACTTATTAGAGAAAGAGTTATATATATTTAGGGAGTACCTTAAGTAGACTTTAAAAAAGGGATAGATTTATTATTTTATAAGTCTAATAGGTATACTAATTCTTTTTATACTAAAAAAGGATAGAATATTATACTTATATATTAATTATAAGGCGCTTAATAAGATTATAATTAAGAACTACTATCTACTTCTATTAATTAATAAAATATTAATAAGATTAATTAGTATTAAGTACTTAATTAAATTAGATCTTAAGGATATATATTATTATTTATAGATAAGAAAGGATAATAAATAGAAGATTATATTTTATATAAAGTATAGCTATTTTAAGTATATAGTTATACCTTTTAGACTTATTAATATACCTACTTTATTCTAAGTATATATTAATAAAGCCCTAGTAGAACTACTTAATATTATATATATTATTTATCTAGATAATATTCTTATCTACTCCTAGGATAAAAAGTCTTATATTAGAGTTATAAAGGTAGTAATATAATATCTTTATAAATTTAAACTTTATATTAGCTTAAAGAAATATAAATTTATAATAATAGAAGTAGGATTCCTTAGCTTTATTATTAGTTATAATAGTATATATATAGATTTATATAAAGTAGATATTATAATAGAATAGCTAGAACCTAGAAGTATTAAGGATATTTAAATCTTTTTAAGGTTTACTAATTTCTACTATTATTTTATTAAGTACTATTCCTTTATAACCGCGGCGTTAATAGACTATTTAAAAAATAATTATCTATATATTAAAAATAGAAAGTTAATATTAAGTAATATTATAAGAGTAGTATTTAAATAGTTAAAGTAACTCTTTTAAGAGGTACTATTACTTATATATTTTAACCTTATAAGAGAAATCTAATTAAAGATTAATACTTTAATTCTAGTTATTATAACTATTTTATTATAAAAGTTCTTAATTAGTACTAAAGAGGTAGAAGTAAAATAGTATCCTATTACCTTCTACTCTTATAAGTTATATTTAATAGAAACTAGATATAAGACTTATAACTAGGAACTACTTATAATAATTAAGGCGTTCTAGATATAAAGGTACTTCTTAGAAGGTAGCTTATACCTAATTATAATAATTACTAATTATAATAACTTAACGTATTTCTAGATAATATTATTATTAATAAGGAGATAAGTATATTAGGTAATAAAGCTTATAATATATAACTTTAAAATATACTATTATATAGGTACTAAGAACCTAGCTAACGCCCTATTAAGGTAACTAAACTATATACTAGTAATAAATAAAGAAGATACTTATCTATTAATATTATAAAATAAGTTAAAGAATATTAGGTATATTCCTTTTAATAAGTATTATATATATAGTATTTATAAAGGTTTATAAGATAATAAGGCTTATAATTATAAATAGTATAAAAGGTTAGAGATAGGGCTTAAAAAGCCTTATACCCTAAAAATA
>JAABUR0100000512.1_pt1 | contig 84357 bp, 95 predicted proteins | sample 5560091 | NCBI WGS metagenome assembly JAABUR01 (sample SAMN10711879, study PRJNA513375) | rock metagenome | isolation source: Antarctica rocks | place: Antarctica: Victoria Land, University Valley sud
ACGGCGACAAACGTAGACAACAACAACATCTTGCGCATAAAGAAACAGACCCCTCAATAGTTTGTAGGACGGCAGAGACCGTACCATAGAACGAGGATGGGACCAGGAACACCTGTGAAAGCTATCGCAAGTTCGTAGAGAAGCGTAAGCCAACCGTTCTTGAGTGCCAATGTCTAAACTCTTACCGGACTCCTACAGAAACAGAAAAGGCCGGAGCCGCGAGAGACGTAATACGTTCGGAGGCTTTATAGGCTAACAATGCCCAGAACCATCAATACCAAGAGAACCAACAGCGAAATCAAAGTCAGAACTCCCCAAATGAGCGTACCTTTGTTATTGTGCATGGCAAGCATCCTTTCGGTGACCTTCTCGCGCGTCTCCACGGGCAGTGCGTTGAAAGCCGTCCGGGAAACCTCGCCGGAGCGGTAGGAGTCGCGGTTCTCATCGAAGCGCTCGACCAGCCGGTACACCGCCTCGGGTACACTCATGGCCGGGAGCCGGGGCGCTCGATTGATGTCTTTGACCATCCGACAACCCAATTTGGTCACTTCACTCGCAACGCTTCGTTCACTCTACTCCCCACGAAATCTCCCGGCGCGTCCGGGACCTGTGCATCAATTGTATTTTACCGGAGGCTCGGGGTAACCCGTATTTTGGTTCAGACGTCGCCCGCCGCGAGCATGTCCAGGGCGACGGCGGCGGTCCAGGACTGTTCCGTGGAGCCGAGCGGTTCGCCGGTGAAGGGCTCAAAGTTCCAGGACTGTTCCGTGGAGCCGAGCGGTTCGCCGGTGAAGGGCTCGAAGTATTCCGCGAAGCCGCCGTTTGCGAGCTGGTCGAGGGCCGCCCGGCGCAGCTTCGAGGCTCGTTCGCGCTGGCCGAGCCGGTTGAGCGACCACCAGAGGAGCCAGTTGACGACCGGCCAGGTCGGTCCGCGCCAGTAACTGCGGCGGAGGAAGCCAGGCTCCTTGGGGCTGGTGGAAGGCGGGACGGGCCAGCGCAGGTTGGGGTTGCCTGCGAACTGCGGCGAATCCAGCGTCTTCAGGAGGTCCGACAGGCGTTCGGCGGTCAGGCCGCCGGAGATCAAGGGCGCCAGCCCGGCGACGGTCCGTACCCGCGCGGGCTCTCCCGAGCGCAGGTCGAGGTCAATGCAAAGTCCCAGCTCCGGGTCCCAGCACTCATCGAGGCCTTCGCGGCCGCGTTCGATCCAGGTCCTCATGACGTCGCGGTCTTCTGGAGCTTCGATTGCCTCGGAGATCTCCAGGAGCGCCTCGTTCGCCGCAACCAGCACCGCGCTGAAGAGGACGTCCTTCACCAGGAAGGGATGAGACTCGTAGATCTTCGCTTCCTCGTAACGGGCGCTTGAGCGACTCCAGCAGCCAGAGGAAGCGGTCGTACTCGGCGTCCGTCGGACGTTGCGAGGGGTCTTCGACGTGCTGCAGGTCGTAGCGCGTGTAGGGCGGCATCTCTCCTATCTCGACAGCCTCCAGGGCGGCGTCCCAGCGCGGAGAGTTATCCGTGCCGCTCTCCCAGGGATGGTAGATGGTAACCAGGCCGGAGCCTTCCGGGTCGCGGGCGGTCGCCAGGTAGCGGTGCCACGCGAAGAGGCGCGGGTAGTTGCTTTTGAGGAAGCTCCGGGCGCGTTCGACGCGGCGTTCGTCTTTCCCCTGGGCGGTCTCCCAGATCCTCAGCACGGCGATGGCGTGTACCGGCGGCTGGCACAGGCCGCTCGTGTGGGTCTCGGACGGGGCGTGCGTGGAGAGCGCCGAGACGTTCCAGCGTTCGGCGTCCGGGAAATAGCTCTTCGGCGGCGCCTTCGGGTTGACAACTATATGCGGGACCTTACCGTTCCCCCACTGGCTCGCGAAGAGGGTTTCGATCTCGCGGGTCGCCCGCCGGTTGTCCAGGTGAGCCAGGCCAAGCGCGATAAAGGCGCTGTCCCAACTCCACTGGTGAGGATAGAGTGAGGGAGCCGGTTTCGTCCACGACTCCAGGCTGTTACGCCGCAAAACCCCGGCGGCGAGAAGGTTTACCGGGGAGGGATCCTCCGGGTCCGGCGGCTCGGAGGCGCTCCCCGCGCTTCGGTCTTTTTTCATCTTGGTCTTCTAATTCACTTCTCTAGCTTGTGTAATAACCCCTTGTCTTAGCACCATCCCCCGCGCCTTCAACCCCTCCAGACAAAAAAGAGGCCCGAACCGTCAGGTCCGGGCCTTAGCTCGCTACCTTCCGGTCTACTCGCCGGGGTCTTCGATCCCCTTCATGACTTCCTCGTAGTAACCGGAAAGAGAGCCGACGAACCCGTCGTGAGCCTCGAAAGACTCGCGCCGAACCCGCCACAGGACCTCTCTCTGCTCCCTTGCCTGAGCGGCCAACGTCTCCAGCATCCCGCGGTTCATCTCGTTGTGGTCCTGCAGAAGCTCCAGACCTTCCTCGAAGAACTCCCGCGTCAGCCTCTCGTTGCTCTCACGCATGGCGAAAGCCCGCTCCACGACCGCCCTATATGACTCCCTATTGATTTCGGCCATCTTCTCGGCGGCCACGCCGGCCCGTTCCAGATGTCTCTCGTCCACAGTGCTACCTCCTTACCCCTGAGCGCAATTATACTCCAATAAGACGCACAGCAAAGGGTCAGCCTAAGGAAAAACCTATCCCTCCATGCTTACCTCGCATGACCTGGCTCCGGATCTCCGGTGGATGGTCTAGCCTTCTACTTGCACCTTGTTCCCGTAGAAGGCGACGTGGTCCTTGATGTTCGCGGCGGCTTCTTTAGGCTCCGGGTAGTACCAGGCCGCGTCCTCGGCCGAGGAGCCATCCACCTCGATGCTGTAGTGGCTCGCCTCACCCTTCCAGGGACAGTGAGTTTGAGTATCCGACTCCCTGAAATACTTGCTGTTCACCGACTCCGGCGGGAAGTAGTGGTTACCCTCCACCACTTCCGTGTGCTCGCTATCAGCGAGCGTAACGCCGTTCAAGGTCACTTTCGGCATCTTCGTCTCCTCTCGGAATGTCGGTAGATTATATAAGGGGACCGCGTAACTAGAGTTAAATGTTGGTTAAGCTATTCGACTTTCGAGCCCGGTTATACAGAACGAGCATGTGTTGCTAACATGGCCTTCGGAACGTGGAAACCGGAGAAAGGGCGTGAGCGGTGGTCAGAGTAGCCGTTATAGGGGGCGACGGCATCGGCCCGGAGGTTGCAGGGGCGGGAATCCGGGTTATGCGGGCCGCCGCTGAAGGCGACCCTTCGCTCGACCTGAACTTCACGGAGTTCCCCTGGGGCTGTGAATATTATCTGGAGCACGGCCGGATGATGCCGGAGGACGCGCTTCAGACGCTGGCGGGATTCGACGTGCTCTATCTGGGGGCGGTCGGGTGGCCGACGGTCCCGGACCACGTATCGCTCTGGGGACTGCTACTCCCGATCCGGCGCGGCTTCGACCAATACGTCAACCTGCGCCCGGCCCGGCTGCTCGACGGCGTCGAAAGCCCCCTCGCCCGGCCCGGCGAGTTGGACATCACGGTCGTCCGCGAGAACACCGAGGGAGAATACTCGGATTCCGGCGGACGCATCTACAGGAACACGCCGCACGAGATCGCCGTGCAGGAGAGCATCTTCACCCGGCGGGGCGTCGAGCGGATAGTCCGCTACGCATACGAAGCCGCCGGAGAGCGAGGCGGCCGGCTCCTCGGAGCGACCAAGTCCAACGGCATCAGCATAACCATGCCCTTCTTCGACGAGGTTTTCCGGGAGATCGGCCAGGAGTATCCCGGCATCGAGGCGTCGCTCATGCACGCGGATGCTCTGGCGGCGAAGCTCGTCCTCGACCCGCAGAGCTTCGACGTGATAGTCGGGTCCAACCTGTTCGGCGACCTTCTCTCTGAGATAACCGCCGCTATCACCGGGGCCATCGGCATCGCGCCATCGGCCAACCTCAACCCCGAAGGGACGTACCCTTCGCTCTTCGAACCCATTCACGGCTCCGCCCCGGACATCGCCGGTAAAGGCGTCGCGAACCCATCCGGAGCGATCTGGGCCGCCTCCCTACTCCTCGAACATACCGGCCACCCAAAGACGGGCCGCCGAGTCCTGCAAGCCCTGGAAGCAGCTCTGGAAAGCGGAACGAAGACCCGCGACCTCGGGGGCTCCGCCACGACGGAAGAGATGACCGATGCCGTCATCGCGAGACTCATGACCTCCGGTTAGACGACTGACAAAAGGTTTCGACACCCACGTTTCCGCTCCGGCCCATCGCTTCCGATTTGATCTAGCTCACACCCGACCCCCCAAATACTTGACTCGTCCCTACAGTTGCTTTACCTTGACCTCATGGTTATTGCTAATGATTATCATTATGTACAAAACAGTCTCGGCTACTGGAGGTAGGGGTCATGCTAGGTGCTTTCCTATTGACGTTGCGTGAGGGGTTCGAGGCCACGCTGCTGGTTGCGATAGTTCTGGCGTATGTGTCGAAGATCGGTTACCGGGACGGGGCGGTCAAGGTCTGGTACGGGGTGATCGCCGCAGTGGTCGTCTCGGTGGCGGTGGCCGGGATACTCTTTGCAACGGCGTCCGAGCTGGAAGGGGTCGCGGAGCAGGTCTTCGAGGGTGTAGCCATGCTGCTCGCCGTAATATTCCTGACATACATGATTCTTTGGATGAGCCGGCAGTCGAGCGGCGTGGCGCGGGACATCCGGGAAGGCGTGGACGCGGCCGTAAAGAAGGGGAGTTCGCTGGCCCTGGCGGCGCTCGTGTTCACCATGGTGTTGCGCGAGGGCATCGAGACGGCGCTGTTCATGTTCGGCGTAACCCAGGCTTCTACGCCGCTGGCCGTCGGGACAGGCGCCGTGGCGGGTCTGGCGGCTGCGGCCGTTCTGGGCTACGTGGTCTATGCTGGAGGAAAGAGGATAAACCTCAGCGCCTTCTTCAAGGTCACGGGGCTGCTGCTGCTCGTAGTCGCGGCGGGACTGCTGGCTCGCGGGGTCGGGGAGTTCCAGGAGGCCGGACTTATACCATCCCTCTTCGAGCCCGTCTGGAACTTCTCGCAGGTAACTCTTCTCACTTCCGAGAGCATCCTGGGCGAGTTCCTCACCTCGTTCTTTGGCTGGAACCCAAGCCCGGATCTGCTCATGGTCGCCGCCTGGGCCGCATACCTGCTGGCGGTCGGCTACCTGTTCCTGCGGGCGAGGGCGCCGCGAGGGTACAGGGGTCAAGCGGAGAGCGCCTGAAGGGCGCGCTAGCTCCGGCAATTTAGATAACTTCCCTGCTGGCCGCCGCGTTTTTCGCTTAGCGGCCAGTGATGTATATCGGATAGAATAGCTATCAGGTTACTGTTTGGGGAGGGTATTTATGAATGTATATGGTCTGGACATTGGCGGCTCTGGGATCAAGGGCGCTCCCGTCGACACGAATTCCGGAGAGCTAATCGCCGAGCGCGTGCGGATCAAAACTCCCCAACCGGCGACACCAAAGGCGATAGTCGAGACGGCCATCGAAGTGGTCAGGAAATCCGAATGGAACGGCCCGGTTGGATGCGGCTTCCCAGCCGTGATAAAAGACGGCGCCGTTCAGACCGCGGCCAACGTGGACAAGGCCGTCATCGGCTTCGACCTTCAGGGGACGCTGGAGAAGGAGTTGGGGAACCCTGTACGGATCGTCAACGACGCTGACGCGGCGGGTCTCGCGGAGATGCGATGGGGCGCTGGGCGCGGCGTTGACGGCGTGGTTTTGATGTTGACACTTGGAACCGGGATCGGGACGGCTCTATTCGTCCACGGCCAGCTCGTGCCGAACACCGAGCTTGGTCACATCGAGATCGACGGCCACGACGCCGAAACCCGCGCCGCGGACGGCGCCCGCAAGCGCGAAGACTTGAGCTGGGAGCAGTACGCGAAACGTCTCGAAAAATACCTCAACACCGTAGAGAACCTGCTCTGGCCGGACCTCATCATCATCGGCGGCGGCATCAGCAAGAAGGCGGATAAGTTCTTGCCGCACGTGGATACCCGAACGGAGATCACGACGGCGCAGATGCTAAACGAAGCGGGGATTGCGGGCGCGGCGCTCGCGGGCTCCGTCGAGTCCACCGTGACGATGGAGTAAGCGCTACCTGTTGGATCCCACCGAGATCAAATCCATAATCTCGGTCCGGCGCGCGGCGTCCTCCTCAAAGACTCCCCGCGCCGCAGAGGTAACGGTCATGCTGCCGGGCTTCTGCACGCCGCGCATCGTCATGCACGAGTGATCCGCCTCTATCACCACGAAAGAGCCCCGCGAACCGAGGGTGTCGAAGAGCGCGTCGGCGATCTGGGCGGTCAGCCGCTCCTGAAGCTGCGGACGCCGGGCGTAGCCCTCCACGAGACGCGCCAGCTTCGAGAGCCCGACGACCCGGCCGTTCGGAAGGTAGCCGAGGTGGGCCTTGCCCGCGAACGGCAAGAGATGATGTTCGCACAGGCTCGCCAGCGGAATATCGCGCACGAGGACGAGGTCCCGCGCGTCCTCCATGAACCCGATCTCGAGATGGCGGGTTGGATCTTCGGCGAGCCCGGCAAAGAGGTCGGCGTAGGCGTCGGCGACGCGACGCGGGGTGCCGAGCAGGCCCTCGCGCTCCGGGGCCTCGCCTATAGCCGCGAGGATCTCCCGCACCGCCAGCTCGATGCGCGGTTTGTCGATCTCGTGTCTCGGAGGGATATTCTCGGACATCTTTCTAACCTCGTACAAGAGCCGGAAGCCCGTTGAGGTCCGGAGCGGCGAACGTGGCCTCCGGCGCGTTGGCGTTGTTCTTGCGACTGACGAGCAGGGTATCCAGACCGCTCTGGGCCGCGCCACGAATATCCGTGACAGGATCGTTGCCAACGTGGATCACGGACTCCCGCCGGTCGAGTTTTCCGCTCATCCGCAACGCCTCCTCGAAGATGTCTCTCTCGGGCTTCTCGGACCCGACGACAGCCGAGACTATCACACCATCGAAGTAATCTCTCCAGCCGAGATCCGTGAGCACCCCTTCGAGCAGTATGTCCCAGTTCGAGACAACGTAGAGACTTACGCCCATAGCCCGAAGTTCTTCCAGCACGCTCTCGGACTCGGGATAGGGGTTGAAGGAGATCCCACGATCCGCCACCTCCGCCAGCACATTCGTTGGAGCTTCTATACCGAGGGCTTCGGCAGTGATCTCCGCATTGTGGAGCTTGAAGTCGGCGAGGTCGTCCTCGGTTCGGTGTTTGATGTTCTCTTGTATGTGCCGATGCATGGTCTCCCGCACAGGCCCCGAGGCCTTCTCGACGCTCAGGCCGCCATTAGCCGAGTACGGCGCGAGGTCCCGGACGTAGCCCTCCACGTCCAGGTCCACCCACAGAAGCGTTCCATCAACGTCCAGGAACACCGTATCGTAACGCACCTCAACGCCTCCCGAGAACTTCGCCGACCACGTTTGCCACTACTTCGTACCTTTCAAGCAATAGTAAGTTCTCGACCGAGTAAATAACCCTGTCCGCGAGGATAGTAGCGGTCCCGCCCGGCGGTCCGCTATAGTATCTCGGCGTCGAAGCCGTGTTCCTCGGAGAGCTTGCGAAGGAGGCTCTCAGCATTCCCGGCGAGGTCCGAGGAGACGTAGAAGTACGCCGTCTCGGGATAGAAGTCTTCCGGCTCCGAGCGTACGTGCTCGTAGTCGGCCCCACTCTCGTCCAGGGCGTCCCGCACAGCCTCCAGGTCGGCTTCGCTCTCCACATTGCCCACGCGCAGCATCGTTTCATCCATGATCGTCACATTACCCTAAATAGCCTTCATACGCTCATCCGCCGGTAGCCCCAACAACGGCCCAGCGCCGTCCCAAGAAGCGCGCGCCGCAGGTGACGAGGCGCACCGCCATCAGCACGTCTAGCCCCACCCATACACCTACTACACCGAGGCCGAACGCGAGCGAGAGGAGCGCAATCGGCGCGAAGGCGGCGAACGCCGCGACCATCGACCACTTCAAAAACCGCGTGTCGCTCGCCCCGATCAGGATGCCGTCCAGGGCGAAGACGGCCGCGCCCATCGGCTGCATGAGGGCGAGCAGGGGCCATATCTGTCGCGCGCGCTCCATCACCGCCGGGTCGTCCGTGAAGAGGGCGGGGATCACCCCGGCCAGCGCCAGAAGAGCCACGCTAAACAGTCCTCCGACGACTACGGACCACCAGATCATACGCCGCGCCGCCTCGTAAGCGCCTTCCGAGTCTCCGGCCCCAAGCGCTCGTCCCACGATCACCTGTCCGGCGATGGCGATGGCGTCCAGGACGAGCGCGAGAAAGATGAAAAGCTGAAACGCTACCTGATGCGCCCCGAGCGAAGCCTCCCCCATGCGGGCTATGACGGCGCTCGCCAGCGCGAAGGAGAGAAGCAGCGCCCCCGTTCGGACGGCGATGTCTCCGCCCATCCTCAAAAGCGGACGCATAACGCTCCACCTGGGACGCCTGGAGTCCGCCGGAGATCGCAGGAGCTCGAAGACGAACGCCGCCCCCATCCCCGCCTGGGCGAGCACCGTCCCCCACGCCGAACCCGCGAGCCCCCACCCGAACCCGTAGACGAAAAGCAACTCCAGGACGACGTTCGCCGCGTTGGCGGCTACCAGGATGACGAGAGGCCGGCGCAGGTCCCCCACTCCCCGCAGGAACCCCTGCCCCGCGAGCGCGACCATTGCGAACGGTATCCCGAGCGCCGATATCCTCAGGTAAGCGACCGCCATCCCGCCGGTCGGTCCTTTACCACCCATGAGAGCCACGGCCGATGGCGCCAGTATCAGAGCCAGCGCGAAGAGGAGCCCACCGAGCCCGATGGACAGCCACAGCGCCTGGGCGCCGATCCGGCCGGCGGCCTCGTCCTCTCCCGCGCCGTGCAGCCGGGCCACGCGGGCCGTAGTGCCGTAGGTAAGGAAGTTGAAGAGCGTGAGGCCCGAAGAGAGTAGGGTCCCGGCTATGGCGAGGGCGGCGAGTTGCGGAGTACCGAGGTGGCCGACGATGGCGGTATCGGCCAGCACGTAAGTCGGTTCCGCGGCGAGCGCCCCGAGCGCGGGCAGGGCTAGACGCAGGATCTCCCGATCATACCGCCGCGTCTTGGAGGGATGGCTCAACGCGAAGCTCCGCGCACCTGCGCCGCCGGGCTATGCGAAGCCGAAGTCCGGGAACTTGCCGTCCTGTTCTATTAGCTCGCCGTCGGCGCGCATCTCGCCACCTTCGCGCAAGTCGCAGATGAGGTCCCAGTGGACGCTGGAGTCGTTCTTGCCGCCGGTCTTCTCGTAGGATCTGCCGACGGCCAGGTGAATAGTGCCGCCGAGCTTCTCGTCGAAGAGGATGTTCCTCGTCGCCCGAGGGATGCCGTAGTTCGTCCCGATCCCAAGCTCCCCCAGGTAGCGCGCCCCGGCGTCCGCGTCCAACATCGTATTGAGATACGCCTCGCCCTTCTCCGCGCTCGCCTCCACGACCTTGCCGTCCTGAAAACGCAGCCGCACCCCGGAGACCTCGTGTCCGGCCACGGCCACCGGGATGCCGAAATAGACCGTGCCGTTCGCCGAGTCCTCGACCGGGCCGGTGAACACTTCGCCGCACGGCATGTTGTGCTTGCCGTCGCCGTTCAGGAACTTGCGTCCCGCGATGGAGAGCTTCAGGTCCGTCTGCGGCCCTGTTATGTGGATCTCACGCGATTGCTCCAGACGCTCGATGAGCCGTTGCTGCTCCACGGCTTTCTCTTGCCAGAAACCCGCGGGGTCTTCCTCGTTCAGCGCCATCGCCTCGAACACGAACTCCTCGTACTCGACGAGGCTCATGTCCGACTCCTGGGCGAGAGCCTCCGTCGGGAAAAGAGTCAACGCCCAGCGGTCCTTGCCCAGAACGATCTCCTGCACCGTCTTGTCCCGTTTGCCGAGCGCCTGCTGCCTACTCGGGTCCACGTTCGCCAGGGCTCGCGTGTTGCTCGGCGCCATGATGGAGATAAAAGCATCCGCACCCTCGTTGATAGAGCGCGTGATGGGGGGTGTCTGCTCGTAGTGAATATCTTGCGCGTGCTCGAAGAAAAGCTCCTGCATCCCCGGCAGCGCGACCTGCGGGATTGGGATGGCGCCCACCTGAAGAGTCCGGGCGTATACCTCCTTCATCAGAGGCTCCGCCGAAGCTCCGCCCGCCAGCAGCACCTGTTCCCTCTCACCCGCCCCGACGGAGTAATCCACCAGTACCCGCGCCAGCTTCTTCAGACGTTCGTCTCTCAAAGTATGCTCCTCAGGTCAAGAATCCTCCGAAGAGCTTACCATCTAGGCCAGGGCGTCCCGCGTGTAATCCAGCGCCTCACGCATCCGTTTGAGGATGACTTCCGGGTCCGGAGCGCCGAGCGGCCAGGGCTTTAGCTCCAGGCTGATCGCTCCCGGATACTCGCTCCCCCCAACGGCGGCGAGGAACTGCTTTAGCGGCAACTTGCCCACGCCTGGCAGCCGGTGCTCGTCCTTTCCCGTCAGCTTCGAGTCGGAGAGGTGGACGTGACGTAGTTGCTCCCCGAGCATCGACCAGGCCCGCATCAGATCCTCGCCACTCGCCCCGAGATGGCTGGTGTCAAGCGTAACGTCGCCGAGACCGAGCAAGTCCTCGGGACGGTGGCAACTCCCCCGGCGGACTCTGAAGACCCGGCGGGTGCGGCCTCGCGGCATGTTCTCCACGGCGATTGCCACGTCCTGCCGCCTGGCCTCTCGCAACGACCCCACACTCCACCTCTGGAGCGGTCTCCCCGGAGGAGGCGGATGCGCAACGACGACCGGCACATCGAGCCTGCCCGCGAGCTTCGCCACCCGCACCAGAGTCTCGCCGGGTTCCAGGTTCCAGGCGCCGCGGTACAGCGGTGGATGGAGCGCCAGGATGGGGAGACCGTGCCTGTTGGCGAGGGAATTCAGGTAATCGTCCTGGTGGGTGTCCCATCGTTCGTCCATCATGATCTCCACGCCGTCGTACCCGGCCTCCGCCGCCCAGGCGTAGACTCGTTCGAGGCCGAACGGGTACAGAGACCCCGTACTAAAGATGACCGGAACCGGCATCAGCTACCTGAGCGGCGGAGTTCCAGGAACCGCGCCAACGTCGAGGGCGAATGGTTCTGGTAATGGTTGTTGGCGTAGGCGAAGACCGTCTTCCCTTCTTCAAGGAACATATCCACCACGCCGGACCACCAGCGGAGGTCGTCGTCGCGGTCCTTCTTTAAGTGCGTGTGATCCGAGGGGAACTCTCGCCGGTTCCCGAGCCACCGGATGTACGAGAAATCAGCGGTGGCTTCCTCCAATCGTGGCATCCTGGGGTAGTCGATGAGGGTCAAAGCAACGCCGTACTCGCGGAGCATGGCGGCGAGGTCCGAGCCGACCCAACTGCGGTGGCGCACCTCTACCGCGTACCGGAAGCCGTCCGGCAGGTCCCTTAGAAAATCTTCCAAAACCCCTATGCCTTCGACGGTGAAGGACGGAGGAAGCTGCACGAGCAGCGGCCCGAGACGGTCGCCGAGCCCTTCCATCGTGCGGACGAAGACCTCGGTGGGCTCCTTGCAGTTCACGAGGGTCTTTTCGTGGGTGATCTCCTGGGGGAACTTCGCCGCGAAGAGGAAGCCGTCCGGCGCGACCTCGCGCCACTTCTCGACCGCGCGTCTCCTCGGCGTTCCGTAGAAGGTCGAGTCTATCTCGACGGTGGCGTAGTGTTTGACGTATTCGGCGAGCCGGGCGCCCGCCGCGGCGCCTTCCGCGTAGACCGTCCCCTCCCAGTCCGCGTAGGACCAGCCGGAAGTCCCGAGATAGAGGCCCCTTTCAGGCGGTTCGATCTCGCCGGGCATACCGGAGAAGAGTCGTCCTTGTAGTGTATCGTCCACGGGCTCCACAAAATATGGATGCTACCATACGCGGGACGTCCGATTTATGAAAGCTCTCCTTACGCCACGCCGGCCGATGTACTAACCTCTCTTCCATGAAAGTTTTCTACAGCGACCAGTTCGTGCTTCCGCTCCCGGAGGGCCACAAGTTCCCAATGGTGAAGTACTCCATGCTGCGAGAGAGGGTATCGGCGGATGGAATCCACGGTCCCGGCGAGTTGCGTGTCCCCCGCGCGGTCTCGGACGGGGAGATCCTTCGCGCTCACGAACCCGGCTACCTGCGCAACGTCGTAAACGGCACGCTAACCCAGAAAGAGATGCGGAGGATCGGCTTTCCCTGGTCGGAGAGGATGGTGGAGCGCTCGCGCCGCGCCTCGGGCGGGACCCTGGAAGCCTGCCACGCCGCCCTCGAAGAAGGGTTCGCCGCGAACCTCGCGGGCGGAACCCATCACTCCTTCGCCGACCGGGGCGAAGGCTACTGCGTCTTCAACGACAGTGCCATAGCAGCCCGCGCCTTGCTCGCCGAAGGACTCGTCGAACGGGTCGTCGTCATAGACACAGACGTCCACCAGGGAAACGGGACAGCGGCGATCCTGAGCGGCGACCCTTCGGTGTTTACGCTCTCCATCCACGGCGATAAGAACTTCCCGTTCCACAAGGAGACGAGCGACCTGGACATCCCGCTCCCGGACGGGGCGGACGACGGGGAGTTCCTCGCGGCCCTCGAAGAAGGTCTGGAGCGCGCGTTCGAGGAGTCGGAGGCTGGGCTTGCGATCTACCTCGCCGGAGCGGACCCGTTCGAGGACGACCGCCTCGGACGGCTCTCGGTGAGCAAAGAAGGACTGGCCGAACGTGACCGTCTCGTCCTCGGGTCGTGCCGCGTTCGCGGAGTCCCGGTAGCCGTGACGATGGCGGGCGGCTACGCCAGACGAGTCGAGGACACCGTGGACATACATTTCCAGAGCATCCGTCACGCGGCGGAGTTGCAGAGGGAACGAAAGGCGGAATCCATACGTGACCATCACTGATCCCCCATCAAAATGAGTAACTCCTGTGTAATCGTCGGTGCGGGCATCTCGGGCTTGCTCGCCGCCCGCGAGCTACAGTCCACCGGCTGTACTGTAACCGTGCTGGACAAGGGACGGGGCGTCGGGGGCAGGATGGCGACCCGGCGCGTCGGGGGCGCGTCCTTCGACCACGGCGCCCAGTTCTTCACCGTCCGAAGCGAACGGTTCCAGGACCTGGTCTCCGGGTGGCTCGAAGCCGGAGTAGCCAGAGAGTGGACGCGCGGCTTCGCCGGCGCCTCCGGTGAGATAAACGAAGACGGACACCCACGCTACCGGGGCTCCGAGGGCATGACCTCCATACCGAAGTACCTGGCGCGCGGCCTCGACGTGCGAACTGGAGAGCGAGCCGCGCGGGTGGAGAGGAGGGAAGGAGGCTGGGAAGTCGCCTGCGAGTCCGGGGCGCGTTTCGGCGGCTCCGCCCTTCTGCTAACGGCCCCGGTTCCGCAGTCTCTGGCGCTCGTCAGTTTGGGCAACTTCGAGTTGCCGGGAGAGATCCAGCGGCAACTCGAAGCAGTCTCCTACGATCCCTGTCTCGCTCTCATGGCGCGGCTCGATGGGCCAGTCGCGGTCCCGGAGCCCGGCGGTATGCAGATAAAGGGCGAGCCGCTGGATTGGATCTCCGACAACTACCGGAAGGGTATTTCACAACAGCCCGCCCTCACCATCCACGCCGGCCCGGAGTGGAGCCGCAAGCACTATGACGAAGATGAGGCCGGAATTACAGGCTCGCTACTCTCGCTCGCCGGAGAACGGCTGGACCTGGACCTCGCGGAGCGGGTCCTGGAGACCTCCCTCGCCCGGTGGCGTTACAGTTGGATAAGTACCCCTCATCCAGAGTCCTATCTCCTGGCCTCCGGAGACCCGCCACTCCTTTTCGCAGGTGACGCTTTCGGACCGGGTAAGGTCGAAGGGGCGGCGCTCTCCGGCCTCGCCGCCGCGGACCACCTCCTCGGTCGGGAGGCGTAACGAACGGGTGAACCTCTTGCTCCTCGTTCACCTCGCAGCGACGCTGGTGATGGTGGGCATCATCTGGTTCGTGCAGGTCGTCCATTATCCACTGTTCAGCTGCGTCGGGGCCGCAGGATTTACGTCCTACTCCGACGCTCATTCACGCCTCACGACCTACGTCGTAGGCCCACCGATGCTGGCTGAAATGGCTACCGTATTGCTCCTGGTTCTCTTCCGGCCCGCAAGTGTTCCGGGTTATGCGATCTGGCTCGGCATTATCTTGCTCGCCATCGTCTGGCTCTCGACCGCGCTCCTGCAGATTCCGCGCCACAAGTCGTTGGGCGCTGGTTTCGACGACGGCGCCTGGAAGGCCCTGGTAGTATCAAACTGGGTACGCACCATTGCGTGGAGCCTGCGAGGCTTGCTTGCACTCTGGATGGTTGCGCGGGTTATGCCCTGATCTCCAGGCGTCCCAAATATCGCCTCTGGTTAGACTAAACATATCTGGCATAGGGTAATAAAAGGTGACACACACGTTAAACACCTAGGGCGTAAGGAGAAGGGGTTGTGGGAGTAAGAAGAGTGGCGTTGAAGCCACATGCATCAAGAATCCGTAACTGGGTAGACGAGGGGCGCGGGGACGATTGGATCGCGCAGGAGTTGAATACCACGCCGTCGAGCGTACAGAGCTTTCGCTCGCGTAACTCCATTTACCGTCGAGATCCCGTGCGGCGAGGCCAGGTCTCGGAGCATCCGGCCACTATCGAGGAGAGCGGCAAAGGGCTCCTTCTCAAAGCGTACATCGGCGACTCGGAAGTCTTCAGGAGAGAGTGGCGTTCCTACCTCGGGGCCTCACCAGAAGACTTGCAAGTCGTCATTACGCGGGACAGGATCTACCTGGAGAAAGTCCGCTGATCCCCGCCGACAACCTCAAACCCGTAGACCTTCGGCTCTCTCTGGAGGAAGCCCGCGCCTTGCACGCCGCGCTCGAAGAAATAGTAGAGAGCGGACGCGAAGATCCACCACTGTCCAGAGCGTACCGTATCTTGAACTGGCGCATACTGGCAGCAAGCGAGGGCAGCGGCCTAACCAGGCGAATGTCGGAGCTGGCGCGGCAGGCAAACAACGCCGAGGAATACGAAGCCGCCCGGGACGACGCGCTCGGCCCAATACTCGAAGGCCTGGAGCGCGGCGAAAACCGCGACCCCTGAAACTGTTACCAAACCGTTACCTTCGAGTAGCCGATATGTAATCAGCGCGCCTTATAGTTCTGGTCACTGGGCTACTTCCCCCTTCCTGCCCAGCAGACGCACCCGGATCGCGGATCACGCGCGGTCCGGGTTTTCTTTTTTCGAAACGGGGAAAGGCCCTTTTGCAGCCAAATCAAGGCGCGAGACTATGAGGCCGCAGAGCATATCGGCGCTTCGGAACCATTACGGAACCAGTGAAGGGGCTTTGCACAAAAACCCAGATAGTATCGCCAGATGTTGTGGTTTTGAGCAACCCTCCCTCAACGAATTGCGTCACCGATGGATTTTTGGTGCAAGGCCCAGTGAAGGTTAAAAGAGGGCCGCTCCGTTCGGTTCGGACGTGGCTTTCCTGTTGCTCCGATGTATTCCCAACTGTTGCACGAGATCCGACTAGTGCGCTAGATTAAAGTCAAGTAAGCGTTGTGCCGATGACCATATCGATGCCACCGGCGAATCAAGGAAGAGGGAGAGTCATTGTGTCGGAAGCCAACAAGCCAGACCTTCGAGTTGTGGCGAATGAAGAGACTCCAGAGCTAGACGAACCGGCAAAGAAGGCCGCACCTCGTAAGGGTCCCAAGTGGGAGTCAGATGCACGAGATCGCCTAAGAACCTTCATCCGACGATTCAATAAACCCCTCTCTGGATTGGCTGATAGGGATGCAAACGAGGGTGACACCCGTCTCCTGGTGACTGACTTTCTTTGCGATGGTCTTGGCTTCGACAAATATGAGGACCTCACCACGGATTACCAGGTCAAGGGAGAGTTTGCGGATTATGGAATCCGAATCGACAAGGATCTAATCGCCTTTATCGAGGTCAAGCGCATTGCTACCAAGCTCGGCGCCAAACACCTGCGGCAAGTTCAAGCCTACGCTCTCAATGAAGGAGTCGAGTGGGTTTTGTTGACCAACGGAGCAAGATGGCAGGCGTATCACGTCACTGCGGCGATGCCTGTAAAGATAGATCTAGCGCTCGATGTTGACCTGTTGGGAGACGAGACGCTTAACCAGAAAATCAATCAACTCTTCTATCTTACCCGTGAATCCCTGAAGCGCCGGCAGATAGACGAACTATGGAAGGTAAAGCGGGCTACCTCCCCGCAGTCGCTGACGGCTACAATTCTTTCTGACGCCGTGGTGGACGCGATTCGCAAGGAACTCCGGCGCACGACCGGCCACAAGATAGAAGCCGACGAGATCAGCGCGCTCCTCAAAGAGACGATCATCAGGCCCGAGTGCTTCGATAAGTGAGAACACCAACTTCTTTGCAGGGACCAGACAACGATGCAGTCCACGGCGGTTACTAGAGCTGCTCCAGTTACTTGTAGTGTTAGGTTCGTTTGTCGAGGAGCGTTAGCGCGGATTCGCGACGGTGGCGCTCCGCGTGCAGGAGACTACGTCCGCGTCCTTTGAAGGTTACAATGCGCTTATGGAACCACGTAAATTGTTCGTAGGCCAGAGAGTGCAACTACCGAATTGGCACGGGGACCCGGATAAGGTTATCGACCCGCCTGTCGTGGAGGAGATCTCCACGGACCACAGACCTTTCTCTTCACATACCCTGGTGAAGGTCTCCTGGTCCGTAACTGGGCCGGAGGATACCGGCGTAGTGCGCGAGAGCCGTCTCTTCCGCGCGGACGATTTGCGACCGGCGTAACCTTCCTTTTCCCGGATAGGTACCAGCCAATTCCTGAAGAAGGCTCGCCCACCGACTAGCGCTTACAAACCGACTCTACGAATACGCCGGGCCGGAGCCCTGATCGTGGCTCCGGCCTGACGAAAGTAAAGCCGATCTCACACAAAGAGAGTAAGTCTGGACCGGCTAATGGTAAAGGTATCTAACGTAAGTTACACAACGATTACGGACGTATTAACGCGTCATTAAACTGTCTCGGGGACCCGATGGCCTTCGGAAAGGTCAGCAGAGTTTCTTTGTGTGATAACCTTTTCGCGCATACCGTAGCCTGCGAAGGCGAACCTTAGAAAGGCTCTTGACTTGGTCGCGATTCTGACGCTGGCGGCGACGCTTCTCATTGGTTGTCTGGCGCTGCTGGCGCAGGCAGCCCGAAAGAGCCGGGGGGCGGAGATCACCCTGATCGTCGCACTGCTCGCCCTCTCCCTCATCGTCGCGCTCGTCGGGGCCGTCGTCGGTGTGGGACTGCTCGCGATGGCCGGTGGAGGAGACGTTTCCGTCTCGCAGAAGTTCGCCTTCGGGGCGGTCGGAGTCGCGGCAGTGCTTGCCGGAGTCGTGGGGATTGCCCTGTGCGTAACGCCGCTCATGAAGATCACGGGAAGACGCCCGGAGAGAGGGTTCTGGGATGATCCGCCCGTGTGTCTCGCGTTGTGGCTGTTTGCGGTGGTGCTTGCGAACAACGTGGTCAGCTTCCTCATCTTCGCCAGCGAGCCGGACGTTAGCACGCTCTTTCCCGGCGGCAGGCTCTCCATTGGCGAGGTCGCCACGAGCCAACTCCCCTTCGTCATCCTCGCGGCTATGGGCGTGGGCATCGGCGTCCGGCGCGGCGCGCGGGAGACAATCCGCAGGCTCGGATACGGACCTATCTCGTTGAAGCAACTGGGAGTAGTCGCGGTGTTCGTGGGCGTGGCGTTCGCCCTTTCGGCGGGAGCGGATTCGCTCTTCTCCGCTTTGCAGCCGGGTCTGCATCAGACGGTCGGAGACCTCTACAAGAGCCTCTTCGATCCATCGGGCCTCGGTCCGGCGGCGGCTGTACTGTTCTCACTCCTGATCGGTCTGGGAGCGGCGCTCGGCGAGGAGACGCTCTTTCGCGGCGCGGTCCAACCCGTGTTTGGGATCTTCCCGACCTCCGTACTCTTCGCGTCCATGCACATCCAGTACGGACCATCCGTACTGCTAGTATTCATCTTCCTGCTCTCCATCGGACTCGGCCTCCTGCGACGCCGCTTCAACACCACCGCGAGCTTTATAGCCCACGCCGGTTACAACACGCTCGGCATCCTGCTCTCGTACTTTCTGGGTTTTTAGAGCGAAACGTGACGCGGCGGGATACCGCCAAAGGCTGGCCGTTACTTACGCCGCGAGGGAATCTCTGACCTGAAGCACCGTCGCGGGCTCCAGGGAGGTGGCTACGCGCATGAGGAGGTCGCTGATCTCCATGTCGAGTCCTCCGGCGATGCTCTCCAGGACTCTCGAAGATGGGTCCTTCTCGCCGCGTTCGATCTCCGCCAGATACGAGACGGATACGTGAGATCCTTCCGCTACCTCTCGAAGGGTGAGTCCGCGCTCGCTTCTCTCCGCCCGCAGCGTCTCTCCTATCGCGGTGAGGAGGTCGCCCTTATGCTTTACCGGAGTTATCTCAGCGGTAGTCATGACCGAATTCTATACCGCCCGACCCATAACAGGCAACCCGCCGGCAAGCTTCTTTACTAGACGTATCTGATCCACGTCTACATCCGGCGTCCCATAGGGCGTCTCCATCACCACCGGAACACCCGGCAAACCCGTGAATAAATGAGGCCACGCCTCCTCCGAAACCTGCCCCTCCCCTATCCTCCGGTGCCCGTCCCGATGGCTGCCAAGCTCGTTGCGCGCATCGTTTAGATGCAGCAGCGCGAGGCTGGAACCGAGGGCGGACCTCAGTTCCGTCGCGACTCTCGCGGCGCCTTCCGGCGTGGACAGGTCGTATCCCGCGACGAAAGTGTGAGCCGTATCCACGCAGACCCGCGCTCCCGCTCGGCGGGCGACCTCTCCCAGAGAACCGAAGGTCGAGCAGAGTTGCGTGCCCGCGCCGACGGAGTTTTCCACGATGGGCTCCGCTATCCGTTCGGGGTCTTCGGCGAGCTTTGAAGCCAGTTCCCTGGCGCGGTCGAGGCCGTCGATCAGGCGCTGGTTGCCCTTTTCCTCTCCGTCTCCGCCGTGGCTACCAGAGTGGACGACGACCAGACGAGCGCCAAGCTGTCCAGCGGCGACCATCTCATGAGCCAGGGCGCGGGCGGACTGCTCCCGGCTCTCTTCTTTCGGAGAGGCAAGGTTTATGAGGTATTTGGCGTGAACGACCACGGGGTCGAGGCCCATCTCCCGGCTCCCTTCCACGAACGCCGCCGCGTCGGGGCGGGGGGTTGGCTCGGCCCATCCTTGAGGGTTGGAGACGAAGATCTGGACCGTCTCGCACCCTAACTCCCTGGCGAGTTCCAGGGTGTTCTTCAGACCGCCGGAGGTCGGGAGGTGGCGACCTATAAGGTTCGTTCGGCCGTTCGTGGTGATGGGATTCGTTTCGGACATGGCGGAGATTGTAGCCTTTGTCCGACGAATGTGTTGTGAGAGATATAATTCGTGGTGAGCGTTATTCTAGATAGAAGGAGTTCACCGGATGCCGGTTGAAGGCAAAGTCGCAAAAATACTTGGAAACCGTGAGATCGTTATCAACCGCGGCCGCGGTGGAGGAGTTCGCCAGGGGATGATGTTCGAGATCTTCGCCGCCGAGGGCGAGGAGGTATGGGACCCGGATACCGGCGAGACTCTGGGTACCGTCGAGGACGTGAAGGCGAAAGCCGAGGTCACGGAAGTCCAGGATCGTCTCTCCATCGCCCGGCTCCTGACGCCGGAATCACCGCTCGGCGGCGCGGGACTGGGTGAGATGCAGGAGAACCTCCAGCGCATGTTCGGGCAGATGTTCGGCGAGGGAGTCCAGATCCAGGGCTTCGGTACGACCTCCGGCGGTGACGACCCGGACCTCGAATCCATGTTCGGCGGCCCGCTGGAAGACCTGTCGAAGGTGCTAGTGGGCGACGCCGTCCGTGAGATCACCCGCTGATTTACCCGCGTGAATAACATAGCCCGGCTGCCGGTTACGTTCAGCCTCATTGCCGCTTGCGTGCTGGTCTACGTAGGCGTCGCGGCTCTTGGGACGACGTATACGCCGGCGATCCCGTGGAACGTCGGGCTCGTGAGCCAGCCGGGAGCCGTGCTGAGTGGCGGCGCGCTGGTGCCGGCGCTGGTCGCGCAGGGAGAGTGGTGGCGTTTGATCTCCAGCGTCTTCTTGCACTCGGGGTTTACCCACCTGGGGTTCAACATGCTTTCCCTGTACTTCCTCGGCGCTCTCGCGGAGAACGCATTCGGCCGCTGGCGCTTCCTCGCGCTCTACCTCTTGAGCGGGCTCGCGGGCGGCGTCGCCTACCTGTACTTCGGAGGCTTCGACACACCGGCGGTCGGAGCGTCGGGAGCAATTTTCGGGTTGCTGGGGAGCGTGCTCGGATTTTCACTCCGGCAAGGAACGTTCTCGTGGCAGAACCCCCTGGTCCGCCAACTCCTCATCCTCACCGCCCTGAACCTGTACCTGGGGTTCTCCGTCAGCAACATCAGCAACACGGAGCACATCGGCGGGCTACTCGGCGGCCTGGCCTTCGGCTGGCTCATGGCGCCGACCGTTTATTCCCAAAAAAAGGCGCGGGCCACGACGCCCGTCATCGCCGTATTCTGCGCAGAGTTGGTTCTCGTGGCGGCGTGGTTGATCTACTTCGTCTAAACGCGGATTTACTCAGGCAGAAGCCTCGACTCCAAGATACGGCGCGCCAGCAGGGAAAGCGCGAAGACGCCGCCGGCGAGCATAGCGATAGTGGCTCCCGGCGGTGCGTTCGTCTGGATGGAAAGCCACAGACCGGCCGTTCCTTCGGCGGCTACGATGGCGATGCTAGTTACTTGCCAGACGCGCAGCCGCTGCGTCCACAGACGCGCCGTGGCAGCCGGGACCACGAGAACCGTGGTAGCCAGCAGCGCGCCGATGGCCGAAACGGCGGCGGTGGCGACCAGTGCTATCAGCACGAGCAGCACCGCATCCGGCGCCGCGGAGCGAAGCCCGAGCGCCCTCGCCGACTGGGCGTCGAAACCCGTAGCGAGCCAGATCCGTCCTAGTACAAGAGTCGCGGCGAGGGCGATCCCGCTCGCCAGCGCGGCGAGTAAGACATCGAGCGATCCTATCGCGAGCAGGCTTCCAAATAGCAAAGTGTCGACGTTCGATCCGGAGCCAAACACGTCGCTGGCGAGGATCACACCCACCACGAGCATGCCGACCAGCGCCAGGGCGGTAAGGCTATCGTAAGCGGACCGCCGGGAGCGGGAGATCCGTTCGAGCCCACCGGCGAAGACTATCGCGGCACCGAAGGCTCCCAGCGGGGCTGAGAAGCCGAGGCCGTCAGCGAGAACCAGTCCGGGGAAAGCTGCCATTCCCACCGCGTGCGCGTAGAACGCCAGGCCGCGCAACACGATCCAGGTCCCGAGCAACCCCGCGCCGACCGAGAGCATCAGCAACTCCGCGAGACCACGCTGCGCGAACGCGAGTTGAAACGGTTCGAGCAACCAGCCAAGCATCTCAACGGTTCCCATCGGCAATAGCACGTCCGGCGCGCGTTCTGATCGACGTCCAGAGCCATACGGCGACGTACAGCGCGACCATCACGCCCGCAACCGACGCCCCGCCCGCCGTTCCAGCGTAGTACGAGAGGTAGAGGCCGCCAATGCCCGCGCCGACAGCAAGCAGCGCCGACAGGACCATCATCGGCCCCATGCGCCGGTTGAGCATCCGGGCGGTCGCGGCGGGTCCCACCAACACGGCGACTACCAGTAGATTGCCCAGCCCCTGGACCGCGACCACGGTAGCAAGGGCCATGAGGATCAGCAGCGTGACGTCCGCGAAGCGGGGATGTCCGCCGATTGACCGGGCGCTCGTCCTGTCGAACCCCACCACCAGCAATTGCCGATGCAGGAGCCGCAGCGCCACCACGACGACCACTGCGAGGACGGCTGCGAGCAGCAGATCGAAGTCCGAAACTCCAAGCACGTCGCCGAAGAGCAATCCCTGTATACCTGGAGGTGAATCCGGGGAGAGCGCGAGCACGGCGCCGAACCCGAAGAGGCCGCTAACGACAATGGAGATGGCCGTGTCGCGTCCGATCTCCGGCGCGCGTCCGAATACCGTGACCGCGACGGCCGCCCCGGTCACACCGAGCCCGGCGCCTATTATCAGGGGGATGCCCGCGAGGGCCGCGAACACCAGTCCTGGAAACAGAGCATGGGCTAGAGATTCCGCCCCGTAAGATACTTCGTAGAAAACGATCCAACACCCTAGAGCCCCGCCGACGATCCCGAGAAGGATCACTTCGACGAGAGCCCTTTGCATTATCGCCTGCGTCCAGGGTTGAAAGAGCGGCTGCCATATCTCCTGGAGTTCCATAAGAGTCAGTGCGTGTCGTGGTGGGAACAGCGAAGTATGCCCCGCGCCTGCCCGGACCCGCCGTCGGGGACCATGATTATGGAGTCTCCGTAGGTGGCCTCGATCACCGGGCGCGTCAGCGTCGCGGCCGGCTCGCCGAAGGCGATTTGACGCCGGTTGAGACAGAGTACGAGGTCCCAGCCACTCGCCTGCTCCACGTCGTGAGTAGCGATCATCAGACTGCGTCCCTCGCTGGCAAGATCGTCTATCAACGCCGCCAACCGCCTGGCGCTGGCCCCGTCCAGCCCGGAGAACGGCTCGTCGAGCAGCAACAGCCACGCGTCCTGCACGATAGCGCGCGCGATGAGAACCCTCTGGCGCTGTCCGCCGGACAACTCGCCGAACTGCCGGTCAGCGTACTCTCCCAAGCCGACCTTATCCAGGGCTTCGAGCGCCCCATTTCGCTCTTCTTTTCCCGGACGGCGCCACCACGGCAGCCGGACGAGGTTCCCCATCAGCGCCACGTCCAGCGCGCTCACCGGGTAGTCGAGCCTGGACCGCTCCGTCTGCGGCACATAGCCACAACGTCCATGAACGGAGACCGTACCGCGCAGCGGCGTAAGCTCCCCTAGCAGAACGCGAAAGAGGGTTGACTTGCCTCCGCCGTTCGGTCCTAGGACTCCTACTCGCATCCCTGGTCCGATTCCAAAACTGACCTCATCGAGCGCCAGAGGACCGCCGTAGCTCGCCTGAAGACCGGAGACTTCGACTAAGGGTCCGTTGTTCTTTCGCGCGTCCATCAAACCACCGGGATCCGACAGCTCTGATGACCGCCGGTTAGTCCTTTAACTATGGCGTTCGCGTTAGCTGCCTCCATCTTCAGATATGTGTCGCCGCTGGAACCTTCCGGGCCGAGCGTGTCTCCGTAGAGTGTATAGTCAGCCGAAACGCCCGTCTGGCGGGCGATCTGCTGGGCGAGCTTCGGGTTGATCGAGGTCTCAGGAAAGATGGCCTTTACATTTTCGCGTTCGATCAACGAAGTGAGGTCAGAGACTTCCCCAGCCGACGGCTGCGCCTGGGTACTCTGCGAAGGGATGACCGCGCCGACTATCTTTATCCTGTAACGTCGGGCGAAGTAGCCAAAGGCATCGTGGTCAGTAACGAGTTTACGCTGATCGCCGGGTATTTTCTGTATGCAACCCTCGATATTCCTGTCGAGCTTCGCAATTTTATCAAGGTAGATCCGCGCGTTTTTTTGGTACTCCGCTTTGTGCCGGGGGTCCGCCCGTACCAGCGCATCCCGGATCTCCTCTACGGCTGCCACCGCGTTCCGGGGATCGTGCCACCAGTGGGGGTCGTATTTCGATGCTTCTTTCCCGCCGCTCTCCCCCGACAGCTTTACGGGCACACCCTCTCCGAGATTTACGACTTTGGGGTCTCCACCGCCCTCGGAGACGACTTTTCCTATCCAGTAGTCGAGCTTGTCTCCGTTTGTGAATACCAGTCCCGCCTCCGCGATCGCGCGCACGTCGTCCGGCCGCGGCTCGTACTCGTGAGGGTCCGTGTTGGGCTGAAGGATCTGATACGCGTCTACCGAGTCGCCTCCAACCCGTCGAACGAAGTCGCCGATCTGGGTGGTCGTAGCCACGACTTCGAGCTTATCGCCCGCAGCGCTGTTACTGCTGTTCGCCGCGCTCGCGCATCCGGTGATGAGGGCCGCCACTATACCTAAGGAGAACAATACGCCTAACATCTTCAAAGGTCGTTCCCGGTTAATTGAGAGTCACGCACAGGAAGCGCATCTTCCGTACACTTCGACGCTGTGGGATCTCACCTCGAAGCCTTTCCCCATTTGGGGGAGGCGTTCCAGATCTAACGGACATTGCTCGAACTCTGCCACGCTTCCGCAGTCCTCGCAAATCAGGTGATGGTGGTGATCCTCGGCGATCTCGTACCGTGGACCTTCGCCGAGATCCAACCTCCTCACCAAACCCAACTGAGATAGGAGATCCAACGTGCGGTAAACCGTCACCAACCCAACACCAGGACATCGGCCCCGAATACCCTCCATGCTCTGATGCTGCTCTGCGGCAATGGCCCCTAATACCGCCAACCGCTGAGGCGTGGCCTTGTAACCTCTCCCACGCATAATCCCCGCGGCTTTCTCCGTCTTCACAAAAACACTCCGCAACTAGTTGAAATTTATTTTCATTTACAGTATAAGAAGTCGTCAACGTAGATTCAAGTACGGAGGCTGATGTGGCGGGAGATCAGAGGGTATTCGAAGATCGAGAGAGCCGGCTGTCAATTCGGCTCATTCTCTGTACAATCTGTCGCGTCGTATGACTTCCGAGCGAAAAATACCAGAAACGTCTGCCAGCCAGCGTGAATCTTCTGGCTCTCTCTTGGTCTGGCGCGACTGGGTATATTTATTAAGCCTTCTGGTCCCGCTGATCAACTACAATCTCTTTCTCAAGCTCACACTCATCTCCGCCCAGCCGGGTACTCCCGGTATCTTGCGAACTCTCGGGTTGATGAGGTCGGATCTTCTGTTCAACCTGGGGTACGCGGCGCTGTGTATCGGACTCTTCGCGGTGGCGCGCAGGGGTCCGATACGATGGATAGTGGTGGTTTTCTTCCACATTTCGGCGGTACTGGTCGCGCTGATAACCACCAGTGCTCATCAGTACTTCAAGACGACTGGCTCAACCCTCGACTACAGCATGATCGCATACGCTTTCAACTCGCCGGGAGAAGTCAAAGGCATCATCGCCAGCGCCGCTTCGCCCATTCTCTGGGCTTTCGTGGGTCTCTTGCTGCTGTACGCCATCCTGGGTCCCTGGCTCATAACGCGGATCGTCTCGCGTTGGCGCGATCAACCGGCGGACGTCCACGCCTCGGGTAAGCTTGGGTTAGAGTCTCTGATCTTCTTTCTCTTGGCCTTCGGGCTCGTCCTCCTGTCCGTGCCGGCCAGTTCCGGCGGCGCGAGCAAATCGTTTTCAAGGGACCCCATAGTCAACATCGCCGTCTCCGAAGTCGAGTACTCGCAACTCAAAGACGCCGCGGGCGCTGATCCCGCAACTCTCGTCAAGCAGTCTCCGATGAATACCAGCCTGGTGAGAACACCGGATACCAACAAGAAAAACGTCGTCTTCATACACCTGGAGTCGACGCGCGCGGAGTCCGTAACGCCCTACAACAAAGATATCAATACCACGCCTTATCTCGACGAACTGGCGAAGCACAGTCTCATGGTCAACAACGCCTATACTATAGTCCCACACACGACCAAAGCCATCACGGCTATCAACTGCGGCGTCTATCCGCACCTGGTCCGGGATATAACCGAAGCCCAGCCAAACGGCATTCCGTCAAAGTGTCTGCCCCAACTCCTGAAAAATCAAGGCTACAGTAGTGTCTGGTTCCAGTCGGCAACCGAGAAGTTCGAGGACCGACGGGCCCTCGTTAAGAACTTCGGCTACGAAGACTTTTATCCGGTCGAAGATATGAGCCACAAAGGGTTCCAGCAATCCAACTACTTCGGCTACGAAGACGACATTATGCTCAAGCCGAGTGAAGACTGGCTACAAAAGCATAAAGACAAGCCATTCATGGCGACTTACCTCGGGGTCACGGGCCACGATAACTACCTCCCGATCAGTCGCTACGGACAGAAGAAATTCTCCGACGATCCCGACCTAAACCGCTATCTGAACGATATCCACTACCTCGACTTCTATGTCAAGAACGTCATGGACCAGTATAAGAAGTTGGGCCTCTACGATAAGACAATATTCGTCATATATGGCGACCACGGTGAAGGCTTCGGGGAGCATGGCCTCTTCCAGCACGACAACACTATCTACCAGGAGGGAATAAAAATACCTCTAATGATCCACGATCCTGGAAGATTTCAGGGCGGGCAGCACACCGAAACCTTGACAAATCAGTTAGACCTACTTCCGACCATAGTTGACCTGCTCGGCTACAAGGTAGAGGGCGGACAGTATCCAGGCCGTTCCATGCTCGCTCCACCGGACGATAACCGCACGCTGTACTTCAGTTGCTTCTACGACTACCGTTGTCTGGCGAGCCTGAAGGGAGATCAGAAATACATCTACTTCTATGGCAACCAGCCCGCGGAGGTCTACAACATCAAGAAAGACCCGCTGGAGCAGCACAACATCGCAAATGACGTAAGCGCCGAAGAGCTAAAGAAGCGCCGCTCGGAAGTCCTGGCCTGGTTCTCGAAGGTCAACGCCACCTACCAGGGGCTACAAGGCCCGCATTAGATTTCTCTTCGCCGGGGTGTCAGCCGGGCTTCGGCCGCTTGCGCTCCGTGCGGGAGTGGCGCAAGAGTACGATCATGGCGAACCCGAGGGCAAGAATGCTGCTGACGAAGAGGTTGCCGCGAAGGGTGCCGCCGATCAGAAATGCGGGGTCTATCCTCAGGGTCTCGACGAAGAAACGCCCCACGGAATAAAAGCTCACGTAGAGTAAGAATACGTCACCGGCCTTCAGACGCTCGGCGAAACGGCGGGCTATCCAGAGCAGAAGCAGACACACGATAACGTCCCAGATCGACTCATAGAGGAACGTTGGGTGGAACGAGGTAGCGTCAGCGTAGCCCGTGGGCCGGTTGACGGGGTCTATCCTTATCGCCCACGGCAGCTTCGAGGGTTTCCCGAACAGCTCCTGGTTGAAGTAGTTCCCCCAGCGGCCAATGGCCTGGGCCAAAACGAGACCCGGCGCGACTGCGTCGGCGAAGGCGAACGGGTTGATCCGACGGACGCGGGCGAAGATCAAAAGTCCCAGAAAACCTCCGATAACGCCTCCATAGATGCCGAGACCGCCATTCTGAACCTCAAAGACCGCAGGGAATGGGTCGCCCCGGTACAGCTCGTAGTCCGTAACTACGTGGTAGACCCGCGCTCCGATGAAACCGAGTGGAATGATGAAAAAGAGCGCGTCGAGCGCCAGGGCGCTATCGTATCCCTTGCGGATCAGCTCGCGCTCCGTGAGCCAGGTGGCGACCAGGATACCAAGCGCGATGCATAGCCCATAGTAGCGCAACGCCAACGGCCCGATCTGGTAGATGATCGGTGACGGCGGACTTGGCAGCGTTAGAAGAGCGTCCATCATTGGCGGCTAACTATACTCTTTCTACTGTGAGGGCGCGGCGGCGGCGGAGTCCGTGGGCGCGCCCGCGGCAGAGGTCGGGGCCGGCGCGGAATTCTTGACTCCGTAGTAGTCCTCGAGGATACGACGGACAGCGGGAGCGGCGGTCTCTTCGCTGTGGTTACCGCCCTGTTCGACCATCACCGCCACGACGAGCGGTTGGTCCTGGTTATCCGCCCACCCGACGAACCAGTTCACCGGGTCCTTGGGTTCCATCTCGCCGGTGCCGCTCTTGCCCAGGATGCTCAACTTGGAGTTTTCGAAGGCGGGCGCGGCGGTGCCGTCGGGGCCGGTAACCATCTTCAGGCCTTGCAGCGCAGCCTCGCGGTCCTGCGGAGACATATCTACCTTGCCTTCCGGCTTGGGAGAGATCTTCTCCACGACCTTGCCCTGGTCCTTTATGTCCTTACCCACGTGCGGAGTGACGAGTTCTCCACCGTTCTCGATGGCGGAATAGGCTTGAATGAGCTGCATGGGACTCACCAGCAGGTCTCCCTGCCCGATTGCCATATTCACCCAGTCCCCGATAGTCCATTGAACTCCGCCTGGCACGCCGCCGACCTGCTTCGCATACCACTTCTCCCACTCCTGAGTCGGTACGCGGCCCGGCGCTTCGCCTGGAAGGTCTACGCCCGTGGTGGAGCCGAAGCCGAATTTTTCGTAGAACTTCGGCAACTGGTCAGGGTCGTTGGTCTTATTCCACATCCAATCGGAGACCTGATAAAAGAATTTGTCGTTAGAGTCGCCCAGAGCCTCGGGGTAATTCTGGGTACCGTGGGTAGCGCCCATCCCAAGATAAGTCTGCCGCCAGGAGAGCCAGCAGCTCCCGGTGGTATTCGCGGGTTCCCAGCAACCTCCGGGGTCGGTGTAGGTGGTGGAAGGAGTTATGGCTCCACTCTCCAGTCCGGCCAGACCAGTGAAAGTCTTGAAAGTCGAGGCGGCGGGATAGCCTCCGGCTATCGCCCGGTTGGTGAACGGCGAGTTGGCGGACTCGGAGTTCAGGTACTTGAAAGTCTTGGCTTCGGCGTCACCCGAGATGCCCCCGACGAAGAGTTGCGGATTGAAGGTAGGACGGCTTGCCATCGCCAGGATCTCACCGTTGCGCGGGTCCATGGCGATGACCGCGCCGCCGGATCCCGCGTAGCCCTCCGTCTGAGCGCGATTGATCGCGTCGTCCAACTCGGACTCCGCGTCTTTCTGAAGGTTCATGTCTATGGTGAGCGTGAGGTCCTTACCGGCCACGGGGTCGGTGGTGCTCTCTGGCTTCACCAACTCCGGAGCGACCTCGGGTTGACCGTCGGCGCGAGTCCCGTCGGCGCGCCGCTCGGCCGGCGTTCTTCCAAGGGCGTCCACACTGTACTTTTTCTCACCCGGTTTGCCGCGCAATTCTTTCTCGTAGTAAAACTCCGCTCCACCCTTGCCTACGACAGAATCGTTGGAGAGGCCCTTGAAAGGCTTTTGTTTCAGGTCATCCGCGGTAACAGCCCCTGTATAGCCGAGAACATGGGAGGCGAGCTGACCATCCGGGTAATTCCGAACGAAATCGTCGGTCACGGTAACGCTGGGGAACTCTTGCGTACGCTCGCTGACGTAGGTTACGGCATTCCGGTCGGCGTTCTCCTTGACCAGCATGGAACCATATGGATTCCCCGTCACCTTATCCATCGCCGCGTCGTAGCGATCCAGAACACTACTCACGTCGGTCTTTAGGATCTTTGCGAGTTCCTTGACTTTTTCACGCGAGATCGCGTCCGGTATGATCGTGACGTTCATGCCTGGTACGTTGTTGGCGAGGACCTTTCCGTTGCGGTCGTAAATGACACCTCGCTGCGCCGGTATCTTGACCTCGCGGGTGTGCGTAGCCTGCGCGTAGTGCGTGTAGTCCTCACCCGCCAGCACCTGCAAGTACCACAGACGAGTTGACAAAATAACGAACGCAACTGCCACCAGGACAGCGATGGTGACTACCCGAACCTGCATGTTCCCCTTGGTTACTGGCGGCGTAACGCCGCGCTTCCTCGCCGGGGTTATCTTTCTATCTCTCCGCGCCGGCAGCCGCAGCATAAATCAGCTCACCTTCTCGGCCCGAACTACCAGGCGCTCGGAGAAATCCGGGAGGGTGCAAGTCTGAAGACTAACGATATTCTTCCCCTTGATAGGCTGGGTTATGTACACGTCCGAAGGGTCCACCGCGAAGATCTTGTAAACCTTGTACACATATTGCTTACCGTTCGTGTCGGCCAGGTAAATCTTGTCCCCTATCTTTAGCTTGTTGAGGTCGTAGAAGGCGAGGAGGCTCTGACTATTCAAATACCCGAGGCGATGACCGGCTATATAGACGTTTGCCTCTTTCTGAGACGGGAATCCCGTACCCTTGAGGTGTATGGCGGTGTGGTTGCGGAGCGCCTGCTCATCATCGCCGTCAGTGTAGGGGATGATGGCGTTATGAACACGGCTCATCTTCGGGATGGTCATACGCAGCGTTTTGTCCTTGGGGATGTCGTAGCGTTTCTCCAGCTTCTTGGTCTTGACATTCGCGTGTTTGACCTTGGGCGCTTTTGGTTCCTTGTCGGCGCCGGATTTAAGCACCGGGACATCGAACTTGGTCGGGCTTACGCTCGAAGCCTCCTGCGCGGAGCTGGCCGGAGTGAACGGAGTGCCGACAAAGAAGCTCCCGATCAGCGCGAGCCCGGCCGCGACCAGGATCAGGCTCATCAAGTTCAGCACTATGTTCGCAACGCGCACTAAGCCATCCCTTCATGAGCGACCCCTCGCCCATCGCGAGCCACGTCAAGATCGCTAACAATTGTATCTAAAAACCGGACGGCGACTAGCGGAATATTCGGAGCCTGTTCCACCTTATCCACGAACGACGAACAACTTCCTTGCCGCCTCCTCTTTACTCTCTACGTTTGAGCCGGAGCGATAGATGATAACAGTGTAGTCGCCCGGCGGCACGGGCTCTCCAGACTTCGTCCTGACGATGAATTTCACCACGCCGGAGACGCCGCCACCGGAAGGATTAAGTTGTTCCTCGTTCTCGTCTACGGCCTCGATACCGGCTCCCGCACCCGAGAATAGCCGGGAGAGTAGTGAGCCCTGCCCGGAGCGTTCGACGCGAGCACTGAGCTTCGTCCCGGAATTCAGCCCGTCCACCGCCACGTAGACGTGAACAGCCCGCGGCCGCTCGCCGAACCGCAGTACATCCGAGGGAGGATATAGCGTGTCCTTCTCGCTTACGGCGATGTCCTTCACCCCCGGAGCTGTCAGCTTCTCCCCCGGTTGAAATCCTCGGCCAAACAAGAGAAACCAGAGCAACAGCGCCAGTCCCACCAGGACCAGAACAAAGATCGAGTATATCGGCCAGCGCCAGCGAGCAGCGGGCTTGGATGTAGTGCTCGGAAGATAGTTCATGGTAGCTTCGTCTCAAGCACGGAGGACCTGGAACGCTTCCAGAGCAGGAACGTCGCGGCGTTGTGCAGAGAGTGAGCGATCGCGGGCGCGAGGACGCCTCCGGTGATCTCGTAGAGAAATCCGAAAAGGAACCCCGCGAAAATAGCCCATACGGTCCACACCAGATACCGGCGGTCGGGGCCTATGTGGACCAGTCCAAAGACCGCCGAGGCCGTGATCAGGCCGAACTGCGGCTGGACCGCGCCCCGGAAGAACACCTCCTCCCCTACCCCCGACAGCAGAGAGATCAGCACCAGATCAGTGCGGGCGGCGCTATCCACCAGCGTTGGGGCAAGTTCATCGGCAAGACGCTGCATGAGGGGAAGGGTGCGGTAGATAAGCAGGCCGAGTGAGACCGTCCCGGCGGCGGTAAGTATTCCCAATATCAGACTGGCAAGTACCGAGTCGCCGAGCAGGAGAAGCTCTCGGCCTCGAAGGCTGTTCCAGAGGAGGGCCGCGAAGATCAAGACTCCGTAGAAGAGCGCGGCCTGCCGGGTGAAACGGGGTCCCACTCTATGCTTCCGCATCCGGTATGCGCGCTGCGCGAGGGATCATAACCCGCTATTGTATCGAAGACGTAAATGCGGGCCGGTTTCACGGCCCTGTAGACACGGTGACCCGGAGGTAGAGCGGTACGATGATGGATCAGTCTATGTTCAAAGCCTACGATATCCGCGGCATATATCCCGAGACTCTGAACGAGGAGGTAGCCCGCGACATCGGGCGCGCTTACGTGAATCATCTCGGGCTCTCCGGCTCACGAGTGGTGGTCGCCCGCGACATGCGCCTCTCCGGCGAGGCTCTCCAACATGCGTTCGTCGAGGGCGTAACAGAGGCCGGGGCGGACGTGCTGGATCTTGGAATGCTCTCGACCGACGCGCTTTACTTCGCCGTAGGGTACCTGGAGGAGCCGGGCGGAGCCATGATCACGGCCTCCCACAACCCGAAGGAATACAACGGCTTCAAGCTCACCCGTGAGAACGCGATAGCTCTCTCCGGCGAGGAGGGGATCAACCAGATCCGGGACCTCATCCTCTCCGGCAAGCTGCCCGGTCCAGCCGAGTACGCGGGCTCCGTCGAAAAGAGCGACATAACAAAGGATTACGCGGAGCACTGCCTGAAGTTCATCGACGCTGACGGCTTGCGGCCACTAAAGATCGTAGTGGACGCTGGAAACGGTATGGCGGGCAAGATGTTCCCGCCGGTCTTCGAGGACCTGCCCTTCGAGATCGTCTCGATGTACTTCGAACCCGACGGCTCTTTCCCGAACCATCCGCCGAACCCCATAGAGCCCGAGAACATGCGGGAGCTTCAGGAACGCGTCGTCTCCGAAGGCGCGGACTTCGGAGTAGCTTTCGATGGAGACGCCGACCGCTGCTACGTGGTCACCGAGAAGGGCGTAACGATATCGGGAGACATCCTCGCCACGCTCGTCGCCAAGAACGTGCTCGAAAAGGAGCCGGGATCTACTATCATCTACAGCGCCGTCTGCTCCAAGGCGTTGCCAGAGCTGGTAAAGCGCGAAGGTGGAAAAGCTATCCGCACCAGGGCTGGACACTCGATCATCAAGCCGCAGATGCGTTCCAATGACGCCGCGTTCGGCGGCGAGCACTCCGGCCATTTCTACTTCCGGGACAACTACTTCGCCGACTCTGGCATTATCGCCATGCTCAAGGTCGCCGAGCTGGTGGCGCGGCAGGAAAAACCCATCTCCGAGCTTCTCGAACCCATAGACCCCTACTCGCGGTCGGGAGAGATCAACTCCGAAGTCGAAGACCAGGGAGCGATACTGAAGACCGTCGAAGAGCGCTACTCGAGACGCGAGCCCGCGCCACGGATAGATCACCTCGACGGCCTGACCGTGGACTTCGGCGACTGGTGGTTCAACCTCCGGCCCTCGAACACCGAACCGCTCCTGCGCCTGAACGTCGAGGCGGAAGACACCGGTACAATGGAGCGGGAACGCGACGAACTACTCAAGATAATCCGCGGCTAAAAAGGCGGGCGGCTCTCAACAGCCGGATGGCGACAGACAGGGAAAGAGCCGGTCAGTTCGCGCCGACCGGCTCTTTCCTGGTAGAAATTCGCGGGCCTACTGGCTAACCGCTACTAGCTAACCGTGATGAGGTTGCGGACCTCCCGGACACCTTCGGCGCCGGCGGCGATCTCACCCACGGCATCCTTTACTTCTTCAGAGGGAGCGGAACCGCGCAACTCAGCGACGCCGTCATTGACTTCCACGTTGACCCGCGGCATGTCTTTGGTGCGGTCGTCCTCCCCGATGCGAGTGCGGATGCGCTGCTCGATCTCCTCCTGCTGCTCGGGAATGTCTCCCGTCTGGCCCCGGTGTTGTTCACCGATCAGCGGCCCCGAAGAAGGGTCGGAGTAGTCGCGCTCGGCGCCCGTCCGGTTCTCGTCCCCGGGACGCTGATGTCCGCCTCCACCAGCCGCGCCAGTCGGGGTCCCGGAGCCCCAGGTCTCGCCGCGCTGACCAGTCGAACTACCGGAATCCGGCTCGTGCTGTCCGGTCGTTCCGGTAAAGGAAGAAGAACCGTTGCCGCTACGCGAACGGGCTACCAGAGTGCCGATGGCGAAGCCCACGAGCGCGAACAGCCCGTACTTGAGAAAGCGGGCGCTTCGGGGCTCCCGTGAGCTCATCGCGTGCTTTATTAGCTTCGCCTCCGCCTTACCGGCCTTCCAGGCAACTTTACCAGCGGCCCGGCCGGTCTTCGGGGCGACTTTTGCTCCTACTTTCAACCCGGCTTTCGCGGCCTTTTTCTTAACTGCCATCGCTAACCTCCTTTGGTCTCTCCGAACTTAGTTCCGTAGCCTCGTACCCGGCGGCGAACGTCTGGAAACGATACTGAAAACCCGGCCAGGTCACTCTATCCTTAGTCTATTTATAACATCCGCCACGCCCGGCACCCGGCGAACTGCGGACTCGATCTCGCCCTGGTCGTCCTCACTGACGGCTCCGTGCAACGTGACCACGAAGAAGCAGGAACTGACGTTGATCCTGGGCCTCCCCCGGAGGTGACCGCCTCTGCCGAGAGCGGCGCGTACCATCTGAATTAGCTGGGCGTCGTTCGCGGGTTGCTCGTTCGTCGTTACTCTTCCGGGCGCAGTTTCGGCACCAGGGTGATCTTGCGGTAGCGCATCCGGCGCTCGTTAAGTGTCTTCTCGAACTCGGCCTCGCGAGCCAGTGCGACTTTTTCGCTCGCGACGGCCTCGACCAGTGCGACGAGGTCTTCTTTCTCGCTGGGCGAGAGGCCCGCCGCGTCGAGGTCGCGTTTCTTCTCGCGCTCGAAGAGCCTCACGCGCCGGGCGAACGAGATGAAGATGCTGCAGGGTTCGGGGCAGGGGATCTCTCCTTCTCCCCGCTCCATTTCGAGCGGCGTCTCCTGATCCACATCCCACAAAGTCCTCTTGAGACAGACGGCGTCCTCGCAGCAAGCCTTCGCGGCGTCCTGAACGCCTTGGTCGGTGAGCCGCTGGACCCGCTTGTAGATGCCGCTCTGGCGGGCGGCGTTCTCGCGATAGTTGGTGATCTCCAGCTTCCCCTCGCGGTAGAGGTGCCAGTGGACCACGCCAGCCGGGTAGAGGTAGTTCATCGCCGCCACCAGTTCCCTGGAGTCCGCCATCCGCAGCGCCCACCCCCGCCGGAGATTCGGAGAGCTCTTCAGCGGGCGATATTCGCCGCTCCCGGTGAGCTTCGCTATCTCTCGCGCGGAGCGCGGGTCCTCGTAGAGCTTCAAACCGGCATCTTCGTTGTCTTCCGCGTGGCGCAGGTAGTATCCGCCGGGGCCATCCGGCTTGATGAGGACCTGGCCGAAGGTTCTTCCTTCGGGCGCTTCGTCTATCCAGGCGGCGAACGATTCACGGGAGGCCGTGGCGACATTCGGACTCCGCGGCGATTCAGTTAGCACTCTGAACGACCTGCTCTTCCGTCTCGCGGGCGCGGGCCATGATGAGGTTGGCCATCGAAGGATGAGTCCCGACCGGAGCGCCATAGAATATCTTCCTATCCTCGCGGACGGTAACCTCGCCGGTCAGTCCCAGGTCTTCGGGGATCGTCTCACGAGTGTGCCAGCCTTCAGCGATGAAGACGGGGATCAAGATCACGTTCTCAGCGTCCACGGTTCGCACGACCTGGCCGATTTCGGGATCCTGGTCCAGGAAACCGACCTCGACCAGATCGTAGATCCCTCGCTCCCTGATGCGCTCCGCGTTCTGATAGATCACTCCGCTGGAACTCTTGTTCAGGTCCGTCCCGTGTCCAAGCAGCACGAGCGCCGTGCGATCCGAAGTCTCCTTGCCCTCCATCAGGTCTCCCACACGTTCCAGGATCACATCGGCCATCCCCTCGAAGGTGCCGAGCGGTCCGGCGTACCGGACGATCTTCTCGCCCTTCCTGGTCACCGGCCCCTCTAGCCCGAGCTCGCGCGGTATGACCTGCTGGGTAAAGTAGCCCTCGGAGATAAACGCCGGAACCACGTAGACTTCCTCGGATTCCACAGTGTCGAGGACGTGGCGCATCGCGGGCTCCTCTTTCCAGAAGCACTCGACCACCTCGTCGTATTCACCGATCTCCCGGATGCGCTCGGCGTGCTCGTGGACCGGCAAGCTAGAGTCCTCGTTGAGATGCGAACCGTGACCGACTATCACGAGAGCCTTCAAACGCGAATTCCTCCTTTTAGAATCTTCGGACCTGCGTTGCCACGGAGTTTATCCCATTCAAAGCCAGCGCCGTGGGCGAGGATTCACGAGAAGATTCGTCGTTCGTGGCCTATCGTCCCTTGTTGTAACCGGTAGCGGGGCGGAGGCGATGGCTCAGGGCGTCGGAGCCGTATTCGAGGGCTACGAGAAAGGCGGCGGCCACGACTGGCGGCTCCGTGGCCGATGGGGCGAGTCGAGAATCAGCGCGCAGCAGACCGTCGAGGTTGGTGATGCCTTCGAGACCCCTCCGGGAGTGAACGCCGCCGGACTTCAGAACGCCTCGGGCCATGCGGGATACATCCTCTGCCTCGCGGCTTCCGGCTCTTGCGGAAACGTCGAGATCCGGGACCTCGGAGAGGACTTCGAGGTAGGCCTGGACGAGCGCCCCCCGGACAGACTCGGCACGGGATAAAGCAGTAAGCAGTGCGGGCCGGGCGAGCTCGCGGGTGACCTCGAAGCCGCGCGCGTACTCGCGGGCGAGTGAGTCTCGCGCCGCCCCGAAACGCATGGCGTCGCGAAGTGTGGCGTCTTTTCCGGCGCCCAGCGCGACCCTCAAGGTATCCGCGAGCGCTCCTACCTCTCCGGCTGCCTCGAAGGCTCGCAGGGAAGGCGCGATGTCCTCGTGATCCAGCCCGGCAAGCACGCGTCCGGTGGTTTGTCCGAGCAGGGCGGCTCGGGCGAGGGGAGCCAGATATGCCGCGCCGCGCGGGTCCGCGAAACCAGCGAGCATCAGAGAACCAAGAACTGCGTCCAGAACAGTCTCTCCCACCCCCTGACGGCCGGAAGCAACCAGCGCATCCCGTACGGCCGAGGCGGAGAGAACCCGTACCTCGTGGGCGATGGGACCATCCATATAGCGGGAGCCCACGCCGGGCGTTGGAGCGCTGTAGACGAGGGTCAGAGCCGTCGCCACGCAGGCCGCTACCTGCGCTTCAGAAACCGGAAGTAAGCCCTCCTGTTCCATCAGCCCGCTAGACCAGCTGCTCTAGCGGGCTGATTCGAGGTCTCCCAGGACTGCTTCGACCTCCGGCTGGTTGCTCGGAGAAGACTCGACCTGCTTAGCCCGGATAATGCCCTGGCCGTCGATGATGAAGTAAGCCCGCTCGGGGAAGCCCTGCTCATGCCTGACACCGTAGGATTCGATCACGTCGCGGTCAAAGTCCGAGAGAAGCGGGAATGTTATGCCGCGATCCTCCGCGAACGCCTTATGAGACCAGGGCGTGTCAGCGCTGATCGCCAGGACCTTCGCGCCCTTCTCCTCGAAACGTTCCATCTCGGCCTGAAGCTGGCCCATCTGATCCGTGCAGACCCGCGACCAGTCTCCCGGATAGAAAAACAGCGCTACAGGTCCTTCTTTCGTATAATCCGTAAGCGAGACTTTATTGCTCCAATCATCCGTGGGAAGCGTAAAATCCGGGGCTTTCTCTCCTACATCGGCCGGCATAAGCACCTCCTGGTCGGGATCTCAGCGACCCTATTCTAACTCGATCAGCGCGTGCCGCCGCACGCACGGGTTAAAATAGTATGTTCACGCTTGGTCTGGGATGAATCGAACTAAAGGAGAACATTGGACGCAGCCGATAATCAGTCTCTCGTCCCGGCGGACGCGTTCGAGACTGGCGCGCGGGAAGGAATGCTCGGCGCGGAAGAGGAACTGTGGCTTGCGGACCCGGAGACCTTCAAGCTCGCCGACGGCGCGCGGAAAATCCTGGCAGCCACCTCCGGGGACCACTTCAGCGGCGAGCTAATAGACTGCGAGATCGAGGCGAACACAGGCGTTCACGCGCAGCCATCCAGCGTGGCGGAAGATCTTATCTCTCGACGTCGAGAGCTTCTGGTACACGCCGAGAGGCTCGGGCGAGTGCTTGGTACGAGCGGGACCCACCCCATCGGCGACTGGCGGGAGCAAGAGATCATCGACAAACCCCACTATCAGCGCCTGAAGAAGAAGCTCGGCTGGCTCATTCGGCGCAACAATACTTTTTCCCTGCACGTACACTACGCCGTTAGCGGTCAGGAGAAGGCAGTCTACGTCTTCAACCGCCTGAGGGAGTACGTCCCCCACTTCCTGGCGCTCTCGGTCAATTCGCCGTTCTGGCAAGGCGAATTCACGGACATGCACTCGGCTCGCGTCCTGATGTTCTCCCGCGCATATCACCGTGCCGGACTGCCCGGACCGCTTGAGTCCTGGTCCCAGTACACCGACTACGTGGACCGTCTGAAACGCGCCAACCTCATAGACGCGCTGGCGGAGATCTGGTGGGACGTAAGGCCCCATCCGAGGCTTGGCACCATCGAAATACGAGCCTTCGACTCCCAGAACGACCCGCGCCGCAGCGAAGCCCTGGTTACCCTCACCGCCGCCGTCTGCGACATGCTCGTTTCCGAGTACGAGTCCGGCGAGAAGGAGCCCATCATCCCGAACCGCGAGATCGAGGAGAACAAGTGGAGCGCCCAGAGAGACGGTCTCGATGGAGAGTTCCTGGATCCCAAGACGGGTGAGATGGTGGAAACGCGGCATGTTCTCGAAGCTCTGATCTTCCGCGCCTCCAGGCACACCGGGCAGGACCTTTCCATCTTACAGCGTGTCCTGGACGAACCAACGGAATCGGTGCGTCAGTTAGAAGTTTGGCGCGAGACCAACTCCGTGCGGGAGGTGGCTAAAGACCTGGCCGAAAGCGCGCGAGACTCCGTCAGGGCGTGATCGGGTAGAGTTTCTCCAGATCGATTAGCGCCTTACTTGCCAAGTACCCGGCGCTTGAGTTGCTTCACGACAATTTTGCGGACCTGGTCGTTCTTGAGGGCCTTCACGACAGTCTTCCGAGCGCGCGGGCTCTTAAGTATCTTCAGGGCGATCTGTGTCTTATTCACGTCTCTATCTCCTTTGGCTATGCGGCTTTCTTTAATTCGCGGCGGAGCTTCTTCTCCAGAAGCTTCAAGAGTGCTCGCTCCTCCTCCGTGAGGTCTCCCTGCTGCGCCGCGATCACTTCTTCTATCTTTTCTCCATAGTAGGCTATCACGGAGCCTTCCAGGTAATGATCTATGATCCGAGGACTGATGTATGAGGAGCGGGCTATGTCCCGCGTATTACCTAGCCGCTCAGCCACCGCATCGACGGCCGCCAGCACGTTTTTCTCGGCCTGCTTCAACTCGCCAACAGGCCCAAGTTCCGCGAGCATCATAGCCGCGATAAGCGTCCCGGCCCAGGTTCGGAAGTCCTTTGCGGTGAATTCCTCTCCCATGACCTCTTTTATGTACGCGTTCAGGTCGCGGGATTTTGCGTCTCGCACTTCTCCCGATTCATCCAGGTACTTGAAGACTTCGTGTCCTGGAAGCGCGGCGCACTCCTCCACGACTTCTCACAGTTTCTTATCGGTGACGGCTTTACGATGCTCCTGGCCCCACTTCCCAGTGTACTCGAAGATCATGGTATCGCCCTCTATCCGCAGGTGCTTGCGCCGGATGGTCGCTATGCCGTAAGTCTTGTTCTGCCTGGCGTAACGTTCCTCGCCGACCCGAAAGTAGGCCGCATTCATCAGGCGAGTCATCGCCGCCAGCACTTTCTCGCGATCTAACTTCTTGCGATGTAGATGGTCGCTCGTGGTTTTTCGCATCGTGGAGAGCGCGTCGGCAAAGCGGAAGATCTTCTCGAACTTCTCGCGCTCTTTCCTTTCCCGGTAGCGCTGGTTGTAGAGGTACTGTAACCGCCCGGCCGAATCGTACCCGATGGCCTGCACCTTCCCGCTAGGACCGCGGGCGATGCGGACCTCCTCCCAGGCGGGCGGGACTTTCAGGTTGTCGATCCGTCCGAGCACCTTCTTCTCGCGCACGGTCTCTCCCGAGTCAGGGTAGCGGTAGAAGAACCCTTGCTCTTTCGAGCCGAGACGCCGGATTCCAGTCTTGAAAAGCACGTGTTCGCCCATCCACCATCCTCTTCGAGCGTTTGCGGATCACGCGAGTTTATACTCACCGGGGCCGAACATCCGGTGAGCAAACGCACGTTCAAGTTCCGTCTCTGTGCTTCAGGTCGTCCGGTCTATGTCGCGGTGATAGTGGCTGCCGAAGCGGCCGCCAAGAAAGCCGCCGAGCACGGCGATCAGCAGCGCGGCGATTATGACCACCAGCCCGATTATTCCCAGGTTGAGAAGACTGCCGATTGTTGGCAGCAGGTTTTCCTGGATAAAGTTCTTGATGGCCTGGAAGAAACCGCCGGGTAGGAATCCTCCAACGGCGAGCAGCACCGCCCCAATCACGAGCGACCACAAGACGGTCATCGCGCCGTTGCGCCCGCCATCGAAACGCGCCAACCTGCCTGCCACGTATCCCGCCAGGAAGTAGGTGAGAAAGATGAGGATGCCGACAAGTACAAGCCCCGTTATTGCGGCGGGTCCAAGCACTCCGGACCCGAGATCCAAAGAAAGTCCCAGCGGCACCAGGATCAAACCCGCCACCACCGAGAAGACCGCCGCAGCTACGACCGCAAAGACGAACCCGAAGAAACTCGCGAGCCAGTCAACGCCCCCGTACATATCCCGCAGCCGGTCCTCGCGCTCGTCAGCGGCCTCGAAGTATCCTCTGGGATACGACGAATCCGGGCGCGTGGCCTCGGAGCCAGGCGTCCGTATTACCCGCGTCTCTGAATCCCCAGCCCCGGTGTCCTCGTCCGCGTTTCGCCGGGATGAGCGCCTGAACCGCGAAGACCTCCGCTCCTCCTCGGCTGGAGCCTCCTCGTCCGAACTGCGCGCCGGTATGGGACGCGTAGCCCCCTCATCCTGCTCCGCGGATGTTTCCCGGCGAGTCTCCGTCTCATTGTTCACCTCGGTCTCGCCGTCGTCTCCCAGCGGCCCTGTCCTGCGGCGCTCCTCGGGCCTCTCCTCCGGCTTGTCCGTCATGTCTCCCCCTTATCCGTGGTTGTCGTCGCTTCTCATCTGTACTCGATGCTTGATCCTAGATTCTACCCCGCTCGCGCTTAAAGCTCATCCACAATGCTTTTTCTTCCCCGTTAGGCTAAACTCGATCCAAGAATAGGGTGCAATAAGGTTACCCAGCATGTTCTTTATACTTTTGTCTAAAAATACCGCTTTCGGGCCGGGCCTGACTTGTACCGTCGGCCATATCCAAGAGAGTTGCGCCCTCTTATTATGGCGCGTGTTGGCGGGGATGGTCCCGTTGCCGAACAATCGTAGGGCAAGCGAGTATAGGAGGCACAGTTGGCAGCATTAGGCCGTGAAGACGTAATCAAGCAGGCTCAGGAGAACAACGTCCAGTTTATTCGGATGTGGTTCACAGACATTTTAGGGACTCTAAAGAGCTTCGCGATCACGGTCGAGGAGTTGGAGGATGCCCTGGATGGCGGGATGGGCTTCGACGGGTCTTCGATCACGGGTTACCAGGACATCGAAGAGTCGGACATGATAGCTATGCCCGATCCCTCGACGTTCCAGATCATCCCCTGGAGCCCGGAAGACTCCCCCACCGCCCGCATGATCTGCGATGTGCAGACCACGGACGGGGACCCTTACGTCGGCGACCCGCGCCACATCTTGCGACGGGCGCTGGAGCGGGCGAGCGATATGGGCTTCGACAAGTTCTACTGCGGCCCGGAGTTGGAGTTCTTCTACTTCAAGGACTCTAAAGGCACCGAGCCCCTGGACTACGGCGGCTACTTCGACCTGACCACGCTCGACGCTGCAACGGCCCTCCGGCGCGAGACCGTCCAGTCGCTGCAGCAACTCGGTATCAGGGTCGAGTACTCCCACCACGAGGTCGGCATCAGCCAACACGAGATTGACCTGCGCTTCGACGAGGCGATGACGATGGCCGACAAGGTCATGACCTACAAGACAGTTGTCAAAGAGATCGCTACGAAACACGGCGTCTACGCGACGTTTATGCCGAAGCCGCTCATGGACCAGAACGGCTCGGGGATGCACACCCACCAGAGCCTGTTCTCGGAAGGCAAGAACTCTTTCTTCGACGCGAACAGCGAGCACTACCTCTCCGATGAGGCGAAGGCGTTTATCGCGGGTCAGCTCCACCACGCGCGGGAACTGAGCATCATCTTCGCCCAGAACGTGAACTCCTACAAGCGGCTGGTCCCCGGCTACGAGGCTCCGGTCTACATCGCCTGGAGCCGCCGCAACCGCTCGGCGCTGGTACGGGTGCCTGGCTTCCATCCAGGCGAGGAGAAAGCCACCCGGATGGAGCTTCGCTGTCCGGACCCATCCGCGAACATCTACCTGTGCTTCGCGGCGCTACTGCACGCGGGCCTGGAAGGCATAGAGAAGGGCTACGAGCTACCCGAGCCGATGGAGCGCAACCTGTACCATCTCACCTCCGATGAGCGAGAGAAAATGGGGATACAGAGCCTGCCGGCGGATCTCGGCGAGGCGATCAAGGAAGCCGAGAACTCCGAGTTGCTTCAGAAAGCTCTCGGCGAGCACACCTACAGCCGGCTCCTGGAGATCAAACGCGAAGAGTTCGAGGAATACCGCATTCAGGTAACCCCCTACGAGCTGGAGAAGTTCCTGCCAATCTTGTAGCGGCCGGCTATCAGCAATCAGTCTTTGGGCGCGGCGCAGGCCGCGCCCTTTTCTACGCCCGCAGACGCTTCACGACCTGCGCGGTGCGCGGCGCAACCTCGGGGTTCGCCAAGACGTCATTCGCGAGACGGACGAGATCCTGGGGCGTATCCACGTCGTACCAGGGTTCTCCCTCCCACACACTGAATCCCGCATCACGAGCCCTCTCAAGCGTCTGGCGATAGACAGCCTCCGTAGACCACTCGATGCCGTCGAATACGTCCTCGTGAAGCTCCCGCAACCCCAGCAGTACATAGCCACCATCCACACTTTGTATTATAGATACATCGTTACTGGTCAGCGCATTGGCGGCTTCCTGGATCGCATGTATTGTCAGAGTTGGAGCATCGGTGCCGAGAATGAGGACTGAGCCAGGTTGCTGTTCGAAGAGCGTAGCGGCGCCGGATGACATGCGTTGGCCGAGGTCTCCTTCGGGCTGTGGGATCAGGGCTACGTCCGGAGGCAAGAGCCTGGATATGAGGTCGAGACGATCCGGCGGGGCTCCGGCGAGCGTTACGGGGCCAATGAGCCAGGCCTTCGCTACTGTATCCCGTATGAAGGCTGCCTGTAGGCGGGCGGCGTCCTCGGGAGCGATTTGCAGTCGAGTCTTGACGGTTCCGGGGATGGGAGCCTTGGCCATGATGAGCGTCCGGATCACGCGTCCTTATTCCTTGCAGCTTTGTAGAAGCGGGCGAGACGCCACGGAGTAACGCCGAGGGCGTAGGCAACCTGCATGGACCACCAGAGCAGCAGGGTACGCGCGGGCTGGTCTTCCCAGCGACGAGAAGAGCTTGTTATCGGCCCTGGCAGGTAGGCTGTCCGGCCATACCGCTCCATCCGGCGGACGAACACCAGGTCTTCCATTATCGGGATCTCCGGAAAGCCCCCGAACGCCTCGTAGGCGTCGCGTCGGACAAACAGACCGGAGTCGCCGTAGTATCGTCCTAGCTTCCGGTAGGCGAAGGTCGAAACTTCCAGAAGACGCCCGAGGAAACCTCCCCCAGGATAGCGCAGCCTGCAGTTGCCGCCAACGCATCCGCTCCGTAGCGCTTTCTCTATCTGGGCGGCGATGTCCAGGGGCGGTTCCACGTCGGCGTGCAGGAAGAGCAAGACTTCTCCGGTCGCCTCCACCGCTCCGGCACGTAGCTGCATGCCACGTCCCGGCTGTGACCGGACAAGTCGAGCTGGTGGGAGCGCAAGAGCCGGAGTACCGTCGAGCGAACCGCCGTCGGCGACTATTATCTCTGTCACGTCCGGAGTGCGAGAGAGGCGTTCGAGGAGGCTGCCGAGGGAATCTGCCTCATTGAGCGTAGGTATTACTACGGAGAGCTTCAAGCCGTGTTTACCGTATAATTCTGACCGTTGCCGCTCACGTCGAGCCGTATTCTACAGGCAGAGAGGAGAATGGGCTTGGTCCGAATCGGGACAAAAAAAGCCGCGCTAGAGGATGTATCCACCGGGCTACTCGCGGTGGGCGTCTTCGAGGGCGAGGATATTTCTGGGCCCTTAGAAGAGGTGGCCCGGACGCCGCGCTCCTCGGGAGACTTTACCGGCAAGAAGAACGAGACGTTGTTGCTGTACACAGACAGACTCGCCGCCTCCCATCTGCTGCTCGTTGGATTGGGGGATCAAGGGTCCTTCACGCCGGAGAGCCAACGCCGCGTCGTCGCCACCGTTGCCAGAAAAGCCCGCTCGATGAAGCTAAGAGAAGCAGCGTTCTCCCTGCGAGTTCCACAAGGCTCTGACACTGAATCGGCAGCAAGAGCCGCTGCGGAGGGAGCGGTGCTCGGGCTATATCGCTTTACTCGCTATAAGACCGGCGCCGACAGCAATGACGGCGGTCAATTCGAGAGTCTGGACCTGATCCTGGACGACTCGGCGGAAGAAGAAGCCACGACTCGGGGCGCCGAGGTCGGAGCGAAGCTCGCGGCGGGGACAATTCTCGCGCGCGATCTCGCCAACGAGCCCTCAAACACCGCGACGCCAGAGTACCTGGCCGAAAGAGCGCGTGAGATCTCCGGACGCTACGGTATGGAGGCCACCATCCTGGACCGGGCCGGGATCGAGGCCGAAGGCCTGACCGGTCTCGCCGCAGTCGGGAGATCGGCGTTAAACGAACCGCGCTTCATCGTACTGGAGCACCGGAAAGGTGGCGACGCAGCGCCAGTCGTGCTCGTCGGAAAGGCTGTTACGTTCGACTCGGGCGGCATATCCATAAAGCCGTCCGCCGGCATGGAGGAGATGAAGTTCGACATGAGCGGCGGCGCGGCGGTGCTGGGTGCGATGGAGGCTGTTGGTTCGCTGGACCTGCCGCTCAACGTGGTCGCGCTAGTGCCAGCCACGGAAAACCTGCCGGGGGGTGCGGCCTTCAAACCCGGAGATGTGCTAAAAATGCACTCCGGCAAGACCGTGGAGATCCTCTCCACCGACGCGGAAGGACGTCTCATCCTCGCCGATGCGCTCTCCTACGCGAAACGCTACGAGCCAGCCGCCGTCATAGACTGCGCCACCCTTACAGGCGCCTGCGTCGTGGCGCTAGGGAACCACGCCTCCGGGCTCATGGGCAATGATGAAGGCTTGATCTCCGAGGTAAAGAGAGCGGGAGAGACGACCGGCGAGCGCGCGTGGCCGCTGCCGCTCTTCGAGGAGTACACCGAGCAGATCCGGGGCGACACCGCCGACATAAAGAACACCGGAGGCCGTTACGGGGGTGCGCTCACCGCCGGAGCATTCCTCAAGGAGTTCGCCGACTACCCCTGGGTACACCTGGACGTCGCGGGCACCGCCTTCGGCAAGAAGGGCAACGCTTATACCACGAAAGGAGCGACCGGCGTACCGGCGCGGCTGCTCGTCGAGTTTCTCATGAGCCGAACAGGAGGCGCGCAATGATCCTGGAGATGCTCACGGTCGGGCCGTTTCAGGAGAACTGCTACATCATCGGTGACGAAGAATTGGGAGCGGGCGCCCTGATCGACCCCGGAGACGAAGCCGCCCGTATCGCGCTCGCGGTCGAGCAGACGAACCTCGACATAGAGAAGATCATCATCACCCACGCCCACATAGACCACGTCGGGGCCGTCGCGACGCTCATCGACGAGTATGCCTGTCCGGTGCTCATGCACGCCGAGGCCGAGCCGATGCTCAAGCAGCTTCCCACCCAGGCGATGATGATGGGGCTGAGGTTTGGCAAAGTTCCAACCGTAGACGGCTACATAGAGGATGAGGAATTGCTGGAGGTCGGTGGGCTCCGGCTCCGGTCGCTATACACGCCGGGCCACGCTCCCGGACACCTGTCCTTCTACCTGGAGGACCAAAGCCTGGTGTTTTCGGGAGACGCGCTCTTCGCGGGTAGTGTCGGACGGGTGGATCTTCCGGGAGGCAGCATGGAGGTTCTGCTAAGGAGTATCGAGGAGCGTCTTCTAACGTTGCCGGATGAGACACGCGTGTATTCCGGGCACGGCCCGCAAACGACCATCGGAGACGAGCGGGCAAGCAATCCATTTCTAGGCGGAGGAGGACTGATTTGAGCGAGAGCGTTGAGAAGCATCGGGATGCGGCGCCGGAACACGTCCGGGCGGCGGTGCTCACCATAAGCGACACGCGCACCCAGGAGACCGATACCGGCGGAGACACCATCGTCGAGCTTCTGCAAAAGGCCGGACACGAAGTCGTTGACCGCACCATCGTCCGGGACGAGGCCTCTCGTATACGGACTACGCTGGTCAATCTGCTCGCGAGGTCCGACGTGGATGCGATCATCACGACCGGCGGCACAGGCATCTCGGCCCGCGATACGACGTATGAGGTCGTGGACCGCATGATCGACAAACGGCTCGATGGGTTTGGCGAAATCTTCCGGATACTCTCTTTCCAGGAGATTGGGGCCGCGGCCATGTTGAGCCGCTCGATAGCCGGGACAGTTGGCATGAAGTTCGTCGCGAGCTTGCCCGGCTCCCGTAACGCGGTGCGCCTCGCGATGGAGAAGCTGCTCGTGCCGGAGATCTCACACGTGGTCTTCGAGCTTCGCAAGCATCAGGAAAGCAGGTAGGTTATATGGAACGCGACACCCTCTCGTCCGATAGCGAGGCTCTCTGGCGCAGGCTGTGGGAGATCTGGCAGAACAACGACGAGGATGACGTAATCCTCGACTCCTCGAAACTGGAGGAATTGGAAGAAGAGATCCCCGCTCTCGAAGGCCGGATGAAGACCGCTCTCGCGTATCTCCAGCGAGCCCGCTACATCCAGTACCGCTCGGGCGTCGGCGATGAGGGACTGGAACCAATTCTTTACGATGTCTATGAGCCGCGTTAAGGAAGTGGAAGGATGACGAGAATGTACTGGATCTTACTGATTCCTCTTGCGCTGGCGGCCGGAATAGCTTTGCCAGTACAGTTCAGCCTGAATACCCAGCTACGCAACGTCGTTGGCGGCCCCGTATACGCGGCGGCGATCTCATTCCTCGTAGGTACAGTAGTGCTATTCGCGATCACGCTGGCCGCGCGCCGCTCGATACCAGAGATTGGCCCCCTCATGCACGCTCCCTGGTGGATGTGGACCGGGGGTCTGCTCGGCGCGTTCTTCGTGATGGCCTCCGTCATCCTGACCCCGAGACTGGGCGCAGCTACCACGATCGGTCTCTTCCTGACCGGCCAGGTCATCGCCTCCATCACAATAGACCACTTCGGCCTCGTGCGCGTACCGGTTCACGAAGCCAGCCTTCCCCGCCTACTCGGAGCAGCCCTGATAATAGTAGGGGTCATAGTCGTCCAGAGATTCTAAATGGTGGATGCGTGAAAAGCGTCTGCGTCTTCTGCGGTTCCAGTCCGGGAATCAACGGCGCCTATGCTGATAACGCCCAAGGCCTGGGCAGAATGCTGGCCGACACGGACATTACTCTGGTCTACGGCGGCGGCCATGTCGGCCTAATGGGTGTCGTGGCGGACTCTGTTCTCGAAGCCGGCGGCACGGTCATCGGGGTCATGCCGAGAGCGTTGGTGGAGCGGGAGATCTCTCACAGCGGCCTCACCGAGCTGCACGTCGTCGGCTCCATGCACGAGCGCAAGGCGATAATGGCGGAACTGGCCGAAGGGTTTATCGCGCTGCCGGGCGGCACGGGAACGCTGGAAGAGTTCTTCGAGGTATTGACGTGGGCACAGCTCGGGGAGCATCAGAAACCATGCGGGCTGCTAAATACGGCGGGCTACTACGATCCGCTGCTCCAGTTCTTCGATCACATGGTAGAGCAACGTTTCCTAAAGGAGGAGCATCGGGCGTTGATGCTCGTCGAGGAGAATCCAGAGTCACTCCTCGGCAGATTCGCCACCTACGAGCCGCCGAAGACCGCAAAGTGGCTAGATAGAGGCGAGAGATAGCCTGAAAGATCCGATTTTACAGGGTGGAGCGGTCGAGTTCGCTCACTAACCTGCTCGGCGTGACGGATCATATACCGTCCCAAAAGAACACCATTGGTCTCGCCGGTTTTCCTGGCAAAGTAGCATCCGACATCCCAGAAGCGACCGTGAGGCCAACTGGGCGCTCTACTGGATTGCCGTAGGCAGAATGGCAGGGGACAAACGGGCCGAGGAGTACGCTGCCAGGAAGACGACGGCAGGCAAGTCGAAGAAGTAGATAATGCGCTCTTTGAAGCGATTCATCGCGCAAGGTCTACAGGGCCATCACGGTAACCGCGTTTCGTCCCTCTATGGGACAATCCTTTGATGGAGGGATTCGAATAGAATGATACCCACGGCGACCCCGAGGTTCAGGCTCTGTGTTACTCCCCGCTGAGGAATCGTCACATGCTCCTCGCATAAGGCCAATAACTCTGGATTGATCCCTTGGCCTTCGGAACCGAACAATATGATGTCGTTCGAACGAAAGCGGAAGTTCGTGAGCGAGGTGGCCTGTTGGTTGGGTACAGTCGCGACCTTTCTCCCCGAAAAGGAGGTTAGGAACGCTCTCGGCTCCTCGACCCGCTCGAAAGCGACGCGGAAGAACGCGCCAGCGGAAACCTTCTTCAGCCTGCGGGTCCGGCTCTTACCGTAGCGAGGTCGAATCAGCCGATTCGGGTCGTAGACGAAGCACCGTTCGACGCCGAGCGTTTCCAACGTCCGCGCGATCACGCAGACGTGCTCGAAGTCGTGCGGAGCGTCTAGAAACACGTACACAAGCGAAGCATACTCGCTTTGAGTGGTCCCGGCGTTCCTGCATATCCGACCCCCTCGAAGAACATAAGACCATCTAGCCGAACGGAGCCGTTGGCTCCCGGCAAGAGAACGGCCAGCCCGAATAAACAGGCTGGCCGTTGATCTCAGGGAGTCCTACTTACTAGACCGTTGTTAGCTGGTGGCCTTCCTGCTTGTAGCGGGCGGCCATGTCTTCGAGTGAGATCGGCTCGTAGTCTCCGGCGTGTCCGGCCTGTCCGAAGGCTTCCATGCGAGCCTTGACGACCTCCTGCATGGCGGCGCGCGCCGGCTTGAGGTAGTAGCGCGGATCGAACTCACCCGGTTCCTCGGCGAAAGCCTTGCGGATAGCGCCCGTGGAGGCCAGGCGCAGGTCGGTGTCCACGTTGACCTTGCGAACGCCGTGCTTGATGCCCTCCTGGATCTCACGCACCGGCACCCCGAAGGTCGGCCGGATCTCACCGCCGTACTGGTTGATGACGTCCACCAGCTCCTTCGGCACGCTCGAAGAGCCGTGCATGACGAGGTGCGTGTTCGGGAGCCTCTTGTTGATCTCCTCGATGATGTTCATCGCCAGCACGTCGCGGTCCGGCTCCGTGGTGAACTTGTAAGCGCCGTGGCTTGTACCGATGGCGACCGCCAGCGCATCCACGCCGGTCCTCTCGACGAACTCCACGGCTTGATCCGGATCGGTCAGGTTCACTTCGCCGGATCCCACGCCGTCCTCGATGCCACCGAGCGTACCCAGCTCGCCCTCGACCGTGACGCCCCGCTCGTGAGCCATCTCCACAACCTCGCGGGTTACGCGCACGTTGTACTCGAAGTCCGCCGGGGTCTTCCCATCTTCTTCCAGGGAACCATCCATCATCACGCTCGTGAATCCGAGATCTATAGCACTCTTGCAGGTCGCTGGCCCGTTACCGTGATCCTGGTGCAAGGCTACCGAAATCTCAGGATACACTTCCGCCGCCGCCAGCATCAAATGATAAAGGAAGCGGTCGTTGGCGTACTTGCGAGCGCCTCGCGAAGCCTGGATTATGACTGGAGAGTTAGTCTCTTGCGCAGCCTCCATGATCGCCTGTATCTGCTCCAGGTTGTTTACGTTGAACGCTCCCACTCCATAGCCGCCTTTGGCCGCCTCGTCCAGAAGCTGGCGCATTGTTACGAGTGCCATAAAATCTCCTCCGTTCGACTGCTCACCACGGCCCGGCGCGGCTTACCGCCCGAACCCTATTCACCTAGTATAGACGTTTCGTGGCCTGACACAAAAGCAAAAAGAGCGCCCGGCAAGGCGCTCTCTCGGAGTCTAGCTAAGTTGGAAGCTAGGCGGTATCGACCGCGACCCGCTCCCCTTGCACTATGAGACGCTGGTCGTAGGCCGGAGGATTTACACACGTCTGGAGCGTAACCATGTCCTTACCGGGAACCGGCGCAGTTACCCAAGAATCGTAAGGAGTCACGGTAATGATGTTGGTCACCTCGTAGGTATAGGTCGTACCATTCGAGTCCGTCAAATAGATCTTATCTCCATACGCCATGTTCGGCAGTGCGGCGAATTGCATGTAACTACCGGTACCCGAGTACCCAAGAACGTGAGCCGCTATATATGTGTTCGCATGCGGCTGCCACGGGAAACCGCTAGACGGCAGCTTTATCGCCCCATAGTCCATTGCCGCATCGTCGTTCGTGTTGCTTACAGCGTCGCCCTGACGCCCCATCGCAGGTACCGTAAGGTAGAGCGCGTCATCGGGAGGGGTAGGTATCTTTGAAGCAGCGTCAGTTTTCTTCTTCGCCTCGGCTTTTTTAGCTGCTTCTTTCTTCTTGGCCGCGGCCTCTTCCTTTGCCTTCTTGGCTTCCTCAGCCTTCCTCGCCTCAGCGGCCTTCTTCGCCTCCATGTCGGCTACCGCATTCGGAGCCTTGTCCACCTTCGGAGACTCGATCCTCTCCACCTTGTTTGTCTTTGCGACCGGAGCGGACCTCTGTGATGGATCTATACCGATAAACATCAGGCCGCCAAGTATCACAATTACGAGCGAAGCGAACACGACAAGTCCCGCACTCTGTCTGCGACGCCTGAATGTGCGCCTATCTGATCTTCGTCCCATGCGCGAGATTCTAACAATATTTCTCGCGCAACGGTAGTGTAATTGGCACGGATTTCTTAAGATTTGTGAAAATTCGTGTCGTATTTAGTATCTCATGCTACAGCCTGAAACCATGCGCGGATTGCGCGAAACGGTTCGCGCTCTGCCATCGAGACCTGGATCGGAGGTGCGCCCAGAGCAGTTTCCCAGATCGTCCGGCAACACTGGAAGTGCTCACTGTGTAGCGCGGTGGGGTAGTATATTTGTTCCCGTAGATCATCCATGGACTTCAGCGTGGCCGGATGCGCCGGAGAGCAGTTATTCCACCGAAGGATATCCGAACGAAGAACTGGAGTATCGACGTTTGAGCACCGATACGAGTCAGGCGGCCGGTATGCGTTCCGCTGAAACTACCCTGTTAGCCCGAGGACTAAGAAAGAGCTACGGAGAATTCGAGGCCGTCAAGGGCGTGGATTTCGAGGTTCACCGGGGCGAGTGCTTCGGGTTTCTGGGGCCGAACGGCGCGGGCAAGACGACCACGATGAAGACGATCTACGGCGCGGCCATCCCGACTAGCGGGCAGCTCGAGGTCGTGGGACTCGACGTCCGGCGCGACGAACGCGAAGTCAAGCGCCGCATCGGAGTCATTCCGCAGGAGAACAACCTTGACGAGGATCTCAAGGTGCGCGAGAACCTTCTCGTCTACGGGCGGTACTTCGATCTTCCGAAGAAAGTAGCCCGGCAGCGGGCGGATGAGTTGCTAGAGTTCGTACAGCTCACCGAGAAGGCCGAGGCCCAGGTCGAGGAACTCTCCGGCGGCATGAAGCGGCGGCTGCTCATCGCGCGCGCCCTGATAAACGACCCGGACCTGGTCGTCCTCGACGAGCCAACGACCGGGCTGGACCCGCAGGCGCGGCACCTCGTCTGGGACAAGCTTAGGGAGCTGGCGCTCGCGGGTAAGACATTGATCCTCACGACCCACTACATGGAAGAGGCCGCGCGGCTATGCGACCGTCTGGTAATCATGGAGGGTGGCCGAATCATCGCGGAAGGAACGCCCGACGACCTTGTTCGGAAGCACGTAAGCCCGCACGTCCTGGAATTCCGCACCGGCGCGGAGTCCATAGATGAGTTGCGCCGGATATTGGAGGACGCAGCGGACAACGTCGAGAAGAACGCGGGCGGCGAGGCGCTACTGGCCTTCACGGCGGACGGCGAGGCGCTCATGGAGAAGGTACGCCGCTCCGAGATAGATGTCCACAACACCGTCTACCGGCAGTCGGGACTCGAAGACGTGTTCCTGCGTCTAACGGGAAGGAGCCTCACGGATTGATGAACGGCGCGATCAAATTCCCCTCTCCTCGCGGGGCTTTCCGGGTGTGGCAACGGAACGCCACCATCTTTCGCAAGTACTGGAAGAGCATCATGTTTCCGAATTTCGTCGAGCCACTACTATATCTGGCGGCGCTGGGTCTGGGGCTCGGGACGTTCATTCAGCAGGGGGGCATAAACGGCCAGAGCTACATCCAGTACATAGCGCCGGGGCTGCTTGCGAGCAACGCCATGTTCGCGGCGTCGTTCGAGAGCACGTTCAACACATTCGTAAAGCTAAAGATAGACAGAGTCTACGAAGCTATCATCACTACTCCCGTCAACGCCGAAGACGTGGTGGCGGGCGAATATCTATGGGCTGGAACTCGCGCCACACTCTACGGGACAGCATTCCTGGCGGTTTTGACCGTCCTGGGATACTCATTCGGAAGGCCGTTGATCGTCTCGTTCTGGGCGTTGCTTATCCCGCCGATGTTGATGTTGATCGGGATCATGTTCAGCGTCATGGGTACGCTCTTCACGAGTATTATCAAGCGTATAGACCTCTACGCTTATTACTTCACGCTGGTTGTTACGCCGCTCTTTCTCTTCTCCGGCATCTTCTTTCCGGTCGGTAACTTTCCGGCTCCGGTGCCGCAGATAGCCTGGTTCACGCCGCTGTATCACGCGGTCAACGTATGCCGGGGGCTCGCCACGGGACCTTCGGTCAGCACGCTGGTGGATGTAGCCTGGATATTAGTCTTCACGTCCGTACTGGCGTTGGTTCCCATCCAGATCATGCGCCGCCGCCTAATAAGCTAGGTTCCGCGCACCAGCGTTCTGGTAGGATGGAGCAAACATGACTGAACCATTCACCATACGCTTCGCCGAGCCGGACGACGACCCGGATATCGCCACCCTAGTGGTGGAGGGCTTTTTAGACAAGTTCCGGCCCATCTTTGGGAAACGCATGGATCATTCAGTCAAGATCATGGAGAAGTGGATCCAACTGGAACACGCCTCCGGCGGCGTGGAATCTCTGGTAGTCGAATGGGGTTCGGAGATCGTCGCGAGCGTCGGGGTCCGTACGGCAGAGTCCAGGGAAGACGTGCTGGCGCGCGGCCTGTGGCGAACTCTGAACAACAACCTGGGACTCTACCGAACCGTTTGGGCGACGACTTTACTCTCGTATCCACGCTATGCTCCCACTTCTTCAGAGGCATACGTCGAGCGCCTCGTAGTCGCGCCGGAGTACCGTAAACAAGGCATCGCGCGGAGCTTGCTCGCGGCGTCGGAGGACCTGGGCCGGGAAACAGGAAAGAAGACCGTCGGACTACACGTCAGCGGCAACAACCTACCCGCTCTCAGGCTCTACGAGGACGAAGGATACCTCGAAGTCTCCCGACAGCGGTCCTTTCTCACCAAATACTTTCTAGATATCCGCGACTGGCTTTATTTGAGAAAGGAACTTTAGCGGAACAGGTTTTTGCTAGGGATAGCGTGAGTCTTCAGGAGCTCCGGGGGTCTCGTAGTTATCGCGGTCCTCTAGGTTTCGTTCTCTCGAACGGGGCTCGCGCCGCGTTCTGGACCAGTCAAACAGGTCTTCTGGAACATCTGGAATATCTCCCTTACCGCCCAAGCCCGGCGATTCGCGCTCGAAGACGTCCCGGCGCTCCGCGCGCGGGCTTGGGCGGTCTTCGATACCGTTGTCGGATGGGTTGGATCCAAACGAGGAGCTATGATTCCTGGCCGGATAACGGCCGCCTTCTTTACGGGTAACACCAGGTCGAGACTCGCGCGGCTCAAACCGCTCTACCCGGCGCCTGGGTCTCTCCTCCCCGGTTTCCTGCTCCACCGGAGGCTCTTCGGACGCCTCGTCGAAGGCCTCAACCGGCGCGGGGCTGCCGCGGGTCTCGGCTGGCTCTGAAGACTCTCCGGCTGCCTCCCCGGTGGTCTCCAAATGATCGTCTTGATCGAAATCCTCGTCATCGAGATCGTTAGCTTCGCGCGTTTCCTCGACGTAATCCAGGTACCGCCCGTCGCCCGTCAGGAAAGCCAGCACCTGAGCGTTGAACTCGGAGGTCCGCTCCAGCATGGGCATGTGGCCGCAATCGTTCATGAGGACGACCTCGGCCTGATCCGCGCCGCGAGTCCAGACGCTTACGGCCTGTGGATCCACTATCTGGTCTTCCTCTCCGGCGATGATGAGAATGGGTACCTTTATCATCCGGGTCTGCCGGGCGAGCCGGCCACCGGCGATCTCCCGCCGCGTGACAGCGAGGCTCTTGGTAGCGGCAGCGGGGGTAGACATGGCGGCGTCATCTATGACATCGTCAGTCAGGTCGTTGGAGTCCAGCACGAAGGGCCGCATCCATAGAGACCGCAACGGCCTGAATACGCGCCCGAGAGAATAGAAAAGCGGACCTAGCACGGGTATGGTCGCCAGCCACAGGGCCGTCGGAAGGTCTATCTGCTCCTCGTTCGCGGGAGTCGCAACCAACACGAGACGTCCCGCAATGTCAGGATGGTCGGCGGCGAGTTTGACAGCCATGGCGCCGCCAATATCGTGACCGATGATGCTGGCGCGGGTCAGACCGAACTGCGCGCAGAACGCATACAGGAGACGGCTTCCGTTGCGAACACCATAGCCGGAAAGAGGCTTATCCGACTCTCCGAACCCACTCAAATCGAGTGTATATACGGTGAACCGCTGGGCCAGACGGCCCGCGAGTTGATCCCAGACCCGTGACGAGGAGAGCCATCCATGAACCAGCACGACCGGCGGCCCGCCGCCTATGATGTCGTAGCGGATCCAACTGCCCTCAAGTTCCACGTACTCGGTGTCGCGGGCGCTATCTACCTCGTAGGCCGTCCGTCCGAGCGCTATCGAAGCCGCCACAATGACGGCCACCACCAGCAATATGACTATCAAAACTATACTCATGACGCAATAATAACCCACCACCGCTTTGGCAACACGCGCCAGGACGCAGCTAGATCAGACCTGATAAACCACAGGCGCCGAAAACGCGACAGGTTTCCCTCCCCCCTATCGTATTGGCCGGCTTAAACGGGAAGCCGGTATATTACCTCATGATCCCCATCGGCTGCCGACGACCCGCCGGATGATGAAGGACGCTATGACCGTCGAGACTAGAGAGAACCCCGCCTTGAGCACAGCCTCTTTCACGTCATCCCGGATACCGCGGACCTCGGGCTCTTTAATAAACCTGTCGGCCAGCCTGCCCGCCAGAACGTAGGCGATCCCGCTGGAAAGGATCGTGATCAGCCGCTTCTGCGTCTCGTCGTTCATGGACGTCCCTCCCTGTACTCGTGCATGTTCGCCCGGAAGCCCCGGACACGCGGAAGATTCTACCCGTTTGGCGTTCCCCTAACCGGCCGAGTCAAGGATTTCGTCTACCCGACCTCCTGTGGCTGCCGGTGGCTGTCGTAGAGGTACTGGAGTTGAGAGCGCAGGATGGCGCGCTCGTAGAGTTCCGCCTTGCAGTCTATGCAGAAGAGGACTTCTTCTGGGCGGCCTGGATGCAGATCATTCTCCAGCATGAAATCGAGAAGCTCCCGACAGCCTTCCCCGACCTGATCCACGAACTCCGAAAAAGATATTCCTCCCGATATCAAACGCTCGCAAGCCTCGCATGGTTCCAAATTTCCAAGCCTGCGATTGGTGTGCCTTACGATGAGCCCAGGCATGATGTCCTGGGTCTCTACTCCCTCCTTCGCCACTGCGGCCCCTTTCTAGCCTCGTGAAACGAGTCGTTCCCAAATTGTCCCGAATAACCCCTATGGTCCGCAGCTCTCACCGCGGACTGCCCGTAGAGTCTACGGACAGTTACACATTTTGTAAAGCCTCGCGCTAAAGAACCTTTCCGGCAACGATATAATCCTGCCAAATCCCCACCACTCTCTGAGAGGATCCCACGCATGCGCAACCGAAAGAGACCGATTCAACGCGGCGCTCGTCTGGTAGTCGTGGGGGCGGGATTCGCCGGAGCCTCTCTGATACGGAACCTCCCGCAAGCGCTGCGGCGTCCCGGCGAAACGCTACTGATCGACCACGCCGAAGCCTACACGTTCGCCCCACTGATCCACGAGGTCGCCGTCGGACGCCTTCACCCCGATAGCGTCCGCTCCCCCATAGCGCCCATCGCCAGAGACCGCTGCGCTTTCCTGCAAACCGATGTTACAGGCGTGGACCTGGAAGACAGGGCTCTCGAAACCTCATCCGGGAGGATCGGCTACGAGTACCTGGCGTTGGCCGCCGGAAGCAGCGCAGCCCGGCCCCCGGAGGCCCTGGCCCAATCCTTTCGTCCTTTCGGTACGCTCGATGACGCGCTGCGGCTGCGCGGTACGCTAAACGAGGCCTGGTTGTCGGCCCTCGACCGCGGGCGCGCGGGTACGACTTCGGGGACACTCACGGCCGCCATAGTCGGCGGAGGCGCGACGGGCGTAGAGCTCGCCTCGGAGATCTCCGTCCTCTTCGACTACCTGAAGCGCCGCTCGTCGCGCGCACCGGCGGTTCGTACCCGCGTGGTGCTTCTGGAAGCCACGGACCGGCTTTTGGGATGGTTGAATCCCTATTTTCACGAGGTCGCCATGGACCAGTTGCCGCGCTTGGGAGTCGAAGTGCGGCTAAACACACCGGTCAGGTCAGGTTCCGGCGAAGGTGTCCAGGCCGGTGACGAATGGCTTCTGGCGCAAACGGGGATCTGGACGACGGGCATAAAAGCCTCACCACTAACAGCACGCCTGCCCGGTCAAAAGGACGCCGCAGGCAGAGTCACGGTGGACGAGCATCTAACTGTCCCCGAGCATCCAGAAGTCTATGTGCTCGGAGATTCGAGCGCGTACGAAGACCCCCGCCACGGATCCTTATTCCCCACGGCCTCGCTCGCGGTACAGCAGGGACCGTGGGTTGCGCGGGATCTCGGACGCAGGCTAGGCGGGTCCAGAAGATGTCCGCCCTTCGACTTCTTCAACCGGGGATACGTGGTCGGCCTCGGTCCAGAGAGTGCGATAGCCGAGACGCTGGGCGCCAGGTTCAGCGGTCCGTCGGCGCAGGCCCTCTACCGGAGCATTCTGCTGTATTACCTGAAGAGCCGCCGGGGCCGCATCCTCACCGGGGCTGACTGGGCGATGGAGCGCACGATCGGGCGGGTAGGCTTCGGAACCAGGGAAGGCCAGGGTCTGGCGGCGGGTTAGACGCGCTCACGCGCCAGATGGCGCTCGACGATACCGGGCGCATCTTCGAGGGTTACGTTCGTATACCACACGTCATCCGGGTAGATAAAGACCACCGGGCCTTCCTCGTGGCGGCGGGTACAGACGTTGCGGAGAACGGACGCCGGGGATAGTCCAAGACGCTGAACCTCCTCGCGAAACCTCTCCAGCAGCTCGCCGCCACCTTTATCGCCGCAACGTCCCTCTCCCGGCGTGGCGCAGACAAAGATCTGTCGGAAAGTCATTCCTATATTTTATGCCTGGCGCCGGATAAATCCACCGGCGCGGGGCGGACTTTAGAACGAGGTTGCCGAGAGGTCCGTCTCCGACCGTTCATGAATACGCCGGGCCATGCCGCTCTCCCTGGCGGCCTCGGCGACCGTCTCGGCCACGGCGGGAGCTACGCGCTCGTCGAAGACGCTCGGGATGATGTAGTCCTCGGAGATCTCGTTGTCTGGGATCACGCTGGCTATCGCCTCGGCGGCGGCGAGCTTCATGTTCTCGTCTATCTCGCGGGCGCGCACGTCCAGAGCGCCCCGGAAGATGCCAGGGAAGCAGAGAACGTTGTTGATCTGGTTCGGATAATCGCTCCTTCCAGTGGCGATGATCCTGGCATGCCCGTACGCCTCCTCGGGGCGTATCTCGGGGTCGGGATTCGCCATGGCGAAGATTATTGGGTCCTCGTTCATGCTCTTGAGGTGATCTACCGACAGAACGTTCGGTGCGGAGAGCCCCAGGAACAGGTCCGCCCCTTCGACCGCGTCGGAGAGGTCTCCGGTGCGACCTTCGGGATTCGTGTGCTCGGCGAACCACTGCTTCGACGGGTTTAGTCCGCCGCGATCTATGTGGACGATGCCCCGCGAGTCGCACCCGACGATGTTCACTGCGCCTCCGGACATCATGATCTTCGCGCACGCCACCCCCGACGCGCCAACGCCATTGACCACGATCCTGAGGTCTTCGATCTTCTTGCCCGTAATCTTCATGGAGTTAATGAGCGCGGCCAGCACCACGACCGCCGTGCCGTGCTGGTCGTCGTGGAAGACCGGGATGTCTAGGTCCGCTTTGAGGCGTTCTTCGATCTCGAAGCACCGCGGCGCCGAGATGTCTTCCAGGTTGATGCCGCCAAACGCCGGGGCTATGCGCTTGACCGTGTCGACGATTTCGTCCGTGTCCTTAGTATCCAGGCAGATCGGGAACGCATCCACGTTGGCGAACTCCTTGAAGAGCGCCGCTTTACCCTCCATTACCGGCATCGCCGCCCGTGGTCCGATATCTCCCAGCCCCAGGACAGCCGTCCCATCGGAGACAACCGCGACGGTGTTGCGTTTGATGGTGAGATTGAAGGCGCGCTCTGGCTCCTGGTGGATCGCGCGGCAGACCCTGGCTACTCCCGGCGTGTAGACCATCGAGAGATCGTCGCGGGTGCGGATCGGCAGCTTGGAGTTGACCTCGATCTTGCCGCCGATGTGCATCAGGAAGGTGCGGTCGGAGGTGTTCACGACCCGGACCTCAGGCAACTCCTCCACGGTACGGACGATCTGCTGGCCGTGCTCGGAGTCGCGGGCGTTGACGGTTATGTCGCGTATGGATGTTTCCTGGCCCATCCGGACGATGTCAACTGCTCCGACCAAACCGCCCGCCTCTCCGACGGACATCAGGATCTTGCCGAGCGAACCCGCCCGGTGCGGAAACTCGACTCGCAGAGTCATGCTGTAGCTTGCGCTGGGTATGGATTCCATGTTCGTAACCCCTCTCCCTTGGGCTTTAGTCCTATTCGGAACTCTTTGAAGCGAATTCTATTGCAACCCAAAACTCCGGTAAACATACGTGAGGCGGACACGCGCTAAATCTTCCGCAGAGCGTTTCTAAACCGGCAGGTAACCAGGGTTTTCGGGGAGGTCGGCGCCCGGTAGGGCATCGTGGCGGGCGATGAACCACCGGCCGAGGTCCGAGGTTTCCTCTGCCTCTGCCGCGGCCTGCTTTAGACCGGCGCGCAACTCGTTTAGCAACGGTGGGCGCTCTCCGTACGAGACCATTTCGAGCTCCGCCGCGACCGCCGCGTCCACGAACTCACCCCAAGACTCCGAAGCCGCAGCATCAGGCGAGGGAGGCGCGGCGAAGGCCTGTTTTATCTCGTCCGGGAGTCTTGCGGCTTGCATGAGGTCCACTCGGGCAGCGTCCTCTGGAGCGTTGGATCTCTGAAGGTAATGACGCGCGGCGAAGAGCAGGAGCCGCGACGACATGGTCCGCTTGGCCCACGAGTCTGTCACGCCTTCCCAGTTGACGAACGAGCCGCCGAAAAGCTCTCCCAGTTCCATGAGGCGGTTATACCATTCGCAAGTCGGCTGCTCAAAAACTGGCGTTGCTTCGATCCAGCACCGTAAACTCGCCGAGGTCCGGCTCAGGGAAATTCAGTGCGGGGTCCCCTTTAGTCGCCTGAGCCATATAGGTAGCCCAGAGATCCAATGGCAAAGTCTCGCCGTTTACCTCATCCAGACCGTGTACTCCAACCATTGAACGCCGGCTCTCCGGGTAGCCGATCCAGACAGCCGTCGAGAGCCGGGGGGTGTAGCCAACGTACCAGGCGTCCGCGAAGTCGTCCGTCGTACCGGTCTTGCCGGCGGAGGGATGACCTATGTCGTGATCCAGGTCGTGGAACCGGGAGGCGGTCCCCGACTTCACGACGTCCCGCAGGACCTGCGTCGCGGCGGCGGCCTCGTTGCCGGACATCACCCGTCGCCCTATCAGCCGGTGATCGTATACCGAATCGGTCTGGCTGTAGCTGATGTGGTCCACGCTCTCGACCGTGTACGGCTCGCGGTAGACGCCGCCACCGGCGAAGGTTGCGTAGGCTGATGCCATATCCAGCGCGTTGACACCGGTTCCAAGCCCCCCAATGGCCGTCGAGGGATACGGGTCCAGAGGTTCCTTCACGCCGAGATCGTGGGCCGTATTTACGACTTTCTTGAGACCAACGTCTACGGCAAGCTGTACGAACACCGTGTTGTCCGACTCGGCCATCGCTTCGTAGAGTGAGATGGCCCCTCGCTGTATGTTGTCGTAGTTGCGGATTGAGTAGTCCTGGTCCTGGAACCGGATATTAAGGTCGTGCGAGAGGTAGATGGACTCGGGCGAGATACCTTTTTTCAGGGCCGCCGCCAGTACGAAAGCCTTGAAGGAGCTTCCGGGCTGGCGGCGAGCATCGAGCGCGAGGTTGAAGTTACCTTTTTCTCCGGTCAGCACGCGAATGGCCCCGCTCTGCGGCTCGACGGTGACCACGGCCGCCGAAGGGTCTGAATCTGAAGGAAGCGTCTGTTTCGTGGCCTCGACGGCCTCGTGCTGCATGTCCGGCTTGAGGGTCGTGTGGATCTCCAGTCCGCCTTGTTTTAGAGCCTTGTCTCCAAGATGGTCCCGCACCTCGCGGCGCACTTTCTCGATAAAGGGACTGTAGGCCGGGTCTTCGGGCGAAGGGTCCGGGGCGAATTTCAGGGGCGACGCTTTCGCTTTTTCATACTCCTTCTCAGAGATACGGCCTTGGTGCTTCATGAGTTTGAGGACCTCGTCGCGCCGCCCGGTAGCGCGGTTTACGTCCGCGGAGCTGTTCCCTTTCACGTAGGTCGAAGGCGCCTGAAGAAAGCCGGCGAGGGCGGCGGCCTGGGAGAGGGTGAGGTTGCTTGCGTTCTCGCCGAAGTAGTGCTGCGCCGCCACCTGCGCGCCGTAGGCTCCATCGCCGAAGTAGACAGTGTTCAGGTATCCGGTCAGGATCTCCGTCTTCGTATGTTTCCGTTCGTAGTCGAAGGCGAGCGCTGATTCGACGAAACGCCGCCAGAAAGAGGTGTTCATGCGGTCGTCTTCAGGGATAAAGAGGTTCTTCATGAGCTGCTCGGTGATCGTGGACCCGCCTTCCTGAACGCTGCGCGCGTGGATGTCGGTCCACGCCGCCCGCGAGACTCCCTCCAGGTCAACGCCGAAGTGCTCGTAGAAGCGCCGGTCCTCGGTAGCCACGACCGCGTTCGGCAGATCTTTGCCGAGTCCCTTTGGGCCCACGGTCTCCCGGTCCTGCTCCGCCTGGAACTCGCCGATCCGGTTACCTTTGCCATCATAGACGTAGGAGTTCTGGGCGAGATCCGGGTAGCGGTAGTCGAGACGGGTACCATAGTCCTTGACCAACATGAGATAGAGCCCGGTTACCAGTACGAGAAACGTGATGGAGAAAATCAGAGCGAGGTTAAAGAAGGTCCGGAGTATCCGCACTATCCAGCCCTTGCGGCGCTTTCTGGTCGCCTTTTTGCTCGTTTGGAAGAAGCTGTTCACGACTCTCCGGCGTAAGTCTACCTCAATCGCCTATTACGGATAATTCAGCCATGTAGCTGATAGGATGACTTCATGCCGAAACTTAGTTGCACAGCCCGCCGCGTGGGAGATTTCGAAAGCCGCACCGAGGAGTACGAGCTAACATTCGCGCTCGAGAACGGGGCTCCGCGAGAGCTACGGATCAAATACCAGGCCGCCCGCGCCTATGAGATCAGCGCGGCTCTAGATGATGCCACGGATACTGCCAGAGGCGCCATCGCTGACACCGCGCCAGAGATGACCGGTAAGCCGACCGACGAGTCGCTCGCCAAGTTCTCGTGGCGAACGCTTCAGTCCGTGAAGTACGACGAGGGCGAGCCAAAGACTTCCTATATCTCCATATAGGGAGGTATAAGAAAGAGCGCGTCTCAGATCAAGAGTTTGGACGCGCTCTTTTGTCTTGCCGGTAGTATCTACTATGGATGAACGACCTTGTTGCACCCTGAGACAACGTCTTTGGAGTCAACGTAGACCACGTCGAAGCCACGGCCGCAGTCCACTATGTCCTTCGCGGCGGGCTTGTTGTAGACCCGCACCAGGTCATCTCCACCCCCGGCCTTCACCGTATCTCTGGCCGTCTCGTCCCTGAGACCGGCCCTTATTCTATCGTCGCCTGGACCCCCGTTTAGAGTGTCGGCGCCCCTCAAGCCTCTTATAAGGTCTTGACCTGCTTTACCATCTATTGTGTCGCCACCATTGGTCCCTATCAGGGTATCGTCGCCTCCCGTACCCACCAGGGTCGCGGCCAGGGCAACGCCGCTCACCGCCAGCACGGCCAGTGCCATCGCCGCCAACAAAATTACCGTTCCGCGCTTCATCCATACTCCTTTCCCGGGAGGACAGGACCCGATGCCCACCCCCTACTCGTCATAACGCATGAAGGATATAAGCGCGGTCAGGTCTGACACATCACCCAAATGAGTGATTTTTTCGACAAATTTTCGAGATGGCCGGAGGTGAGTACTCCATCATCTGCTAGCCAGACTGGACAGCTACCAGATCCTCTAACGTTACGCGCCCTTCGTACAGCGCCGTCCCCACGACCACGCCAACGACGTCACCGATCTTCGTCAGGGCGAGAACGTCCTCTACACCCCGCACCCCACCACTGGCGATAGTTGGGATCATCCGCGCGAGGGCGGCTGTCTCTTCTAGCGCCGCTCCGCGGTCCATGCCATCCCTGGCAACGTCGGTGTACAGAACGGTGGATACGCCATCTGTCACCAACTCGTCGGCGAGATCCAGGACCTGAATGCCGCTGGCTTCACGCCAGCCGTGGGTCGCGACGATACCGTCACGGGCATCCACCGCCACGACGAGCGCTGCGCCAATTTCTTCGACGGCCCGCAGACGCAGTGCCCTATCGCCAACAGCCGCCGTACCTATCACGACCCGGCTCGCGCCCGAGGCGAGCACCGCGCGCAGGTCCTCTAGCGCGCGGATACCTCCTCCTACCTGGACCGGCACGTCCACGGAAGCCGTTATCTTTTTGATGAGGTCTAACTGAGCGGGTCGCCCATCTTTGGCGCCGTCGAGGTCCACGACGTGCAGCGCCGCCGCCCCACGCCGCTCCCACTCCCTGGCGCGCGCGACCGGATCCGCGTCGTATTCCTTGACGCGCCCGAAGTCTCCCTGCTTGAGACGCACGCAGCGGCCACCTCGAAGGTCTATCGCCGGATAGACGGTAAAGTCCATCATGCGGTTACAGGCTCCGCGCCCACGCGAGGAAGTTCTCGTAGAGCTTCAGGCCCGCGCGGCTGCTCTTCTCGGGGTGGAACTGAACGGCCGCCAGGTTCTCTCGGCCCGCCGCCGCGCAGAACCGTACCCCGTAGTCGGCGGTCGCGAGCAGGTCTTCGGGCTCATCGGGATCAGCGTAATACGAGTGGACGAAGTAGAACGTCTCTCCGTCGAGGCCGTCGAGCACGGGATGCTCCCGAGCGAGGTCCATCGAGTTCCAGCCCATGTGCGGCACCTTGAGGTCTCCGGCCTCGAAGCGTCTGTTGGTCCCCGGCAGAATACCGAGGCCCTGCATGCCCACCGACTCTTCGGAAGCCTGGAAGAGCACCTGCAAGCCCACGCATACCGCCAGAAACGGCTTGCCGCTCCGGTACGCATCGCGGCAGGCGGCATCCATCCCGCGCTCCTCTAGCTTCTTTATGCAGTCGCCGAACGCGCCCACTCCAGGCAACACAACGGCGTCGGCCCCAGCAACCCGCTCCGGGTCGGGCGTAAGGTCCACGAGCGCGCCAGCTTTTTCGAGAGCCCGCGTTACCGAAAGCGTGTTACCCGCGTCGTAGTCGACGACGGCGACGTTCAATCTATTACGCCTTTCGTGGAAGCGGTGCCTGAGACGCGGGGAGAGATGCCCTCTCGCAGCGCCACGGCCATTGCTTTTACGCCGGATTCGACCTTGTGATGGGCGTTCTCGCCGTAGTGGCAGTTGAGGTGCAGGGTGAAGTGTCCGTACTGGGTGAAGGCCCGGAGGAACTCGTGGAAGAGCTCGGTGTCGAAGGTACCGATCTTCTCGGGCATCGGTCCCATGTTGCAGGTGAGGTGGCTACGGCCCCCGAGGTCCACAACGACAGTGGAGAGCGCCTCTATGAGCGGCGCGCTGGCGTCGGCGAAACGTACTATCCCCGTCCGGTCGCCGAGCGCCTCGTCGAAGGCGCGGCCGAGCACCAGACCCGTGTCTTCGACGGTGTGGTGGTCGTCCACCCAGGTGTCGCCCTTCGCCTCGACTTCGAGGTCTATGCCGGAGTGATGGGAGAGGAGGTGCAGGAGGTGATCCAGGAACCCAACGCCCGTCGAGACTTCGGCTTTCCCGGTCCCGTCCAACTCCAGATTAACCCGGACGAAGGTCTCCCCCGTCTTACGTTCGGCGCTTCCCGTTCGTGTCATCTTCCCTCCCGTCGCCATGTCATTAGATCTCTCTGAAGAAATGGAAAGAGGAGATGCGCATCCCCTCCCTGAAGTAGAAGCGGTGAGCCTCTCCGCGCTGCACCCCCGAGTCGAGGTGGAACTGCTCGCAGCCGTTTCTCCTGGCCTCCTCGACGAGCCATCCGAGCATCATCTTGCCGTGTCCGCTCGAACGCACGTCCCCGTCGGTTATGAGGTCGTCAACGTAGAGATGCCTGCCAGCGTACAGGAACTCCTGCACCCGGAAGCCCGCCACGCAATGTACCCGTCCGTCTTCTATCACCGCGACGAGCCGGTATCCGCCATCGCGTATCCGTTTCACCCGCTCGACGTACTCGCCGGGTTCGAGTTGCGTTCGTAGCTGGCGCATCACGTCGCAGGTAGCGTCCACCTCTTCATCAGACAACATCTCCTTTATCTCCATTGCCCCCATCACGGCTCCCTCCGAAGACGCACCGCGACGCTCTCCGCATGGTTTTCGAAACCTTCGAGATGGGCGAGACGCTCGACGTGCGGGCCGACCTCCCCCAGCGCCTCCTGGGTAAAGTGGATGTAGTTCGTCCGGACGGTGAAGTCGTGCGTGCCGAGCGCGGAAGCCCAGGCCGCAGTACCGCCGGTCGGGAGAGCGTGCGAGGGTCCGGCTGCATAGTCGCCGAGCGCCACGGGGCTGAAGTCTCCGACTGCGACCATCCCCACGGCGTCGAGGTCTTGCAGAATGGCCTCGTGGTCCTCGGAGATGACATGCGCGTGCTCCGGAGCGTAGCGGTTGGAGATCTCGACGGCCTGCTCCATGTTCCGCACCCGGACCAGCGTTATGAGGTCTGCCGGCTCGCCGGTGAGCAACGGATCTACTTCTTCGATGAAGGCCGAGCTCGGGGTGAGCAGGATGGCGGAAGCGCCGGAGAGATGTTCGGCCTGGGCCATCAGATCGCGGGCGACACGCTCGGGGAAGGCACTCGCGTCGGCGATCACGACGATCTCGCTTGGTCCCTGGGGAGCGTCCACGCCGACTACGCCGAAGACTTCGAGCTTCGCCGCCGTCACGTAGTCGTTGCCGGGGCCAACGATCTTGTTGACCGCCGGGATGCTCTCCGTGCCGTAGGCCATCGCGCCAACCGCCTGCGCTCCGCCGACGGTGTAGATCTCATCCAGCCCCAACAGCCCCGCCACCCCCAGCACCCAACGACTGATCTTCCCGTCCCGCCCCGGTGGTACGCAGACGCAGATGCCGCCGACTCCGGCGACCTGCGCCGGGACCGCCGCCATGACCAGGGTGCTCGGGTAGGCTCCGTGGCCGCCAGGGACGTAGATGCCGGCCCGCCGCAGAGGCCGCACCCGCTGTCCCACCGTCGCACCGTCGCGGGACCTCTCCCAGGGACGGTCCATCTCCCGCTCGTGGAAGGCGCGGACGTTCTCCACGGCGAAGAGAAACGATGCTTCTATCTCCGGCGGTAAGGACTCCCGAGCGTCCGCTATCTCCTCGGCCGGGACGCGGATGGGGTCCGGACGCACGCAGTCGAAACGCTCGGTGTACTCGAGAAGCGCCTCGTCGCCCCGGTCGCGCACGTCCTCGACGATGTTACGGGCAACGTCGCGGACCTTTGGCGAGAGGAACCCGCCCGGACGCCGAAGTTCGGCGACTATCTCTTCCGGGGTCCGGCGACGGGCGTCGAGTTTTCTAGGCATTCGGGCTCCCGGCCTGTTGCATGGCGGCGGCGAGGGTGGATATTTCGCGGTTACGGAGCCTGTACGCGCCGCGGTTACAGATCAAACGAGCGGTGGAGTAGGATATGTCATCGAGAATGACGAGGTTGTTCTCGCGCAGGGTCGTGCCAGTCGCGGTCAGATCCACGATGCACTCTGACAGACCGACGAGCGGCGCGAGCTCTATGGAGCCGTTGAGCTTGATGATCTCCGCCTGCCGTCCCAGCGACTCGAAGTAGCGCCGCGCGGTGTTCGGGAACTTGGTCCCCACCCGCACGACCTCCGCCCGGTCGATCTCCTCGCGCACCCGCTCCGCGTCACCGGCGGGGGCGGCCAGGATCATGCGGCACGCGCCGGTCCCGAGGTCCCGTAGCTCCACCACATTCGGCTCCTGCTCCTCCAGCACGTCCTTCCCGACGATCCCGATATCCGCCGCGCCGTACTCGACGAAGACCGGCACGTCCGAAGGGCGGCTGATGATGAACTCCACCCGCTCCGTCTCGTAGAGGAGCTTTCGCCCGTCCTCGCGCAGCACCTCGACCGGAAGTCCCGCGCTCCCGAGAGCGCGCAGTGCGTCTTCAAAAATCGCGCCCTTCGGCACGGCGACGCTCAACTTGCGCGGTTGCCCGTTCACTGGAGCACCCTCGCGGCTACGTCTTCGAGCAGTGTGATGTCGAACTCTTCCTCATGTCCCACGCGAGCCAGTTTCACCCCGCCGGTTACGGGATAGGAGATCCAACCGGCGTCAACCGAACGCGCGTACCGGGCCGCCTCCTCCGGCGGCGAGTCCTCTCCGAGGTGCAGCACGGATACTCCGCTGGAACGCAGGCTGTTCGCCGTGTGTGTGGCCTCCACGCTCCCGCCCACCAGCACGAGCAGCGAGGAGCTTTGCTCGTGGGGCGTAACGGAGAGCAGCCGTTCGATGGAGATTGCGAAACCCGTTGCCGGGAGCGGCTCCCCGAAGCGCCTGAGCAGGTTGTCGTAGCGGCCGCCGTTGGCGACGGTGAACCCGAGTCCGGCGGCGTATGCTTCGTAGACCGCTCCGGTGTAGTAGTTGCGGCGACCGATCAAACCGAGGTCCAGGATCACCGCCCCGAGACACCCGCAAGCCTCCAGATGCCCCAGTATCTCGCGCAGGTTCTCAAGCGCAGCTCCGGCCTCTTCTCCCCTGGCGTACCGGGCCGCCTCGTCGAGCACGCCACCGTCCAACGCGGGACCGACGAGACGCGGTATCTCCCGCACGCCAACGGAGACTTCCTCCGGCAAAGACGCCGCCAGCATGTCGACCCGAACCAGGTCCTTGGCCGCGAGCGCCGCGAGCAACTCCGGCTCGACTTCGGGCGCGGCATGGCGGAGGTATCCCTCGTAGAAGGCAGTCTGCCCCAGCGCGATGGCGAAGTCTCCGGGGGCGTGAAGTCCCAGGCTCTCCAACACGTCCACGAGAAGCGCTATGGCTCCCGCGTCTTCGGCGGGGCTCGTGGAGCCGACTACCTCCACTCCAGCCTGGTGGAACTCAGCGCTCTGGCCCCGGCCAATCCCCGCCCTCCGGTAGACCGGGAGGCTATAGGAGAGTTTGTGGGGGGCAGGACTACCCGTCAGGCGCTGGGCGACGAGACGCGCTATGGGAGTGGTCATCTCGGGGCGAAGGATCAACATCTGGTTGTCCTGGTCGAAGAGCTTGAAGGCCGTGTCCCGCAGGTTCGGCTCCTCTATGACCTCCGAATATTCCAGAGCAGGCGTCACCACCTCCCGGAAACCGTGCAGCCGGAACCGCTCCCGGATCTTCGCCTGCACGTCCAGGAGCCGGGTGGACTCCGGCGGGAGTATGTCCCGCGTCCCCGGCGTCGTCGAGAACTTCCTGTGTGTATCCCGCTTCATGAGAACAGCTATCTTAACCGATCTACCCAACGATCAACCACCGCATCCAGTACGGGAAACTCCTGAGGAGCATAGAATGTTCCGAAATACTGTCCGGCGGGGAAAGGAAGATGACCGATGCTTAAAGTCTGGGGGCGTACGACCTCAGTCAACGTCCAGAAGGTGATGTGGTGCTGTGGCGAACTGGAACTAGACTACGAGCGGATAGACGTCGGAGGACCTTTCGGCGGCACGGACACGCCGGAGTTCCTCGCCATGAACCCGAACGGCCTAGTCCCCGCCATCTCCGAGAACGGATTCTCCCTCTGGGAGTCGAACACCATCGTCCGCTACCTCTCCGCCCGGCACGGCGCCGGCGACCTGTGGCCGGAAGACCCGGCCGAACGCGCCCTCGCAGATAAGTGGATGGACTATCAGCTCGGCGCCCTGTGGGTAGCCTTTCGCGCCGGCTACCTCGGCCTCACCCGCACCCCGCCTGAACAACGCAACCCGAAAGCCATACAAGCGTCTTTGGAGAACACGGCCGAAGTCCTGTCCATACTCGACGCCCATCTGGCGGACAACGAGTACGTCGCGGGCGAGAGCCTGACGATGGGAGATGTGACGCTCGGCTCGACCGTCTACCGCTGGCTGCACATCGAAATAGAGCGCCCCGAGCTAAAGAACCTCGAAGCCTGGCACGAGCGTCTCACACAGCGCCCGGCTTACCAGGACAACGTCATGATCCCTTTCACCATAACCTAGAGCCCGGTTCCGCCTCTTACTCGAATACGACGCTGCGATTTCCGTCCACGAGGATACGGTCTTCGAGGTGCCAACGGACGGCGCGGGCGAGGACTCGGCGTTCGACTTCGCGGCCGAGACGGACGAGGTCCTCCACGGTGTCGCGGTGGGTAACGTGGGCGACGTCCTGGTGGAGGATCGGCCCGGCGTCCAGCTCTTCGGTGACGTAATGGGCCGTCGCCCCGATGGTCTTCACGCCACGCTCGTGCGCCCGGCGATACGGGTCCGCCCCGACGAAAGCCGGGAGAAAAGAGTGGTGGATGTTGATGATCCGGTCCGGGTAAGCAGTTACTAGCTTTGGCGTGAGGATCTGCATGTAGCGGGCCAGTACGATGAGGTCTATCTCGTAGTTCGAGAGGAGGTCCAGTATCTCGCTCTCTTGCTCGGCTTTATTCTCTTTGGAGACGGGTAGGTGATGGAACGGGATGCCGTAGATCTCCGCCCGCGAGGCGAGGTCCAGGTGGTTGGAGATGACGAGCGGTGTCTCGGCGGCGAGCTCCCCGGCGTCCCAGCGCCAGAGGAGGTCGATGAGGCAATGGTCGTACTTCGAGACGAGGATCGCCATGCGTTTGGGAGCATCGGTGTGCGAGAGGCGCCAGTCCATCTCGTGCCTCCTCGCCAGGGGAGCGAAGGCGCCGCCGAACTCGTCCCGGCCGAGACCGAAGCCTTCGCCTTCTATCTCCAGCCGCATAAAGAAGTTACCGCTGCCGCTCACGTACTGGTCGGCGGAGAGGATGTTGCCGTCGTGCATCGCCATGAAAGAGGATATAGCGGCGATCAAACCCTTCTTGTCGGGGCAGGAGATTAACAGTCGCAGGTTGTAGCTCACAGCGTTTTTGGCCTCCGGTCTCGTCTTTCGGCAACGCCTGGGCAGTGCCTCGGCAGTGCCGCATTCTGCTACAGTCTCGTGCGGGTTGGCAAGCGCCCCGCGGAAGTAGTTGGTAAATTTGCCGCGGGAGTGTTACACGGTCTCTGGAGAAGGTTATTCAAAGCGTTCTGGACATGAGCGACGAAGCCCGCCGGGCATTCGAGAATGTGGCCTCGTCGGCGCGGGCCGAGATAAGCTCTCTACCGTCGCGGGACATCGACGTCTTCATGCTGCGGCTGGAGCGCTACTGGCAGGACCTCTTCGATGGATTGACGCCGCCATACGGCGGCCGCGCGGACTTCGGACAATTCCTCGACCGGCTCGTACGGCTGCTGGCGCGCGGCTACGCCTCACGCCCCGAGGAACTCAAGGTTTTAGACCTGGAGCGCGGCCTCGTCCCCGGATGGTTCCAGAGCGAACGCCGCATCGGCTACGTCTTCTACGTGGACCGCTTCGCCGGTACGCTCGCGGGAGTAAGAGACTACCTGGACTACCTGCGGGATCTGAGCGCCAACTACGTCCACCTTATGCCCCTCTTGAAACCGCGCTCCGCTCCCAACGACGGAGGCTACGCCGTCGAAGATTACCGGCGGGTGGACCCGCGCCTCGGCACGATGGAAGACCTGGAAGATCTCTGCGCCACGCTCCGTGCCGAAGGAGCGAGCGTCTGCCTGGACCTCGTCCTCAACCACAGCGCCCGCGAACACGAGTGGGCTGCTCGCGCCCGCGCCGGAGAACCTGAATATCTCGACATGTTCCACACCTTTCCGGACAGGACGCTCCCGGACGAGTACGAAAAGGCCCTGTCGGAGGTCCTTCCGGAGACGGCGCCGGGGAACTTCACCTACGAAAAAGAGTTGGACCGCTGGGTGTGGACGAGCTTCAATTACTACCAGTGGGACCTGAATTGGGCCAACCCCAGGGTATTCCTGGAGATGACGGACATCCTCCTCTACCTGGCGAACCGCGGGATCGAAATCTTCCGGTTGGACGCGGTGGCGTTCATGTGGAAACGTCTCGGCACCGATTGTCAGAACCAGCCGGAGGCTCACGACCTGTTGCAGGCTCTGAGGGCGTGCTCGCGCATCGCCGCCCCGGCGGTCGTCCACAAGGCCGAGGCCATAGTCTCTCCTGACAACCTCATCCACTACCTCGGGACCCACGGCCGCTACGGCAAGGAGTCCGACCTCGCGTACAACAACAGTTTGATGGTCCACTATTGGTCCTCGCTCGCCAGCCGCGACACGAACCTCATGACCCGTGTCTTGATGGACTTCCCCGAGAAACCGGCCAACACCGCCTGGGGTACCTACGTCCGATGTCACGACGACATAGGATGGGCCATAACCGAGGAAGACGCCGCCCAGGCCGGTCTCGACGGTCCGGCGCACCGGGCGTTCCTCTCGGACTACTATTCGGGGGAGTTTCCCGGCAGCCCGGCGCGCGGTCAGGTCTACCAGCCAAACCCGGCCTCGGGTGACCGGCGCATCAGCGGCACGCTGGCGAGCCTCTGCGGGCTGGAGGTGGCGCTTGAGAGTGGAGATCCGCTACTCATCGAGATGAGCGTGCGTCGCATCCTGCTCGGCCACGCTCTCATCCTCGGGTACGGAGGCGTGCCCCTTATCTACATGGGAGATGAGATCGGTCTTAAAAACGACTCCACTTACCTGGAAGACCCGTCGAAACGAAACGACAACCGCTGGATGCACCGCCCGCCGATGGACTGGAAGAAAGCGCAGCGGCGGACCGAACCCGGTACTGTCGAGGAGCGCGTCTTTAGCGGCATCCGGTCTCTGTTACAGACTCGCAAGAACACTCCGCGCCTGCACGCCGCCACTCCGACCCACGTGCTGGACCCGTACAACAACCGCGTCTTCGCCTTCGTCCGGTCCCATCCCCTAGGCGCGCTGGTGGCGGTGCATAACTTCACCGAATACGGTCAGCAATTCAGCGCCGAGCTACCGCGTTCCCAGGGCGTCTATAACCTTTACGACAAGATCTCCGGACGCCAGGTGAAGATTCAGGGTGGCGACGTAGTGCGGCTCGCGCCTTACGAAGTAGTGTGGCTCATCGATCGCCCCGGCGGTTGAGGTTGGAGAAAGGTCCTACTGATGACGCCGGATCTGGGTTACCGCCGGGCTGAAGAACAGGTCCAGAGCCCAGTCGGCGGCGATGAGGGCCCGGCTCTGTGGACTCTCCAGCTTGAAGAGATACGTCGCCCGCCAGAACAGGGCCGCGATGAACCCGCTGAACTTGACGCCCATGACTTCGTTGACGGCGAAGTGGCTCCCCATCTCGACCAGTTGCCCTAGAGGCTTGTAATGGAACGGCGTAGGCTCCTTCCCATTTATAGCGGCGAGTATGTTCTTCGCCACCGTCTTTCCCTCCTGGACCGCGGCCTGGGCGTTCGGCGGCACCGCGTTTCCCTCGTCATCCACATTGGCCGCGCAGTCGCCGATACCCCATATGTTCTCGCGCCCCTCGACCCGCATGTATACGTCCGTCTTTAGCCCCTTACGCTCGTCGCAAGGCAAGCCGAGGTCGTCCACCTTCACGCTCGCGCGGGTGCCGGCGGTCCAGATGACGTTCTGGGACGCTATCTCGCTTCCGTCCTCCAGGATCACCTTATCAGCGGTAACTTCCTTCGCCTTCACGTTGTTTATTACGGCGATCTGGAAGTCCGCCAGCTTCTTGCGGGCCGTCCGCCGCAGAGCGGGATCGAGTTCTTTCAGGACCTCCTTGTTCCGGTCGACGAGAATGATCTTGACCCGATGAGAATTGATGTTCGGGTAGTCACGAGCGATGGTGTCGTGGACGAGGCTGTGTAGCTCCGATGCCGCTTCTACCCCCGTCGCCCCGCCTCCGATGACCACGAAGGCCAGCGTGGAATCCGGCACTTCTCCACGGGCGAGCGTAGTCTCCTCGTAGCGTTCGATCACGCGGTTCCGGATATCCTCTCCCGCCCCCAGCCCCTTTATGCTGATGCAGTGCTCCTCGACGCCCGGTATTCCGAAATACGCCGGCTCCGCCCCGAGCGCCAGCACCAGATGCTCGTAGGGAAACTCCCGGTCGTCCGCGACGACGCACTGTTTCTCCAGGTCAACGGTATCCAGCTCCGCCCGACGGAAGCTGGCGCCGTGCGTTATAAGGGCGCGCCGCAGAGGCTGCGCGACGTTCTTGGTGTCCATGTCGCTGCTTATGACCCCGGCCAGCATGGGCCAGAACGTGAAGTAGTTCTCCCGCGAGATGACCATGACCCCCACGTCGTCCCGATGCTTCGTGCGGTTGCATAGCTCCTTCGCCGCCGTGTACCCCGCGAACCCGCCCCCGATGATGAGCACCCGGTGCGGGAAGTCCCTGAAGGGAGCCCTCTCCCACGGCTCGTATCTTAGCTGAGGTCCCTTAAAGAGCGCCCGCCGCAACATCTCCGCGCCAACCGCCCCGCCCCCAACAGCCAAAGCTCCCTTTAGCAACCTGTTCATCACACCTCTCCCGCTCAGGACCCGCTTCGCATATTCCTTGTTTTCTACCCTTTTACTACACTAAGATAACGATAACAGAGTTCATACAGAGCTTCGATTGCTTATGATCCCAAACCTCTCAAGCAGCGTAGTCTTGAACAGTCCCATACGAAAAAGAAGGGCATCTCATGGCTCTCAGGCTACTCTTCATCACATCCTTACTGACAGCAACGCTCCTGGCCGCGACATCCTGTGGAGGCGACGCTGGACAACAGTCCTCCAACTCCTCCGGGAACGGTAGCACAACCAGCATGACCTCAACCACCGAAGCCCCGGAGGAGAGCTCCTCCGTGTTGGAGTCCACGACCACGAAAGCCGGGGGGAAATTCAAGGATCAAGAAAAGGCCGGGAAAGCGGAGAAGGGAAACGGCAAGGCGCGCGGCGTCGGACGCTCCGGTGGCAATAAGGTCAAGACCGTGAAGATGCTCGGCCTGAAGTACGTTCCGGCCACGGTACACATATCCGCTGGTACCACAATACGCTGGGTGAACGAGGACACGGCCAAACATACCGTGAGTTCAGACCCCTCCTCCGGCCCGCTTCAGTCTGGCGAGTTCGGGAAAGGCGGCTCTTATGAGCACACTTTCGAGAAGCCGGGCAGCTTCGACTACTATTGCAAGGTGCATCCCTTTATGACGGGGACTGTCATCGTCAGGTAGTGATCCGTCGCGGGAACGGGCTGGCTCCGATGCTAGTATTTGGATCATGAATACAAAAACCAGAGATCCACTACAGCTACTCAAAGACCGTCTCGCGACCATAAGCGACCTCGGAGGCGCGAGCTCCGTCCTGGCGTGGGACCAGCAGACCAACATGCCGGAGGGCGGCGTCGAGGGCCGGGCCGAGCAACTGGCTACTCTCAGCCAGCTCTCCCACGAGATGCTCGCCTCCGATGAGACCGGCGAGCTTCTCGATTCGCTGGAAGCTCCAGAACCTGGCACGGAGGATGCCGCCGTCGTCCGCGTCGCCCGGCGCGAGTACGAGCGCGCGACGAAGCTGCCCTCACGACTGGTAACGGAGATGTCGCGCTCACGGGCCATCGCCGAGCCGGCGTGGGCCAAAGCGCGCGCCAACACCGACTGGTCCGCCTTCGCCCCCCACCTGGAGAAGATGGTCCCTCTCCACCTTGAGGCCGCCGAATACCTCGGCTACGAAGACCATCCCTACGACGCTCTGCTGGACCTCTACGAGCCAGGCGCGAGGAAAGCGCAACTACAGGAGATGTTCGATGAGTTGAAGGCCGGGGTCGTCCCGATGATACGGGATATCTCCGTCGTCCTGGACGAGGACCGTTCGGGGCCTCTTCACGGAGTCTTCGATGAGACGAAGCAGGAAGGGTTCGGCAAGGGCATCGTCACGGCGTTCGGCTACGACTGGAGCCGCGGACGGCAGGACCGGGCCGTGCATCCCTTCTGCATCAACTTCGGAGGGCCGGGGGACGTAAGGATCACCACGCGCTTCGATCCCGGTTGGCTCTCCCCCGCCCTCTTCGCCACCTTCCACGAGGCAGGCCACGCGATGTACGAGCAGGGCGTCGATCCGTCATACACTCGCACCGCGCTCTCCGGTGGGACCTCGATGGGCGTCCACGAGTCTCAGTCGCGGCTCTGGGAGAACCTGGTGGGCCGGTCGCGCGGCTTCTGGTCGCACTACTATCCGAAGCTGCAAGAGACGTTCCCGGAGGCTCTGGGCGACACGGAACTAGAAGACTTCTACCAGGCGATCAACGACGTGCGGCCGTCGGAGATCCGGGTAGAGGCAGACGAGTTGACCTATAACCTCCACATCCTGCTCCGCTTCGAGCTGGAGGCCGCCCTGATAGAGGACAGTCTGACGATATCCGACCTCCCCGCCGCCTGGAACGCGAAGATGGAGGAGTACCTGGGCATCACCCCCGAGAACGACGCGCAGGGCGTGCTGCAGGACGTACACTGGTCCGCCGGTCTCTTCGGCTACTTCCCGACCTACACAATCGGCAACGTCCTCTCCGTGCAGTTCTTCGACACGGCCGTGGAGCAGCGTCCGGAGATATTGGAGGACATCAGCCGCGGAGAGTTTGGCGCCTTGCGGGAGTGGCTCGGGGAGAATATTCACCGGCACGGCAGCCGCTACGACCCGGATGAACTGGTCGAGCGCGTAACCGGACGCCCACTGGATACCGGACCGTACCTGCGCTACCTGCGTCGGAAGTTCGGCGAGCTTTACAGTCTAGGTTAGTTCTCGGAGTCAGGGAGGGGAAACGGCTGGTGTCCAGAGGCACGCACGAAGCTCTACCGGACGAGCGCAACGAAAGCGTCCTCGTCTACATCAACGGCGAGTTCTATCCGAGGGATGAAGCGAAGATCTCCGTCTTCGACTCCGGCTACCTCGTCGGGGATGGCGTGTGGGAAGGCATCCGGCTGCACGACGGCAAGTTCGCGTTTCTGGAGATGCACCTCGACCGACTGTTTCAGGGGACTAAGACCATAGACCTCGACATCGGGATGACGCGCGAGGAGATCTCCGCCGCCCTCCACGAGACCGTCCGCAGGAACGACATGACCACGGACGTTCACCTGCGCTTGATGGTGACGCGCGGGAACAAGAAGACGCCATCGCAGGACCCGCGCCTCGTAATCGGAGGCCCAAATATCGTCATCATCGCCGAGTACAAGGTCGCCGACCCGGAGGTAAAGGAGCAGGGCGTCCGGCTCTTCACCTCTACCGTGCGCCGCCCGCCGCCGGACACGCTGGACCAGAGGCTAAATTGCCACAGCAAGCTGCACGAGGTAATAGCCCTGATCCAGGCTCTAAAAGCCGGCGCGGACGAGGCCCTGATGCTCGACCCGACCGGCGCCGTCGCCACCTGTAACGCCACCAACTTCTTCATCGTCCGGCGCGGCGAGGTGTGGACCTCCACCGGACACTACTGCCTGAACGGCATTACACGCCGCATGGTCATAGAGCTGTGCGGAGCCAACGGCATCTCCGTCCACGAACGCGCCTTCTCCCTCACCGATGTGTACGGCGCAGACGAATCGTTCGTTACCGGGACGTTCGGCAGCCTCACACCAGTAATCGAGGTGGACGGACGCGCCATTGGAGGCGGCAAACGCGGCCCCCTGACCGCCCGACTGAGTGACCTGTACAGGGCCGCCGTGGACGACAGGGCCGCCGTGGACGAAACGGCCCCGTGAGCGGCTGCCTGAAGCTCTCCATGTGGTCCGGGCCGCGCAACGTCTCGACCGCACTGATGTACTCGTTCCGCGAGCGCTCCGATACGATCGTGGTCGACGAGCCTCTCTACGGCCACTACCTCAAGGTGACGGGCGCCGCGCATCCGGGAGATAGGGAAGTCATGGCGGAGATGGACTGTGATGGTGAGCGCGTCGTGCGGGAGACGATCCTTGGTCCTTGCGAGCGGGAGGTCCACTTCTTCAAGAACATGGCGCATCATCTGGTGCGGCTCGACCGGGGTTTTCTCGGAGAGATCACGAACGTGCTCCTGATCCGTGACCCAAAAGAGATGCTGCCGTCCCTGATCCAACAAATGCCGGACCCCACCCTGCGCGACACCGGACTAAAACAGCAGGTAGAAATCCTCGAAATCGTCCTCGCCAGAAGGGAAACTCCCGTAGTCCTGGACGCCAGAGACCTACTGCTAAACCCGGAAGCAGTGCTGCGGCAGACGTGCGACGCGCTCGGCCTCCCCTTCGAGGAAGCGATGCTCCACTGGCCTGCCGGTCCCAAACCCGAGGACGGAGTATGGGCGAAGCACTGGTACGAGAACGTCCACGCCTCGACCGCCTTCGGAGAATACCGGCCAAAGATCGCTCCCTTCCCGGAGACATTAAAGCATCTCCTGCAGGAGTGCGCGCCTCTGTATGAGAGGCTGCGGGAGCACGCCATCACCGTCCGCCTATGATCCAGACAACCACGCCCCCAGCACCCGTACAGGAGGTCTCTTGAGACAGATAAGTAAAGCCCTCACTCATTGCCGCGAGCGTTTCCCGGCGCTGACACGCCCCGGCGCTCCGGTCTTTCTGGACAACCCCGGCGGCACGCAGGCCCCGCGGGAAGTAATAGAAGCCATGACGGAGTACCTGAGCTACGGCAGCTCAAACGTCGGAGGAGCGTTCGCTGTCAGCGAGCGGACGGACGCCGTAATAAAGGAGGCGCACGAGGCGATGGCCGACTTCGTGGGAGCGCAGCACCCCGAAGAAGTCTCCTTCGGCGCGAACATGACCTCGCTCACCTTCAGCCTCAGCCGCGCTCTGGCGCGCGAGTTGCGGGAGGGAGATGAGATCGTTCTGACCAACCTCGATCACGACGCCAACGTCGCGCCCTGGCTCCTCCTCGCCCGCGACCTCGGTCTCGAAGTCCGCTGGGCCGACATAAACCCCGAAGACTGCACCCTCGACATCCAGAGCTTCCAGGACGCCCTCAGCGAACGCACGCGTATCGCCGCCTTCACCTACGCCTCCAACGCCGTCGGCGCCGTCAACGATGTGCGACGCCTCACCCGCATGGCCCACGACGCCGGAGCACTCGTGTACATAGACGCCGTCCAGTACGCGCCGCATGGATTGATGGACGCGCGTGAGATCGACTGCGACTTCCTCGTCTGCTCTCCGTACAAGTTCTTCGGCCCGCACGCGGGCGTCCTCTACAGCCGCCTCGACCACTCCGAGCGTCTCGAAGCTTACAAGGTCCGTCCCGCAAAAGACGCCCCACCCCACAAATGGGAGACCGGCACCGGGAACTTCGAAGCGATGGCCGGCACCGCCGCAGCGGTCGAGTATCTCGCCTCCCTCGCTCCAGAGAACAGCGGCACGAGCCGCCGTGAGCGCCTCGAAGCCGCGATGCTAGAGATATCCAGCTACGAGGAAGGACTGTCGCGCCAGTTGATCGAAGGTCTCCAACAGTTGCCTGTTCAGATCCACGGCATCCAGGACATGGACCGGCTCTACCAGCGCGTGCCGACCTTCGCCATCACCGCCGAAAGCCAATCCCCAAGAGAACTCGCCACCGCGATGGGCAAACGAGGCTACAACCTCTGGAACGGCAACTACTATGCGCTTGTGTTGATGGAGCGGCTCGGCCTCGAAGATTCAGGCGGCGCTTTACGGATCGGCATGGCCCACTACAACACCCCCGACGAAGTCTCCAGCTTCGTAACGGATCTCGGCGAAGTGCTCAGATCGTAAATCTGCAACCCTCGCCCGACCCGAAGGCCGGGCGCAACCCGTTCCCCGAATTATCTGGGCGCTCTCCGGCATGTTCCAATCCTCGCCCGACCCGAAGGCCGGGCGCAACCGACCATGAGTCGGCTTATAAGCTACATACTATCGTTCCAATCCTCGCCCGACCCGAAGGCCGGGCGCAACAATGCATCTAGTGATCCGGTCCCGGTTTTGGAGAGATTGTTCCAATCCTCGCCCGACCCGAAGGCCGGGCGCAACCACCACGACGGCGGCGATAGCCCGGAGTCCAAACCTGTTCCAATCCTCGCCCGACCCGAAGGCCGGGCGCAACGCGGGGCGAGTCTCAGCTACGCGGTGCCGTCGAACGTGTTCCAATCCTCGCCCGACCCGAAGGCCGGGCGCAACCGTGGCGTCGGAGCCATAGACCACGGCGGAATCCAGGTTCCAATCCTCGCCCGACCCGAAGGCCGGGCGCAACCGCATCATTGTAACCTCGCTTATACAGCGGGATCTGGTGGGTGATTGCGCGATACGATTTGTGAATGACTCTGCCAGCATCGAGGTTCTTTGCTTGCGTTATCGAAAGGTTTGTATTTGCAGCACTTTATCGAGAGCGCGGATCTGACGGGTTTCCAGCTGGCGCTAGGGGTTCGCGCAATGGAATCAGAATACCAGCGGGTCATCGTAGGAAACGTAGCTGTCGAGGCCATAGCATTCGATCGACTCCTCGCGTGGCGCACGGAGCCGGTAGATCCTGAGACTGTCCTCATCCTGGTCTATGACACTCAAGAGCCGGGCTTTCAACGCCTCGAACTGCGCGTCGCTTACGCTGCACTCGAACACCGAGTACTGGACCCGCTGACCGAAGTCCTTGCAAACGATCGCCACCCTTCGCAAGCGGCGGCGGCCGTCTTTAGTCTCCGTGTTCACGTCGTAGGCTACCAGGACATCCACCGTGCGCCTCCTATTTCGGCGTGAAGGGCATGTAGGCATCCACATCTCCACGCAAGTGCCGGGCCAGTAGCCGCGCCTGGACGTGAGGTACGAGGCCAAGTGGCACCTGGCTGCCTAGGACCGGGTGCAGGATCTCTTCTTGCTTACGCTTCTGATACGCGACGAGGACAGTCTTCCGGCCAGATTCGCCGAGGTACACGGCACCGCCTGGCCGCTCCTCGAACTCCTTTGGCCGCACCTGACGGCGATTTATGAGGGTGAAGACGAGCCGGTCGGCCAGAATCGGACGCAATTCCTCCATCAGGTCCAGCGCCAGCGAGGGACGCCCCGAACGCAAGGCATGCAGGTAACCGAACTGTGGGTCCAACCCCACACCCTCGCATGCGGAGACACAGTCGCCGAGCACGAGCGCGTACACGAAAGAGAGCAGCGCGTTCATCCTATCGCGCGGGGGACGGCGGTTGCGGCCGGTCCAGGCGTACTCCTCCCTATCGGCGCGCACCATCCGGGTGAGCACGTCGAAATACACCCGCCCCGCCTGACCCTCTATCCCCCGCACCTCAGCCACCCCCACAGCCTTGCCCGCGTCCCGAAGCGACCAACCCAAGACCCTCGCCGCGTTGTCGAGCGTCGCGCGGTCCTCAGGCGAGTCCGCCTCCCGGGCGGAACGCTGCACGACGGTGCGGGCGTTGCGGATCTTACCGGCCACGACGTTCCGGGAGATAGCGGCGACGCGGTACGGGTCACCATGCGCCTCGTACTGCGCGCGGCGCAACAGGACGTTACCGCTCGTCGGCCCGGCGAGCCTGCCCTTGAAACGTCCGGTCTTGGAGAGCCACACGATGCTCCGACCATCCTCCGCGAAACGATGCAGCAGGAACGGACTTACAAGCACGTTCCCGAAGAGGACCATGCCGCCGAGGTGTTGAAGCGGCATCTGGAGCTTGACCTCGCGTTCGACCTCCAGCTTCAGGGTCTCGTGGTCCAGCCGTATATAAGCTCCCTGCGTCTGCACGAAAAGCGTGTTGAGCAACTCGCGCAGCATGTCAGGCGCCTGGATCGAAGAGCGCGGCCAGGCTATCCGGCTTGTCAGACATACCAGCCAGCGTAAACGGCATACAGGCGTCGAACAGCGAACACTTCGGACACCGGGCGTCCGCGACCGGCGGCGGCACCGTGGCCGTGACGAGAAGTTCCCGCACCTTCCGCACGGTCTCCTCCGTCGTAGAGCGTAACTCATCGTCGAAGACAACCTCCCTGCGCCGGCGCGATGCGTAGTGGTAGATCGCACCTCCCAATACGTCCTTGCCTAGCATCTCCTCCAGACACATCGCCTGCGCGCAGAGTTGCAGGTCGTCGTGTAACTGTTGTCGTCGCCCGCCGGACTTGTACTCGACCGGATAGGGCGTTCCGTCGGGATAGAACTCCACGACGTCTCCCTTGCCGACGAGGCCGAGACGTTCGGAGAAGAGAGGGAGTCCGCGTTCCACCGTCATCCCGTCTTCCAGCCTGGACTCGGGGTTGTCGGTGCGCTCGTGGACGCGGCGGCCGCGCAGAGTGTAGAGATTCTCGTCGAAGACCTGCTCCACATGGATCAGGGCGCACTGGCGCGGACAGTACGAGTAGTGCTCCAGGGCGGAGATCATCACGATCTCCGTTTGATCCCACTGCCACGGCAGGCCCACGGGTCAACCCACCAGTCGCGTCAGCGTTACGCCCTCTGGCAGGTCGTCTCGCACCTCGACCTCGTAGTCGCCGAACTTGCGCGGGCTCGCAACGCCATCTTTCAGGGTCGGCCGGATACGCTCGAACAACTCGTGCGCGGGAGCGTTGCCGAGCTTGCGCTCGTGGGAGAAGACATAGAGGCCGCGCGGGGTCATCAGTCCCCGGCTCGCGCTCCGGTCGAAGTCCCACATGCTCACGAGCGCGTCCCAGAACAGGCGCAGGTCCTGCTCCGTCACGCCGGTCTCCTTCGCCAGATACGGAGAGAAGAAGCCCTGTCCGACGTAGAGGCCGTAGGGAATTAACGTCTTGCGCCCGATAGTCTGTTCCTTCTCGCGGTCCTTCTCGTCGGTGACGGCGACCCGAGTGACGGCAATGTCTTGCGGCAGCACCGGGCTCACGGAGCGGGAGAAAGTGAGCTGCAAGGGACCACGCACCTGCCCCGCACCGAGCCCCGTGCTCATCACCGCCCCGAACATCCGCACGTCGTAGAAGTTCGCGCACATCCAGGTGCGCGCTTTATCAGCGTTATCGCGGCTCTTGGCGGGCTTGCCCGAAGTCTTGGCAAGGTCGCTTATGAACTTCCTGGTCTTGCTGTCGAGTTAGTCTCCCGGCGCGTCCAGAGCTTCCTTGATCTCCTCCGGCGAGAGTTCGCCGGAGTAGGAGAAGACGGGCTTCTCCATGTCCTCTTCGGAGTCGGCGAGGCTGAACGCACCGGGCAACATGGGCGCTATCTCGCGCAGGTTCTCCAGCACTGCGGTGTCTTCGACAGGCTTCTCTTTATACTCGCCCACCTTCATGCCCTGTTCGGTATAGGCACGACGAATCTTATTGTTGAGCACGCCCCGGTGCTCGACGAATATCTTCAGCCGCTCCGGGTTCTCCTCGTCCTCGGTGACGAGCGAGACGAAGTTGCGGACCTTCCGCTTGAGGGCCACGTCGGTCACGATGCCCTGCATGGTTTCGGGGTCGGTGCGGGGCAGGTTGCCGGCATCGGGATCGCCGTTGGGGTTGCCATCGGTCACGTCGAAGATCAGGACGAAATCGTGCCGCTTGTTCGGGTCGGTGTGCACGGGCATCTCTAGCTCTCCTTCTTGTTGTCGCGAGCCTCGCGGGCTGCGGTGGCTTCGGCTCGGTCTCTTGCGCGCTGGTGATAGTAGCCGAGTGCGAAGAGCCCCTGGCTCCTCATGGTCAGCGTGCGGGGGAAGTCCGGCAGCTTGGCGACGATGTCGGCGATCCTGTTGTCCAACGCCGCGTGGGTACCAGGCGAGCGACGACGCAGGTTTCCGAGGTGGATGCGGACACCGCGCATCAGCGCCGGAAAGACGCTCGCGGGCGTGCTGGACGCGGAGCCATAGTACCTGTCCGTCACCGAGGCGTTCACCTGCCCCAGAGCGGCGCGTTGGACGGCTTCGATCTCGGCCAGCAGCCTGCCGCAGTGGTAAGCGTGAAGCTCCGCGCCCTTGAGCGACGGATCAGGGTTCAGCTCTTGCATCTCGGTCATGGATACTCCTTGCGTAGCGAACAACAGTTTTATGAGCGCGGCCCGCGGCCTCGTAACGTCGCCCTCGGCCCGGTTGCGCCGAACGACTCGCGCCAGAATATCCTCCGGCAACCTGCCACCCTTCAGCGCGCCGCGCATCAGAGAAGCCGGTACCGCCGCGGTCATCTCCTTGCTCGCGTCCCGGTATGCGGCCGCGGCCAGCGCGTATAGTCCCAACGGACGAGCCGCTCCGCCGTAGGCGTCGACGATCTCCTGCGCCTCGAACCACCGGCGCAGGTTGTCCTTCACGTCCGGCACCGTCGTCTCCAGCCAGTCGCGCACGACGGTTCGTCCCCCGCTCGCCGAAAGCGCCAGCGCGTAGAAATCGTTCGGCTTCGCTTCGTTGGCTTCCTGTCCGCTAACGGGGGATTCGAACAGTAGCTTTATGGCCTCCGGTTTCGCCTGCTCAACGGTGCCGAGGAAGTCGAAGGCCGTCTCCTCTCGGGTCCAGAAGACGTAGACGAGCGGGCCAATGTACACTCGCGAGTTTCGCTTCGAGATCAAGTCGTTGAGCGCCTTGCCGAACCTCTCGCCCGCCATCCTGGAGATCGGAGACGTTAGCGAGTTCTTCAAACCGTAGTGGGTGAACGCCTTCGCGTTGGCCGAGACGAGAGCGGTACCCGAAGTCTGTCCGCCGGGCACGCCTTTAATCTTGACCGGCAGACGCGTCTCCACCGGCCCCTCAAGCCCGGTAACCAGACAGGTCATGTCCGGTGCATCCTCGCCCGCCGTATAGAGAGCCCAAAAACCTCGCACATTGTCCAAATCCACCGGAAACGCGCCATCGACGCGAAAGGTCAGGGTGTCGCCGGGATCGAAGTTCTCGGGCAATCGGAAGCTGTCCCGGACTGGCTCCCACTCGCTCAGAAAGCTCACGACGGCCTCGACACCCGGCTCTTTAGTCTCCGCCGCACAGCGTTCGGCAAGCTCGACGAACTGGCGGTGCGCCTCGGCTACTCTCGCGGGCTTCGAGCTTGATCGGGCCACGCCCAGGACGTACTCGCCGTTGTCGGCGAGGAGTTTAGGCTGGACGCCCGACGCGCGGACGACCTGCGGCACCAAGCGCCGCTCTCCGCGAGCGCTGGCCTTTGTATCGCCGCCCTGCGGAATGAAGCCTAGTAACGCGCCGTTGGGATCCAACTCGATTATCCAGCGCACGGGTGCTTCTCCGTACATCTCGGGTGGCAGCTTCATTCGCGTGTCGGCGTACTCCTTGAGCCGGGTCAGGATCACGGCTCTCTCCTCTCGTATAGTTCCGGCGGCACCCTCAGAACCCCACGTTCGAGACGCGCTGGAAAGAACCTCGGCTGGGCGTTTCCCTTGACGATCTCTCCACCACCGCCGCCGTGTCCGACGTACTGAATTTCGCCATCGGGCGCGGGTTCGTAATCGAGGTCGAAGAGCATCAAGCCGAGTTCGTCCGTGAGGTCCACGGGCCGCTCGCCGCTCTCGGGTGGGGCGAAGAACGCGCTGAACTCGCGGGTGCCGAGGTACGGTTGCGTGAAGCACTGGCCACGCTTGACGCGACGGCGGAACTGGTCGCGGTATTTGGCCGGATGGTCGTTCGCGTGTGGCTTGAGTACGATGTCCGCCCGGATCACGTAGGCCACGTCGCGCAGGCAGAGGGTGTGTCGCTGGGCGCGGTCCTCGTCGGCGTAGTAGCCTCCCCCGTCGCGCTCCCACGAGCGGGCGGAACGGTCACTCTGCACGGAGTTCATCTCGTTGCGGAGGATGGAGAAGCGGCGTATCGGGTTTAAAGCGTTAGTCAAAACGGTTGAACCATGGCCCGATACCCGCTGTGCTCGAAGAAGCCACGGGCGTCTGAGGGATTTACCGCTCCGAGAGCCTGGCCCATAGCTTCGATGAGCGCTCCGCGGGTTC